>Ga0209979_1000327_pt1 | contig 67772 bp, 77 predicted proteins | sample AnhtaG_FD_183114 | JGI IMG/M metagenome (GOLD analysis project Ga0209979, IMG submission 183114) | Deep subsurface microbial communities from Anholt, Denmark to uncover new lineages of life (NeLLi) - Anholt_01485 metaG (SPAdes) (version 2) | ecosystem: Environmental > Aquatic > Marine > Oceanic...
ATGGCACTCGTTGTGCAAAAGTATGGTGGCAGCTCTGTGGCTGATGCTGACATGATCAAGAATGTCGCCCGACGGGCTGTTGCAGTCAAAGAAAGGGGCAACCAGGTTGTGGTGGTGGTCTCGGCTATGGGAAAGACTACCGATGAGCTGATCAAGCTTGCGGACCAGGTAACAGACCATCCCGATGACCGGGAGCTCGACGTTCTTCTCTCCACCGGTGAGATGGTGTCCAGCACTCTACTTGCTATGGCCTTGAGGTCGCTGGGGGCCAAGGCGATCAGCCTAAGCGGCGCCCAGGCTGGGATCAGGACAGACGCTGTCTATAGCCGCGCCCGAATTCTGGGCATCGATCCTCGTCGCATCAGTAAGGAGCTTGAAAAGGACAGGATCGTAATCGTTGCCGGTTTTCAGGGGATAACCGAGGAAATGGATATCACCACGCTGGGCCGTGGCGGCTCCGATACTACAGCGGTGGCCTTGGCGGTGAGTTTGGGGGCAGATAGGTGCGAGATCTATACCGATGTCGATGGAGTCTACACTGCTGACCCTCGGCTGGTTCCGGAGGCAAGGAGGCTGGATGAAGTAGGCTACGAGGAGATGCTGGAATTGGCATCCTACGGGGCCAAGGTTATGCATTCACGGGCCGTGGAGCTGGGCGAGGTGTACAAAATGCCCATCTTGGTGGCCTCCAGTTTCAGTGACAAACCAGGTACTCTTATCCACGGAGGTGCTCCCATGGAAGTTAGAAACAAAGTGCGAGGAATAGCCCACGACCTCAATGTAGCCAAAGTAACGATCGTCGGTGTTCCCGATAAGCCGGGTGTCGCCAGCGATATCTTCGATCCACTAGCCAAGGCGAACATAAGTGTGGATACCATTGTGCAGAATGCCAGCATCAGTAGGATCACAGACCTGACCTTTACTGTGATCAAGAGTGACCTTGCTAGAGCAATGAAGGTGATTGAGCCCGTGGTTAAATCCATCGGTGCTCGTGAGTGCGTTAGTGATACCAAACTGGCGAAAGTGAGTATTATCGGGGCCGGCATGCAGACAGCGCCGGGATATGCAGCCAGGATGTTTAGCGCTCTCTATGAGGAGGGCATCAATATAGAGCTGATCACTACTTCGGAGATAAGGATAACCTGCATTATCGATGAGGCCAGGGCGGGCGCTGCCGTACGGGCCTTGCACAGAGCCTTTGAACTGGAAAAGGGGGTGTAAGATACAAGTTTCGCAGGCGGCTTATCAACCCCCCAAACTGCTCGATGAATCTGCTAGCCGAAGTAGCTTCCTAGAGGGCGATTACCTCAACGACCTCGGGGACCTGCTCCTTTATTATCCGTTCCACCCCGTCCTTTAATGTCATCGCTGCCATAGGGCATCCGCCACAGGCGCCGGTTAGTCTCACTGTCACAGTGCCATCGTTAACATCCAGCAGTTCGATGTCGCCTCCGTCTGCCTGCAGATTAGGTCTTATCTGAGCCAGGGCAGCCTCCACTTTCTCTCTCATGCTATTCCTCCCCAATAGGTGCAATGGAATTGATTCACTCCCCTATCTCTAACATACCATTAGTGGAATGGGGTTGTCAACAGAGAAGCTAACGGGGCTTCAATTGGAGTCAGTTGAGCCTTCGGGTTATGCAGGCTGGGAAGTTAGCGGAGGTTTGGCCTTCTTTTCTACTTACTGGAGCCTTCTAGTGGCAATGAGAAGCCGAATGTTGCCCCTCTCCCTGCATGGCTTTTCACCCATATCCGTCCCCCGTGAAGCTCCACCAGAGTCTTGCAGAGCGCCAGCCCCAGTCCCAGTCCGCTGAAGCGCTCCCTGTCAGTGTCAACACGGTGGTAGGGCTCGAATAGCCGCTGCTGCTCCTCCTCGGCTATTCCCGGGCCTGTATCCCTGACCTCCACTACCAGGTTGGCATCATCTTGCCTGGCTCCTAACGTGATCCTTCCTCCCTCAGGGGTGAATTTGAAGGCATTGTTGAGCAGGTTCAGCACAATCTGCCGCAACCTGACCCTATCAGCCCAGACCAAGGGCAGTGAAGGGGGCAGCTTCGAGACCAGGGATTGCCCGCGGCTCCGAGGCACGGGTGCCACATCCTCAACTACCTCTCGGAGCAGTTGTAGCACGTCTACCGATTCGGGCTTGAGCTGGAGCATGCCCATCTCCCCCCTTGCCAGGTCGAGGAGTTCATCGATCCTGCTGTTCAGGTTAGACGCGCCCCGGTGGATGTTTCGGGCCACCCTCAACAAAGTCTCATCCTTGAGTTCAGTAGTCAGCAGCTCACTTGACATCACCACAGGAGTGAGCGGGGTCTTTAGCTCGTGCGCCAGCGCCCTGGTAAACTCTATTCTTTTCTTCATCTCCTCTTCCAACTGCCGGCGCAGCTTCCTTTCCTTCTCGTACAGCCCTTCCAGCTTATCATGCGCCTCCTTGCGCTCGGTGATGTCGACGAAATCGACCATAAAGCATATGGGGGCGCCAGATTCATCTTCAACCATGGTTGCTGCTAGATAGACGTCGAAAGTTGAGCGATCTTTTCTGCTGGCGGCCAGTTCACCTATCCAACCATGCCTTTCGCGCACCGCTTCCAATACTGCTAGAGCCTCCTTTTCGCTCTTCCAGAATTCTGTGACTGGTCTTCCCAGAACCTGTTTTTGATCATCGTATCCCCACAGTTTCAGAAAAGAGCTGTTTACGTATGTCAGAGTACCTTCGAGATCGCAGAACGCAATTGCGTTGATGGATGATGCTATGGCCTTGTCCCTTATTCTCAGCTCCTTCTCGACCCGCCTGCGCTGGCCACTTTCAATAACCGCCCATTCGCCTTCCCGGCGAATAAGCGCAAACGGGTGGTTGTCGACCACATCTATCAGATCCGGTGCCTGGCACATATCGAGAGAGTAGCAACAAACGGCTATCATCCGATAGTTGACGATGACATTGTCTATCTCTGCCTCGTAATCAACGAATTCTCTCCGGTCCCGTTTTTCAAGCCAAGGGGTATCCCCGGCACATCGAAGGCCGTCAAACCCTCTGTTCACAGCCTCTTTCTCTTTGTCCACCCAACCTTGCAAGACCCGGTGTGGCTCAAATTTCCCTGATTTCGTGTACCACTGGCTAGCATCGAGTATGTGTAGCTGGCCGTCATAAACGTAATCGTCTAGATTCGCCACCACCTTGGCTAGAGCTGCCCTCGCGTCTTCCGCTCCCAAGGCTTCTGAGGTAACCCACATACAGGATTCGTTATTTGCCAATCCTGCGGTGAAATAAGGTACCAGAATATCACTCAGGTCTTCTTTCCTCTGGTAGAACTGACACATGTGTGTTCCCCAGCGGACATCGCCCACAACATCAATCCCCGTTTTTCTCATGACTGCGCCTGTGCTTGTTCCACGGTCTGCTCCACACTGGGAGCAGAGCAAAAAGATGATACGAAGCTTCGGCAGGTCGTGGATGAACTTCGTGGTCGCTTTATACCACTTGCACGGGGATTTGCCAAATGCGGCGGGCCATTTAGTGAAGGGGCTTGACAAGCAGATGAAAGCGTGCTAAAAATACTGCACCTGGCAAGCGAAGCAAGCTTGACAAAGTTGTCGAAATCGCATAGACTATTAAACTAAGTGCTACGGAAGTAGCAAGCACCTTAACAACTGGATAGTGGAAGGAATAAGGTTCTTAAAACGCGAGTTTGATCCTGGCTCAGGATAAACGCTGGCGGCGTGCCTTATGCATGCAAGTCGAACGGGAATGAAGACTTCGGTTTTCATTCCAGTGGCAAACGGGTGAGTAGCGCGTAAGTAACCTGTCTTCAAGTGGGGGATAACCCCGAGAAATTGGGGCTAATACCGCATGAAGCGCCGAAGGTAATGCCTCGGTGCCAAAGCTCCGATTCTATCGGAGCGCTGGGGGAGGGGCTTGCGTCCTATCAGGTAGTTGGTAGGGTAACGGCCTACCAAGCTTATGACGGGTAGCTGGTCTGAGAGGATGTCCAGCCACACTGGGACTGAGATACGGCCCAGACTCCTACGGGAGGCAGCAGCAAGGAATTTTGCGCAATGGGCGAAAGCCTGACGCAGCAACGCCGCGTGGGTGAAGAAGGCTTTCGAGTCGTAAAGCCCTTTTGTTGGGGAAGAAGTTCTGACGGTACCCAACGAATAAGCCTCGGCTAACTACGTGCCAGCAGCCGCGGTAATACGTAGGAGGCGAGCGTTATCCGGATTTATTGGGCGTAAAGAGCGCGTAGGCGGCCTGTTAAGTCAGTTGTGAAATCTCCCGGCTTAACCGGGAGGGGTCAACTGAAACTGATGGGCTTGAGAGCAGCAGAGGGAGGTGGAATTCCCGGTGTAGCGGTGAAATGCGTAGAGATCGGGAGGAACACCAGTGGCGAAGGCGGCCTCCTGGGCTGTTTCTGACGCTGAGGCGCGAAAGCGTGGGGAGCAAACAGGATTAGATACCCTGGTAGTCCACGCTGTAAACGATGGACACTAGGTATGGGGAGTATCGACCCTCTCCGTGCCGAAGTTAACGCTATAAGTGTCCCGCCTGGGGAGTACGGCCGCAAGGCTAAAACTCAAAGGAATTGACGGGGGCCCGCACAAGCAGCGGAGCGTGTGGTTTAATTCGACGCAACGCGAAGAACCTTACCAAGACTTGACATGCACCTGAAAAGCAGGGAAATCTGCTCCTCCTTCGGGACAGGTGCGCAGATGCTGCATGGCTGTCGTCAGCTCGTGCCGTGAGGTGTTGGGTTAAGTCTCGCAACGAGCGCAACCCTCGTTGTCAGTTGATTTCTCTGGCAAGACTGCCTTCTAGAAAAGGAGGAAGGTGAGGATGACGTCAAGTCAGCACGGCTCTTACGTCTTGGGCTACACACACGCTACAATGGGTGGTACAATGGGTTGCTAAAGAGCGATCTGGAGCTAATCCCATCAAAGCCATCCCCAGTTCGGATTGGAGGCTGAAACTCGCCTCCATGAAGTCGGAGTTGCTAGTAACCGCAGGTCAGCATACTGCGGTGAATACGTTCTCGGGCCTTGTACACACCGCCCGTCACGTCATGAAAGCTGATAACACCTGAAGTCGATGTGCTAACCCCTGAGATTCGTCGAAGGGGAGGTAGTCGCCGAGGGTGGGATTGGTGATTGGGACGAAGTCGTAACAAGGTAGTCGTAGCGGAAGCTGCGGCTGGATCACCTCCTTTCTAGGGAGTCTCGAGGCTCAGGCCTCAAGAGTCCTAGGTCGGTCGATGGAGGAAACTCCATCGCAAGCTTAAGATTAACCTCTCCTTCCACTATCCAGGGGTTAAGGTGCTTTCTTTGTTCGGAAAATAAGCTTTCTTCCGTTCGCCCTGAGCTTGTCGAAGGGCCGTTCATGGTTCGACGGGCTCACCACGAACGGCTGGGTAGGTCGCCCGACGTCGGGCGACCTACCCTTTGGTCAGATACAGGCAGTGTTTTCATCATTCGTTGGTGAGCAACCGTCCATGGCAGTTTGTTCGAGTGTATGGACTCCTGCTTCCTGCTTCCGCAGGAACAAGCTTCGCAGGAGTGACAAGAGGCACGGCTATGAGTATATTGACCACTTCCTACCTTCGCAGGAGGGGCATGATTGTGTCATTCCCGCGAAAGCGGGAATCCATCTCCTTTAGCGTGTTACAAGAGGTTAATTGGGGCTATGCGTACGTAACCGGCAGATAATGTTGATTAGGCCAGTGCTCACATGCTATAATCAGTGGCGCAGACCCACAACGGTTCGTGGCTGGAATGGTTCGGGCGGGTAGCTCAGGGGTTAGAGCACTACTCTGATAAAGTAGGGGTCGAAGGTTCAAATCCTTCTCCGCCCACCAGAAGCTGAACGAAAACCAGGTTGCCTGACTAATACGCAGTCCTGCCGAAGCTATGGCGCTTTGGAGGCTGCGTTGTTAGGTAAGGGCTGCGTAGTGGCAGAGTAGGAAGGCGGTCATTCAGTTTCGGGGCTCTTGGTCTCGTCGCAGAATTGCGGCGGTTGAGCAAGCGCCCTATGGTTAGATCAAGCGCATGTTCGAAGGCCTCACCAGCAACCAGCCAGATATACGCCATCAGGTTTATCGTTCCCGCCATTCTGATTACCTCTGATCTGTTTAAGAGCAAGTGTCTCTCTGCTATTCAGGCGGAACCCCGCTCCCAGGAACCGTCGGTTGAATCCTGCGATGGCGGCACCTTGGGGGCTTGCCTCAGGTAATCACCCATAGATACAAGCACGCAAAGTGCTGTCAGAGGGCACGTCGTGCTACAATAATTGCCATACGATTCGGCGATTTTGCCTAGACACGCGGGGGCAGGTATTTGTTGTGCCATTTTCTTGCTTTGTAGTTCTGTCCGCTCCCAACCAGCATCTGTGGGACTAACGGACTACTATTACCCCCAAAGATGAACCTAGATAGGTCGACAAGTCCGCTTGCTCCTTCACCGAACAGCGGACTGTTAACTTCTACCACTTTTTGCTAGGTTTGTCAAGCCCCCTTGGGAGTCCGTCCGACAGTCCGCGTGCTGTTCTGTACGCAATCAAAACAGGGCGAATGTACATGGCGGCATTCAAAAGTGTAGGCACATAGAATTAAGCTTAGATTAAGAATCCAAGAAGGAAGTTACAAAGGTCTTACATTTCATAGTAGGAACAGCAATTTGGGGTTGAGAGTCAGGGCTGTCATTGAGGGAAGACGCTGGAATTTGCGGGCGGGACAGAGGCCGAAGGAAAGCAGAGTTTGTCGTAAAGGAGAGGACAGCCCCAATCAGCAGGACAGAAGTTAACGTCGGAAATCGGTAGCAAAACGAGCAGCTAGTACTTCCTTGCGGAAATCAGCCCTTCCGTAAACGGAAGGGCTGAGTACCTCTACGACGAGCTGTTGGGCTTGGGAGTACACATTCTCGAAAAAACCTGATAGCACGCTTACCTTTGCAAGGAAGTACTAGTAGGGTAAGAGAAGTCGGGGAGACAGGATTTGAACCTGCGACCCCTTGCACCCCATGCAAGTGCGCTACCAGGCTGCGCCACTCCCCGATTCTTCGCTTTTTCGATCTTTTTGGCAGGAAACAGCCGCAGGGTTGAAGACGATTAACGCTGAACCAAATATAAGCATCTCAGCCTTTTTTGTCAAATAGGAGATCTTGGTAGAGGAAAGACTCGGAAGGCGGTCTAGCTCACCCTTTTCACTATCTCTCTGGCGGCCACCACTCCTGAAGCTGCGGCTTGAATCAAGCCCCGGCTGACCCCGGCTCCATCGCCGATTGCGAACATACTGGTTACCTCGGTCTCCAGGCTCTCGCTGAGCTCAAGGCGGGACGAATAGAACTTGACCTCAACCCCGTAGAGCAGGGTATGGGGCGAGGCTATGCCTGGGGTCAGCTTATCCATTGCGGTTAGCATCTCGCTGATGCCCTTTAAGAAGCGATAGGGTAGTACGTAGCCGAGGTCGCCCGGCGTTGCACTCTTCAAGGTGGGTTCAACAGCACCATCTTCAATGGAAATCCAGGTAGAGCCATGGCCCTCATTAAGGTCACCCCATCTCTGCATAATCACTCCACCGCTTATGATGTTTGCCAGGCGGGCAAGATACTTACCGTAGGCGAGCGGCTCGCGGAAGGGGGGCGAGAAATTGGCACTAACCAGCAGGGCAAAGTTGGTGTTTCCCGTCTTACGGTGAGCATAGCTGTGACCGTTCACCGTTATCACTGGGTCATGGCCCCCGGTGGTCTCCATGGTAACCTCGCCGGCAGGGCACATGCAAAAGGTTCTGATTCGATCGCCGAAGGTTGGCGAATGGAACTCAAGCTTGAACTCATAGAAGATATCCGTCAGCTCCTCGAGCACTGCGAATGGCAGTTCTACTCTAACACCAATATCGACGGGATTATTATGAAGGGTTAGCCCAAGACGAGCGGCCTCCTTAAGCAGCCAGTCAGCCCCTTCTCTGCCAGGGGCGATGATCACGTAGCGTGACTCTATCTGCTGTCCGTCGTCGGTCTGGATGCCTTTGACTAACCTGTCTTGAATGATGATGGAGGTGGCCGCAGTATCGGTTCGGCTCTCGATCCTGTTGGCCAGGAATCGGTGCATATCCTTCAGGACCTCGCGGCAGAGCTCTGTACCCATGTGGCGAATCGGGGTGGGAATCAACCTCAAACCGGCCAATTCCGCCCTTCGCGCCGGTTGCTCCACATCGGGGCCAACTCCATAGACCTCCTTCGAGGCACCGAACCTAAGGTAGATATCATCAACGTAGCGGATCAAATCGGCTGTCTTCTCAGCCCCCAGATAGCTTTCGAGTTGACCGCCTACTTGGGGAGACAACGTCAACTTGCCATCGCTGAACGCCCCGGCACCACCCCAGCCGCTTACCAGGTCGCAGGGGGAGCACGGGGGACAGCTTAGCTCCTTGCCGATAATAGGGCACTTGCGGAGATGAAGGGCATTTCCTTTTTCCAGGAGTAGAATGCTGAGATCAGTTGCTTGAGTGAGTTCTAACGCAGCGAAAATACCCGCAGGACCACTACCGACGATGATCACATCGTATTCGTTTCGCATCGACTTTACCAAGAAGGATTCTAAATCGCCACGTGTGCCTTGTCAAACTAGCTGCCATCGCCTTACCTCGTGGATTCCATTTAATTAATCGCCTGTCGCATGGTTTCGTGTAAAACCCCTCTCCCTCGAAGGGAGAGGTTAGAGCCTGTCCTGAGCCCTGGCCTTGGCCAGGCCCAAGGCTTGTCGAAGGATGAGGGTATAACTCTATCCCCCTCCAGGGGAGAGGGGTTACAAGTAATCTTTGCGGCTAACCATAAAAAGGCACCTGAGATGTGAGCTTTTTGAAACTGCACCCACGGGCTGTGGTGTCGGCACGAACGAAATTGACTTGCCACAGGGCACAGTGATAGAATTAAATCAGGGGTAATAAGATGCCTCTCTATGAGTACTGCTGTCCAGAATGCGGGCTCAAGTTTGAGTTGCTTCGTCCCATGAGCGAAGTCAACGAGGGAACTCCTTGCCCTCGTTGCAATAATGGGGCCAGGCGTGTACTGTCCACCTTTGCCGCCTTCTCCAGGAGTTCGAGCGGGACTTCTGCTCCTGTAGGTGGTAGCAGTGCTTGCAGCACCTGCTCCGCCAGCGATTGCTCCAGTTGCTACTAGGGCCTAAGATTGACCTTCCCCGTTTGAGTGCAGCAGCGCCTTCTTGTAGTTTGCCCTACCCCTCAGCGCCAAAACGCCCCAGGCAACCCCGCCGATGATTATTGCTTCCCCAATTGCTGCTGCCGCTACGAATAAGGCGGCATCATTGAAGAATCCTTGAGGGAACGTCAAAAGCAGGTTGTCTCCTGGAGAGAGCTGCCATAGCTCGTTGCTGAAGCTCACCAGGTGAAACAACAAGAAGAGGCTGTCGAAGTCAATGACTGCCCAGAGTCCAATGACGGCGAGCAGAGCGATTGTAGCCCCACTTCCCCAGATTAAGCGCCTTGCAAGGTCTCGCCAGAAAGCACCCCGTCGCAAGGCGAAGCTGATGACTACGTAGACAACAATGTAAGCCAGAGAGGCCAGTTGGAGGTGATAGGCCAGTTGTATCAGACCTTTGACATCTTTCAGATGTGTCACCTCACGCTGGTTGAAGAGATCTATGTCAAGGAATTCCTCGTCTGAGTTGAAGTAGCTGATCATTTGGTCGGCAACACTGAGCAACTCCTCGTTGTCCAGTCCTGTTGCTGCGCTCACTTCGTATTTGTTGAAACCATACTCATAGAGGCGGATGTCGTTGGCGGCAAACCTCAGGTCGGTGGTGAGAAGCAGCATTGGGATGCAGATGACGAATAGAATACTTGTTATCGCTGTTAGTGCCTTCACCGAATCACCCTTGCCTGAGGGTATGGTAGTCGAGCGCCATTCACCTTGTCAAGGCAAGAGGCGCGCTATATAATGGCCAGTGAGACAGAAAACGTGAATAGGAACGACGCGTATGCCATACTGGCAGGGAAGCATGGCTATCAGGATTCGGTTCGTTATCGGCGTATTCTGGAATACTTGATGACCCCAGGGCAGGCTGAACTTGTCGCCCTTCTGCCTATGAAATATGAGGAGTTGGCAAGCAAGCTCGGCATCGATGTGGCAGCAGTGAAAAAGGAGCTGGAAGCTTTGTATAGAAAAGGGGTGATCTTCGCCAGAAGCCCGGAGAACCTGGAGGAAGCCACCTTTGCTCTTGCTGTTGTGCAACTTCATGACATAACTATGTGCTCTTTCGATGTTGACCTGGTTCGCGATCGGAAGCTATTCGAACTGTGGGACGATTTCTGCGTGGAGGAATGGGATCCGGACCAGGTTAATAGCTGGGATAGAGGAGAGCAGCCCCAGGGGAGGATTGTCCCTGCCTATAAAGCGATCCCCAGCAGTCCTGAGATACTACTACCCTGGGAGGACATGAGGGAGATAATAAAATCAGCTCGCACGATAGCTGTTACCTACTGTACCTGCCGCAGGCGAAAGGAGGCGGTGGGCAAAAAGTGCCGGAGTTCTCACGCCATTGTGGATATCCAATTCAATCTAAGTGCTGAGTATCTGATAAGCCGAAACGCGGGTAAGAGACTTTCTACCGATGAGGCTTTGGCCTTGATAGACCAATGTGAGGAACTGGGACTGATTCACACCTGTGAGAACTCGACGCGCATGAGACCCCGCTGGGGGATGTGCAACTGCTGTACCGATTGCTGCATGATCTATGAGCCTCTAAACAGGTTTCGGGTGCCGGTGACTAAATGTGTTGCCAAAAGCAGGTACGAGGCCAGGGTCGATCAAGACCTTTGTAACGGGTGCCAGGACTGCACGGATTGGTGCGCGTTCGATGCTATCGAAATGGTGAAGCCAGAAGGCTCAAAGAAATACAGGGCTTTTGTTGATCCCGCGAAGTGCATGGGGTGTGGAATTTGCGTGCTCAAGTGTGAGCCTCAGGCGTTGAGTCTGCAACTGGTGAGGCCGGCGGAACACATCCCGCAAGCGCAATAGTCACTGGCAGAGGAAAGTTTATGGAGCAAGACCTTGGCAGCTTCGAGACCCTCGAGCATATCATCGCCAAGCTGAGGGCCCCTGACGGGTGTCCCTGGGACCGAAAGCAGACCCATGCCTCGATCAAGCCCTATCTAATCGAGGAGGCCTATGAGGTACTTCAGGCGCTGGATGACGAGGATAGTAACAAGCTCTGCGAGGAGCTAGGTGATCTGCTATTGCAGATTCTGCTGCATGCCCAGATAGCCAATGAAGCCGGGGAATTCCAGATGAGAGACGTGGTTCGGGGCATTGCCACCAAGCTCATCCGCCGTCATCCCCACGTTTTCGGCGAGTCTAAGGCGAGTGATGTCGAAGAGGTGGCGCTGGAATGGGAGACGCTGAAGCAAGACGAGCGCAAGTCGGACGATTCCCTGCTTTCCAGCGTGCCCAAAGGAATGCCGGCGCTGAGCTACAGCCATTCGATTCAGCGCAGGGCTGCTGGGGTTGGCTTCGATTGGAATGAACTCGAGGGTGTGCTGGAGAAGCTGGCCGAGGAGGTACGAGAGCTGGAGCGAGCCAGCACATTGCAGCAAAAGATTCATGAGTTTGGAGACATCCTGTTCGCTCTGGTCAATATCGCCCGCTGGCAGGGGGTGGACCTTGAGGAAGCATTGCGCCTTGCCAACGAACGGTTCTGTCGGCGCTTCGGCTATATGGAGGAAAATTGCCGCGAGCAAGAAGTTTCCCTGCGCGACCTCTCCTTCGATGAGCAAAACGCTCTGTGGGATGAGGCCAAGGAGAAGACTGAAGGCGGAGGTTGAATTCGCAGCCTCAACTACACTAGCGTTCCCTTCAAGCCACCACCCTCAAAATCTCTTGCATGGTTTTGAGGGCAGCACCCTGACTCCGAGGGTAAGAATGTCGGGCAAGGGAATTTGAACACCTGGCCTCAGCGTCCTGCTTGCCTGACTTACACACCTTCAGCTATAGAACGGGGAGTGGTTGCGAAGACAGAGACTTTACTCGGAGAGCTCGAGAGCGCCTCTATCTTCCTGACAATCTCCTGTCGCTCCGGGTTTTTCTCCCAGGCTTTCCAGTCACGCAGATTTTCCCAGGTGCTGATCACCAGATGGGTGCCTGGGCGATCAACAGAGAACAGCGTTTCCCCGGATACATAGCCTGGCTGGTGGATGGCCTTTGCCCTCAAGTCCTTCAGCAACTCTGCTAGCTCTCCCTGGTTGTCGGGGCTCACAGACCGTTCGATGATCACTTTTACAGCCATCACGTCCTCCCTTATCCCATAGTTTGTGAAGGGGTTGCCTTCTCGGGTATACCTTCATTCATTGCTAGTAGCCAGGCAAATCAGGCATGAATCATAACACTTGGATGGCCCAAGTGCAATGTCTGACTATCGTCTTCGGCACTATAGGGCCATTAATCAACCTCAGGGAGAAAAACAATCAGGGGGAGAAAAAGTCGGGGCGAGAGGATTTAGACCCGCGACCTCCAGGGCATGAGAGACAAGGTTGATTCCTGCGATGTCACTGCTTGGTAGTTATTATGATCCTTCTAAGGAGATACTCTTCTTCTCCCTGTCGACCAGGGACTAGCCCCTCAGCGCCTGGGGCTTCCTCTGAGGCTTCGCTTGCACCAGGAAATGCCCTAATGACTTCCAGAAGCGGGGTAGGAGCTTCTACAAGGATTCTAATTGTAATGCCCTTATCCACTGAGCCTCCCAGATTCAGGACATTTATGTGAGGAGTTTGTTTCAAGTGCTTATGGATTTGCAGCATTGACTCTAGACCTATGGGGGGCAGGAGTGCCAATTCTACATGGCCGTCGAAAAGGTCAAGCTCTTTTCCTTCGTCTTGGCCAGGCAAGCGCTGCTCCCGGGGCTCCTTGGTTGTCGTCTCAGTTCTCACCTCTTTGGCTGCCTCTGTTTCAGGGGGCTTAGGTACTGTGCTCTTCTTTTTCATTGATATGGGTGGCCGTTTTTCAAGGCCCTCTGCGAGGGAAAGTAAATTCTGATGAATTCTCTCGAATACCTCTTGTACGTCAGCTTCCCTTATCCTCTTGTTCTTGGCTGTCGCTAGCAGTCGTGCAGCTTCACGCTCAACAATCTGAGCATCCGACTTGGCCTTCTTTTTCACCTGCTCCACGATCTGGTGTGTGCTCTCCTGTACTTCGGAAGCAAGCTGAGCGTCGTCCACGGCATTTTTGTTTGCTTCCCCTATAATCTGGCTGCCTCTCTGTTCGGCTTCGGCGGCGATCGTCATTGCCTGGTTCTTGGCCTCCTCTATGATTTGCTTGGCTCTCTGTTCAGCTTCGGCGACTAGCTCGTGTACGTGGTCCTCAGCCTTGAGCCTCGCCTCGTCTACGACCTGGCGGGCAGTCTCGTCGGCTTCGGCGAGAATCCTTATCGCACGGTCCTGAGCCCTCTTCTTCGTCTGGTGTGAGATCCGGCTGCCGGTCTGCTCGCCTTCGGAAACAATCTGAGCATCGTCCAGAGTCCTGTTGCTTGCCTCCTCTATAATTTGGCTGGCTCTCTGTTCAGCTTCGGCGACAATGTTGGCTGCGTCGTCCCCAGCCTTCTTCTTCGCTTCGTCTACAATCTGGCTGGCCCTCTTTTCAGCTTCGGAAACAATGCTGCTAGCGTCATCCTCAGCTTTGTTTCTTGCCTCCTCTACAATCTGGTTGGCTTTTTCTTCGGCTTCAGAGACAACCCTGCTGGCATCGTCCTGAGCTTTGCTCTTTGTCTCCTCTACAATCTGGTTGGCCTTTTCTTCGGCTTCAGACACAACTCTGCTGGCATCGTCCTGAGCTTTGCTCTTTGTCTCCTCTACAATCTGGTTGGCCTTTTCTTCGGCTTCAGACACAACTCTGCTGGCATCGTTCTCAGCTTTGTTCTTTGTCTCCTCCATAATCTGGTTGACTTTCTCTTGAGCTTCAGCGACAATGTTGGCTGCGTTGTCCTCAGCCTTGCTCACGGCCTCGTCCAGAATCTGGCTGCGAGACTGCTCAGCTTCGGCGACAATGTTGGCTGCGTCGTCCTCAGCCTTGCTCATAGCCCCGTCCAGAATCTGGCTACGAGACTGCTCGGCTTCGGCGACAATGTTGGCTGCGTCGTTTTCAGCCTTCTTCTTCGCCTCGTCTATGATCTCGCTGGCTTTCTGTTCAGCTCCGGTGACTAAATTGCTTGCGTTGTCGTTAGCCTCGTTTTCTGCCTCCTCTATGATCTGTCTGCCTTTCTGCCGAGCTCGGGTGATGACCCTGGTTGCTTCGGGCTTGGCCTTATCTTTTGCCTTCTCAATGATCTCTTTGCCTTCCCGCTGGGCTTCGGCGATGACCTTGGCTGCTTCGGGCTTGGCCTTGTTTCTTGCCTCCTCTATGATCTGGTTGCTCCTCTGTTGAGCTTCCGCGACTATGTTGCCTGCCTCGGCCTCTGCCCGCTTCTTCGCCTCGTCAACCATCAGGCGTACGGTCTCCTCAGCTTCGCCAACTACATTGCTTGCGTGCTCCTCAGCCTTCTTGTTCGCTTCCTCTATGATCTGCTTGGCTTCCTGCTTGGCTCCCGAGACAATCTTCCTTGCGTTGTACTCAGCCTTCCTCTTCGCCTCGTCCAGAATCTGGTTGCCATTACGTTCCACGGTCTCGGCGAGTATTTCCTGGCTTCTCTTCCTCGCTTTGGCCTCAGCTTCGGCGATGATTCTATTTGCCCATTTCTCTGCCTCGATCACGGTGGTTATATCCGCAAACCTTAAGCGAGAATCTGGGTGTTCCAGTTTGTCGCCATCAATCATCTGCTTCGCGCCTCTCTGTGGGGTTCGTGGGGGCGGGGCGGATCCCCCAGTTTCGGAGCCAAGTCGCCAGAGTAGTCTGTCAGTGTGCTAACAACAGAATCCATCTGCTCAGGTTTCTTGGCGAAGTTGCCATGTTGGTTTGTCAGGTTAGCGGTAAAGGAGCATACTTTGGCTTCAATGAGCCCCTTTGTTGACCATGTTGGACTTCCGTCTCCAAATCTCCTTTCCTGTTTTCATATGCTCACGTCACGTCGTGGCTCTGTTACATTGATTTTGATCGAGTCTACACTGCTTGGCAATGGTATTTTAGTACTCTGCCCCTAGGTAATTTAGTCTGGTACCCGCGCACCCATCTGGGTAGTGGTGTGGAATGCAGGGGTCATAAACCCATGGCAGAAGTGAAGACGGGAGCGGTCTAGGGAAGGACTAGCCCCGGGGGACACGAGAGAAAAACTCGGGGCGAGAGGATTTGAACCTCCGACCTCAGCGTCCCGAACGCTGCGCGCTAACCGGACTGCGCTACGCCCCGATGCCCTGATTATAGCTCAACGTACCCCGGTTAGCAACGACAAGCGATCCTGGATTCACTGGCGATTTACATGTCCGCCGCTATGTGATAACATGAAGAGTGGCGAAAGCGAGCACGATAACCAAAGACAAAGGAGTAAGAATGGCCGAGGAGAAGAGATCCGCACCTACGAGGAAAAGCATTGATCCTGCAGTAGCTGAGATGCTTGAAAGGGCACGAGCTGAGGGGGTATCTACGGCTTTCAGTAGGGCCGAGGAGACCAAGGCCTGCCCTATTGGGCATGAGGGTAATTGCTGCAGAAATTGCTTTATGGGACCCTGCCGCCTGGTAGGTAAGACTACAGTGGGTATCTGCGGCGCTACCAAGGAGACTGTCTCTGCTAGAAACTTGGCTCGATGGGTTGCTGGCGGCGCAGCAGCCCACTCCGACCACGGCCGCGATATGGCAATGACGCTTCTGGCGGCTGCCACAGGCGAGGCGCCGGACTACCAGATAAAGGACGAGAAGAAGCTGAGAGCGGTGGCCCATTATGTGGATGTCCCGGAGCAGGGGCGGAGCAAGGAAGAGGTTGCCATCGATGTAGCCAAAGTAGCTCTTGGCGAGTTTGGCCGCCAGGATGGAGAGTTGCTTTATGTCCGCAGGGCACCCGCTAAGAGGCAGGAGGTGTGGCACAAGCTGGGTATTGCCCCTCGAGGGATCGACCGTGAAATCGTGGAGACGCTGCACCGTACCAGCATAGGAGTTGATCAGGATGCGGACCATATCCTGGATCATGCCATGCGGGCTGCTTTGGCGGATGGGTGGGGAGGCTCCATGCTCAGCACTGACATCAGCGATATACTGTTCGGCACCCCGGGCCCGGTAGCTGCTGGCTCTAACTTCGGTAACCTCCGAGAAGACGAGGTAAACGTTGTGATACACGGCCACGAGCCCACCCTCTCCGAGCTCATCGTGGCAGCGGCCAGCGACCCCGAGATAATCGAGTACGCCAAGTCGAAGGGCGCCAAGGGAATAAACCTGTCCGGTATCTGCTGCACCGCTAACGAGATCCTGATGCGCCAGGGAGTGCCGCTGCTGGGCAATTTCCTCGCCCAGGAGCTGGCCATCCTCACCGGGGCTATAGAGGCGATGGTGGTGGATATCCAGTGCGTCATGCAGGGTATAGTGGAGGTAGCTGAGAACTATCACACCAAGATCATAAGCACCTCGCCCAAAGCAAAGGTCGCAGGGGCCATGCACATAGAGTTCGACGAGCATAAAGCTATGGAGATAGCCAAGTCTATTCTTCGCATAGCGATCGACAACTTCCCCAACCGCGGAGATGTACACATCCCTGACGTGCAGGACCGCCTTGTCGCCGGTTTCTCCCACGAGTACATCGCCTATATGCTGGGAGGAAGCCTGCGTGAGTCCTTCCGCCCCCTGAATGATGCCATTATGGCGGGACGCATACGGGGCGCTGCTGGCGTTGTTGGCTGTAACAATCCCAGGGTGACCCAGGACGACCCGCATCTTTACATTGTGAAGGAGTTGATTAAGAACGACGTGCTGGTAGTGACCACGGGGTGCAACGCTATCGCCTGTGCCAAGCAGGGATTGCTGACACCGGAGGTTATGGAGCATTGCGGGTCAGGGCTGAAGGAAGTCTGTCAAACGATAGGTATCCCACCGGTACTGCACATGGGCTCCTGTGTCGATAACACTCGCATCCTTACTGTTCTTGCCCAATGTGCTACAGAGGGTGGCCTGGGAGAGGATATAAGCGATCTGCCGGTAGCAGGGTTTGCCCCAGAGTGGATGTCGGAGAAAGCGGTCTCCATCGGGGCCTATTTCGTTGCCTCAGGCGTCACCACCTGGATGGGTGTGGGCTCCCCGGTCGCTGGCTCTGAAGAGGTCACCAGGATAATTACCGAGGGTTGGAAGGAGAAGGTGGGCGCTGCTTACTACTTCGAGCCCGACCACAGGAAGGCCGTGGAAGAGGCGCTGGCCCATATCGATGCCAAGCGAAAAGCGCTCAAGCTGGAGGAGTACAGCCCGACGAAGTATGCTCAGAGCACAACATATCTTCCGGGCGACTATTATGCCCCCGAGAAGCATGGGGCATATTCCCTGAAGTAGGGCCGAAGGTCAACTTTCTTGTCTCCTCGCACCATTCCACCTCGATGTCCTTGATGCGAAGCTCTGTCCCTCCTGTGATCGCGGTATCGCCGCTCTGGTAGCCCAGGAGGATCCAGGGAAGTGCGCCGGCCGGGCTCATGGTACGAGTTGCCGGCTATTTCGCTTACTTCGCTGGCCTGACCAGAGACGTTCAAGACGACGTCATCTCGCGAACTGAGCATGGTCGCCGTTAGCCACTGACGCGTGCTATTCGCCTACCATGAGTTCGGGCAATGCCATTGCTGCCGAGCTTGGTTCGATGCGAGGCCAAACTGTACCATTTTCGCTGAGGATTTGCACAGGCAGGCTACTCCAGATGAAAGCTGTAAATCACCTCGTCAAGGACTGCCTCATCCTGATCCCAAGTGGTCGGCATGGTGAAACCCTGCATAAGGAAGACATCCGCTTCCCGAATTACAATCACACATTTGCATGTGAGGAGATAACCCTCCATTGTTCCCTTGAACACAATTGCGTAGGCTGGGGTGCCATCATCCAGCGTTATGTTAGCTTCGGAGAGCAACTCATAGTCACCTACATGTTCACTGAACTGCTCCTTCAGCTTCGATGCCGCCTTGTCAAGCGTAGTCTCTTCAGTCCATGACCTCACCATTACCTCAGGCAGTCCCTGTGCGGACCGAAGGTCAACGATTTCGCCGTATTGACCCGTAGTAGTCTCAGTCCAGCCTGCAGGGTAAGTTATGGAGAAGCCATACTCGGCGCTTGTGTAGGTGCCTCCGGCGCTGGGGGTTGGGGGTACATAGGTGTAGGCCGGCAGGAGCTTGAAGCTATTCACTATGGCATCTATCGTCTCCTCACTCTGATCGAAGTCGGCGGTCTCTCCCATGGCTCCAACCACGAAGCCCTGCTTCCCATGCGCAAGGATGACAAACCTGAACTTCTGGACTTCCCCGGTTCCCAGGTCTCCTTTGCCCACTATTTCGTAGCCGGCAGTACCTTCGCCTATGGTAACGTCACCCTCCGAGATCAGTTCGAACTGGGGTACAGATTCCATGTACTCTTTCATTTCCGTCACGTAATCAGCCAGGGTAACGTCCTCGGTCCTGTAATCCACGGACACTATCGCAGAAAGAGTCCCGTCAGGCTCTGTGCATGCCAGAGCGAAGAGCGCCCCTAGCTCCTGCGCGCTCTCCGTCCATCCCTCAGGATACTCAATGGAGAAGCCGTGCTCTGCGTTCTCATAAAGGGTTGTGGTTGTGGGCGTTGCTTCTTCACCTTCCCCGCAGCTTCCTGTGAGGCATGCCAGAGCCACAATAATAACCAGCAAGATGCTCATTCTCCCTCTTCTTCCGGACATGACATATCCTCCCTTCCTTGCCAGCTCGCTCTCAAAAATAGATTGATAAGTAACCCGAAAACTTAATAGATGCCCTACGGCTCTCTGGGTTGCCATCGGGCCTACAACCACAAACGCTGCTCCCAACGCCATTGTTCACCGGTTGATCAGTGATTTCCACAAGCTGCTTGTGCCGATGATGCAGGCTCGTGCTGCTGGAAATCGTGAGCCCTGAATCCTCGAGCCTTCACTCGTCAGGGGCTTTTCATGCTCTTTAGGGCAGATGAAGGCCATGCAACGATTATCCCTTTCTCAAGGGAGTAATTCGCAACGAGTGGCAATACTGTATGGAATTGTACAAACGTCGGATTAAGAAGACATTAAGGATGTGAAGGAGGGATTACAAAGAGCTTACAAGTAGATTACAAGTGAGGTCAGAACGAACGATTCAGGTCTACAGGCTGATGGAGCCCCGGGTATTAGGCAGTCATTCTACATCCCTCTCATTCTTCATGTGGCACCTATCTATCTGAACGAGATCAGGCGTCAAAGAGCGATGGGAAAGCCAGCTTGTATCCTATTTGTGAGTGATGCCACAAAACCTAGTACTTCCTTGCAAAAGTAAGCGTGCTATCAGGTTTGTTCGAGAATGGGTACTCCCAAGCCCAACAGCTCGTCGTAGAGGTAGTCAACCCTTCCGTTTACGGAAGGGCTGATTTCCGCAAGGAAGTACTAGTCGAAACCCAGGCCTCTTTCCTTGAGGCTTACATAGCGCTGGTGACCGATGATAAGGTGGTCGAGTACCTCGATGTCGAGCAACTTGCCCGCTTTCACGATTTGCTCCGTTATCTTGATATCCTCGGGACTGGGGGTTGGGTCTCCTGAAGGGTGATTGTGTACCACTACCAAAGCAGGGCAGTTCTCGCGCACTGCCTGGCGAAATAGCTCGCTAACCCTTATGAGAGAGGTGCTGACGCTCCCCTTATAGACTTGGCAGACAGTCAGCACCTGGTTCTTGGTGTTGAGCAGCACCAGCCGCAATTCTTCCTGATCCAGGAAGGACATCTCGGCCTGCAGCAGGTTAGCAACATCCTCGGGTGACTTAACCACCAGCCGTTCCTCAGGCTGGGTGGAGAGGAGTCTCCGTCCCAGCTCCAAGGCGGCTTTAAGCTGGGCTGCCTTGGCCTCTGCCAGGCCTCGCTCCATACAAAGCTCACCGAAACCGGCCTTCGCTAATCCGCTGAGACCACCAAACCTCGCCAGCAATTTTGCTGAGAGGTTAAGCACGCTTTCGGAGGCGGCGCCGGTGCGCAGTATGATTGCCAGTAGCTCGGCATTGGAGAGTGAGGCAGCACCGTATTTCTTGAGCCGCTCTCTGGGGCGCTCTTGGGCGGGCAACTCCTTGATAAGCGGCTGGTATTCGACAACCCCTTGCCGACCCATGGTCACCTCCTGGTTGGCAGTGATGGCAAAGCGTCTATTTTATCTCAATGGTGGCGCCGGCTGCCTCCAGCTTCTCCTTAAGGGTCGCTGCCTCAGCCTTATTCACACCTTCCCTTACCGGCTTGGGAGCGCTTTCCACCAGCTCCTTAGCCTCTTTCAGGCCGAGGGTGGTTACCTCACGTACGGCTTTTATCACGCTTATCTTGTTGGCGCCTATGTCCTTGAGGACCACACTGAACTCTGTCTGCTCTTCTGCTTCGGCTGGAGCAGCAGCCTCAGCGGTTGGAGCGGCAACCATTGCTGGGGCAGCGGCGCTGACCCCGAACGTCTCTTCCAGGGTCTTAACCAGCTCCGATAGCTCGAGGACGGTCATTTCTTTGATAGTAGCCACCACATCATCTTTGCTCATCGGCTTGGTTTCCTTTTTGGCAGCAGTAGTGCGCTTCTTAGGGGCCTTTTCCTCCTCCGTGGTCATCTCACTAGCCTCCTCTTTCTGCTTTTTTCGGGTATCCTTGGCGGTTGCTTTGTCGCTAGACATCTGTTGTTCCTCCCAGTTGTTGAATTCTGGCATTCAGTACTGAGTTGAGCCCACGCAGATTGGCGCTGAGCACGTTCTGCAGTGAAAAGATGGGGCTCAGTAGTAATCCCAGTAACCTGGCTCTCAATACCTCTATGGAGGGCAAGGTGGCGAGGCTTCTTACTTCCTCGGAGCCGATTAGTTGGCTATCAATAAGCCCCCCCTTTATGCTGAGGGTCGTTTTCGAAATGCGGATGTAGTCAGCCAGGGCCTTGGCCAGTTGAAGGATGTCCTCATGGCCAAAGGCAAGCGCTGTCGGTCCTGTGAGCAATTGGGAGAGCCCTTGTTTGCCTACATTTTCGGCAGCGAATTTGGCCAGACTGTTTTTGACCACGTGGTATTCGGTGCCTATATTTCGCAGCTGGTGTCGCAGTTCCGACATCTCGGCTACCGAGAGCCCACGGTAGTCGGTGGCGATTACAAATTTGCTCTGGGAGAGCAGTTCAGCTAGTTGGTCAACAACCTGGAGCTTTTTCTTGGTGGTCATCCCTTTTGTCCTCCTACTAAAGAAGAGTCCTTAGTGCCTGCAGCCCCAAGGACTCCTCTCATTCAAGAAGAATTGCCTCGGCAGGCACAGGTTTAAGCCACAGCGGCACCTGCTGTCTTCAGCATTATTCAGTTTTAGAGTCTTGCAAGAATCTTCGCACAAATCCCTCTCCCTTGAAGGATGAGGGTGATTTCCCCCTCCCCTTAGTCCCCTCCCGCCAGGGGAGGGGAATTACAAGTAAAATCGTAGTCAACCATTATTTTAGCGGCCGGGCACACCGAAAATGCCCATGCTACACATAAAGGTGCCTGGATGTCCTCCCTGGTTATGAGCTATTCCCAGTTCAACGTTCTTAAGCTGGCGGGATGGCTCTTCGGCTTTGCCCTGGACCTGCTTATATATCTCGTAAACCTCTCTGATGCCACTGGCTCCAACAGGGTGGCCGAACGACTTCAGGCCGCCGCCAGCGTTAAAGGCTACCTCGCCGTCTAAAGCAAAGGTGCCGGCTTCGATATCGTATTTGGCTGTTCCACGCTCGCAGAAGCCCATAGCCTCATAGCACATAAGCTCGGCGATGGAGAAGCAGTCGTGGCATTCCACTAGGTCCAACTCTTTACGGGGGTCTTTGATTCCGGCCTGCTGATATACCTGCTGGGTTGCCCTGTAGGTTTCCTCCCAGTGCACCCAGTCATAGTCGGTCATCATCTTGCCGCAGCCCGGCCCTGCCGAATTGCCCAATGCCTTGACGGTGATATAGTCCTTCCTGAATTTCGGCGCGTCCTCGGCACGGCAGAGGATGGCAGCGGCGGCACCATCGGTTACCCCGCAGCAGTCAAAGAGCCCCAAAGGCCAGGCGATTATGGGAGCGCTTATGGCTTGTTCCACTGTTATCTCACGGCGCAGATGAGCCTTGGGATTGCGGGCACCGTTATAGTGGCTCTTCACTGAGATCATAGCGAGGTGCTTCTTCTCCGCCCCGTACATAGCGAAGTACTTGGTGGCTGCCAGGGCATAGCGCCCCGGCGGGGTCGCCTGGATTCCAAACACCGGATGTACGCCACCCATCGGCTCGCCAGAGCCCAGGCCTCCGACACCCCGGTCCTTGGTCTTTTCGAAGCCAACGCAAAGGACGAGGTCATAAGCCTTGGCAATCAGTGCATAAGTAGCTGCCCTAATGGTCTCCAGGCCGGTGCCACAAAGGTTCTCCACCCTGGTAATAGGGATATAGTCCAACTTGAGGGGATAGGCAAGGCTTTGGCCGCCAGCGAATCCAAGGGTGCCGGACCATGCCGCCTGGATATCTTTGGGTCCAACCCCGGCATCTTCGAAAGCTTCGTAGGCTGCTTCAACAACCAGGTCCCAGGCGCTGCAATCCCAGCGCTCCCCGAACTTGCTGCAACCCATACCTACGATGGCAACTTTATCCTTAATGCTTTCCATCTTTCACCCTCCTTGGGCTACCCGCAGAGGACGGCATTTCCAGTAGTAGTTGCGAATACCGCGTTCACTGTGCATCCATCTGAAGGTAAGCTCGACCGGCATCCCGTCTTCAACCTTATCAGGGTCGCGGTCCGTCATCTGGGCGTAGAACCTTCCTCCCTGATCGAAGTCGAGGATACATATGATGATCGGGGGATCGAGGCTGGGTCCGAGGAAATCCTTGCTATAGGTGAAAAGCTTGGCGCTTCTCTCCGCGAGGCGGATCTCCTCGAACTGGTCCTTGCTCTGGCAGTACATGCAGATCCTTTGCGGCGGGAAGTTGATATTGCCGCAGACCAGACATTTGCCGCCGCGGCAGTTGATGTTCCACCTGCGATCCCGCCACGAGATAGTAGCTGCGGACTGATTCTCCCAATGAGTCCATCCCTGGAGGAGGCCACGGTAGCGCAGGTACTTATCGTAGTTGGGTAGAGCCATCTTTGATGGCAAGTGGTATTTTATCCCTCGCCGATCTCTTACCTTTTCTATTCCCTCGGTGACGGTGAGGACGAAGGCATCCGCGCCATCACCGTAGTTGCCGACCAGCATCTTATCACCATCCTTTGCTTCCTCCAGCGCAGCGACTAGCATCATTAGTGTATAAGCAGTGCCGGTATTGCCTACTGTTGAGAACATGTTGTCTTGAAGTTGGGAATTGGCGTCAATGTTGAGCCTTCTTGCCAATTGCTGATGTCTCCTGCCATCGAAAGCATAGAGGACGGCCTTGGAGAAATCGGCTGGCGTCAGCCCGCATTTCCCCATGACGTCCTCAACAGCCTCTTGGGTGTTTTCCAGATAGCCGTGGGTGATGATGAAGCGATCCTCCCATGATCTGACGAAAGTGTCGCCATCCAGTCGCCACAGGTCCATTATGTCGTCATAGTGGGTGTGACTTCCGTCTACGCTTGCGATTACGTCGGAGTTACCCAGAAGGATGGCGGCGGCTCCGTCTCCAAATGCCCCTTCGTACTCGGTAGAAGGATGCCCTAATCGGCAGTCTGAGGCAACTACCAGCACTCTTTTTGCTGAGCCGGCAGCGATGGCATCCAGAGCAGCTCGCATGGCAATGGTTCCTGCTCTGAGGGAATTGGCAAAGTCGGCGGTCATGGTGCCGCGTTTGAGGTCAAGTGCTTCAGCGACCAGGCTGGCACACTGCTTCTCTTTGTAAGGAGTCGTGGTGGAAGCCAAGAATAAGCCTTCGACTTCAGCCCGGTCGATGCCTTGTAGACAATTGTTCCCAGCTTCTACTGCCATGGTAACGCTGTCTTCATCGAAGTTGGCGACCGCTTTCTCCCCCGCGAGAGGCATGCCGCCCCATGTTTGCCAGATTAGATCACGGCTTAGTCTGTAGATGGGTATGTAAGCGCCGTAGGAAACAATCCCTGCCATTTGGCTCTCCTTTCGCAAAGTCATGCCCAACTATCTGCCGTGGCTGAATCGGGAACAAAGCCAACCGTCAAGCGGTAGCCAGAGAAAGGGTTGGAGCTAGATCAAGCTTAATTCCTGGTCCCATTGAGGTCGTTAGCGAGGCGCTTCTAATAAATTGACCTTTGGCACCGCTGGGCTTTGCTTTGACCACAGCATCAACTACTGCGGCCAGGTTTTCCAGTAGTTTGTCGTCATCGAAGGTGATCTTGCCCACCGGTGTATGGATGATGGCGGTTTTGTCCAACTTGAATTCCACTCGGCCTTTGCGTGCGTCTGCAATAACCTGGGGCAGGTCGGCAGGTTGCGCGACGGTGCCCGATTTAGGATTTGGCATCAGCCCTCGTCGCCCCAAGACCTTGCCCAGTTTGCCGATCCTGGGCATCATATCTGGGGTGGCGATAGCGACATCGAATTCGAGCCAGCCATCCCCAATCTTCTTAATGAACTCGTCCCCGCCGACATGGTCGGCTCCAGCTTCTCGGGCGGTCTTTTCTGACTCGCCTTGAGTAAAGACCAAGACTCGCACTGCCTTGCCCAGGCCGTTAGGCAGAAGAGCCACTCCTCGAACTTGCTGGTCAGCATGGCGGGGGTCAACCCCCATACGTAGGTGGAGCTCAACTGTCTCGTCGAATCCGGCGTAGGACACTTGCTTAGCAAGGCTGATCGCCTCTTGGGGATGATATGTCTTAGTCCTATCCACCTTATTTAGTGCTTCAAGATGCTTCTTACCACGTTTCCCCATGCTACTCCTAGCTTGTGATGTTGATACCCATGCTTCGTGCTGTACCTTCTATTATCTTCATGGCCCCTTCGAGATCGATGGCATTTAGATCTTTGAGTTTAAGTTCGGCAATCTCGCGGATCTTCTCTCGCGGAAGGCTGCCGATCTTATGCTGCCTCGGATTGTCACTTCCCTTTTCCGAGCCCAAGGCCCTTTTCAGCAAATCGGCCGCAGGTGGCGTCCTGGTGACGAAGGTGAAGGAGCGATCTTCATAGATAGTTATCTCCACAGGAACAATCGAGCCTGCCTGGGATGCAGTCTGGTCGTTGTATTCCTTGCAGAAGGCCATGATATTTACTCCGTGTTGCCCCAGAGCGGGGCCAACCGGTGGAGCTGGGGTCGCTTTACCCGCTTCTAGCTGAAGTTTGACTACTGCCTTGAGCTTCTTTGCCATTCTTGCGTCCTTCTTAGCCTGCTATTGACTGGCGTTCCTGGAGAATCTCATGAGACATGGGCCTAGCTCGCAGGTCACAGCCTTTCCACCTGTAGAAAGTCTAGTTCCACCGGGGTTTCCCGCCCAAAGAAGGAAAGCATGACCTTTACTTTGCCCTTCTCCTCGTTGATATCGTCAACCACCCCGATGAAATCAATGAAAGGCCCGTCAATTATGCGAATGCTCTGTCCTCTGTTGATGCCTACCTTGACCCTCGGTGTCTCGGCCTCCATTTGCTTGAGGATATATTTGACCTCTCCCTCGTCGAGGGGAACGGGTTCGATTTTCCCTTTGTCATCTTGGGTGCTTACGATCCCAGTGACCCCTGGGGTGTTGCGCACAACGTGCCAGCTCTCCTCATCCATGATCATCTCGACCATGATATAACCGGGGAATATCTTCTTGGCCACGGTACGTCGCTGGCCATCCTTTATTTCCATCTCGTCTTCTGTGGGCACCACTACCTGGAAGATCTTGTCCTTGACATCCATGGATTCGACGCGATGCTCCAGGTTTGTCTTGACCCGGTCTTCGTATCCCGAGTAGGTATGGATGACATACCATTCCTTTTCGTTTTGTTCCATAAGGATTTACCCAATCTCAAAAGTTCAAGGGAAGCAACCCATTGATGCGGAGGATGCTATCACGGCAATACCGATCTTCTATTTCCTAGCCATGGTGTCTGCTTGCGTCATCTGAGCAGAATTACATTCATCACTTCGGAAAACCCAAGGTCGATCACCCAGAGGGTGATAGCCATTGCCACGGTGACGACAATTACAATGGTAGTCAGATAGGTGGCTTCTTGCCTTGTGGGCCAAACCACCTTTCTTAACTCTGATAAAGTCTCACCAATGAATTTGAACCTTTGTTTTCCTTGTCCTCTTACCGAAACCTGACGCATCAATTTGCTCTCGGTGTCTATTTATCTTGTCTCTCGGTGCAAAGTGTGAACCCGGCAACGAGGGCAGTACTTGCTCAACTCCAGCCTTCCTGGATCGTTCTTCTTATTCTTATTCGTGGTATATGTTCTCTCCTTACATTGGGTGCAGGCGAGATGGATAACGATCCGGGACTCAGCTTTCTTTGCCATTTCTTACTCGGTTACGGCTGTGACCAGTCCTGCCCCTACTGTTCTGCCACCTTCTCTGACTGCGAACCTTAGACCCTCCTCCATGGCTATAGGAACGTGTAGCTTTACTTTCATTCTAATGTCATCGCCGGGCATTGCCATCTCCACTCCGCTGGGCAGCTCAATAGAACCGGTGACATCCATGGTCCTGATATAGAACTGAGGTCTGTATCCGTTGAAGAACGGGGTATGGCGGCCCCCCTCTTCTTTGGTCAATACATATACCTGAGCTTCAAATTGAGTATGAGGCTTAATCGAGCCGACCTTCGCCAGCACTTGCCCTCGTTCCACCTCATCGCGTTCTATGCCTCTCAGCAAACAGCCAATGGCATCTCCCGATTGCCCGTCCTCCAGCGTTTTGTGGAACATCTCCACACCGGTGACCACCGTTTTCCTTGTTTCCCTCATCCCCACTATCTCAATCTCCTGCCCTACTTTTATGGTGCCCCGCTCCACCCTGCCGGTGGCCACAGTGCCGCGTCCTTTGATGCCGAAGACATCCTCTACCGGCATGAGGAACGGCTTGTCCGCAGAGCGCTCGGGCATGGGTATGTAGCTGTCTACGGCGTCCGTGAGCTCTAAGATTTTGCCACACCACTGGCACTCCCTCTTGGCGCAGCCACACTCCAGAGCCTTGAGGGCACTCACCCTTATAACGGGAATCTGATCTCCAGGAAAGCCGTATTTGGGGAGCAACTCTTCCCTTAACTCGAGCTCTGAGACCTCTAATAGGTCGGGATCGTCCACCATGTCCACTTTGTTTAGGGCGACAATTATCGCGGGGACGGCTACTTGGCGAGCGAGGAGGAGATGTTCTCTGGTTTGCGGCATTACCCCATCATCTGCAGCTACCACCAGTATAGCCCCATCCATCTGGGCGGCACCTGTTATCATGTTCTTGATATAGTCAGCGTGGCCTGGGCAATCCACATGGGCGTAGTGGCGCTTCTCAGTTTCATACTCGATGTGCGCGATAGCGATTGTTAGCCCTCTTGCCTTCTCCTCCGGGGCATTGTCTATAGAATCGAAGGAGCGGAACTGAGTAGGCCCTGTGGTGGCTAGGACTTTCGTAATTGCTGATGTCAAGGTTGTCTTGCCGTGATCAACGTGCCCGATTGTGCCCACGTTAATGTGGGGCTTGGTTCGCTCGAAAACCTTCTTTGCCATGTATTCTCCTCCCCATAGGTTTAATCTAAGTTGGAGCCCACAACCAGATTTGAACTGGTGACCCCGTTCTTACCAAGAACGTGCTCTACCGCTGAGCTATGTGGGCTCACTAGTGGTGGAGGGGGTAGGATTCGAACCTACGAAGCCATCTCAGGCGGCAGATTTACAGTCTGCTGGTATTAGCCGCTCACCCACCCCTCCGGACTCGTCCAGAGCCCGAGAGCGGATTCGAACCGCTACCCTACCGATTACAGGTCGGTTGCGCTACCGTTGCGCCACTCGGGCTTTTTTCGACCTTTATCTGATTCTAGCTAAGTATAAAAACAAAAATAGCCAAAGTCAAGGCTTCCTGTATCTCCATACCGTGCCCTGGGGAGTGTCCTCCAGGGTGATGCCCAGTTCCCTGAGACGTCTTCGAATCCAGTCAGCTAAGTCCCATTCTTTGCGAGCCCTGGCCTCTTCCCTGGCATGCTTTAGTAATTCTATGATGATTTCTGCGCCTGTCTGGGGCATGCGGTCCACACTTTCTCCGCCGGGGCCGAAGACCGCCGCTTCCAAGGTGGGATCAACTGTGTGGAACTTAGCACGAACTTTGAGCAGCAGTTCTGCAAATGGCCCGTACTGGAGTTCGGGCGCTGCTGCCTCTCTTAGGGTCAAACCCAGGACTTCAGCAAGCTCTAGAAGCGTTTTCTGTGCTTCGCTTATACCCAGTCCTTCGTCGTGGCCTCGGTTTATCTCCCGGGCGAGATCAAACAGAACGGCTATGGCCTGCGGGGTGTTGAAGTCATCGTCCATGGCTTGGATAAACTGCTCTCTATGAGGCTCAGGTTCTACGAGAGTAGTTGCTGACGCTTCGAGGTCGACATGAGCGGCGTGAAGCAGTCTTTCCAGCCCTCGCTCCATTGAGGCTATGACTTCGTCCGAGTAGGTGATGGGGCTGCGGTAGTGGGAGCTGAGCACCCACAGCCTCAGAGCATCGGCACTATACTTCGCCAGCGCTTCGCTTACAGCTATCAGCCTACCTGAGGATTTGCTCATCTTGTCCTCGCCCAGTTGCATCAGGCCATTGTGCAACCAGTGGCGTACGAACGGAGTAACCGATGTGAATGACTCGGACTGTGCGATCTCGTTTTCATGATGAGGGAAGATGAGATCCTGGCCGCCGCCGTGAATGTCCAGGGTTTCCCCCAGGTATTTGAGGGACATGGCGCTGCATTCGATGTGCCACCCTGGCCTTCCTTGCCCCCAGGGGCTTTGCCAATATGGCTCGCCGGGCTTAGTTGCCTTCCACAAGGCAAAATCCAGGGGGTGCTCCTTCGCTTCGCTGACATCGATGCGGGCACCTGCCATCATATCCTCCAAATCACGATGGCTGAGCTTGCCGTAGTCGGGGTCGCCTGTCACCCGAAAATAGACGTCGCCCCCTACCTGATAGGCGTGCCCTTTTTGTATCAGTCCTTCGACTATCTCTATGATCTTGGGGATTTCTTCGGTAGCCTTGGGATAACGATGGGCTCGTTTCACGTTGAGAGCGTCCATATCGGTGAAGTACTGGGTGATAAACCCTTCCGCCAGCTCTTGGGGTGGGATGCTTAGCTCATTGGCTCGTGTGATGATCTTATCATCGATGTCGGTGAAGTTTTGCACGTATTTAACTTTGTAGCCGCGAAATTCGAGATAGCGCCTGATGGTGTCGAAGACGATATAGCTCATGGCATGGCCCAGGTGGCAGGGGGCATAGGGGGTAACCCCGCAGACGTACATTCTTATTGTATCGCCCTGTGGGACCAAATCCTCTTTTTGACCGGAAAGAGTGTTATATACCTTCATCCGTTTATCCCTCTGCGGCTCTATGCCTTCCCCTTCTTCCTTAATAGAATCATAAGCTCCTTAACATCTTCTATTTCACAGTCTCGCAGAGGCAGGCTGTTTTCCCGCCTCTCTTGTTCACCCACCACCTTGGCTTCTAGGTCGAAATGACGCAGATTAAGTGCCAGCTTTACGCTGCCAGTCCTAAAATCAAACGATAGTTCGGCCTTCTCACAAAGCCAAAAGCGAGTTTTTGATTTTGAAGTATCTCCGTCCAATATTTCTAAAGTATCTTCATCTAATACACAATTTGGACCGACCCGAGCAGAACGGATACGCCCCCGGTCAATATATTTATCGGTCGCCTCTAGAAAGAGCTCTGCTATATCTACGATCTGTCTGACCTCTCGTCGCTCAGGTCGGACATATTCATGCTCCAAGAAGTTTCGCTTTGATGTTATGATGTCCCTTAGGACATTTCGCGCTGGGACACCGAAGCTTTCAACGACTTCCATTTTGTAGGGGAGGTTCCATCTCTCATGCTTAGCGAAGCGCTCAAAATTCATTAGCGCCAAAATCTCGTCGATGCGACACGCTATTGCCCTCTTGGCGTTACTCAATGAGTTTACCCGTCCCCTCTCAGAATTCTCCTCGAGGTCTTGCTCTGCAAAACATAGAAAGTCCCGCGCATCTATGTCATGAACCTTAACCTTCTGCCAAGACAAAGAGCATTGAGAATCCTCTCTTCTCAGAATGTCAATAACGAGCTTCAGATCGAGACTGCTGTGAGTAGTCACCTCAATCACTCTTAATCGTGGATTGTATATTTGTTTCAGTCAGTGTCTCTCGCACGATTTCGCACAAAATCTTATCCCCCTCCCTCTAACTCCCTCCCGCCAGGGGAGGGAGGATTGTGAATTCCTCTCCCTTGAAGGGAGAGGTTAGGTGAGGGTGGATTCCCCTCTACACTGCTAACTATAGGAAGTCACCAATGAAGTGAGCCTTTTGAATCTGGAATCACGCCTTAAGGTCACTTTTGGTCTCCTCCTGTATCAGCGAAGCTACCGCAAACGTGGCGATGCCTTCTTCTCTTCCGGTGAAACCTAAGCCTTCGGTGGTGGTGGCTTTTATTCCCACCTGGCTTTTGCTGATAGACAGGGCTTGACTTATGTTCTGCCTCATCTGGTCAACAAAAGGATGAATAAGGGGGCGCTCGGCGATAACTGTAGCATCGATATTGCTGATGCGCCAGCCCTGATCTCTAAGCAAGTTGCGAGTGTGGCCGAGAAGAACGATGCTGGAGATGCCCTCGTAGGCAGGATCGTTGGCGGGGAAATGGGTTCCGATGTCTCCCAGGGCTGCGGCCCCCAGTAGAGCATCTATTATGGCGTGCACCACAACATCGGCATCACTCCAGCCCTCAAGCCCTTGTTCAAAGGGTATCTCTACGCCCCCCAGCACGAAGGGGCGTCCCCTGGTTAGCCGATGGGCGTCGTAGCCGATACCGATGCGCATGGTACTCCGGAGTCAAAGAATGCTTTCTCGTTGTGTGCCAAGAAGACCTTGGCTATTGCTAGATCATCGGGGGTAGTCACTTTTATGTTTTGATAAGACCCCATGTAGACCTCGACCTTGTGACCTAGTTGTTCCAACAGGGCAGCGTCATCCGTGACCTCGCTATCCACCTGACGATAGGCTTCCGCTATGAGGTTGTAGCGAAAAACCTGGGGTGTCTGCGCAGCCCACAGGCTCTGGCGCGCCGGCGTCTGTTGTACAAAGCGGCGGCGAGAGACGATCTTGATGGTATCTTTGACTGGCACTGCGGCAATTGCGGCACCGCTTTCTCGGGCTGCGATCAGCCCTCGCTCGACAAGATCAGCATCGACACATGGTCTGGCGCCATCGTGGATCACCACCCAATCGCAATCCGCCAGCCTCCGCAACCCTTCCCAGACTGAGTCCTGACGTCTTAGTCCTCCGGGACATACGGCGACCACTTTGGGCCAGCAATGGTCTTTTACCAGCTTACGTCCCTGCGCCAGGCTCCTTCTTGCCAGCACGATGACTATCTGATCAACCGAAGGGCAATTCTGGAATACAGTCACTATCCTCGCCAGCAAGGGCTCTTGCCCTAATTGGGCAAAGACCTTGTCTATCCCTCCCATGCGGTTGCTTGTGCCGGCGGCGGCGATTATGGCGCCCACTTTATCGCTTGGTTCTTTCATCGACAGCCTCCCTGGGTTGAGCGAAGATCATCCGACCCGCCGCGGTTTGCAATACCCTGGTGACCGTGATATTAACATCGCTGTCAAGATATCGGCGTCCTCCCTCGATCACAACCATGGTGCCATCGTCCAGAAAACCAATGCCTTGGCCAGCTTCCTTGCCCTCTTGAACAACGCGCAAAGTTATGTCCTCCCCTGGTAGGATCACGGGCTTGACGGCATTGGCCAGCTCGTTGATGTTGAGCACCTTTACTCCCTGGAGCGCAGCCACCCGGTTCAGATTGAGGTCATTGCTGACTATAGGGCAGCGCAAGGTTCTGGCCAACATTACCAATTTGGAGTCGACCTCGGGGGTATCCTCGAAATCTATATCCGAGATCTGAACCGGGATATCCGATCCTCTTTGAAGCTGGGTCAGCATCTCCAAACCTCTTCGTCCTCGGTTGCGACGCAATGCATCATGGGAATCGGCAATGTGACGCAGCTCATCAAGGACGAATCTGGGGATGAGTAGAGTACCCTGTATAAAGCCTGTTTGGATGATGTCAGCAATTCGCCCATCGATGATGGCGTTGGTATCCACGATGATCAACTCGCTTCTGCTTTCTCTCTTGGCCGAACTAGCTGGAGAACCACTGAAGAAGAACTGCAATGCAGCCGGCCCCTGTAGCACCATAATGGGGACGAAGAGGCATATGAAGAAGATAGCAGCAGCGAGAGGAGCATAGTCGCCCCACGGCTTAGGGACCAGGGACAAAGGGAGGGCGAACAGGGCGCTGAGTACCAGGGCAAACACCAAGCCAATGGCTGCGGCCACGAGACTGTGCATAGGGACTCGCCTTGAGAACCACTGGAGGCGTTTCACCATCCAGCGCCAAGGACGTACGACAATAAAGGGAGCTAGCAGGAAGCCGCATACGTAGGCTCCAATGGCAAGAGACAAAATCCACGTCAGCTCACTGGCAGCCTCGCTCCTTTCGGCGATTACCTTGGCTAGCCTCCACCCCCCAATGCCTAAGATTGCTGCGACAAGAATACGGATAAAAAGTTCTCCCCGCATGAAAGCCGCTTCCTCCCCGCTTTAGGCAATAAAAAATAATACTAAAGTACATTACGATCTCCTCAAAGAATGCCTATCCAGATAACAGTATGAATTCCCTGTATTAATCCAGCACGATAGTAGCACAAAACGAGTGGTATGTCAATTTCATCGCAGCCTGCTCACCGCGACGATGATGCCGAGAGCAAGCGCAATCAGGCCATATATATCGACGAATGAATCCAGAAAACCTAGGTGCGGTGTCTTGATCAGGCTTTCGATAAGGCTTCTCATAACATAGCTCACAACCACACTTGTACCCGCGATCGCCTGCAGCCCGAGACCGCGCTTTCGGTTGACGGAGAGGCTCACCATTTCCGCGATGGCGTAGCCAATACCAACCGCAATGAGCAACCACAAGAAGTAGAAGGAAGGAATAAAAGGCCAAATAGCACCCAGTACTGAAGCGGCAGTCAAGCCGGCAGCAATTGCCCTTGCATAGAAGACGGCTGAAACGTTATAGACAGGCAGCTGCTTCAGGGCGGCGCATTCGGGGCAGCGCGCACCTACCGGTGTCTGAACCAAGCACTTGGGGCAGATGGGCTGCCCGCATTTACCACACATGAGGTTGGTCTCGGTCTCGGGGTGAAGGGCACATCTCATTTCCGCACCTTACCAGGGGCCTGCTCTGGGTTGGCGATGGCGAAGGTCAACTCACCTTCAGCGACAGTTTTTCCTTCCACAGTCGCTTTAGCTGTACCCTTACCTATGGACCCTCGCATCTTGGTGAACTTCACCTCTAACCTCAGGCTGTCTCCAGGAAACACTGGCCCACGAAAACGAAGGTTGTCGACCCCAGCGAAGAGAATGATCTTGCCCTTATGCTGGGGCAAGCTTAGTACTGCCACGGCACCGACTTGAGCTAGAGCTTCGATAATAAGCACTCCGGGGAAGATAGGGTAGCCTGGAAAATGACCTTGAAAGCAGAATTCTCCAGCAGTAACATTCTTGATTCCTACGGCTCTCTCGCCGGGCTGTAGGTCGATGACCTTATCCACGAGGAGGAAAGGCCAGCGGTGGGGGATTATCTGTTGAATTTCTCTGGCACCTAGCATCATGGAATCACCATCCCTCTTCGCTCCGCTAGGGAGATGAATTGCCCCACTAAGTTTGGGGGCAGGTCGACGCTGCCGATGTTAGCGCCAATGGTGTTATCCAACCCATGGTAATCACTGCCTCCGGAAGCAATGAGGTCATACTTTTTGGCCAGCACCTGAAGGCGACCTATTTTGCTTGGGGAATACTTGGCGCAGTATACCTCGAGGCCTGCCATTCCTGCTTTCTTCAGTTGAGGGACAAAGGCCTCGAGGTATTCGATATCTGCGGGGTGAGCGAGAAAGGGCAAGCCGCCTGCATTAAGGATTAACTCAACTGCATCCAATGGTGTTAACTTCTTACGTTCGATGTAGGCAGGCCCATTGCGACCGATGTATTTGGCAAAGGCTTCCTGAAGGGACGAGATGTAGCCGCGTTCCACAATCGCCTGGGCAATATGGGGTCGTCCTATGGTTCCTCCTGTGGCCAGTTCAAGCACCCTTTCCCAGTCGATCTCGATTCCTATGTCCGCCAGCTTGGCTATCATCTTGCGCCCTCGCTCATAACGGGAATTGCGCAGTTCCTTTAAGGAATGGTTAAGTTCTGGGTCGTGATAGTCTATGAAGTAGCCCAGGATATGTACCTCGCCCCCTGGCATATCGGTGTTTATTTCCACTCCTGGTATAACCAAAAGCTGCGGGAAGCTCTTGGCTGCTTCAAGGGCAGGAGGTATCCCTTCAACAGAGTCATGGTCAGTGATTGAGATGACGTCAAGCCCGAGCTGTGATGCCTTACGAACTATCTCCTGCGGACTCAGCCTTCCGTCTGAGGCAGTAGTGTGTAGGTGAAGGTCTGCTTTCATTACTCCCTTAACTCCAAGTCAAGACGGCTGATGCTTAATGCCTTGCCGCTCTCATCCTCTACCTCCACCAGAACTGAGTTGAACGTTATGTTTCCCTTGCCTACTGATAGGCGATGGGGCATTTGTGTAAGAAACCTGTCGATCGCCAAATCAGTATCGTCGCCGATAACCGAGTCGGTAGCGCCTACCATGCCCACGTCGCTTACAAATGCGGTACCTCGTGGTAGAACCCTGGTATCGATAGTGCCAACATGGGTATGGGTTCCTAGCACTGCACTGACACGACCATCTAGATACCAGCCTAAGGCGACTTTCTCCGCAGTTGCTTCCCCATGGAAGTCGACCAGTATTACTGGAGGTTTGGGAGCAACCTCTTCAAGTAAGTGGTCCATGGCACGGAAGGGGCAGTCGTAATGTCCCATAAAGACGCGCCCCGATAGGTTTACCACCATTGCTCGCTCTGTGATGAGGTAGCCATGACCGGGTACACCTGGCGGCATATTCAGTGGGCGCAGAATACGTGGCTCAACTTCCAGATGGGGAATGAGCTCTTTGTGGTGCCAGATATGGTTGCCCGAGGTAATGACATCTACTCCGGACTGGAAGAATTCCTCAGCGGTGGATGGGGTAAGCCCTATACCACCTGCGGCATTTTCGCCATTGGCAACAACTAGGTTGACCTCGTGCTTATGACGTAACTCGGGCAACAGCGCTGCCATTCCCTTCCTCCCCGGTCTGCCCACCACGTCGCCTACCATCAATATTCTCAATAGACCCCCGTCAATTAAGCACCAAATCGGAAGCACGAAATCCTAAATAATATCAAAACTCAAAACAAAAGAGCAAAATTGCAATTCAAAGTTCAAAATTAAGGCTCCACGTACTCTCAGCTACCCATTTTTGAATTTTGCTCTGCGGCGTTTCCTTTTGCCTTTTACATTTTGCATTTTGATATTTGAATTTGTTTAGTGCTTAGAAATTAGTATTTAGAATTTCCCTATATACTATGCGCAAGCATTTATGTCTTCGTATATAGAGTCGGTTTCTACTTGGCATAATCCACTGCCCGCGTCTCCCGGATCACGGTAACCTTTATCTGCCCTGGGTACTGGAGACTTTCCTCTATCTTCTTAACGATATCTCGGGCCAATCTCACTGTGCTTAGGTCATCGATGTCCTGGGGTTTAACCAGAATACGGATCTCACGACCGGCCTGAATGGCGAACGATTTCTCCACGCCAGGGAAGCTTGATGCCACGTTTTCCAACGCCTCGAGCCGCTTCAGGTGTTGTTCCAGGGACTCTCGCCTTGCCCCTGGTCTTGAGCTGGAGATGGCGTCAGCGGCGGCAACAATGAATCCCAAGACGCCCATAGAGTCTGTCTCGCCGTGATGCTCAGCAATAGCTTTAGACACCTCCGTTGATTTGCCCAGTCTTCTGGTTATGTCGGCACCGATCGCGGCGTGGGGCCCCTCAATCTCTTGATCTGCTGCCTTGCCAATGTCATGCAACAGCCCTGCTGTTTTAGCTATATTGACATCAGCCCCCAACTCGGCGGCGATCATTGCCGACAGATGCGCCGCCTCAACGCTATGGGCAAGCACGTTTTGTCCGTAGCTAAAGCGATATTTAAGGTGTCCCAATAGCTTGATTACCTCGGGATGAAGTCCAACGACTCCTGATTTGTAAGCTGCTTGTTCTCCCTCGGTCTGGATGATAGCATCTACCTCATCCTTGGCCTTAGCCACTACCTCCTCAATACGAGCGGGATGGATGCGGCCATCCAGGATGAGCCTTTCCAGTGCTAACCTAGCTACCTCGCGTCGGATTGGGTCAAAGCAAGAGATAGTCACTGCCTCTGGCGTATCGTCTACGATAAGGTCAACCCCAGTAGCGTTCTCCAGTGCCCTGATATTGCGTCCCTCGCGACCAATGAGCCGCCCCTTCATATCGTCAGAGGGCAGAGGGACTACAGACACCGTGGTCTCAGAGGCAACGTCGGCGGCACACCTCTGAATGGAGAAGGCAACGATCTCCCTGGCCTTTTGGTCAGCCTCCTCTTTCATCTGAGCCTCGATCTCACGGATGCGTTGCGCCATATCTTGACGGCTTTCCTCCTCTACCATCGTCAGCAGGAGTTCTTTAGCCTCGGCTGTGGACATGCCGGAGATAAGCTCAAGCTGATGTACCTGCTTTTTCTTGAACTCTTCGAGCTGGGCCATGGATCCATCTATCTCCTTTTCCTTTGCTCCCAGGTTGCGCTCCCTCCGCTCAATAGCTTCGATCTTGCGGTCAAGATTTTCTTCTTTCTGAGAGATGCGTCTTTCCTGGCGGTGAAGCTCGGACCGGCGCGAACGAGTCTCAGACTCAACGTCAGCCTTGATCTTTAGTGCTTCCTCCTTGGCTTCAAGGAGAACTTCCTTTTGCTTGGTGATGGCATCATCCAGAATCTTGGCGGCATCTTTTTCGGCGCGGCGAAACCTCCTAGCCATTATGAGATTCCAAGCGACGAAGCCGATCGCCACACCGAAGAGAAGTGTCAATAAGACAATGGGTGCTAAATACATCGGATCCATTTTTTAAGACCTTTCTTTTTCACTAGTTTGGCTGCGCATGGTCCCGCTCCTGCCATACGCGGTCGATGGTACAATTGACTAGCTCATAATCAAAACCACGCTGCTTCAGGAAGGCCCCCAAACGCTTGCGAAAGCTGGAGTAGTCTAATCCTGCAAGTGAGCGAGCCTTTCTTTGTGCTGCCCGATAGGCACCTAGCTCGTCATCGACCCCTGCGGTGGCCTCAGCGATGGTTTCGGCGTCGACACCCTTTTGCCTTAACTCCAATTCTATGAGTCGGCGGCCAAGCGGCCTGAAGTTCTCCCTGTTCTCCCGCCAAAACCGGGCAAAGGCGATATCATCCACTAATCCCCGTTCCTTTAATTTAGTAAGCACTTGCTGGATGGTGTCAGCGTCGAAGCCGTGACGATTTAGTCGAGCCCTTATTTCCGCCTCACTTCTAGGGCGTGGGCTCAAATACCTCAGTGCACTGTTCAGCGAGCTTTGAAGTCGGTCAGCGCTCTTAAGCCTTTCGATCTCGGGAAGGGATAGCGTCTGTCCTTTGTGAAGTCCGGCCTCAGCGGCTACAGGGAGGCTCAAACTGAAGGCAAAGCCTCTGTCTAGGAATATTTTGACCCTTCCCTTTCGTTTCATCTGGGTCTCGATGACGGTGACCGTGTTCATCCTCTTCCTCTAGGCACGTTTGGACTGAGGCAGGATTGAACATTCCTGTTGGGCGTCGCACTGGAGTATTGGAGGGGTCAAATCGGAGCTAGTCTGGCGAGTCTGCTATTGTGGGCTCAGCCATGGCGGAGAAGGATAGGGCTTCTTTTTGGGCGCTGGCAGTTGCCCTAATCTGGCGCTCGATCTGTTGGGCGAGGTCTTGGCGTTGCCTGAGGTATTCCTTGGCATTCTCACGACCCTGCCCGAGACGTATCTCGTTAAGGGAGAAGAAGGCCCCGGTTTTCTTAATTATCCCCATCTCGACACCTAGGTCAAGGATGTCGCCCGCTTTGCTGATACCTTCGTCAAACATGATGTCGAACTCGGCTGACCTGAAGGGGGGAGCGACCTTGTTCTTGACTACCTTGGCTCTAATTCTGGTGCCCACCACCTTGTTTCCTATTTTGATGTTCTCTACTCGCCTGAGGTCGATCCGTACCGAGCTGTAGAACTTGAGGGCCCTGCCTCCAGGAGTTACCTCTGGATTGCCAAAGACAATACCAACCTTCTCTCTGAGCTGGTTAACGAATAACACAGCGGTATGCGACCTGCTTATGGCTGCTGTCAGCTTACGCAACGCCTGGGACATTAGTCGTGCTTGCAATCCGACATGGGCATCTCCCATATCACCTTCGAGTTCTGCCCTGGGCACCAGCGCTGCCACGCTGTCGATGGCTATCACATCGATAGCACCGCTGCGGACCAGTGTTTCGGTGATCTCTAGGGCTTGCTCCCCGGTATCGGGCTGCGAGATGAGCATGTCTTCCACCTTAACCCCGCAAGTGGCAGCGTAAATGGGATCGAGGACATGTTCCACATCGATATACGCCGCCATCCCACCAGATTTTTGGGCTTCAGCAATGATATGCTGGCAAAGTGTTGATTTGCCTGCAGCCTCGGGTCCAAAGATCTCAGTAACTCGACCTCGAGGGATACCACCAATGCCAAGGGCTAAGTCCAGTGAGAGTGACCCGGTGGAGATAAACTCAATCGCTTCCTTTGCGGATGCCTCCCCCAGCTTCATGATTGAGCCTTTGCCGAATTGCTTTTCGATCTGGCTGATCGCTAAATCGAGCGCCTTCTCCTTCTCCGTTGCCATATGCTGGTTCCCCGAATTGAGCACTCCGACTTACTCCTGTGCAACTCTTCCTCAGCCAATTTGCTGTATGTTAGCACATTTGGGCAACAAATACAAGAGCGGTCCTACGACGCAATGTTATGTTATGATAAGAGGTAATTTGACCAGTTTTGAGCAAGGGGAGGATAGCGGTAGATTGCAAATTCTATCGGTTTGGATTATTCTCAAGCCGTCAACTTAGCTGTGAGGTTTGGTTTGAAAGCTAGATATACCATTGTTAGTACCAAGCTTGGTTGGGTGGCGATAGGTGGTTCTGAGATGGGGCTAAGCTTTCTCACCTTGCCCCAGCTGTCTCTCGAGGCGGTGCTCGCCGGGATTGCAGACTTTGTTAAGGGGGCGGTCGAGGAGGGCTCTGCTTTTGGTGACCTTCCCTTCCGACTCCAGTGCTACTTCGATGGCGAGGTGTTGACATTCCCCGACAGGCTCGACCTTGAGGGAGCTACTGACTTCCAGCAGGTTGTTTGGAATGCGACTCGCTCCATCCCTTACGGGGAAGTTAGGAGCTATGCTTGGGTGGCGAAGCGAATTGGAAGACCTGGGGCGTGCCGCGCCGTGGGAGGGGCACTGGCTCGAAATCGCTTCCTGATCATTGTGCCCTGTCATCGGGTGCTGGCTAGTGATGGCAGCTTGGGGGGATTTGGCGGTGGCCCGGGGCTAAAGAAGCACCTTCTTGGTCTCGAGGCTGGCCGGGTGAGAAAGGCTAGCTCGCCCTTTCTTCTACAATCAAGTCCTGCTCGTCGACTAAGTCGACCAGTTGTTGGTGAAGTTCGGTGCAATAGTCAGTAGCTAAATCGGGCAATTCGAGTTTCGTAACGCCCTCGCTGCTGACAATAGACAAATATACCTCGTCTTTCCCAGGGAACTGCCTGAGTACGTCGAAGAGCTGCCTCAGACGGGCGATATCGGCGTTGGTATCATTAGAGGTGGGGAGGTTGATTTTCAGTCGGTGGCGAGATGGTGCTACACCTAACTGCGCTGTCTGCTCGACAGACTCCTCGCTCTTACGTGGCTGGTACAGGGATACACTCTGGCAGGTCAGCTGTATGCGGTCGCCCCTGGTTTTAACTTTGCCCTTGACCAGAAGGGTATTTCCTTCTTGCCAAAGGTCTCTAGTACGTTCGTAGACCTCAGCCCAGGCTGTGACCTCTATGCTGCCGCCGAAGTCCTCCAGAACGGCGCTGACGAAGGGTCGTTTATCTCTTGTGAACGATTGCCGCACCGAGGTGACCAATCCTGCTGTAATAATTGTCTGCCCTACCATTTCCTCGCCAATCTGCCCGCAGAAGGCATCGACCTCAGAAGCCAGCTGCTGAGAGGCCTGGGTGAAGGGATGTTCGGAAAGGTATACCCCCAGCAGTTCTTTCTCCCAAGCCAACCTCTCCTTGGCGGGGATTTCCACATTGGGCAGGTCGAGGCCGGGCAGTGGCACCTCTACACTCTGGCCCCATAGATCGAACATGGTGGATTGGCCTACTTCCTTGAGGCGCTGTTCCGTTTGCGCCAGCGACAGGATACGGTCGATGCCAGCCAAAAGGGCACCGCGACTCCCTAAAGAGTCAAACGCTCCTGCTTTGATCATGCTTTCCAGCGCCCGCTTGTTGAGGTTTCTAAGGTCAGCTTGGCGGCAGAAGTCGTCGATTGAATTAGATGGGCCACCTTGGTCTCGGACGGCGATGATTGGCCTGATTGCGCCGGCACCCACATTCTTGATTGCCGCCAGCCCGAAGCGAATGGCTGCAGCACCTTCTTCAAGTTGTTCGATGCTGAAGTTCTCTCCACTCCGGTTGATATCAGGAGGAAGCACCCTGATGCCTAGCCGATGACATTCGCTAATAGCTGAGGCTACCTTTTCTGCCTGCCCCATGTTTGTGGTAAGGAGGGCAGACATGAATTCTACGGGATAATTCGCCTTGAGATAGGCGGTCTGATAAGCGATCAGCGCATAGCTCACGCTGTGTGCCTTATTGAATGCATAACCTGCGAAGGGCTCGATGAGGCTCCACACCTCATCTGCCAACTCCCTGGAGAACCCTTTTTTCTTCGCTCCGGAGAGAAAGCGTTGCCTCTCCTTTTTCATCACTTCAGGGATTTTCTTTCCCATTGCCTTGCGCACTATGTCAGCCTCGCCCAAGCTGTAGCCGGCGAAGGCTTGAACGATGAGAAGAACCTGATCTTGGTAGACTATGACACCATAGGTTTCCTTTAGGATTTCGGTGAGGGTGGGATGGGGGAAACGAATGGGCTCCAGCCCATGCTTTGCCCTGATGAAGGTAGGGATGTGCTCCTTCGGCCCCGGCCGATATAGAGCTACCATGGCAGCGATATCGCCGAAGCAGCTAGGCTTGAGTTCCTTGACAAAGCGGCGCATAGCAGCGCCCTCAAGTTGGAAGACCCCCGTTGTCTCTCCAGAGGAGAGAAGATCGAAGGTCCTGATGTCATCGAGAGGTATGTTGTGTAGGTCGATGTCAATACCGCGATTTTGGGCGATGGTCTGTTTTGCCTTTTCCAGGATGGTGAGGTTTGCCAATCCGAGGAAGTCCATCTTCAAGAGCCCGATCTGGGCGATGTCATCCATGGCGAACTGGGTCATGTTAATGCCCTGCTCTTCGGCCTTGCTCGGCCTTTGCAGGGGGACATGGTCGATGAGTGGCTCCCTGGAGATGACCACTCCAGCGGCGTGAGTGGAGGCGTGACGGGCTATTCCCTCCAGTTTGGTTGCGGTGTCGACGAGATGCCTAACAGTAGCGTTATCCTGGTATCTGTTGCGCAGTTCGAAATTTGTTTCGAGAGCCTCCTGAATGGTAGCCCACGGCGCAGGGATTTGTCTTGCCACCTGGTCGACATCTCCGTAGGGCAGCCCCAGGGCTCTACCCACATCCCTGAGCGCTGCACGAGCTCCCATGGTGCCAAAGGTAATGATCTGAGCTACGCGGTCAGGCCCATATTTCCGGGCTACATAGGCTATAACCTCATCGCGGCGGTCATCTTGAAAGTCGAGATCGATGTCTGGCATTTCCTTGCGCTCCACATTTAGAAAGCGCTCGAAGACCAGGTTGTGTGCCAGGGGGTCGATGTCGGTTATCCCCAGGCAGTAGAGGACAATGCTAGCTGCGGCGCTGCCGCGAACACCGAAGAGGATGTTTTGTTCCCGAGCGAAGGATATGACATCCCAGATGACCAAGAAATAGTTAGCGAATTCGGTCTGCTTGATGACGTCCAGTTCATAGTCAAGCCGCTGTACAGCCTGTGGTGGAAGCTCAGGGTAGCGGGCCGCCAGGCCTTGATTGGACAATTCCGCAAGCTGTTCGTCGGCAGTTTTACCTGGGGGCAGATCGATCTCGGGGAGACGGAGTCGACCGAACTCCAGGTCGAGGTGGCATAGCTCGGCAATGCGCCCGGTGTTGGTCAGGGCCTCGGGTAGTTCGGCGAAAAGCTCTGCCATCTCCTGGGGGCTCCTAAGGTAAAAGGAATCGTCGGCCATCTTGAGGCGTTTTTCGTTGTAGATAGTATTATTGGTCTGAATGCAGAGCAGGATCTCATGGGCGTAGGCGTCATCCTTGTTTACATAATGAACATCGTTAGCGGCCACAAGGGGGAGGTTCAGCTTGCGACTCAATCTGACCAGCTCTTTGTTGATCTGGGCAAGCTCAGGGACGGCGTGCTCCTCGAGTTCAAGGTAAAAATCGCCGAAAACATCCTTATACCATTGGGCAGCCTTCTCAGCGTCCTCAAGACGGCCCTCTATGATTAGGCGCCCCAGTTCCCCATTTGGACAGGATGAGAGCGCGATCAAGCCCTCGCTATGTTGTGAAAGTAGCTCCTTGTCCACCCTCGGCTTGTAGTAAAAGCCCTCAAGCTGGGCAGCAGTAGCGAGCTTAAGCAAATTGTGATACCCTGCCTCATCTTTAGCCAGTAAGACTAGGTGGTATGGGCTCTTGTCGGCGGCAAGCCTGCTTTGTCTGTCCTTGGGTGCGACGTAGATCTCGCAGCCCAGGATTGGTTTTATGCCTGCTTCCTTCGCTTCGCGATAGAATGAGATTATGCCATAGAGCATCCCATGATCGGTGATTGCCAGGCTGTCCATACCTAGCTCCTTAGCCCTGCTAATGAGATGGTGGATCTGGCACATTCCATCAAGGAGGCTGTATTCGGTATGGACGTGAAGGTGGGTGAACATGATCTAGGGGTTATTATAGCACTGGTTCTTCTTCCCTGCGAGTGCTTGTTGCCGCCGTTGCGACCTTGTTGTTCAGTGAAAATGTCACCCTAATATGTCAATTCGCACGCTTGACATAGGTCGGAGCTTTTAGTATACTTACCAAGTTCTGGCGAGAATGCCCCGCAGCTTGCTGCGGGGACGAATCGCGGGTGGGGTGGCTAGCAGCGTCTTTAGGAGCTGCAAAGCGAATTCGGGCGACGAAGGTGCGAGAATTCGCGCCACAGATACCCCACAGCTTACTGTGGGGAGATTCATTGTTTGGTGCCTGGGGCATATCAAAAGGAGGAGCCTTGCCCACAATCAACCAGCTAGTCAGAAAAGGGCGCAAAAAACTGAAAAAGAATGTCAAGGCACCTGCGCTTCGCTTTACCTATAACACTCTTAAGGGGACGAGTGTGCAGGGCAAGGGCTCTCCTCAGAAACGCGGGGTTTGCCTTCAGGTGAAGACAGTGACGCCGAAGAAACCGAACTCTGCGCTGCGCAAGATCGCGCGGGTACGGTTGACAAATGGCATGGAAGTGACGGCTTATATTCCTGGGGAAGGGCATAGCCTACAGGAGCACTCAGTGGTGCTCATTCGAGGGGGGAGGGTTAAAGACCTCCCAGGCGTGCGGTATCACATCATCCGTGGTGCTCTGGATTCTGGTGGCGTCGAGGGGCGCCGAAGGGGTCGCAGTCTATATGGTACCAAAAAGCCCAAGGCTGGGCTTTGAGTGAGCAAACCCGGGTTTTTTGATAGATGGCTGTAAGAGCTTCTAGTTCATAGAAGCTCTTTGATTGAAAGGACGATTTGCGGAGGGGAAGATGCCGCGACGAGCTCGAGCAATCAAGAGGACGAAGACTGCTGACGCCAAGTATCATAGCACGGATCTTGCCCAGTTCATCAACAAGGTTATGATGAATGGCAAGAAGAGCAAGGCGGAGACTATCGTTTACGATGCCCTGGACATAGTCGAGAGGGAACTGAAGAAGAATCCTTTGGATGTCTTCGAGCAGGCATTGAAGAACGCGACCCCGGTTCTTGAGGTCAAGCCACGCAGGGTCGGTGGCGCAACCTATCAAGTGCCGGTCGACATCAGGGCAGGCCGCCGTCTTGCCTTGGCGATGCGCTGGTTACTGGCTTCAACAAGAGCGCGCCGGGCCAAGCCGATGTCAGAGAGGCTAGCTGCAGAGCTCATAGATGCTTTCCGGGGACAGGGGACCACGATTAAGAAGCGGGAAGATACCCACCGTATGGCTGAAGCAAACAAGGCTTTTGCCCACTACAGATGGTAACGAGGTTTGAGTATTTTGGTTGATCATAAAGTTTGCTTGGCCGAGAGGGAACGGATTATGGCGCAGGCATTACCGCTGGAGCGGGTGAGGAACATCGGGATCATCGCTCACATCGATGCTGGAAAGACAACTGTCACCGAGCTAATCCTGTATCACACCGGTCGAACCTACAAAGTGGGGCAGGTGGATGAGGGGACAGCGGTGATGGATTGGATGGAACAGGAGCGTGAGCGTGGGATCACTATTACTGCAGCTGCTACTAGCTGTGAATGGGCTGGCCATCAGATCAATATTATCGATACTCCGGGGCATGTGGACTTCACTGCTGAAGTGGAACGCAGCCTCAGAGTCCTCGATGGCGGGGTGGTGGTGTTCGATGCCCTGGCTGGTGTTGAGCCACAGTCGGAGACAGTTTGGCGCCAGGCAGATAGTTATCGTGTTCCCAGGATATGCTTCGTCAACAAGATGGACCGCGTCGGCGCCGACTATTTTGCAACAGTGCAGATGATCAAAGATCGTCTCGCGGCCAACCCTGTGCCACTGCAGATGCCTCTGGGCGCAGAAGCATCCTTTAAGGGCGTTATTGACCTTGTTGAAGAAAAAGCCTGGCTTTTCCCCGAGGGTCGTGACACAGAGCCGGTGGAGGTGCCTATACCCGAGGAATACAAAGAGGCTGCTGCGCACTACCGGGAGAAATTGATCGAGCAGGTTGCTGAGAGCGATGAGGCGCTTATGCATGCATATGTCGAGGGTGAGGCTATCGCTGCCCCGGAGATTAAGGCAGCACTGAGGAGGGCAACTCTGTCCACGAGGGTTGTCCCCGTGCTCTGTGGCAGCGCCGTGAGGAACAAGGGGATAGAGCCTGTTCTGGATGCCATAGTCAACTACCTACCCTCACCCCTGGATGTGCCGCCGGTTCAAGGCATCGACCCCAGGACAGGCAAAGAGAGCTCTCGCGAGGCCAGTGATACAGCACCCTTCTCCGCCCTGGCTTTCAAGATAGTCTCCGATCCTTTCGTTGGCCGTCTGGTCTATCTACGGGTATACTCAGGTACAGCCCGGACTGGCTCAAAGGTGTTGAATTCCGCCAGGGAGCGTAAGGAGCGACTGGGGCGGTTGCTCCTGATGCATGCCAACCGGCGAGAGGACGTGGAAGAGATAAGCTGTGGCCGGATCGCTGCCGCAGTTGGTCTCAAGAGCACCTTCACCGGAGACACTATATGTGACCCTGCTAAACCTATCGTTCTGGAAGCGATCAAGTTCCCAGAGCCAGTTATCTCTGTTGCCATCGAGCCCAGGACTAAGGCGGATCAGGATAGGATTGGCGATGCCCTGAATAAGCTGGCAGATGAGGATCCCACCTTCAAGACCCGCTATGACCAAGATACCGGGCAGACCATACTCTCAGGGATGGGTGAGCTTCACATTGACGTTATTGTCGATAGGTTGGTACGAGAGTATAGAGTGGATGCCAAGATAGGTAAGCCACAGGTTGCCTATAGGGAGACGATCACCATTCCTGTGCGCGTCGAAGGCAGTTTTATCAAGCAGACTGGTGGGCATGGCCAGTACGGTCACGTCTGGCTTGAACTCGAGCCGATGGGACAACGCGGTGGCTTCGAGTTCGTCAATAAGATCCCAGGTGGGGTGATACCCAAGCAATACATTCCTGCTGTGGAGCAAGGTGTCAGAGAGGCGATGGAGAGCGGTGTACTCGCTGGGTACCCGATAATCGATGTCCGTGTCATTCTGTACGACGGCAGGTATCACCAGGTTGACTCTTCAGACGTAGCCTTCAAGATGGCAGGAGCGATAGGCTTGAGAGAGGGTGTCAGGAAGGCCAAGCCCATACTCCTTGAGCCGATAATGAGGCTTGAGGTGGCAACTCCTAAAGAGTTCCTGGGTGACATAATCAGCGATCTCAATGCTAGGAGAGCCAGGGTTGAGGCTGTTGAGTTGCGTGTTTGGACTCACATAATTCGTTGCTATTTGCCACTGGCTGAGAGCTTTGGCTATGCTACTGACCTGAGGTCGATAAGCCAGGGAAGGGCAACATATTCCATGGAGTTTCATCATTATCAGGAAGTTCCCAAGGAGCAGGCAGGGCAGATAATCGCCAAAATGGGGGGCTAGATGCCGAAACAGAAGATACGTATCAGGCTCAAGGCATTCGATCACCGAATTCTGGATCAATCCGCAGTGCAGATCGTGGAGGCGGCGGAGCGCACAGGAGCGGCGGTGGTTGGTCCTGTGCCCCTTCCCACTCACATAAAGAAATTCTGCGTTATACGCTCCCCTCACGTGGATAAGGATTCCCGGGAGCAGTTTGAGATTAGGACTCATAAGAGGCTAATCGATATCATGGATCCGACAACGAAGACCATCGATGCGCTGACCACATTGAACCTGCCGGCAGGGGTGGACATCGAGATAAAGCTCTAGTTAGGTCATAGTTGATGTTTAGTGGACTCATCGGCCGGAAAATAGGCATGGCACAGGTATTTACCGAAGGCGGCACGGTGGAAGCGGTGACTGCTATCGAAGCTGGTCCCTGTACTGTGACGCAGATCAAGAGTGTTGGCAAGGAAGGCTACAACGCAGTCCAGCTCGGCTTTGGCGAGGCGAGGCGGCTCAATTCTCCTGAGCGGGGGCACCTGGGGAAGCTCGGTCTGTTCAAGCACCTGAGAGAGTTTAGGGTTGAGGACACCTCTGACATTGAATTAGGACATCGGATCGATGTCAGCTTGTTCCAGCCTGGTGATCTGGTGGATGTCATCGGGGTATCCAAGGGGCGGGGCTTTGCCGGTACGGTCAAGCGCCATCACTTCGCTGGCGGGCCCAAGACCCACGGGCAGTCTGATCGCCACCGCGCTCCTGGTTCTATCGGGGCTGGCACCGACCCAGGGCGGGTGCTCAAAGGGCAGAGGATGGCGGGGCATATGGGAAATGAGAGGGTCACGGTGAAGCATATCAAGGTAGTTAAAGCTGATCCGGATCGTAATTTGCTTTTGGTCGGAGGGGCAGTGCCTGGGGCCAGGAATGGGCTGCTGGAGATAAGGAAATCCAGGGTGCACGGCTAGAAGTTGGGAGACGCTTTGCAGGTTTCGGTATATAATATTGAAGGCCAGGTAATTGACCAGATCGAACTCGATGAGACTGTCTTCGGTGTGCCACCAAACGAGGCGGTGGTGCATCAGGCCCTGGTGAGGCAGCGAGCAAACTCTCGCGTGGGAACCGCCAGTACTAAGACCAGGAGTGAGGTCTCGGGAAGCACCCGTAAGCTGTTTCGTCAGAAGCACACGGGATTTGCACGGGCTGGCAGTAGGAGATCGCCGACACGCCGTGGTGGTGGGGTAGCTTTCGGCCCTCGCCCTCGAAGCTACAGGCAGGCGATGCCCAAGAAAATGAGACGCCTAGCCTTGAGGTGCGTCCTCTCAGCCAAGGTATCTGATGGCGAGCTTTTGGTGATTGACTCGTTTGGGCTGGAGCACCCCAGGACTAAGCAGGTAGTGCACGTTTTGAAGACTTTGGGAATTGAGTCTTCGGTTTTGCTGGTCACCGCTGAGCCAGATATGAATGTAGTCAAGTCTGCTCGCAATATCGACAAGGCAAAAACGCTGCCGGCTGGCATGTTAAACGTTGTCGATCTGCTGTCGCATCGAATGCTGCTTATGACTGTTGATGCAGTACGCCGTGTCGAGGCAACATGGGGCAGAAAGCAGGTGGTCGCCGAGGCTCAAGCCTCTTAAGGGGAGAGGATGCACAGCTACGAGGTACTACGCCGACCGCTTATTACTGAGAAGAATACGATGCTTGTTGAGCAGAACAAGTACGTCTTTGAGGTAGCCCGAAATGCCAATAAGCCTCAGATCAGGGATGCGGTGGAAAAGGCGTTTAAGGTGAAAGTGGCCTCAGTGAACGTGGTGCGCGTGCCGGGCAAGATGCGCCGCGCCGGCAGGCAGCGGGGGATGACCTCGCCCTGGAAGAAGGCGGTGGTTACCTTGGAGCCGGGAAATAAGATCGAGCTTTTTGAAGGTGTATAGACATGAACTTGGATGAAGTTCTTGTAGAGGAGGCCAATTTTGGCACTTAAGATATATCGCCCCACGTCCCCAGGGCGGAGGGGTATGGTCGGGGCCGATTTCTCCGAGATCACCAAGAAGAAGCCGGAGAAGTCACTGCTCCTGCCTTTGAAGAAGAAGGCAGGGAGGAGCAATCAGGGGAGAATAACGGTGCGCCACCGTGGCGGCGGGGCCAAACGGCGGCTTAGGATCATTGACTTTAAACGGGATAAGTTTGGCGTTCCAGGCAAAGTAGCCTCCATCGAGTACGACCCCAATCGCTCGGCGAATATCGCTCTAATCAATTACGCCGATGGCGAGAAGCGCTATATCCTGGCCCCTGTGGGACTCAAGGTGGGTGATACCATCTGCTCGGGCGAGGGTGCGGAAATAAGGCCTGGCAACGCTCTGCCGTTGAAGCTGATTCCTCTAGGCACTGCAGTCCACAATATCGAGCTTTACCGTGGCAAGGGCGGGCAGATAGTGCGCAGTGCCGGGGCCTCGGCTCAGGTTATGGCCAAAGAGGCTGGCTATACCTTGGTGAGATTGCCCTCGGGGGAACTTCGTCGAGTGGATGGGGAGTGTCTGGGTACTGTGGGGCAGGTGGGAAACATCGACCATAGCAATATCGTTCTGGGCAAGGCGGGCCGCAGGAGGCTCATGGGGTGGCGGCCCTCAGTGCGCGGTTCAGCGATGACGCCTCGAGATCATCCTCATGGTGGTGGCGAAGGGCGGTCGCCGATAGGACATCCCGGGCCGAAAACCCCTTGGGGCAAGCCAGCACTGGGCTACAGGACGAGGCGCAATAAGCGCAGCGATAGGCTGATTTTGAGGAGAAGGAAATAGCGTTTTAGGAGGTCTAAAGGAGTGTCGAGGTCGATCAAGAAAGGCCCTTTCATTGACGCCAAGCTGCTTAAGAAAGTGGAGATGCTGCATCGAACTGAACTAAAGGCGGTGATCAAGACCTGGTCACGTGCATCGACCATCATCCCGCAGATGATCGGGCTCACAATCGGGGTGCATGATGGCAGGAGGCACGTTCCTATCTTTGTCACCGAGAACATGGTGGGCCATAAACTGGGAGAGTTTGCTCCTACCAGGACCTACAGAGGACATTCTGCCAAATCCGACAGGATAACCCGCGTAAGGAAGTCCCCGACGGGAAAAAGGTAGGTCTTTCTAAGCGAGGGTCGAAGAAGTGGAAGTAATAGCAAGCGCGAGGCAGCTAAGGGTATCGCCGCGAAAAGTGCGCCTGGTGTTGGACACAGTGCGCGGCAAGAAGGTAGATGAAGCCTTGACTATACTCAGCTTCTTACCTACACCGGCGGCTCGAACCGTGGCTAAGGTAGTCAAGTCGGCAGCTGCCAATGCTGAAAACAACTACCAGATGGCGCCGGGGCAGCTCAGGATCGTTAAGACCTTTGCCAATGAAGGACAAACCCTGAGGAGATACCGCGCCGGCGCTCGGGGCAGGGTAAACCCTTTTCGCCGACGCTTTAGCCATATTACAGTCATTGTAGAGGAGGAGTGATTGGGACATAAGGTTCATCCCTTTGGTTTTAGGATCGGCATAGTCAAGGACTGGCGTTCCCGGTGGTATGACGAGAAGCATTACGCGGAACTGGTGCACGAAGACATAGCTATTCGCCGCATTATTCATTCCAATTATCCGGAAGCCGGCATTTCTCAGATCGAAATCGAGCGCAAAGCAAATGAGGTCACGGTGACCGTCCATACCGCTAGACCCGGTGTTGTTATCGGCCGTGGTGGGCAGAGAGTGGATGAGTTGAGGGTCCTTCTGGAGAAACACACTGGGAAAAAGGTTCGCCTTAATATTCAGGAGATCAGGGAACCCGAGCTCGATGCCACGCTGGTTGCCCAGAACATTGCTGAACAGCTCAGGAGGCGTGTATCTTATCGTAGAGTCGTCAAGCAGTCTATTTCCAGGACTATGCTACGAGGGGCTAAGGGGGTAAAAATAAAGTGCTCAGGGAGACTTGGCGGGGCGGAGATTGCTCGCCATGAGGTTGGGCACGAGGGGAGCGTTCCTCTGCATACTCTTAGGGCTGATATAGACTACGGCTTCGCCGAGTCTCTCACTGCTATGGGGCTTATCGGGGTCAAGGTGTGGATCTATAAGGGGGATATCCTTCCCGAAGCTAGCCTGGTGGAGGAGGTAGAGGGGGAGGAAGTAGAGGAATAACATAGGAAGAGAGCAATGCTTCAGCCAAAGCGAGTAAGATATCGTAGAGCCCATCGTGGGCACCGCAGGGGCAAAGCGCAGGTTGGTAATAGCGTGGCCTTTGGCGATTTTGGGCTTCAGGCGCAGGAGTCAGCTTGGGTCACCAGCCGCCAGATTGAGGCGGCGCGGCGTGCTATAGTGCACAGCGTGAGAAGGGGAGGCAAGGTTTGGATTCGTGTTTTCCCCGACAAGCCTGTAACCTCGAAGCCAGCGGAAACTAGGATGGGTAGCGGCAAAGGCTCCCTCGACCATTGGGTGGCGGTGGTTAAACGAGGCAGGATCTTGTTTGAGATATCCGGGGTCACGGAGGATGGGGCTCGGGAGGCGATGCGCCTAGCTTCACATAAACTTCCAGTCCGGACCAAGTTCGTTGGTAGAGAGACCTTGGTTGAAGTAGCTTCGTAACTGGTGATACCAATGAGAATAGATAGGATCAGGGCGCTGAAACCAAAGGAGCTGTCCAAGCAACTTGATGACGCTCATCAGGAACTATTTAACCTTAGGTTCCGGCACGCCGCCAGGCAACTGGCAAATTACAGTGAACTCCACAAGGCGAGAAGGAAGATCGCCAGGATCAAGACGGTAGTGCGGGAACGTGAGCTTGGTAGGGAATAGCTATGGACAAGAAGAAGACTCGTTTCGGTCGGGTGCTGAGCAATAGGATGGATAAGACGGTGGTGGTGGAGGTGGAGGCTCGACGCCAGCATCCTCGCTATAAGAAAGTCGTCAGATACAAGACGAAGTTCAAAGCCCACGATGAGGGCAACACCTGCGGTATCGGTGACATGGTGAGGATAGTCGAGACCCGTCCTTTGTCTAGGGAGAAGAGGTGGCGGGTAGATGAAGTTCTCACTAAGGCTGAGATAGTTGAGGTCAAACCCGAGGAGATAGAATAGGCGATGATCCAGTCATTTACCAGGCTTAAGGTGGCGGATAACTCTGGCGCTAAGAGGATCATGTGTATCAATGTGCTTGGTGGCACTAGGAGGAGATATGCTCGGGTGGGCGATACTATCGTGGCCTCGGTAAAGGAGGCGACCCCTGGAGCCGCGGTGAAGAAGGGTGATGTTGTCCGCGCTGTTATCGTCCGTACCGCTAAGATATACGGGCGCCCTGATGGCACATATATCAGGTTTGATGAGAATGCTGCAGTGGTTCTAGATGAGAGAGGCAATCCCAAAGGCAGTCGCATATTTGGGCCTGTGGCCCGAGAGCTCAGGGACAAGAATTTCATGAAGATCATTTCTCTGGCGCCTGAGGTACTATGATGAATATTCGCAGAGGCGATGAAGTGCTGGTGATAAGGGGTGATGATCGAGGAAAAAGGGGGAAGGTGCACCGTTCCATTGTTCGAGAGAATCGGCTTGTTGTGGAAGGGGTTAACATGGAGAAGCGCCATATGAAACCCCGGGGGAACATCAGGCAAGCGGGGATCATTGAGCGCGAGGCGCCGATAAATGTCTCCAATGTGATGCTTATCTGCACCAAGTGTCATCAACCCACTCGTGTTGGATTTGGTTTCCTGGGGGACAAGAGCAGGGTGCGCGTGTGCAAGAAGTGTGGCGAGGTGATTGACTAGTGTCGAGGCTCAAACAAAGGTATCGGGATGAGATCGTGCCCGCCATGATGCAGGAGCAGGGGTACAAGAACCCAATGCAGGTGCCTCGTTTAGATAAGATTGTGCTTAACGTTGGTCTGGGAGAGGCCATTCAAAATCAAAGGGCGTTGGAGGCAGCCACCAATGACCTATCCCTGATCTCAGGGCAGCACCCAGTAGTCACCCGTGCCAAGAGGCCTATCGCATCCTTCAAGTTGCGGGCAGGTATGGCCATCGGCGCGATGGTCACGCTGCGCGGCGAGCGCATGTATGAATTCTTCGACCGATTGGTGAACGCTACCTTGCCCCGCGTACGTGACTTTCAGGGCCTCCCCAGGAAAGCATTCGACGGACGGGGAAACTACACTCTTAGCATAAAGGAGCAGATTATCTTCCCTGAGGTCGACTATGACAAGGTGGACAAGATTCGTGGGTTCCAGGTCTCTATTATCACCACCGCGCGCACCGATGAGGAGGCCAGGAGGCTTCTGGAGTTGATGGGCGTACCTTTCAGTAGGCAGTAGATCGGTAAGAAGATGGCTAAAGTATCAAAAATCGTAAAATCACAGCGTGCTCCGAAGTATCGGGTACGACACCGCAATCGTTGTAGATTGTGTGGCCGCCCCCGTGCCTATATCCGTCAGGCTGGGTTATGCCGGATTTGCTTCAGGAAGATGGCCCTCGAGGGGCTGCTCCCTGGGGTTAGGAAATCGAGCTGGTGATCTTTCTTGAGGGATTGATATGAGTCTCAGCGACCCTATAGCTGATATGTTGACTCGGACCCGCAATGCCATCAATGCCAGACATGAGTTTGTTCTGGTACCTGCCTCCAGGATCAAGATCTCGATTGCCAAGGTGATGAAGGAGGAGGGCTTCATTAAGGACTACGAGGTGCTGAAGGGTAATACCCCGCAGAGGGTGATTAAGATTTACCTTAGCTACGCTGGGGGAAAGCAATCTATGTTAAATGGGTTGCAGCGGGTTAGTAAGCCTAGCTTGAGAGTCTATTGCGGGAGGGGCGAGGTTCCCAGGGTCTATGGAGGACTCGGCATAGCCATAGTGTCCACATCTCAAGGGGTAATGACCGGACAGCAGGCGTGGAAGAAGGGTTTGGGGGGTGAGCTCCTGTGTTATGTGTGGTAAGACAAGTGAGGGATAGACATGTCCAGAGTAGGAAATAAGCCAATTGCGGTACCTCCTGGCGTGGAGATACTAGTTGAGGGCGACAAGGTCATGGTAAAGGGGCCCAAGGGCGAGCTACGCCGCTCCCTTCCTCAGGATATGAGCATTTCCTTAGAGGATAGCGTGCTCACTGTGTCAAGGCTGACAGATAGCCGGATCCATCGCTCACTGCATGGTCTTACCAGGAGCATGTTTGCCAATATGGTTGAGGGAGTGAGCCAGGGGTTTCGCAAGAACCTCGAGCTCCATGGAGTGGGGTACCGCGTCCAGCAATCTGGAGACAGTCTTAAGATTCAGGTAGGGTATTCTCACCCTGTGGAGATCGTCCCTCCCGCGGGGATAACGCTTGTTAGCGAGGCTCCGAATCAGGTCAGCGTCTTGGGGATAGAAAAGGAGCTGGTGGGGGAAGTTGCAGCACGGATTCGGGCAGTGCGCCCTCCTGACCCTTATTTGGGGAAGGGAATTAGATACGCCGGCGAGCGAATTCGACGCAAGGCAGGGAAAGCGGGCAAGCTTGGTAGAAGGAAATAAGAGCTATGGCTATCGGCAGGAGAGAAGCGCTAAAGAGGAGGCATCACCGGGTGAGGAAGAAGGTCAAGGGCGCCCCCGATCGCCCTCGGCTTTGTGTCTTTCGCAGCCTTAATCATATCTATGCCCAGGTGGTAGACGATAGTTCAGGGCAGACAATTGCCAGCGCGTCGGACCTTGATGCGGAGATAAAAGCCGACTTGGAGAACAAAACTAAAACGGAGCGGGCGGGGTTGGTGGGGAACTTGGTTGCCAAGAGATCCCAAAACAAGGGGATAAGCCAGATCGTCTTCGACCGCGGGGGATGCAAATATCATGGTAGGGTGAAGGCTTTGGCCGATAGTGCCCGCGAATCGGGATTGAGGTTTTAAGCATTATGGAACAGAGGGATAGGGTAGATGGTAGGGACTTGAGCTTTAATGAGCGGCTGATTCATGTTAATCGTGTGGCAAAGGTTGTAAAGAGAGGGCGGCGGTTCAGCTTTAGTGCCCTGGTGGTGGTTGGCGATGGTGAGGGGCAAGTCGGTGCTGGGTTGGGCAAGGCCAGAGAGGTGCCAGCAGCGATCCGCAAGGGCGGTGCCATCGCCCGGAAGAATCTGATCCGGGTCCCAATGGTAGATAGTACCATTCCCTACAAGGTAGTAAGCAAGTTTGGAGGGGCCAGGGTGATGTTGAAGCCGGCGGCACCAGGCACCGGGGTCATTGCCGGCGGCGGAGTACGAGCCACCGTGGAGGCTGCAGGTATTAAGGACATAGTGACCAAGTCGATGGGCAGTTCCAACAAGATAAACGTGGTCAGAGCGACCATGCTGGCCCTCAGTCAATTGAAGGATCCGAAGCAGGAAGTAGCAAGGAGGAAGTCGGTTGCTGCAGGTGGTGAGGAGTCCGGTGTCTAAACTGCGTGTCACGTGGAAGAAAAGCGCCATCGGTTACAATAAGAGACAACGAATGACCCTTAAGGCCCTGGGCTTTCGCTCTCTGAACCAGACTATCATCCATAGCGACTCGCCAGCTATCCGCGGTATGGTGAACAAGGTTAGGCACCTAGTCCGGGTGGAAGAGGTCGCTGAGGAGTGAGCGATGAGGCAACATGATCTTGGTCCGAGAGCGGGATCGAAACGTAGTAGAAAGCGAGTTGGTCGTGGTGTCGGCAGCGGACACGGGACCTACTCCTGCCGCGGGTGCAAGGGGCAAAAAGCACGCTCGGGGGGAGGGGTAAATCCACGGTTCGAGGGTGGCCAGACCCCTTTGGTCAAACGCTTGCCCTCTAAACGTGGCTTCACCAATATCTTCAAGACCGATTATGCTTTAGTGAACCTGCGGCGGCTGGAAATCTTCGAAGAGGGTGTCGAGGTAACACCGCAGAAACTTCTGGATGTTGGGCTGGTGCATTCCCTCAAGAAACCAATCAAGATCCTCGGCGATGGCGAGATTCAGCGTCCTCTGGTGGTAAAAGCTGATAAATTCACCCGAACCGCTAAGCAGAAGATAGAGGCCTCTGGCGGAAGAGCGGAGGAGATTTAGGGGATAGCGGGGAAGATGCGACAACCACAAGCAAGCTCAAGACCGCGATTGTTTCAGGCTGTGCTAGATGCCTTTAGCCTCCCTGACCTGAGGTGGAAGTTGCTTTTCACCCTCGCCATGCTAGTCGTCTTTCGTTTTGTGGCCCATGTCCCCATTCCCGCGGTGGACTCAGGGGCACTGGGAGCGCTAGCCAGCGGTGAAGAGCAGCTACCTGCCCTCCTGGGCATGCTCGACATCTTCAGCGGTGGGGCGCTGAGGAACGTAAGCATAGCTATGCTCGGCGTTTACCCCTACATTACCGCCTCGATTATCATGCAGCTCCTGGTGCCGGTCATCCCCCGCCTGCAAGCGCTCTCCCGGGAGGGGGAGGAGGGGCGCAGGAAGATAAACCAGTATACCCACTGGCTGATGGTACCCATGTGCTTGCTCCAGGGCTACGGGCAACTGGTGGTTTTGCAGAGAACTACAATTAATGTCAATGGCGTGGAGACTCCACTCGTGAGCGGCATAGGTCTCTCTGGTGACCTATGGCTATCCACGCTTGCTATGCTGTTTACGCTGACTGCGGGCACCGTTTTCCTGGTGTGGCTGGGGGAGCGCATAACCGAGAGGGGCATTGGCAATGGTATATCCATCATAATCTTCGGCGGCATCGTTTCTGCCTTACCGGTGAATCTCTGGCGGAGTCACGAGACCGCGGGCCCCCTGGGCTTATTCACGCTGATCGGGCTATTGCTGGCGATTGCTTTCTTCATAGTGTTTGTCAACGAAGCGGTGCGCCGGATTCCTGTCCAGTATTCACGCAGCCTGTTTCGCGGCGGTAGGATGTACCGACAATCGGGTGGGACCCATATCCCGCTCAGGGTAAACTCGGCGGGGATGATCCCTCTGATCTTCGCCTACGCGATTTTGATGTTCCCGGCAGCGGTGGCTAGCTATTTCGGGGCCACTTTCGTCCAAGACCTGTTGGGTGTGGATGGGTATATCTACTGGGCACTTCTGTTTTTCCTTGTTGTCGGGTTCACTTTCTTCTATACTATGGTGATTTTCCAGCAGCAGAACCTGGCCGAGACTTTACAGCGGCAGGGTGGCTTTGTCCCGGGTATCCGCCCCGGGCGCCCCACTGCCGAATACCTGAACCGGGTTATCACACGCATTACTTGGGGAGGGTCATTCTTCCTCGCCGCGGTGGCGGTGTCACCTCTGTTGGCGCGGGGGCTGCTCGGAGGAACGGTTGGTACTACCCTTATGCTCATCTCCGCCGCTGGCCTTTTGATTGTCGTGGGCGTAGTCCTGGACACCATGAGGCAGATCGAGGCGCAGCTTCTGATGCGCCAGTACGAAGGTTTCATCAAATGAATAGGGAGGAATAGGTAAGAACAATTGCATGTGATTCTTTTGGGAGCCCCCGGGGCGGGCAAAGGGACTCAGGCGGTTCAGATCTCTGAAAGGGTTGGGCTGGCTCATATAGCCTCTGGTGATCTCTTTCGCCAGGAGCAAGATAGCGGGAGCGAGTTGGGAAAAATCGCCAAGTCATATATGGGAAAGGGCTTGCTAGTTCCTGATGGGGTAACTGTTAAGATGATTCTGGGCAGGATTGCTGCTCCCGATTGTGCCAAGGGTTTTCTCCTGGATGGTTTTCCCAGAACACTAGAGCAGGCAAAGGCGTTGGATCAGGCGCTGGCGGAAGAAGGTAAGAGCATTAATCTGGTGTTATACATCAAGGTCTCCACCGAGGCGCTTCTACGGCGCCTGAGCGGGCGCTGGATCTGCCGCAATTGCCAGGCGCCTTACAACATTGTTGAACTACTGCCGAAGGTGGCGGGCAAGTGTGATTATTGTGGGGGCGAGCTCTATCAACGCCCCGATGACTCAGAGGAGACAGCGAGGAAGCGACTTGAGGTCTATTTCGCCCAGACCATGCCTCTTATAGAGTACTACACCGAAGCAGGCAAGTTGGTGGAGATCGAGGGCGAAAAGGGAATCGAAGGCGTCGCCCAGGATTTGATCGCAGCCATTGAGGCAGGGATCGTGAGATGAGCCAGATCAGAAGTGAGATGGGCATAATACTGAAATCACCGCGAGAAGTCGCTCAAATGCGGGAAGCAGGTCGGATTGTTGCTGTTGTTCTTGAGGAAGTGGCCAGGAAGGTGAGGCCAGGGGTAACCACTGCGGAACTAGATGATATTGCTGTCAACGAGGTGAGGAAACGAGGGGCTGTTGCCTCGTTCAAAGGATATCGTGGTTTCCCAGCATCGATCTGTACGTCGGTGAATGAAGAGGTGGTCCATGGCATACCTGGAAACAGAGTGCTTAAGGAGGGGGACATAATCTCCCTCGATTTCGGGGCGCAGTTGAATGGCTTTCATGGCGATGCCGCGATGACGGTGGGGGTGGGGAGGATAAGCTCCCAGGCTCAGGAGATCATCGATGCTGCCAAAGGCGCTTTGATGGCGGGCATTGCTGCAGCCAGAATTGGGGCCAGATTAGGAGACGTATCGGCAGCGATCCAGTCCCATGCTGAAGCCGGAGGCTTCTCTGTAGTGAGAGAATATGTGGGGCATGGCATTGGCCGGGGATTGCATGAAGACCCTCAAATTCCAAATTTTGGTATTGCTGGCGAAGGGCCTGCGCTGCAAAAGGGTATGACCCTGGCCCTGGAGCCCATGCTTAATGCTGGGGTGTGGCGCACCAGGGTAGCTGATGATAAGTGGACAGTCGTTACCGCTGATGGTAAACTATCTGCCCACTTTGAGCATACTATTGAAATCGATGATAACGGGTCAGAGATACTGACGCAACTCTAGGGTTTTACCGAAGGAGTGATCTGGAAGCGAATGCCGAAAAAGGAAGCCATTGAGGTTGAGGGGATGGTAGTCGAGCCTTTGCCCAACGCTATGTTCCGGGTGGAGCTTCCCAATGGGCACCAGGTTCTGGCGCATGCCTCGGGAAAAATGAGACTTCATTTCATAAGGATACTGCGTGGGGATAAGGTCTTGGTGGAACTCTCGCCGTATGACCTGTCACGGGGAAGGATTACCTATCGCTTTAAGTGATAACCTTGTAGAAAATTACAGGGCGGGTGCGATGAAGGTCAAAGCTTCGGTTAAAGCTCGCTGTGAAAAGTGCAAGATTGTAAAGCGCAAAGGCGTGGTTAGAGTTATTTGCTCAAATCCGAGACATAGACAAAGGCAGGGTTAGTCTTTCCTTAGGAGGGGTGATGGCACGTATTGCTGGCGTGGATATACCTAAGGACAAAAGGGTGGAGATAGCATTGCGCCATATCTTTGGCATCGGACCTACCTTGAGTCGAAGGATTTTGGAGCAGACGGGAATCAGTCCGGATGTTAAGGTCAGGGATCTCACTGATGATGAGGTAAACCGCATACGCGAGGTCATCGACAAGGGATATAAGGTAGAAGGCACCCTCAGGAAGGAGATCAATTTCAACATCAAGCGGTTTATCGATATAGGGTCCTACCGTGGCATCAGGCATCGGCGAGGGCTGCCAGTTCATGGGCAGCGGACCCGGACCAATGCCCGCACCAAACGAGGAGCTCGTAGAACGGTAGCCGGCAGAGGCAGGCGACGTGGCATGACCAAGAGGTAAGCGGAGGTGACTAATGGCCAGGAAAAAGCCAGCCCGGATTAGGAAGCGAGAGAGGAAAGCGGTTCCGCGTGGACGCGCTTATATCCAGTCTACCTTTAACAATACGATAATTACCCTTACTGATCCCCAGGGCAATGTCATTGCGTGGGGCAGTTCGGGCACTGCTGGGTTCAAAGGGTCACGCAAGGGGACTGCCTATGCAGCGCAGCGGGCAGCCGAAGCTACGGCGAGGCGGGGGATGGAACATGGCTTGCGCCAGATCGATGTTTATGTCAGGGGGCCGGGAAGTGGGCGGGAGGCGGCAATTCGGTCCCTTCAAGCCGCAGGTCTCAATATCAGTAGCATCAGGGATGTAACACCGATTCCTCATAACGGCTGCCGTGCCCCGAAGAGGAGACGGATATAGAGGAGGTTTGAGATGGCCCGTTATACTGGGCCGGCTTGTCGGATTTGCCGGCGTCACGGTGAGAAGCTGATGCTAAAAGGGGCCAAGTGTTTCACGCCGAAGTGCCCTGTTGTGCGGCGCCATAGTCCTCCCGGACAGCACGGTAGTGCCCGTCGCAAGGTCTCCGAGTATAGCTTGCAACTGAGGGAGAAGCAAAAGACGCGTTTCATTTATGGCGTGCTTGAACGCCAGTTTCGGAGGCATTTTGCTGAAGCTGAGCGGCGTCCTGGTCAAAGCGGCGAGAACCTACTACAAATACTGGAGATGAGGCTGGACAATGTAGTTTATCGCTTGGGCTTTGCTGATTCTCGCCGCCAAGCAAGACAACTCGTGCAGCATGGGCATATCACTCTCAACGGGCATGTGACCAATATCCCGTCCTGTCTCGTCAAGGAGAGTGATGTCATCACCTGGAAGGAAGGCAGCTCCAAAACCCTGCTATATCAGATGGTGGCTAAGGATATCGAGAGCAAATTCATTCCAGGCTGGCTCAGTTTGGATCAAAGCAATCTCTCGGGGCAGGTGCTTTCCGCTCCAGAGCGTAGCGAGATAGACTCTACCATTGATGAGCGGCTCATTGTGTCGTTCTACTCAAGATAAATCTCTAATCGTTTCTCCGAGGAGGCAGTGTGTTACAGGAAGCCATAACTCCCAGGATAGAATGCGAAGATAGCTCCGAGAATTACGGAAAGTTTGTTGTCGAGCCCTTGGCCCCCGGATTCGGGGTCACCTTGGGCAATAGCTTACGCCGTGTGCTGCTCAGCTCGCTTCTGGGGGCGGCGGTGACCGCGGTCAAGATCGAGGGGGTACAGCACGAGTTCACAACTATACCGCACGTAAAGGAAGATATTATAGAATTTCTACTCAATGTCAAGGGGCTGCGGCTTAAGGCTCTCTCTGATCGGCCAGGGAGATTATTCCTCGAGGTCAAGGGTGAGGGGACTGTTTGTGCTGGTGACATTCAGCCCTCTGCCGATTTCGAAATAGTAAACCCTGAACTCCATCTAGCTACACTCGATTCGCCAGATGCTTACCTGGACGTTGTGTTCTACGTGGAGCAGGGTAAAGGGTATGTGCCTGCTGGTCGTGGTGATGGGTTGCCTCTCGGGGTCATACCGGTGGACGCTGTCTACACCCCGGTGCGCAGGGTGAATTATAATGTGGAGAAAACCCGTGTTGGTCAGGTGAGCAACTATGACCGACTAATCTTGGAGGTGTGGACCGATGGCACTACTTCGCCAACCGAAGCACTCTCAGAGAGCGCTGAGATCTTAGTCAGCCACTTTTCACTGTTCTATGACTTGGGGAAGGCCCCTGTAGAGGGCGAAATGCCGCTTGCTCCTGCTATCCCGCCGGAGCAATACGAAATACCATTGGAACAACTTGGTCTTTCAGCGCGCACCTTTAACTCCCTGCGCCGAAGCGGCATCACCAAAGTTGGGGAGCTCTTGGAGAAGAGCAATGACGAACTGCTTGGGCTGAGGAGCTTCGGCCAGAAGTCTCTGGACGAGGTGAAGGAGCGACTTGAAGCACTTGACCTGCACCCTCCACCCTCGGAGGAAGAGATGGAATCGCTTGGGGGTGAAGTCGAGACCGGTGCTGAGGGAGCAGGGGGTGACGAAGACATAGAACACATGGGGAATTAGTCTGCCCAAAGACGGTTCTTGTCTGGTGAGGAGAAGATGAGACACAGGGTAGCTGGTCGTAAACTCTCTAGGCCAACGGGCCATAGGACAGCACTTTATAGGAACTTGGTAACTGACCTCTTGCGCTATGAGAAAATCGTTACCACCGAGGCTAAGGCTAAGGAGGCAGGGCCTCTGGCGGAGAAGGTGATCACCTGGGGCAAGCAGGGGTCTTTACATGCTCGCCGCCAGGCGCTCTCATTTGTGGGGGATAGGGACGTGGTAGACAAGGTATTCTCCGAGATCGGCCCAAGGTATGCCGATAGGCCGGGTGGCTACACCAGGCTGGTCAAGCTGGGGCCTCGGTTGGGAGACGGAGCTCCCATGGCACAATTGGAACTGGTTTAGATGGAGTCGCCGCCACCCAGAAAGCTGGCACTAGTTTTGGAATATGAGGGAACGAGGTATCACGGATTTCAATATCAAGTTGGTGTGCCAACAATTCAAGGGGAAATAGAGCACGCTCTGGCAAAGGTAACCGGGGAGAGGATTCGAATAGTAGGTGCCGGCCGTACTGATGCGGGGGTTCATGCCAAGGGGCAGGTTATTAGTTTTAGCACTTCCTCATACCTGCATCCCCAGACTTTGGTCAGGGCTCTGAACTTCTATCTTCGGCCGGATATCGCTGTTAAGGATGTGAACAGGGTGGAAAGCAATTTTAATGCGAGGAGAGACGCACTCAGTCGGGAATATCGCTACAGGATCCTAAATGGCCCGGCACCATCTCCTTTGCAGCAGAGGTATGCTTATTATGTGCCGGCGGCGCTTGATATCGATGCTATGAACCATGTCTGTCAGTATCTTGTAGGCAGCCATGATTTCGCTTCGTTCACCGGCCCGACGAGTCGGAGGACAGTGCGCGAGGTCTATAAAGCGGAGGTATCGAGAGAGGAAGAGTTGGTGTTTTTCGATATGGTGGCTAACTCTTTCCTGCCTAAGCAAGTACGTTGCACGGTGGGCTCTCTGATTAGAGTTGGGTTGGGCAGGCTAACGGCGGGGGAGTTTCAGGAGATAATACAGGCGAAAAGGCCTGGCTTGGCGGCACCTGTGGTGCCCCCTCATGGCCTTAGTTTGATGAAGGTGAACTATCCCGAGAACAAGCTCGGTAAAGGGCAGTTAGATGAGGACCTATAGCACAAAAGTCTCTGATATCGAGCGCGAGTGGTGGGTTATGGATGCCTCTGGGAAAACCCTGGGCAGGTTGGCATCGGAGGTTGCAAAGCTGCTCAAGGGTAAACATAAGCCGATCTATTCGACCCATCTTGATGTCGGCGACTATGTTGTTGTGGTAAATGCGGCTAAGATAAGGGTGACGGGCAACAAGCTCACCCAGAAGATTTACTACCGTCATTCTCAATATCCGGGAGGTCTGAAAAGCACCAGCCTGAAAAGGATGATGGAGACTTATCCCACCAGGGTAATCGAACATGCGGTAAAGGGCATGTTGCCGCACAATCGACTGGGTGCTGCCATGTTTAAGAAGCTTAAGGTCTATCCTGGAGCTGAGCATCCCCATCAGGGCCAGGTTAAGGCGACCGAGAAGGAGAGTTAGCTTGAGCGAGCAAGCCTATTTTCGCGGCACAGGGCGACGAAAGACAGCAGTGGCTCAGGTGAGGCTGATGGCAGGCAACGGCGCCGTCATAGTCAATGGGAAGCAGTTCGAGGATATTTTCGGCATACCACGTTTGCAGTCTACCATCCTTGAGCCACTCAGGGTTATCGACGCCCTGGACAAATTCAATGCCATAGTCAAAGTAGGGGGTGGCGGCGTTTCAGCTCAGGCCGGAGCCATTAGCCTTGGCATAAGCCGTGCCCTGATCGTAATGGATGAAAGCCTTAAGCCCCTCCTTCGCAGCCACGGGCTACTTACCAGGGACGCCCGAGCGAAGGAACGGAAGAAGTACGGGCTGAAGAGGGCTCGCAAGGCGCGCCAGTACCGCAAGAGATAGGACCTCCTGGGTTTAGCAAAGACACCCCGACTTTGATGTGCTCAGGGATTTCCCCTCGAGTCCTATCCTAATTAGGGCCACTAAGGGCCCTATTCTTGAGCTAGCCTTTTACCCAGTTCAAACGCGTCTGATAGCGCGGTTGGGTGCTCCTTAATCTCGCCTCTGTTGTCAACACCCCGGACGAGCAGCTCCTCGGCATAGTTGACGCCGATAGCCTGGAGGAAGTATTTCACCGTCAGTATAGAGCCATCAAATAAACGCTTGCCCTTGGTGGCTGCTACAGCGATAAATGCACCCCTTCTCGCAGAGTCCGGTGGGCTCTGCTTGAGGACGTATTTTCTTGCCCACAGTGCCTGGCAACGATCGATGAGCGCCTTTACCTGGGCGGTAAGGCCGTAGAAGAACATGGGCGAGGCAACTATCACAATGTCTGCCTCGAGGAGCTTGGGATATATATTATCCATGTCGTCTTGTATGACGCAATTGCCATCCTTGAGGCAACCATAGTATTCTCGGCATGGGGTTATCTTTAGCTTATCGACTATGATCTTCTCGGTCTCTGCTCCTTGACTCTGTGCTCCTCTGAACGCTTCATCTAGCAATAGATCCGTATTACCTCTTATCCTCGGGCTTCCCATGATGCCTAGTGCTTTCAAGTGTACCTCCAGGGGAAAGGATGCTGTAGGCCTTGTCAATAACAAGCGCGCATGGCCGGTTGCCCACCAGCAAATCATGAGAATTGATATACCAGATGCCGTTCGTGGTGAGCCCTTCGGCTCCGCTCACGACCCCGACCCGTCGGGGTCGAACCATGAACGGCCCTTCGACAGGCTCAGGGCGAACGGAAGAAAGTCTATTTTCGCAACAATAGCAATACTATGCCCAATGCTGTCTGGTTGTCAACAAACGTAAGTAGGGGTGTATGGCCATACGCCCCTACCTTTTCTGAATGCTGAGCGCTGATAGCTGAACCCTTGCCATTAGGCTTTGCTATTAGTAACCCGAGAGTTTATAATCTTGCATCGGCTGGTTGGTCGAAACGAGGGTGGTCACCTCTGGCAACTATCTCGATCCAGATGATGGCGTGCAGACTTGCCCCACCCACAGGAAGAAAGGCAAGGGAGCACTAAAATGCAGGAACATACGCCGACATATGATGAAGCGCTGTCCCTTCTAAAGGAGTTCAACGATAGTGAAAGCCTGCTGAAGCATGCCTATTGCGTTGAGGGAGTGATGCGCTACATGGCCTGTAAGATGGGAGAGGATGAGGGGAAGTGGGGCATCACTGGACTGGTGCACGACCTGGACTACGAACGTTTTCCGGAGCAGCACTGCAAGAAATCGCAGGAGATATTGGAGGAACGTGGTTGGCCGAAGGAGTACATACGAGCGATTGTATCTCATGGATGGGGCATTTGCAGTGACGTTGAGCCGCAGACTGACATGGAGAAGACACTTTATGCTGTCGATGAACTGACCGGGCTTATTACAGCAGTGGCGATAATCCGACCATCGAAAAGCGTGGCAGACCTGGAGGCAAAGTCGGTGATGAAGAAATGGAAGGACAAGTCATTCGCTGCAGGTGTAAACCGCTCGGTAGTTGAGAAGGGGACAGCGATGTTAGGTGTGGACTTGAGAGATCTGGTCGGCGATGTGATTATGGGTATGCGCGAGGTCGCTGACAGGATAGGGCTATAGTATTTAGGGTCTTTGTTGCCCGGTTGGGGGATAGGGTGATTGGACAGGAGGGGAGTAGAGGGAAAATGAGGACGGAGGATTAGCGAATGAAAGTAAGTCGAGTGGAGGAGATGAGGAATCTGGACCACAGAGCCACGGAGGAGTTTGGCATCACCGAGCAGATTCTGATGGAAAATGCGGGTGAGGCCTCGTATTTTGTCATCTTGAAGGAATTTGGCGTGAAGGGGAAGAGATTTGTCCTTTTCTGCGGCGTTGGTAACAACGGGGGGGATGGATTTGTGGTCGGCAGGAAGATTCACTCGATGGGTGGAGAGGTAAGGGTCTTTCTGCTGGGAGACAGGGATAAGCTGAGGGGAGCGGCAAAGAGCAATTTTGACATCATTTCCAGAATGCCAATAGAGATCCACGATGTCGAGTCCATCGACCAACTGGAAGGAGCCGCATCCCACTGTGATGCCATCATCGATGCCATATTCGGGACCGGTCTTATGAGGAAGACCTCAGGAATATATAAGGATGCCATTGAGTTGATAAATGAGAGCAAGAAAAAGGTTTTCAGCCTCGACATCCCTTCGGGCGTAAACGGTGATACGGGGGAGGTGATGGGCGCGGCTGTAAAGAGCGACTATACAATAAGCTATGGACTTCCCAAAGTAGGGAACATGCTCTATCCCGGTTTTGACTTATGCGGCAAGCTCTATCTATCTCATATTTCCTTCCCACCGTCGCTTTATGAAGCAGATTCCATAAAAGTTCATGTAAATGACCCGGTTAGACTCCCTCAAAGGGACAAGGACACTCATAAAGGAAGCTATGGTAGGGCTCTCTTCATCTCCGGCTCTTCAAGCTACTTAGGCGCGCCTTATTTCTCCGCTCTCTCCTTCCTCAAAGCTGGTGGGGGGCTTTCTTACCTTGCCACGCCGCAGTCCATCTCACCATTCCTGGCAAGTAAAGGAAGCGAGATCGTCTTTCTTCCTCAGAGAGAGACGGGTTCGGGAAGTTTAGCCCTGGAAAGCAAGGGGGAGCTCCTGGAGTTTTCGAAGAATGTGAACATGGTCATCCTTGGCCCTGGCCTCTCTCTCAACTCAGAGACTCAGGAGCTAGTGAGGGAACTGGCGAAGCGCATCGAGGTCCCTTTGCTAGTAGATGGCGACGGGATCACCGCAATCGCTAGTGAAATAGAGCTTGTCAAAGCGAGGGAGACGCCGGCTATACTTACGCCACACAGCGGCGAGATGGCCCGGATCACCAAGATGGGAGTAAGTGAAGTAAACAAAGATAGGATAAATGTGCTTCAGAAAACGGCCAAGGAGTTGAACGCTATCATCGTGCTCAAAGGAGCCCACTCGCTCATAGGCTACCCCGATGAGACTGTGTACATCAACACCAGCGGGAACCCTGGGATGGCCACCGCTGGAAGCGGGGATGCGCTCACCGGTGCAATTGCAGCCATGTATGGCCTGGGATTACCCATTGCAGAGGCTGTGAGAATGGGTGTCTTTATGCACGGACTCTCGGGGGATTTGGCGGCCAGGGAAAAGGGTGAGGACGGCATAACGGCGCAGGACATCGTGGATTATTTGCCCAACGCCTTGAGATATTACCGCGCGAACTTCGAGGAACTCTCAGAGAGCTTGTATGAAAGCATCTACCTGGTGTAGCAGCAAATCTGTATAGGTTTGCCCCACCCAACCTGATGGGGGTTCAAGGCCCTCTCACTACTTCCAACAAACGGTTGAGTTCGCTGTAGAACGCAAGTGATGCTTCGTCATGCTGTGCTTGCATTAGAGGTACCTCGGCGGGATGATAGATCTGTCCTTCACCACAAGGATTTATGGGGAGCGCCGTATGGCTAACGCCGTCCCATTCCTCGTTCACAGGGAGACCTAGCTTTTTAAGCGCGGGGTCTAGCGTGGCATCGACGAGAATGAGTTCTCCATTTATATCTACCATGCAGGCGAGGTGATGACTGAGGGGGAGCTCTCTAGCCAAACTCATAAGCTGAGGCGGATAGTCTATTTCAACTTCGTCCCATCTGAAGGGATACACTACATACAAGACTTGCATTCCGAGTCTTTGATACATATCGCCGAGAAGTAAATGCTTTGGCGTGCATGAACCCTTCCTGAGGCTGAGTATTTCTACATATCTTCTGGAATCGGCAATCTCGGGGATCGCAGCGTAAGGTATGTCTCTTATTTTCTCGAAGATGTTTACCCTCGCCTGCACAGCGTTTTTCCCCTTGGTCCACTCCCTGAACTTGTCCTCAATAACCTCAGCCATGATCAAGAAGAAATCAGCGCGCCCTTCTTTCGACAGTAAGGCCCAGCAGGCGCAACTCCGCAATCAGGTTTGTGGGGTTCTCTGAACTCAGATGGACGACGAAGCTATTTGCTTCCCGCTCAGGTATAGGAAGCATGAACATGGTTATTACGTCCAGGCCGAGTTTGTTTATGGCAGCGACTACCTTTTCAACATCTCCAGTCCCTTCACAATTCCGGACCACAAGCCGGGAGCCGGGCTTGTCTATCCCCAGGATAGGGTTAAGTATCTTGTAGAAAAAGTCGTTGGTAGTGGCTATGCCCACCAGTCTGCCGT
>Ga0209979_1000328_pt1 | contig 67694 bp, 48 predicted proteins | sample AnhtaG_FD_183114 | JGI IMG/M metagenome (GOLD analysis project Ga0209979, IMG submission 183114) | Deep subsurface microbial communities from Anholt, Denmark to uncover new lineages of life (NeLLi) - Anholt_01485 metaG (SPAdes) (version 2) | ecosystem: Environmental > Aquatic > Marine > Oceanic...
CACAACATAGGCAACCTCCTTGAGAGTTTGACGTTTATCAGATTCTCAAAAAATATCATCTCTCTTGGGCGTTGCCTAATCTTTTCCCGCCAAAGGCGGGTTGTATGATTTGTATTTGGTCTCTACATGCAGGATGAATTTCTTACTTGACAGACAATTCATCTGCGGCTATTATCTGAATCGGAAAAATCATCTAAAGACTCAATTTCCCGTTGGTGAATCCTGCCAGCCATGCACGGACGCCCCCAGACGCCCAGACGGGGGCGTCTGCCGGGGCTCGTCCGAGCCCACCCGTACGGGTGCCTGTCTGGGGAACACCAACGGGAAGCGAAAGAGGTGTCAACGGATGGAACGGATTCAACGGATATTCACCACTCTAATCCGCTCAATCCGTCCACCCGGACGGGTGCCCGTCTGGGCAGACGGACGCCCTCTGGGCGTTTAATCCGTTGACAATTCCTGCTCCAGGCGGGTGTTCTTTCCACAGGATCCTGCGGACACCCACCACTCATCTCCCGTCTGCAGATGTGAATTATTCGGTTCATGCCTATGGATTGGTGAAAAACACCAACGGGAAGCAAGGAAACAAATTCACACAGAAAAATTAAAGTGAAACTCAATTCACCATAAACTAATAGGAGGTGTCCCATAATTGTTAGTTGGTCTTTATGGTTTTGAAGTTAACATATACAGCTGGATTCTGCATCCATTTTTTATTTCCATACGTTGGTTCCAAACAGACGCTCGCCCGTCGGGGCAATATCCTCTCCCCTTGGGGGAGAGGACTAAGGTGAGGGGGCATTGGCTTTCCCCCCTTCTGTTTATCTTCTTTCCCCCTCACCCTTTCCCTGCGAAGCTCGTATGAGTGCATACGCACATGCATACGCATCTCCCCTTAGGGGAGAGCGAATTATTCTCCTGGTATAATAACCCTGGCAGAGACGGAAACCATTATTTCCATCTGCAGGGGTCACCTCCTTCCTTTGGCGCTGTCCCCCAATTAATTTTATCTGCCAAAGTTATGAAACTAACAAATATGAGACGGCGCTAATTAATATAATTGCACTAAATGTTTTTACATTGTTATTGCTTGGTCCCGCCAACGGCGGGACTTCGTTTCACACGCAACGACATTTTATTTAATGCTTTTGTATTATATTATCAAAAATCCTCTTGGGTGTCCGATATGTATTTGGGCATTACATAAAATTATTAAATTTGTGGTTGACAAATTCTTTGAATTAGATTAATATTTAAAATCATGAAGAAGCGTAAAACAAAATCCATCTTAGACAAAGTTGAGGAAAGCGTTCAAACGTTAAAACTAAGCGGTTCGCGGAATCTCAAATCCATCTTCCGGGATCTCTCCAGCTTGAAAGAAAACCTGATTAACCTGAATTCGATTAGCCCTTCAGATAAGCTGGTTGAAGTAATTGAGAAGTCCTTATCATCTCTGGATAACATTGAGAGGAAAGCTACCACCCTGGAGAATTCGCTGGGGGAGAACATTTTGAAACTAAACCACGAATATCAACGCTCCAAAGCCGAATCCAAAGAATTAGAAGATGAAAGAAGAACATTCAGAACTCTGTATGAGCTGTCTGACATCATCTACTCTGAAAGGGATGTGAACGTCCTTTTGGAGGAGGTGGTCGATTCGATCATAGAGATCACCTCCTGTGAGCGGTGCTTTTTGAAAATATTTGATGAGAGCAGAAATGTCAAACTCTCCATTGCCAAAGGTATGAACCAACCGGTTGGCACTAAAGATAGTGAGAAAAAGGAAATCGATGAAGAAAATGAAAACATAAACGAAAAGATAATAGAGGTAGCGGCGGAAACTGGCAATGCCGTCTGTATCACTCAGCTTTTAGCTTCAGATATAGATGAGGAAAAAGAGAGTGTATCTTTAGAGGTGATCTCCGTTCTCTGTGTCCCCTTGAAATCAAAGGATAAGGTCCTGGGCATTATCTATCTGGATGATGCCAAGACCGACTCCTTCTTTACCCCGGAGGATGCGGTGCTTCTGACATCTTTGGGTGAAAGGGTGGGGGTGGCTCTGGAGAACAATCTGCTGTTCACCGAGCTTAAAGAATCCCAGGAAAAGCTTTTGCAGGATCTCCGGGGAAGATTTAAATTCGATGAGATTCTGGGTAACAGCCCCCAGATGGTGGAGGTTCTCAAGACTGTGGCGGACGTGGCTGATACTGATGCCACCGTTTTAATTGAAGGGGAATCGGGCACGGGAAAGGAGCTTTTGGCCCGAGCGATTCATTTCAACAGTAATCGTTCTAAAAAGCCGTTCGTTCCTATCAACTGTGCCGCCATCCCCGAGACCCTTTTGGAAAGCGAGCTTTTCGGATATGAAAAAGGCGCCTTCACCGGCGCGGAGCAGAGAAAGCCGGGAAAGTTTGAGAGAGCAAATGGTGGAACCATCTTCTTGGATGAAATCGGAGAGATGAGCCCGCTTTTGCAGGTAAAGATATTGAGATTTCTTCAGTCTCGTCAGTTTGAGCTTTTAGGCTCCAATAAATTGAAAAAATCAGATGTCCGCATCATTGCCGCCACCAACAAAGACCTTCTCTCACGGGTCAAGGAAAACAAATTCAGAGAGGATTTATTTTATCGGATAAACGTGATCAACATCAAGCTCCCTCCCTTAAGGGAAAGAAGATTAGACATAGCACCCCTGGCAGAATCATTTGCCGTAAAATTCGGTAAGAAAAATGGAAAGAAGATCAAGGGAATTGATCCGGAGGTTTTAAACATTTTGAGCCGATACAGTTTCCCTGGCAACATAAGGGAGTTGGAGAACATAGTCGAGCGAGCCGCCATCTTAGCTCAGGGCGAATGGATCACTAAAGAGGACCTTCCCAAGACTATGTTTGAGGAAAATGATTATGACTACAAGATCAAAATTCCACAAAACTACGGGGAGTTGAAAGCCTTGAAGAAAAAAGCCATCGAGGAGATAGAGAAATCTTTCTTGAATCACATACTGACCATAAGCAACAATGTTGTCTCCAAAGCCGCAGAGGACGCCAGAATGCACCGCGTGGAGCTGCACCGATTGATCAACAAATACAAAGAAGATTTCAGAGAATCGAGAAAACCTAAGACCGAAGTTTCCCACCAGTAACAAACTCTTACCAACCGAGGGTGCTGTCTTCTTTATTCGAGAATGCCGCCAGTTTGACGCAAGATTGACCTTCATCCCAACTTTTTTCTTGCATTTGAGCCCAAAGATTCGATATTACTATTGAGCCACGGGGTGGGGCGGGCTGTCGACCGTCCGCCGTCACCTGTTGGCTGCGTGAACGCGGAGGGTTAGTCCTAACTGGTAAGGCAGTGGACTTGAAATCCACCGGCCGCAAGGCCTTGCGGGTTCGAATCCTGCACCCTCCGCCATAAAGATTGCGCATAGTTCGTGGATTAGATGAGTTAATCAAAAGTTAATATGAATTCTGACTTAACATTTATCACAAACGAAAACAATCAAACCCTCAAAGAGCGGTTTGAGGTTTTAATCAAAGGCACAAGGTTATTTGACTGCCTTGTTGGTTATTTCTATTCGAGCGGGTTTCATGCCCTTTACAAATCATTAGAGAAGACGGAAAAAATAAAAATCCTTATTGGCATAAGCACAAGTAGGCAGATTTATGATTTATTAAGTACCGCTCGGAAAGAAGAGCAGCGATCTACTCAGTTTTCGCACGCTGAAACTAAACAAGAAATTGAAAGTCTTGTGGAAAAAGAACTGGCAGAATCCGAGGATAATCAAAAAGTTGAAGAAGGCGTTGCAAAATTTATCGAATGGATCAGAAACAAAAAGTTGGAAATCAGAGCTTATCCGACACAAAATGTCCACGCCAAGCTCTATATAATGACTTTCACCGAAGGTGATAGGGATGTTGGGAGAGTGATTACTGGGTCGAGCAACTTCACGCAAGCCGGTTTGATTGATAACCTTGAATTCAATGTAGAGTTGAAAAACCGAGCTGATTATGACTTCGCCAAACGAAAATTCGAAGACCTTTGGAAAGATTCGGTTGATGTAAGCGAGAAATATATCCAAACCATTGCGGAAAAGACGTGGCTCAATCAGAGCATCACTCCATACCAGCTTTATCTCAAGTTCCTTTACGAATACTTCAGGGATGAGTTAGGCCAGGCTGACAAAGCGTATCATAAATATGTGCCACAGGATTTCATGGAACTTGTGTATCAGGACCAAGCAGTCTTAAACACCAAGAAGATCCTCGAGAGATATGGCGGGGTTTTTATCTCCGATGTAGTCGGAACCGGGAAGACTTATATTGCAGCTATGCTTGCCGGACAGCTTGATGGCAGGACTCTGGTGGTTGCTCCTCCCCTTTTACTCAAGGAGTCTAACCCCGGTTCGTGGAGAAACATCTTCTTTGAGTTTGGTGTACGACAGACGAAATTCAGGTCCATTGGGAAGTTGGAAGAGATGTTGGAAGAAGACTTGAGTGAATACACCAACGTTATTATAGACGAAGCGCACCGTTTCAGGACGGAAACCAATATCACCTATGAAACACTGGCTCAAATCTGCCGTGGTAAAAGAGTGATTCTGGTAACTGCAACGCCCTACAACAATTCACCAAAAGACATTCTGAGCCAGATCAAGCTTTTTCAAAAAGGGAAGAAGAGCAATATCCCCGGTGTTCCCGACCTAGAGGGGTTTTTCAACGGTCTCGAAAAGAAACTCAAAAACTTGGATCGCCAGCGCGATTACGCGGAGTACATTGAGACGGTTAAAGGAAATGCAAAAGAAATTCGGGAAAAGGTTCTTAAGCCTTTGATGGTTCGACGCACCAGAACCGAAATCGCAAAATACTTCGCCGAGGATTTGAAAAAACAAGGATTCAAATTCCCTGACGTGGAAAAACCTGAACCGTTGTTTTACGAACTCAACGACGAGGAAGATAGGATTTTCAATGAGACCATTGAACTGGTTGCTCATAAATTCAAATATGCTCGCTATACGCCCATGCTGTATTACAAGGGTACCATAGACCAGCTTGAGAAACAGCGCCAGAGAAACATGGGCAAGTTTATGAGAATCCTATTAGTCAAAAGGCTTGAGAGCAGTTTTTGTGCTTTTAAGAACTCGATTGATCGATTCATCTGCTCCTATGACATGTTCATCAAGGAATTCGAAAAAGGGAATGTCTATGTCAGCAAAGAGTACACGAATAAGATATTTGAACTGCTGGAGAACGATGATGACGAGGCGATTCAGCGCCTGATTGATGAAGGCAAGGCTGAAGAGTACGACAGCAAGGTCTTTAGGGATGATTTCTTAAAAGACCTCCAAAGCGATTTTGAAATCCTGAAGCAAGTGAAAGCATTGTGGCAAAAAGTTAACCGGGATCCAAAATTGCTTAAATTCTTGGACGGACTTTCAAAAAAGCAAATCCTCAAACAGAATAAACTTATCATCTTCACCGAATCAAAGGAGACCGCTGAATATATAGCTAAGAACATAGGTGAAAAGCTTTCCGAAACAACCCTATGTTATACCGGCGGGTCAAGCGAAGCCACCCGGGACAAGGTAATTGAAAACTTTGATGCTAAAGCACGCCATCCCAAGGATGATTACCGGATTTTGGTCTCCACCGAAATCTTGTCCGAGGGCGTCAATCTGCATCGCTCCAATGTGGTTATCAACTATGATATTCCCTGGAATCCGACTCGCATGATGCAAAGAGTGGGACGCATCAACCGCGTGGACACAAACTTCGACAAAATCTACACTTTCAATTTCTTCCCGACCAGACAATCAAACAACCAGATCAAACTCAAAGAAGTAGCGATAGCAAAGATAAATGCGTTCTTAACTTTGCTTGGAGGCGATGCCGCACTCTTAACCGAAGGCGAACCTATCGGCTCGCATGAGCTTTTTGACCGCTTACTATCCAAGAAAGCAGTTACTGGCGAAGATGAAACTGAAGAAAGCGAATTGAAATACCTTCAGGTGATAAGGAACGTCCGTGATAAGGAGCCTGATCTATTTGAGCGAATCAAACGCTTGCCTAGGAAAGCTCGCACAGCAAAGCGGGGAGACGATAGCAAGAAGTCGCTTCTTACCTACTTCCGGCGCGATAAACTGGACAAGTTCTTTATGGCTAAAGCCGGCAAAGATTCACAAGAGCTTGACTTTCTTACCGCCGCAAAACTGCTTGAAAGCAGTCCGGAAGAAAAAAGGCAGAAACCGCCAGGTGAGTATTATGAGCTTTTGGACAAAAATAAAGAGGCGTTTATCTTTGCCACCACAGAAGAGATGATAGAACCGCAACGCAGGCGTGGTAGAGATAGTGCCTTCAATGTTCTTAAGATTCTCAAAGCCACGATGAAAAACACACAGCAATTGACTGAGGAACAAGAGCAATATCTCAAAAAAGTTATCACCCAGCTTGAGGAGGGCGGATTGCCCAAGCAAACCGCCAAAGAGACTCTCAAGGCGTTAAACAAATTGAACCAGGATCTTAAGAGCCCTCTCAAGGTATTGGGGACTCTTCAGAAACACATACCTGTGCGTCTTTTGGAGGCGCATTATGCCGAGCAAATTCCCACCGTCTTCGGCAAGCGTGAGGTTATTCTGTCGCTGTATTTAACCGGCAAATGATTATGGACAAAAAGCAAGCACAAGAAAAAATTGAATCTACTTTCGAAAGCCCTTTTGATAAGGGTAGGTTTGCATCGTTTATAAGAAACCTTCTGAACTATATTGACGAATCGAAGGCTTTTCACGCTCGTGGAGAGGTCAAAGAAATGTTCAAGCACATTATTAAAACCTACGAGCGATTAGGTACATATACTGACCCGGATGGGAAGAAGGTGGATATCATAATTGCTTATCTCCAAAAAGGTCATTCCCTTGATCATGCTCGGGTCACTCAAAGAAATTTCGCGGCTAAGTATCTGTCTGACCGTGGAGAAAAGGAAGCAGGTTTGTTTGCATTTGTTTCACCGGACGAAGAAGACTGGCGGTTTTCTCTGGTTAAGATGGACTACCGCTTTGAAGAAGGAAAAGACGGCAAGGTTAAGGTAAAAGAGGAGTTTACTCCTGCCCGCAGATGGTCGTTCTTAGTCGGCGCAAACGAAAAGAGCCACACTGCCAAGAGACAGCTTGTTCCGATAATCGCTGACGATGAGCATAATCCGACACTTGCCCAACTTGAAGAAGCCTTCAACATTGAAAAAGCTACCAAGGAATTCTTTGAGAAATACCGCGATCTCTTTTTATGGACCAAAGAAGAACTGGACAAAATCGTTGAAGCAGACCAGAAGGTCAAAACCGACTTTGACAAACAAAAGGTAAATACAGTTGACTTTGCTAAGAAACTTTTAGGGCAGATTGTCTTTTTATACTTTTTGCAGAAAAAAGGCTGGTTTGGAGTTGAAAGAGACAAAGCGTGGGGAACAGGTTCAAAAAGATTCCTCAGAGACCTTTTTGATGGGAGGATTATTGAGTATAAGAATTTCTTTAATGATGTCTTGGAACCACTTTTTTACGATGCTTTGGCTCGAGATAGGTCAGATGTTGGTCATTTTAATCCTTTATTTAAATGCAAAATTCCCTTCCTAAACGGCGGGCTTTTTGATCCCATCAATGACTATGATTGGGCGTATACCGACATTCTTTTGCCCAACAAGCTTTTTTCCAATACAATCAAGACCAAAGAGGGAGATATCGGGAATGGCATACTCGACATCTTTGACCGTTTCAACTTTACCGTCAAGGAAGACGAGCCACTGGAAAAAGAAGTGGCGGTTGACCCGGAGATGCTGGGGAAGGTTTTTGAAAACCTCCTGGAAGTCAAAGACCGTAAATCCAAGGGCACATATTACACTCCCCGCGAGATCGTCCACTATATGTGCCAGCAGAGCCTGATTAATTATCTTGATGCAGAGCTGAATATGAGGTCCACAGCCTTTGAGAAAATCGGCAAACAGCAACTTGATGTTTTAGGAAATGCCCCGGACAAAGGACAATTAGATTTGAGCGTTGAGCACAAATCAGGATCGCTAATTCCAAAAGAGGATATTGGAACTCTCATCAAATACGGCGAGCAGGTCGGCGAAAACGAAGCAAGAGTTGAAGCCAAAGGTAGAGAGACCTACACATATTTTTACAGACTCCCGGAAACCATACGCCAGAACGCCAAATCGATTGACCAAAAACTTGCCAACATCAAAGTCTGCGATCCGGCGATCGGATCAGGGGCATTTCTTGTTGGCATGATGAACGAGATTGTGAAGGCAAGGAATGTGCTGACTGCGTATCTTGTCCCCCCTGATAAGGGGGGAAACAGGGGGGCTCAAGAGCAGAATTCTAACCCCCTAAATCCCCCTTATCAGGGGGACTTATCATCTTTCCCCCCTGACAAGGGGGGAACACAAGGGGGGGTGGAGAATTTCCCCCCTGACAAGGGGGGACTAAGGGGGGTTCGAACAATGTACCACTTCAAGCGCGATTGCATAGAAAACTCCCTTTACGGCGTGGACATTGACCCCGGCGCGGTGGAGATTGCAAAGCTCCGTTTGTGGTTGTCCCTGGTTGTAGATGAGGAAGATATTAAGCAAATTAAACCTCTTCCGAACCTTGATTATAAAATCGTCCGCGGCAATTCGCTTTTGGGAGTCGAGAAGACTTTGTTTAATGATGCTTTATTTAAAGAACTGGAATATCTGAAACCGCTCCTATTCAATGAAACCAGCCCAAAGAAAAAGCAGGAATACAAAAATCAGATTGACGGTTTAATCAGCCAGATAACTAAGGGGCATAAGGAGTTTGATTTTGAGGTCTATTTTTCGGAGATGTTCCACGAGAAAGGGGGGTTTGATGTGGTGATTGCCAATCCGCCTTATGTAGATTCCGAGAGGATGACAAAATCTATGCCGGATCAGAGGAGGAGGATTGCAGAGTCTTATTCTACAGCAAAAGGGAATTGGGACTTGTATGTGCCTTTCTGGGAGTTAGGGTTTGATCTCCTATCTGAAAAAGGCAACGCTGTTTTCATTACACCAAACAAATGGCTTTCAATCAAATATGGAGAAAAATTGAGGGAACTATTACAGGAATATGTTCATCGTGTTGGCAACTGTGACCAAGTTGACGTCTTCGAAGCTGGGAATTCGCCTGTGGTCCTTTTCATTGATAAAGCAAAGTCAAAAACAGGGATACAGATTGATGTCTTCGACAAAAACTATCTGGTTGAAGAAAAAGTGAGTGCCGGTGCTTCAATACTAAGTTACGGAAACTGGGGGCTTCTGCTTTCAAGAAACATCAAGTTGCTTCTGAGGATTATTCAGGCTCAGAAAAAGGTAGGGGATGATTATGCTGTAGAGAATCCGTTTACAGTCTCTGAAGCCTATGCAGTGAAAGAACTGATACAGGATTTAGGAAAACTGAGGTCGTACGATCGTAAAAGACATTTTAAGTTCGTAAACACGGGGACTATCGATAAGTACCTTTTTTTGTGGGGCAAAAAACGCACCACTTATCTTAAGAAAAAATACCTTTTCCCTGCTGTTGTAAGAACCGCGTTTTTAGAAGAATTCCCAAAAAGATATGAACAAATAAATAGAAGCAAGATCGTGATAAGCGGGATGAGGCATTTTGAGTGTGTGCTGGACTCAAGTGGGGATGTGATTGCCGGTAAATCTACGGTGCTACTGCGAGCTAAGAATACAGCTGGTCTTGGGACGATTCTAGGGATTTTGAATAGTAAATTGATATCATTTTATATCAAAGAGTCCTATGGTGCTTTAGGAATAGACGGAGGAATTAATTTTACAGCCGATTTGGTTCAAAACTTACCGCTTCCAATATTGGATAAATCCGCGGTGAAAAAGGTTGAAATTGTTGTGAGCAAAATCGTCGCCATCACCAAAGACGACAACTACCTCGACAATCCCTCCAAACAAGCGGAAGTCAAAGAATACGAACGCCAGATTGACCAGATGGTCTACAACCTCTACGGCTTGACGGAAGAGGAGATAAGGATTGTGGAGGGAGGATAAGAGAACCCCCCTTGATCCCCCCCTTATCAGGGGGGAAATAAGACAAGTCCCCCTGACAAGGGGGATTTAGGGGGTTCTAAGAAATACCATGAAAGCAAAACCAAAAGACAAAAATAGACCAATCGACAAATTCACCTACATACCCTACAAAAGAAAACTCACCAAATTAGCACGGCAAAACAGAAATGATCCCAGCCCGGCCGAAAAGAGAATCTGGTACGAGGTTCTGTGTCGAAAGCAATTTGAAGGATACAAGTTCACCCGACAGAAACCGCTCGGTGGTTATATAGTCGACTTCTACTGCTCGAAGCTCCGATTGGTGATTGAGATAGATGGTGATTCTCACGCAGAGAACCGAGAATATGACAAAGCAAGAACAGAGGTGCTGAGTCAGTACGGATTGAGAGTCTTGCGATATACTAATCGAGACGTGTTGAATAACATTGTGGGAGTGTATCGGGATTTGATGGAGATTATAAAACCCCCCATATGCCCCTTATCAGTGGGAAGAAAAGCAAGCAAAGGTAAAAACACTGGGGCGGGAGATTGACCAACTGGTGTATAAGCTGTATGGCTTGACGGAAGAGGAGATAAAGATTGTGGTGGGGGAGAACCCCCCTTTGTGTTTCCCCCCTTGTCTGGGAGCAATACAGTTAGCTCGTAGGTCAAGCATGTCCGTTCTCCCGCCCTTCGGTCTTAGCTCAGGGTCGAAGACAAAAAGCGGGATCAGGATGAATCACAGGACTGCTTGACGAAAAAGATCTATCCCGTAGTCTCTCATTCCACAAGGAGCAAATTCACCATTTATGTTGAGCTTCGAACCATAACTTCAATGGTAAAAAGGATAGCTCCACCTTTTATGGTGAGTTTCGAACCATTTATGGTGAGCTTCGAACCATTATTGGAGATGACTATATGATACATGCACAGTTCGTAGCTCGTAGTTCAAGTATATCCTCTGGTATGTACTGTATAGTTCATACCGCAGGATGGCTGAAAAAAATTTAAAACAACCACCAGTATGGTCAGTAAGGTCAGAAATACCAGTATCACTGTTGGTCAGGGGTGCCCTCACCCCTGACCTGTGCTTAAGCATCGGGGTAAGGGTACCCCGATGCAACAGATGATTCATCGTGTGTTCAAGAACCAGAACCTAACTTAAGTTAGGTTCCGGTTTCACACATAAGCAACGGTTGGCCAGATAAATCTGTCTCCTACGGAAAACCCCAATAAAACAGGGGAGGACTTCTATCCTCCCCTTGATGCTTTTCTATTTAGCCGATATAGAGCGTGAACTATTTCACCGAAGCTGTCTGGTAAAGATTCTGGATGTATGCTATGTCGATCTTCTGAAACAGGCGAATCGGAGGGAAAGGCGAATATAGCACGTCTATATTATTCTGTTGGTGTCGAAACACCCTCCGAAGATCGGCGATGGAACAATCCTCAATTTTCTTCCCCAGTTCAATCATCAACAAAAGCGGGATTCCCGCCTTGGGCATGCCGTCAAAATAAACCTCCCCGGCAGGCTGGGAGGGAGTGTAGATCACGAAATCTGATTTCACCGGCTCCGATTTGATCGACTCCTCTGATCTGGTCTCCACGTCATAATAACAGCGTTGACAAAGAGTATCCCGCAGGCTGGAAACTCTGTCGTTGACCTCATCCTGGTAGATCAAGCAGAGCTGTTTCACCCGAACCATGTCGCGATAAATGTCTCGGAACGTAAACGGATGCGCCCGGCATTCCTCTCGTATTGCGGTCTTCTGCTTCTGGCAGACTTCCTCCAACCCACGGTTGAACAGACTGGTCTTCTCACACAAATCTTCGGGTTTAGCTTCCTTTAGTTCAGTTATCATCTGCGACAACTTTTCCTGATCCGTAGGGGTCAGAGCTTTCATCTCCGAAAGGATGTTTAACATTCCCGATAAACAGCTTAAGTGAGAATCAAACTCTTTCTTCACCTGCGCAGGCATTTCCGGAAGGGGGTTTTCTCCGCAAATACCTTGAACGCTGGCAAAGATAGTAGGCAGTGGACGAAGCAGTTGAAACGGCACCACCGATGCCCTCAACGTGAACATAATTGGCTGAATCATTTTCAACTCCTTTCCTTGAATTCGAGTTAAACCAGAACCTAACTTAAGTTAGGTTCTGGTCTTAAGTCAGGTTCTGGTCAGGTCCAACCTCTTGGATATAAGGGGAACCTTCCTTATTGCTTAAAGCTTACCTTTCCTCAGTTTTCATTTTCTTCTTTCAATACTAAAATATCGGTTGACACTCATGAATCAAAGTATTATTTTAATGGAAAATAGTATAATGATTCATACATAGTCTGTGTTTTTCATATATGAAGTTGCAACAATGAGACTTTGGTGTAAAAAGGAATTTGAATCGCTGAATTTTACGGAGGCAATATGGAGTTACAGACATTACGCGGGTTTTACTGGGCAGGGGTGCATAATAGTTTTTCCAAAGCCGGGAAGGTGCTGAATATTGGGCAGTCGGCAGTGAGTCATCAGGTCAAGGCTTTGGAGGAAGAGCTACAGGTTAAATTGTATGAAAGGGTGGGGCGGGGGATCACTCTGACTCCCCCCGGCAAAATCCTGATGGCTTATGCGGACATTATCCTGCAAACTCTGGACAATATAGAGACTCATTTTGCGGAGCTTTCCGGCTCTCCTGAAGGCACAGTCACCATGGCTGCTTATCGGGGAATAATGCAATACAAACTGCCCCAGATCGTTCAGAGGTTTAAAAAGAAAAATCCAGAGATCCGGCTGGTGATCTTAAATAAACCTTTGGACACGGAGATCTTAGATATAGTCTCTGCTGGAGATGCGGATTTTGGTATCACCTCCTCCTGGAACAATTTTATGGATCTCTCTTTTTATGAGGTGTGGTCCTACGACATGTTTCTCTGTGTGCCCGGCAACCATCGCCTGGCTGGTAGACGCAGAGTAAGCTTAAAAGAGATTGCTCGCCAGCCCTTGATATTATATGAACAGGAAAACTCTATCCGCAAGAGGACAGAAAGCATCTTCAAAGAAAACAACCTTACTTATAATATCGCAATTGAGACCGGAGGTGCCACGGTGATTCAAGAGTATGTGAAGATCGGACAGGGCATCTCCATAGTTTCCGGGCTGGTGACTGAAGCTGGCGAAGACCAATCACTGGCACATATCCCTATCACAGAGCACTTCGGTAAGTTAGGATATGGGGTGGTCTTAAAGAAACGTAAGTATCTTTCGCTTCCGGTGAGAAAGTTTCTGCAGGAGGTGGGACTGGGGGAAACTTTATCTGCTCAAAACTGGGTGATATGATGATTTGGTAGGATGCGTATTTGAAATGTGAATACGCTCAAGCACTCTGAAAAGCTACACCAAAAGTAGCCTCTGGCATCCATATAAAGAACTAAGGCAAACCAAAACAATGACTTTACGTTTCTCTTTTGATGTGCAAATTAGACAAAACCTTTTAACTTCCACTGTTATTAATGGTTATGCAAAAAAATGTGGATAACCTTGCTTGTTCCACTCTCAATTCTATGAATTAATCTATTGATACAAAACAAATTAACAAAATTTCCACATTTCACTGACAATTGTCAACACTAGGAATCTTTTGCAGACCAAATAGAGGGTTTTCTCTATGCTGGCTTACTCTTCAGATGGGACAGTTTGGGAGGAAGAGTTTTTCATATTGCATCTGCCATGAAATACTGCCCCCTCTTCTACTATCAGATTCTTAGTGGTTATATCCCCCTCCACCACAGCTTTTGACTGAAGCTCAATTCTGTCCTGTGCCAAGATGTTTCCAACCACTTTTCCGCCAATTACGGCAATTCTAACAGTCGAATCTGCTTCAACTCTGCCGCTATCTCCCACGGCCAGCGATTCTGTGGCAAAGATTCTTCCTTTTACAATGCCATCGACTCGAAGCCCACCCTGAACCTCCAGGGTCCCCTCTATTATGGAATCCTTTCCAATAATGGTATTCAATCCACCTTCTCCTTTAACTTTTTTCTTTTTCATGGTCCGCAGAAGTTTGAGATTTGATCTCAACTTGGTTCAAAAAATCCTTGGGATCAACAGGAACTTCATTTTTTCTGATCTCATAGTGCAGATGGGGAGCCGAGCTTCTGCCGGTGTTTCCAGAAAGGGCGATCACCTCGCCCCGCCGGATGGTATCGCCAACGTTTACCAAAATCTTTGAATTATGCCCGTAATAGGTCACGTAGCCATTCTGGTGATCGATCCCCACCAGATTTCCGTAAATATCGTCCCAACCCGCCAAGACAACTTTCCCATCTGCAGTTGCCTTTACCTCTGTTCCAATCTTCGCCGCAAAATCTACTCCGGGATGTTCGCCTCCAAAGCCATAGATATCTATGGAGAACCCTCGGGTGATCCATCCTTCTATGGGTATACCTATGGGGATATGCCTCAGCGAGTCAGACTGGACTACAATAGAGTCCAAGGTGGAGGTAGTACCATCTTCTCTTTCTGCGATGAGAGCAATTATCCCTGCGTCTTCTGCGTCTACATCTTCCACGTAATGAACCAATTGAGTTTCCGTCTGTCCTTGATACTCAACCCCGGCTAACTGCGCCACCCTCTGGACAAACCTTTTGTATTCCCGAAGCTCTTTTTCCAGCTCCACCACCTTGGCATTATATCTTTTCAGCTTTTCGTTTTCCTGCTTCAGCGACTTTCCTGCGATGACCTCGTATAACAGCTTTCCATGGAGAATGCTTAAAATAACGACAAAGACCAAAAGAAATCCCAATACACCCACTATCACACGAGTCCCGAAGAAGGACAATTTGAACTTTAAGCTTTTGGGCTTTCCCTCGGGAACTATGAAAAAGTTCACATATCTTTTGGACATAGACTTTCTTTACTTTTTCCCTAAGAAACAAAGTCCTTGTCTACTTTGTTGACTGAGAGATAAGTTTTCCCGTTTTTTCATTTCCGTCCCGTCCCGCCAAAGGCGGGACGGCTACCCCCTTTCCTAAGAAATAATGGATTACCCCCGCCAACAAGCTACGATTATAAAGTTATCTGCAACAACTCCAATATCCTTGTCAAATCTTCCTCTGAATAAAATTCTATCTCGATCTTTCCCCCTTTCCTTTTCCCCACCACCTTCACCGAAGTTCCGAAAAACTGTTTCAACTTCTCCTCAATTTCAAAAAACGCCGGAGAGAGTTTTGCTCTCTTTTTGGTGCCAGAAGTTTTCTTCTTTCCATAAACTAAATCTTCGGTCTTACGCACAGAAAGCCCCTCTTTGACCACCCGTCTGGATAAGGCGATCTTTTCTTTTTCGCTGGAGAGAGAAAGTATTGCCCGGGCATGTCCTTCAGAGAGCTTTCCACTTGAGATGATTCTCTGCACTTCCTCTGGCAAGTTTAGCAGTCTCAAGGTGTTGGCAATCGAGGAACGGTCCTTCCCTATCTTTTGTGCCAGTTGTTGCTGTGAAAGATGGCACTCTTCCAGAAGCCTTTTGTATCCTCTGGCAGTATCAATCGGATTCAAATCCTCCCTTTGAAGATTCTCGATCAAAGAGAGTTCCAGCATCTCCTCTTTGGAGAGTTTTCCTGTGATTATGGCGGGAATCCTTTCCCAACCCAGTTTCTTCACCGCTATAAATCTTCTCTCCCCGGCAACTAATTCAAATTCCTTTCCCACCTGTCTCACCACTACCGGCTGAATGATCCCCTTTTCCTTTATGGAGGCAGAAAGCTCGGTAAGCTTTTCCTCATCGATTCTTGTGCGTGGCTGATAAGGATTCGATTTGATCTTATCGATCCTTAAATTGACCAACCCCTTCTCCGGTTGCTCCTCCGATTTTACCAGCTCCTGTGGAGGTTCGGGAATCAGCGCCTCCAATCCTTTTCCCAAAGCGTTTCTACGCATTTTCACCCTCATTGGTTTTTTTCGTCATTCGTCATTCGTCATTCATTTATAGTATAAATCGTTTCAGGGACATCTATGGTGTGATTCACTATCTCCTCTGCCAGGCTCAGATAGTTTTCCGCTCCGGTGGACGTTATATCATAAAGTATTGCCGGCTTACCAAAGCCGGGTGCCTCGGAAAGCCTTACGTTTCTATTTATGACTGTCTTATACACCTTCTCAGAGAAATACTTTCTGGCCTCTTCTGCCACCTGTTTGGATAGATTCAATCTTCCATCATACATGGTAAGAAGAACGCCCTCGATTTTGAGCCGGGGATTCAAACTTTTTTGCACCAATCCTATGGTATTCAAAAGCTGCCCCAATCCCTCCAGGGCATAATATTCACACTGGATGGGTATCAGAATGGAATCTGCCGCGGTGAGGGTGTTGATGGTCAAAAGCCCCAGAGATGGCGGGGAATCGATCAGGATGAAATCGTATTTCTCTCTTACTGGCTCCAGAGCCAAGCTGAGTTTTTTCTCCCGGTCCAACACGTTCACCAGCTCCACCTCTGCCCCCACCAATCGAAGGTGAGAAGGAGCCAGGTCCAGAAAAGAGAGATCTGTCTTTTGAATAATCTTCTCCAGAGGGAAGTCCTCGATAAGCACCTCGTAGATACTTTTCTCCAACTTGTTTTTTTCAATTCCCAGACCGGAGGTGGAGGTGGCTTGAGGGTCGATATCCACAAGCAAGGTTTTCTTCTCAGCCACAGCCAGGCAGGCGGACAAATTGACTGCAGTGGTGGTTTTCCCCACCCCTCCTTTCTGATTGGCGATGGCGATTATCCTTCCCAAGCTCTTCTCCCCTCCAACAAACTTCCTGGTTTAAGACTACCTCCAATGTTTTTTCATAAATAACGAATTTTGCTGAAAAAAGCAAGAGATTTTAAGGTGAAGTTTCCCCATTTTTTTCAGCCCCACCCCATCCCACCTCAGGCGGGATGGCTACCACTAGAAGATCCATACGGACTGTCCCCTCCTTTATGGAAAATCCTGGGAACCCCTCCTTGTTATACAATACCTTAGCTTATTAAAGTTTCATGTGCCAAACATCCCAGACGGGTCTCCGTAGCCGACATAAAATCACTAAGAAATTCTGTTCCACATGATATATCGCCTATCAGCTTATCAAATCCTTACTCAGACCTCCATTCTCCAAAATTTTGGGGAACCTCCAGAAATAATTGGGGCCTTTCAAAAAAAATGTGAGCAAAGTGGTCCGCAGGATTCATAGGAGTTGTTTATTTAGTGAAATCTGATATATTTAGACACAGAATGAAGCATCGGAATTCAGAAACAAAAACAAAACCTGACTTAACCACAGGGTCGATCACCAGAAGCATCTTCTATCTTGCTGGGCCTGCGGTTGCCACCATGTTTCTGGAGACTGCCTTCTCCATTGCGGATATCTTCTGGGTGGGGAAGTTGGGAGCGGTGTCGCTGGCGGCGGTCATATCCAGCGCCTTTTTGATCTGGATCATCTATTCCCTGGTGGGAGCCATCTCGGTGGGAGTCACCGCCCTGGTGGCAAGGTTCATTGGAGCCAGGCAACCCGATCAGGCCGCTTTCGGCGCCAGGCAAGCCTATCTCTTTTCCATATTCTTTGCCCTGGGGGTGAGCATTCTCGGCGTCCTGTTCGCCAAATGGGCCTTTGTCTTGATGGGCACCGCGCCGGATGTGACTCATCTGGGAGTTCGATACCTCAGGATAATCTTTGCCGGGGCCATCTTTTTCTTTTTACTTGACGTGCTGGCAGCGGTCTTTCGGGCATCCGGCGACACCAAGACCCCCATGCTGATTATCATGGCGAGTGTGGGGTTGAACATCGTTCTGGATCCGATGCTGATTTTCGGACTGGGTCCCTTTCCCCGAATGGGGACCGATGGCGCTGCCTTAGCCAGCATATTCTCTCAAGGTGTGGCCAGCGCGCTTTTCATTCTCCTGATCATCCGGGGGAAGTTGGCTTTCAAGTTTTCGCTTCTACCCAAACTGGACTTGGACTTTTCCATGGTCTGGCGGATTTTGCGCGTCGGCATCCCGGCCTCGTCAGCCTGGATACTCTTCAGCGTGGTGTACTTGTTTATAAACAGGATCGTGGCTTTATTCGGAACCGAGGCCATTGCCGCCTTGGGGATCGGCAACCGTATGGAGTCGGTCTCTTTTCTTACCTGCTTTGGCTTATCCATAGCCGCCTCCACTCTTGTGGGACAGAATCTGGGAGCGGGCAAGCCGGAAAGATCAACTCAAGCCGCCTGGCAGACAGCGGGGATAGCGGTTTTGGTCACCGGCTTTGTAGCCTTGATGTTTTTCGCTTTCCCCAGACAGATCGCATCTGTTTTCATCTCCGATCCAAAGGTGGTTGAGATCGGAATCGGCTATTTAAGAATCCTGGCCCTATCCCAGATGTTCATGGCGCTGGAGATCGTGTTCGAGGGCGCCTTTGGAGGAGCGGGAAACACCATCCCTCCCATGCTGGTCTCCATTCCCGGTTCCCTTGCCCGCATCCCTTTGGCTTATCTTCTGGCTGTCCATTGGGGCATGGGAATAATCGGAGTATGGTGGGCTATAGCTTTGACCAGCATAGCCAAAGGAATAGTGTTGACCTATTGGTTCAGCAGAGGAGGCTGGAAAACCCAGAAGATTTGACAACATCTCCCAACAGATTAAACAGATTGGGCTAAGAATAGTATTCCTTAATCTGTTTAATCTGCTCCCTCTGTTGGGAATCATTTTATCTTAAAAGCTTGAAGAACCCTGCCTTTCTATCAACCTTCACCTCTACCTTCTCTCCATTTTTCGGTAAGAGGTATCGAAGGGATGGTAGCCGAAGGCTTCCTTCGGGCTAAGTCCTTTCCTTCGACTCTGAGGTCTTCCTTCGACACCCCGCCTGTGGCGGGGGACGAAGTGCAGGACCGAAGGGCAGGATGGATGTCAGCCTGCGTGGTTGGGTTGAGAAAATGTGCGACCTCCAAATTTTATTATAGCTTGACAACTTCCTGGTTTAGGTTATACTTATAAAAAGAGAGTAAATGTCAAACTTTAGGTTTTTGAATTCCCTCTGGAGGTAGTTATGAGAGACCTGAAAAGATACCTCACTCTGATTTTCTTATCACTTCTTTTCGCCCCTGCTGGCCTGGCCTTTGAGCCCGAGTTGGTTTTGGAGATGCAGGTCGAAGAGAAAACAATAAGCGGTAATATTTTAGACGGGAAGCTGATTCTATCGTCACAGGAAAGGTTCCGGGTGTTGACGTCTGAGGGAAAAGAATCTTATCCGCAGGATCCAAATTCGGACCAGGCGAATCTAAAACCGAATCAGGGATTGGTCACTTCCGAGGATGGAGAGTTCTTTGGAATTGCTACTTATACCAAAGATGCATCCCCAGGTTTTCTGGCGGCAGAAAGATTTGAACTTTTTTCAGCCGATGGGAAAAAGCTTTGGGAGATTGAAAAACCTGAGGTCTCCGATTTTTATATTTCCGATAGAGCCAAACTGATCGTGGGAATTTCCAGCGCTGATGGAAGCCCAGAATCTCCCTTGGTGTTTTATAATAATGCAGGTGACTTGATCTTTGACACCAAAATCAGATTTCCACAAGGGGTTTCTTTTTCCTCCAATGGAAAATATGTCTTGGTCAACAGTGCAAAAGATGGTCTCTTAGTTTTTAATGATGCAGGTGATTTGTCCGCAGGTCAGTTGACTCAAATGAGATCCACAGGAAAAGCTAACTTTGGGACATGTGAACAATCCACCATTTCCTCAGATGGAGAGTATATAGCAACAGTTTCTAATGGAGAACTGAAATTTTATCATCAGAGCAAATCCATCGGGAATCCACTGAAGATAAATCCTTTAGTTAGAGGAATGTCTTTTTCACCAGAGAATGAATATCTTGGCGTCTTCGACAAGAAAAACCTCTATCTGTTTGAAGTGAAAACGGGAAAACTTTTGTGGCGATATGCTCTGGAACAGCCAGAGCTATCCTTTATTTCTGTGGATGTATCCGATGATGCCGAAAAGATAATTGCCGGGATGGATTTTGATAAAGGCAGAAAGTTTCCACCTGAAGAAAGGCATACCAAAGGCTTGGTTTATCTTTTCGACAAAGATGGAAAGATCATATGGGAAAAACAGCTTTCTTATAAGCTCTGGAGCGCTTTCTTTCCCCGGGTGCAATTCTCCTCTGACGGAAAAAGATTTTGCATCATAACCAGAGAAAAGATATACTTATTTAAAGGCAATGGGAAAGAGAAATGATCCCCCTTTTCGAATACACAAGCCCAATTCGAAAATCAACCCCGTTTTTAAATCCTGCAAGATATGAAACTTATTCTCCTGGATACTGCTTACTTTAACTGCCGTCTGCTTACTGCCTACTGCCATCTGCTTTCTAAATCTTGCAAGAAGTATGAAACTTGTTGCATATGAGTATGGCTGTTAGCAAGTCAGCTTATACAACTCTCCCCTTGACATAAGATAAGCCTCTTTCTCTTTGTAGAGTATTCCCATACACAACAACAGATTAATCTTCCCACCCCAAGTATAACAGATGCGAATGTGACTCGACTTGGTGGCATGTAATTTGCTTAAATCTGCAATTGAAAATGATTTTTCACCACGGCTACAGGGAAGGAAAGTGACACTATGAAGAGAGATTTATTCGAGCTTGGTTTTGTTCATTTAGATGATCTAATTTTTCATGAAACCTGCGATTTTAACCGGGTCTGTCGACTGGCAGATCAGATCAAAAGGGATGGATATTTGAAGAACCCTGTGTTGGTGGCAAGCCTTTCCAATGGATCGAAAGGAACGGTTAAAAATCAACCCGGCGAGATCTCTTCTGAAGAAAGCGAAAAACTTTTGGTTCTGGATGGAGTTAATTCGATTTCCGCCCTAAAGCTCTTAGGCTTTCCAGATGTGCTGGTTCAAAAGGTAGACTTGATGGATGAAAATGTGGAGCTCACCTCCTGGGATCACCTGATATTTAATTTTAAAAAGGATGAGTTAGCCGAAAAGCTCAAAAATTTGGATCTTGAAATATCCCCCTGTGGCTGGGAAAGGCAGTCAGTGGACCGTGGACCGCGGACCGTGGACGAAAAGACCGTTTGCTTTGTTCTTTTTAAAGATCATTCCGGACTGGTGCTCAGTCAAAGAGATTCATCTGTGGAGAGCCGGGTGAAAAACCTCTATCGTGTGATCGCCATTTATAATACCTCATGGGAGATTTATCATTCTAGCTCGGAGGAGGGTTTGTTTTCCGTATTTGATAACTTCGATAATGGATCAGCGATCAGTATCCTTCAAGTATTCAAGAAGGAACAAGTGATTGATCTAACTTCCAGCGGAATGCTTTTCCCCTTCGGCGTGACCAGATTTGTAATTCCCCAGAGGATTTTAGGTTTGGAGGTTTCCTGCTCGGTTCTGGGTGATAATGCACCACTTTCGGAGAAAAACCTGTTTTTAAAGGAGCTTTTATCTTATCGGATAAAAAGCAAGAAGGCTAAATTCTATCAAGAATCTGTTTTTCTTTTTAACGAATAATCTACTGCCTCTTTGGTCGTTTCTCCCCATACCCTCATTTCCTCAGCCAGCGAAATGAGGGTTTTTTGTTTTCATACGTCCAACTTTGGCAGCCCAAGTGAAGATCATACTTTTGGGACGGCATATGGTTTGGCCAGAACCTAACTTAAGTTAGGTTCTGGAATTTTGGTATTTCACGTAAAGACGATCCTTGCCCGAGACAAGCTCTGAACCGTATGGTTCAGGGCAAGCCCTTCAGGGTGAACCTTCAGGATAAACTCGGACGCTCCAATATGTTTTTTGAGGACACCCCGCCTTTGGCGGGCCAAATGGGTTTTTCAACGGCCCCGTAAGGATGCCCCTGACCGACAGGTGATACCTTTTACCATCCACTGGTAAAGAACGGAGGCGTCCTTTACCAACTGAGCTTTTTGTCTGAGGCAAGCCCTGAACCGTATGGTTCAGGGTGAACCTTCAGGATAAACTCGGACGCTACATTTTACCCACTGGTTGTCAAGGGATATTAACATCTTCACATCCATGCAAACACTGATTTTTCACCCTTTGTTAATGACTATAACTGTTGGGCATCGATCTAGAATCTCAAAAATCTTGCTCTGCTACTTACTCGAAGTAGTGAAACCTGGTGTGCTTAAAAATTGTGAACCTCCCGTCTCAAAATACGTAGATGAAAGTTAGCCATTCTCATTTCACTTGTAAGAGAAGGCTTGGTTTATTATTCTCACCTGCTGGGTTTGAACAAAAGATGCTTTGTGTGTCCAACTCATTAAGATTTTAATCAGGAGAATATCATGAGAGCCTATTTTGTTTATTTAGTCATTTTCTTGATGGTCAATGTGGGTAGTTCTTTTGCTTCTTCATTGGACATTACCTATCGTGGTAATGGCATAAGCTTCGGCAATTCAAAGAGGATAAATGGAATACGTTTTAATTTTGTTGATAACAAAGTTGAGAGGGTAAACGGGGTTAATCTCACATTTTGGGTGCCAAAGGATAATCCCGACGCAGTAATTACAGGTTTCGCCCTGGGGCTGGTGGGACCGGAAGCCAACCAGTTAAACGGTTTTGCAATTGGTGGAGTTGCAGTGGCTGCAGAAGAGATAAGAGGTTTGTCTTTTGGAACTGTAGGAGTTGCGTCCCACACTATAACCGGCATAACAATTGGAGGTATTGGACTTGCCACTGAAAGCTTGGATGGCATTGGTTTTGGAATGGTCGGTCTTGCGGCTGGAAGAATGAACGGAATAGCCATCGGAGGCGTGGGGCTGGCAACCGGAAGCCTGAATGGTTTTGCCTTTGGCTCAGTTGGACTATCGGCTGGGGTGATAAACGGAATAGCAATTGGGGGCATTGGGCTGGCAACCGAGAGCCTGAATGGTTTTGCTTTTGGAGGAGTCGGAGTAGCGGCTGGGGTGATAAACGGAATAGCAATTGGAGGTGTCGGACTTGCAAGTCAGACTATAAATGGCATTACAGTCGGAGGAATCGGAATTGGGGCAAAAGAGATAACCGGAATAACAATCGGGGGTATTGGGGTTGGAGCAAGGAGTATCACTGGTATTACAATCGGAGGTATTGGAGTTGGCGCAGAAAATATAACCGGTTTTACAGTCGGAGGAGCAAAACTGCAGTCTGAGAACTTAACCGGTCTTGCAGTGGGAGGATATTGTAAGGTCAAAAGAAGTTTAACCGGCGTCTCTGTTGGAATCTTTAATTATGCTTGGAACCTGAATGGCGTGCAGATTGGGGTCCTTAACTATTGCGGAAACAATCCGAATTTTTTAAGGCTTTTACCGATCATTAATGTGCATATTGGTAAAGATCACCACAGAGGTCGACATAGGGATTGATTTCACGTCCCTATACGCAATCAAGACGTCCCCCCGCTGATTTATTGCTTCTTTTCATTACCTCAAATATCCATATTCTTTAGGGCAAAACTTTTTTTCTTGCCCCTTGCCCCTGCCTTTTCTCTTGCGTAACCTCACAGAAGTTTTATATTGGAAAAAGTCGAAATTTCAGTTGTAGCCGGTGGCAAACACCACGAGGAAAACAGAAACGCTCTGTCCGGAGGAAATAGAATGGTCTATTATGTTTTAAAATTTACCATATCAGCCCTTTTGATTGTTGCCATATCTGAAATTTCAAAGAGATACTCTCTGACTGCTGGAATCTTGGCTTCTCTGCCCATTGTCTCTGTTCTGGCGATGATCTGGCTTTACGTTGATGCAGCCAGCATTGAAAAAGTTTCCAAACTTTCTACCAGTATCTTCTGGATGGTGCTGCCTTCTCTTTCATTATTTCTAATGCTTCCTATGCTTCTGAAAAACAAAGTGCCTTTTTACCCAGCATTGATAATCTCATGGCTGGTTATGGTTCTTCTTTATTATGTCATGATTTTAGTTTTGAAGAAATTTGGGATAACAGCATAAGCAATTTTTAAACCATCCCGTAGAGGAAATACTCGTTACGTCAGCACACGATTGATTGAGGAAAAGATTTGTCAAAGAGGTCTCTGAAAAAGCAGAACAGAGTGGTCGGGCATGGGTGCCCCCAGACGGGAGGGCACCCGTACGGGTGGGCGTCCGCTCGACCCAAGAAAATCAATACCTTTTGCTCGCGTAGGCAGGGCTCTCCCGCCTCTGGCGGGATCTGCCTATGGCATGACCAGCCCTGCTCAACGAGTTTTTGAGAGATCTGTCAAACAGCCAGAAGATGATTTGCCTGTAAATGAAGGATAGAGACATGAATTATGAAGAGGAAAAAAAGAGGTATGTTTCGTTCTGCGGTTCATATTGTCATACCTGCGATTGGTTCACCGGAAAAATACGAAGGACTTTTCAATCGGCTAAAGATATGGTGGAAGAATACGGATTCAAAAAGCTTCTTGAGGGAAAAGCGGACAGAGAGAATTTGATACGTGGATTACAAATTCTTGCTCAATCGGGAATATGCTCAGGGTGCAAAGTAGAAATTGCAGAAACCCCGGAAGAGGATAGATGCCAGATTCGACAATGTTGCCATCAGAAAGGCTTTGATCTTTGTAACCAGTGTCCTGAGTTTCCTTGTGACATACTCAAAAGCAATCCAGGTGTTATAAAATTTCACTGTATCGAAAAGTTGAAAGAGACTAAAGAGAAGGGAATCGAGCACTGGATTGACAAACAGTGGACGGAGTTTGTAGAACAGGGATGCGGTGTTGGTAAAGACAGATTTGGACAATAGTGGAGGCTGGTTGAATAGGAGAGAAAAATCTTTAAAGCGATTTTCAGAAGCTTCAATGTATCCGTGTTCACTAGGAGACTGTCCGAGAAATGCTAAAGTCATATTTCTGACCCTAATATATTATAATATAAGATTGTAGTTGCCCAATTTATTGGGCTCGATAAATCGAGCAACTACATTCCTGGACACGCTCCTAGGCTCACGCTAATGCCTTCGGCATTCCACAAACACGCAATACGTTTGGACATCATATCAAATTGTTCAGAAAAGCTGTTGGTATACCTATCAAAAAGATGAATGCGGAGGGCACGATTAGGTGATGGAAGAAATAAGGATTGATACGAAAGTGAAGCTCAATAATGGTGTGGAGATGCCCATTTTTGGATTAGGCGTATATCAAGTTCGGAGGGGTAGGAAGACACAAGAAGCTGTTCTTAATGCCTTAAAAGCTGGTTACAGACTTATCGACACCGCTTCAATGTATGAAAACGAGGAGGATGTGGGAGAAGCTCTTAGAAAAAGCGGCATTCCACGGGAAGAGGTGTGCATTACTACCAAATTATGGAATTCAGACCATGGCTACGACCCTGCTATTGCTGCTTTTGAAAAAAGCCGGAAGAGACTGGGTCTTTCCTATATTGACCTCTATCTGATTCACTGGCCTGTGGAAGGTCTCCGAACTGAATCGTGGAGAGCTTTTGAAACACTGCTGAAAGAAAGAAAATGTCGGGCTATCGGTGTCAGCAATTATATGATCTGGCATCTGGAGGAGCTTTTGAACAATTCGTCTACTATTCCTGCGGTAAATCAAGTTGAATTCAGTCCGTATCTTTATCAAAAAGATCTTTTGGAGTTCTGCCGTGCTCACGACATTCAACTGGAGGCTTACAGTCCCCTCACCAAGGGGCATATGTTGAGGGATCCAAAGTTGATCGCGATGGCTTCTGAGTATTCCAAAAGTCCCGCCCAAATTCTCATCCGCTGGGTGTTACAACATAAGATTGTGGTCATTCCGAAGTCATCAAGGAGGGAGAGAATCTTAGAAAACGCAGACGTTTTCGCTTTTACGATTTCGCCTGAGGACATGGGAGCTCTCGACTCCTTTGACGAAGACTTACGTACCAGCTGGGACCCGTCGACGGCTCCGTAGGTTGACTTTTCCAATTGGGAGAAGTTCCGCTAAGTCGCCCGTGAAAAGCTACTGCAGAGGGAGGATTTGATGGACAAACCAATGAAGGATTCTCATTTTAAGACCATGTGCCTTGAGTACAAACTTCGCGATCTGTTCCTGCCCCGGAAAAGAATATTGAAAGAACTGGACATAAAGCCCGGATTTCATATACTCGATTATGGCTGCGGTCCAGGGAGTTATTCGGTTGTTGCTGCCCAGTTGGTAGGAGCAACGGGAAAAGTCTTTGCTCTGGATATTCACCCACTGGCACTGCAGCGAGTCAGGAGCGCTGCTTCAAAGAAAGGATTAGCAAACATAGAGACAATTAAATCCGATTGTGCGACCGGCCTGGAGGACGAAAGCATAGATGTTGTTTTTCTTTACGACATCTTGCACGATTTAAGCGAGCCGGATGCAGTGCTGGAAGAGTTACATCGAGTGTTGAAACCAGATGGGGTTCTCTCGTGTAACGACCATCACTTGAAGGAGAATGAAATAATATCCAGGATAACGGGAACCGGCCTGTTTGGGCTGTCAGCGAAGGGCAAAAGAACATACAGTTTTTCGAAAGAATAATAACCTGTCCACATCATGCCTCCGAATCGAAAATGAGCAAATTGAAGATGGTTTTCGAAAAGCAACTCTGGCATTATTTACTGTTGGCAATTCTCTTGGCCGGTTTGTATATCATCAGTCGAGCCGATGGTTTTTTAGCAGGTCAGTTTCTAGGTGCCAGGACGGACACGTGGTTCTACATAGGAATTGCCGTTCCCGTTGTGCATCAATTTTACGTTTGGTTTTGCTGGCGCACACAACTACATTTTTCTCTGATCACAATGCTTTTGGGTCGTTCTGGATTTACTTACTATTCGATAATCTTCTTGATCCTGTTGATCTCCAGACTTGTCTTGATTCTCTTTTTGGCCATATCAAGCAGGGATAGCTTCAATGTTAGTCCAATACTATCATATGGCTTATCATTTGTTTTTGGCCTACTGGGATTATACGTTGTTTATTCAATCGCAAAATACTTCACCTTCAGGCGTGCCCTGGGAATTGATCATTTTGATCTATCCTATCGGAGTGCGGAATTTGTGAGAGAGGGAACCTTTAGATTCACCGATAATTCAATGTATACTTTCGGTCTGCTCATACTCTGGATACCTGGCCTGTTGTTTTCGTCTGAGGCTGCTTTAGTAGTTGCACTATTCAGTCATATCTATGTCTGGGTTCATTATTATTGTACCGAGAAGCCGGACATGAAGAGAATCTATGGACGATACTGCCACTAAAAGAGCGGCATTACTTGTCGCCACATTGACCTCTTTTCTCACGCCCTTTATGGGCTCTTCTGTTAACATTGCGCTTCCCACCATCGGTAGGGAATTTGGCATGGATGCGGTCTTGTTGGGTTGGGTTGCCACCGCATACCTTCTTTCCGCGGCTATGTTTTTGGTCCCCTTTGGAAGGATAGCAGATATACACGGAAGGAAGAGGATTTTTACTTACGGCATAATGACTTTTGCTCTTTCCTCTCTCCTTTCGGCAATTGCTCCTTCTGCCATCTTTTTGGTTTCCTGCCGGATTTTGCAGGGAATCGGGAGCGCCATGATCTTTGGCACCGGAATAGCAATTCTTACCTCAGTATTTCCTGCCAAAGAGAGGGGGAAAGTTTTGGGAATAAACGTTGCTGCAGTTTATTCAGGACTCTCTTTAGGACCTTTTTTAGGCGGATTCTTGACCCAACAATTGGGATGGAGAAGTATTTTTTTTCTGAATGTACCTCTGAGCTTGATAATTATTGCTTTTACGTTATGGAAATTGAAGGGGGAGTGGGCCGGGGCAAAAGGCGAGAAGTTCGATTTTACCGGCTCCGTAATTTATAGCCTCTCGCTCCCAGCTATGATGTATGGTTTCACTCTTCTGCCGGCCATGTCCGGTGCCTGGCTAATTGGGCTGGGTGTCTTGGGGCTTTTGGCATTTATCAAATGGGAGATAAAGGCGGAAAGTCCGGTTTTGAATATAAATCTCTTCAGAAATAACAGGGTCTTCGCTTTCTCTAATCTGGCGTCGTTGATTAATTATGGCGCAACCTTTGCCGTGACTTTTCTTTTGAGCCTTTATTTGCAGTATACCAAAGGACTCAGCCCCCAGCAGGCAGGCACAATCTTGGTTTGCCAACCTGTGGTGATGGCTCTTTTCTCCCCTCTTGCCGGTAGGCTTTCGGACAAAATTGAACCCAGAGTAGTTGCTTCAATCGGAATGGGGTTCACCATGATCGCTCTTTTCCTGTTCACTTCTTTAAGCGAAAACACCGGTTTAGGATATGTCATCACCAGTTTAATTGTTATTGGTTTCGGCTTAGCCCTTTTCTCCTCTCCCAATACCAATGCAATTATGAGCTCGGTTCAAAAGAAATCTTACGGGGTAGCCGCCGCTACTGTGGGAACCATGCGGCTGACCGGGCAGATGCTGAGCATGGGTATTGCTATGCTGGTATTTGCCGTATACATTGGGAGGGCAGAAATTACACCCGAAAACTATCCGCTTTTCTTGAGAAGCGCGAAAACGGCCTTTATAATCTTTACCGTGCTCTGTTTCGGTGGCATATTTGCCTCACTTGCCAGAGGCAAGGTGCGGTGAAATTGATCCGTTGAAAAAGAGCTTTTGGAGTCGAAAGTTTGTCTGAAAGATCCCTTGCCTTTGGCAGGGAGCTTTCGCGGTTTTTAAAAATCTTGGAAAGACCGAGATAACGCCTCTCAATACGCAAAAAAGGAGTTTGCTATGAGCAAAATAAATGTAGAACATCAATCGTGGCTTGCAGAAAAATTCGGTAGTCGTGTATCCTTCCACAGGACGGAACGCAAACTTTACGGGCACGATATCGCTGACATGCCCAGCCTATTTAGACCGCTCATAGGCGATACCGTGCCGGAGGCGGTGGTTCAGCCGGAGAAGGAGGACGAGATCGTCGAGCTGGTGCGTTGGGCAGCGTCGAACAATGTCCCGCTTACGCCGCGGGGCAAGGCATCCTCCGGCTACGGAGGGGTGGTTCCGGTCAAACAGGGGCTGGTCGTCGACTTCTACCGGATGAAACGAATTATTCACATTGATCCCCAGGCTCAGACCGCAACGGTGGAGGCGGGTGTGGTATGGGAAGCAATGGATAGGGAACTGGCTAAGCACGGCCTAACCTTGTGGTTGTACCCCAGCAGCTATCCGTCATCCACTGCCGGTGGCTGGCTGGCTCAAGGCGGGACAGGGTTTGGTTCTTACGAAGCGGGCTGGTACCGAGACAACGTACTCAGCGTCCGGGTCGTGCTCCCCACCGGTGAGGTGCGCGAATTCTCCGGTGATGATCTGGACCTTATTGCGGACGCGGAAGGCATCACCGGCTTGATTACTCAGGTCACTCTGAAGGTCCAGCCCCTCGAGGAGCTGGAAATAGTCTGCGTCGGTTGTCCGGATCCCCACGATTTGCAGTACTTAGTCGAATCCATCATCGCCGCCGATCTGCCCATCTGGTCGCTGGTGTTCATCAATCCCAAGATGGCTGAGCTTAAGAATCGAGCACCACTGATGGAGCATTACGGACACCCGGTGGAGGAGCGCGTGCTGCTCCCGGCGGCATACATAATGACCCTGGCTTTTCGCAAGAAGGACCACGAGAAGGTCATGCACAAACTTCCGCAGCTCCTCCTGCCGTGCCAAGCTGAGATCTTAAGTGACCGTATCGCAGAACATGAGTGGAAAAATCGCTTCAGGTTGATGGTGGTCAAGCGCCTTGGTCCATCGCTGGTGCCAGCCGAAGTGGTTATCCCACTGTCCAGCTTAGGCGACGTAATGGCTGAGATCGAGCGCAAGATAAACCAACCGCTGGTCAAGGAGGGCGTGGTCATACGCAAAAGTGTCACGGGCAGGCCCGAAGTGGTCATCTTAGGCTTCATTCCCAGCGATCAACGCCGTTTTAGCTATAACTTTGTCTTTGGGCTGGTGCTGGCCCTGATTAAGATTGCCGAGAAGCATGGCGGTCGCCCGTATGCCACGGGCCTTTACTTCTCAAAGAGAGCCGATCAGATCCTGGGCAGAGAGCGGGCTCGGCGGCTGCGCTCTTTTAAAGCGCGGATAGATCCTAAAAGGATCATGAATCCGGGCAAGGTTATCGGGAAGGGTTTTGTTGGTTGGGCGCTCAGCTTGGCCACTGCCTTCGAACCGCTGATGCGTCCCTTCGGCAACTACGTCATCACCCGGCTGGGTGAACGTCCCACCCGACCGGTACGAAACATCCCGGCTGACGTAGCCTGGTACGCCTATAGTTGCTCCCAATGCGGTTACTGCATCGACGAGTGCGACCAGTTTTACGGTCGGGGTTGGGAGAGCCAGTCACCTCGAGGCAAGTGGTACTGGCTGCGCCGATACATGGAAGGTCACGAGGAGTGGGACCAATTCATGGTGGACACCATCTTAGTCTGTACCACCTGCGAATTATGCAACTTGCGCTGCTCAGCGGCCTTACCTATCGAGCCGTCGTGGATGAAACTGCGGGGCAAGCTGATTAATGAGGAGAGGAAAATGACCTTCCCGCCGTTCGAGATGATGGCAGCAGCCCTGCGCTCCCAGGGCGACATATGGGCCGGTCTTCGAAAGGATCGCCTGGTATGGTTTCCGGAGGATTTAAAGGCAAAACATGGTCCGGGGCAGAAGGCCAAGAACGTCTACTTCGCTGGTTGCACCGCCAGCTACGTAGAACACGACATCGCCATGGCGACCGTCCGGCTTCTGGATGAGGCCGGAGTGGATTTCACTCACGTGGGAGTAAAAGAGAACTGCTGTGGTACCCCCATGCTGGTGGCAGGGCTTTGGGATGTTTTTGAAGAGATCATGAGACAGAATATCCAATCGGTCAAGGATGCGGGCGCCGATACGGTTATTACCTCCTGTCCCGCCTGTGATATGATGTGGCGTCAGTATTACCCGAGGTGGGCGAAGAAGTTGGGAATTGAATACGACATCAAGAGCGTACATTACAGTGAGGTAGTTGCCCGGAAAATCAAATCAGGAGAGTTTAAGTTCCCCGACAAACCGGGTGAGCTGGTGAAAGTAGCCTGGCATGACTCGTGTCACATCGGCCGGGTTTCCGGCGTGTATGAGGAGCCGCGAGAGCTCATCAGGGCAATCCCCAACGCTCAGCTGGTGGAGTTCCAACACAATAGGCAAGAAGCGCACTGCTGCGGCTCTGTGCTTAACCTGATCAAGGATCCTCCTGTGGCAGCGGAGATCGGTAAGATAAGACTTGATGAGGCAATCCAAGCCGGTGTAAAGAAGGTTTTGGCCTTGTGTCCCTGCTGCGAGTTTCAGTTTCGGGTTACTGTAGAGAAGAAGGGTTTGCCAATCGAGACTGTCGACCTGGCTCGTTTCGCTGCATCGGCTCTGGGATACGATTTCCCAGATCCCAACCCGGAGGTGAGGAAGCAATGGGCGGTCTTCGAAGCTATGGTTGCGCTGATGACGCCAGAGGGCTTTGCCGACGTTATGAGCGCCATGTGGCCGGAGCTGGTGGACGCCATGCCCCTCGGCATGGGACGGGTGATGCGACTTTTGGGTAAGATTCCAGGCACCCTGGAGTTAATGAAACCCATGTTCCCAATTCTCTTTCCAAAGCTTCTGCCCATGATGATGCCCAAGGTTATGCCGGTGATGCTAAAGCGGGTAGCCGAGCGTATACCCATGCCGGAGTATATGGCAGAGCAGATGCCCGAATTGATGCCACAGGTGATGGACAATCTGATGCCCCACATGATCGCCGATGTGGTGCCCCTGATCACAAAGCCACTGGTGGATTACCTGAGGGGCAAGGATTGAAAGTAAAACAGTCGTAGACAAACAATCAAAATATGCCAAGCAGGTGGGCAATGAGCAAAAGAGTTTGGAGTTTGAGTCAGCTATCAGCTGAGCGTGTCGAAAAACTACAAAAAGGTCCTTCATGTCATTCTGAACGAAGTGAAGCCCGGATGATATTAGGTGGACAGCTAAAAGGGCTGTCCCTACCATGATTCTGCGCAAGGAGCGTTAGGACAGGGCTTGCCTGCACTGAGCCCGCTTTTGGCGGGCGAAGTGTCCTTGCCCTCTTTGGTTTCAGATTAGGGAACCAACCGAACGGAGGAAATGATCGGAACTTATAAAATACCTTAAGAGGAGGGAGCATTATGCTCAAAGAGTTTAAAGAATTTGCCATGCGGGGCAATGTGGTCGACATGGCGGTGGGTATCATAATTGGTGCAGCCTTCGGCACCATCGCGAAATCGCTGGTTGCTGATGTCATCATGCCGCCTATCGGTCTGGCTTTGGGCAACGTGGACTTCGCTAACCTCTTCGTGATCCTGAAACATGGCGTGGAGGTTGCAGGACCATATGCTTCTCTTACCGACGCTAAAGCAGCGGGTGCTGTGACATTAAACTATGGCACGTTCATAAACACCATTATCAGCTTTATCATAGTTGCCTTTGCGGTGTTTATGCTCATTCGCAATATTAACAAGCTTAAGCGGAAAGAGGAGGCGCCACCACCCGAGCCGACCACCAAAGAGTGCCCGCACTGCTATTCCACCATACCCATCAAAGCCACCCGCTGCCCCATGTGCACCTCTGAGTTGAAGACAGCATAGAGCAGAGCCGGAGCAAAAGCACAATCAAGGAGGACACCCCGCCGTTGGCGGGGTGCCTCAGGGCGGGCAAGGGAGGGAAGAGTTGTTCCCTCTCCCTTGACGGGAGAGGGCTTGGGTGAGGGTGAAAAGAATCGCCGGAGAAGAAATGGTTAAATTCACCCTCCCTTTTATTCCCTCCCATTCCGCCATAGGCGGACAAGCCAGGGAGGGAAAAACCAATTTCCTCTCCCCTTAGGGGAGATGCGTATGCATGTGCGTATGCACTCATACGAGCTTCGCAGGATAAAGTTGAAAATCCCGCCAGAGGCGGGAGTGAGGGGGTCCACAGGAACTCGGTCAAGGCTTCATGCCCAACCCTCAAAGAGAATTTTATTTCCTTCAAAAGAATACTTGACTTGGGGCTTAAGATTGACTAATATATCTGCCTGAAGTGGAATACGCATCTTTGGTGGGCAGCAGTACGACAAGGCAATTGGATTCTTTGAACCCGGTTGTGCTTGAGTTGAAAGGACAATCGCTTCTGAAGAAAGGTGACCCTAAAGAGGCGGCGAAGATCTTTGAAAAGGCTGTGGAAATTGACTCTACCCAGCTTAAAGCTCGACAGGATCTGATGCTTAGATATCCCAAGGTGAAGGGCAGCTTGAAACCAACCCAAACACCGGATAAGATTCTAAAACTCAAGCCAGACTCTCAGGAAGTGAAAAAGCGTAAAGCGAAATCTCGCAAATTGAAACCAAGATAGTGGGTAAACGACCGCGTAGCCGAGGCTTCATGCCTCGGTGCCAAGCTAACTTGTGGTACAGAGCTTTATGAGGTCACCGGGATTGAATCCCGGTGTCTTTGTTCGGGATGCAATCCCGAACACCTCGGTAAAAGACGCGTAGGGACAGGGCTCGTCCCTGTCCGCATTCTAAGCGGACAGCCACGAGGGCTGTCCCTACGACATCTTTTTGATAAGTGCCAAAACAGCTTCATAATTTTTACCGCCCTTTGTTTCGGTGGTATATTTGCCTCACTTTCCAGAGGCAAGGTGCGGTGAGATTCCCTTTCGCACTTCTAAAGATCCTCCGTATTTTTGCAACCGTTGTCTTCTGCTGTACGGTGGAAAGGTGGCTGATCACAAACATCTATAACGATGTACTATCAAATTGGCTATCGTCCAATTTCTGGTGGTTAAGTCCAGGTTTTATCTACGAGTCCTAATATCGAGGTGTCAAAAAGACGTTGTGAAATGGTTTTTTTCTCCTTATATTTGGTGCAGCTCAGATTTCGGCAAGCAGGCAAAAACAAAAATATTTTGTGGGGCACAAATGGAAGACCAATGTCAGGCAATAACGGATAAAGGGGAACGGTGTAAAAGAAAAGCTTTACCGAATGAGAAATACTGTAGAGGACACCTTTATCTTAAATTTGGCGAAACTCGCAAAAAGTCACCATTTTACAAAAAACTGTCATTCTTAATACCAACCGCTCTAACAATAATATTTGGGATTTGGGGAGCTTACCATGTACTACGACAACCTACAAAAGAAGAAATGCATGAAATCGTTGGTGAAGCATTCCGGACGAAACTCCAAGAAATAGGCATTTCCCTACCCAAAACCTACGAAGAAATTGGGAAAGCTATCGGTAAATCGTGCATTGAAGTTGGCCAAGCGGTCTGCAATAAAATCAAAACCGCAATAGAGGATTTAGAAAATAAGCGGTACTTGCAAGCAGAAACTTCATATAAAACACTCGTCGATATTTTTCCAGACGTGTCAGAACTGCGGTTTAACTTAGCACTTGCATATCTGTATCAGGGAAAGATGAAGGAATCGGTAAAGGAAGCTCGTGAAGCCGTCCGAATAAAACCGGAAGATGCGGAAGCCCACAATGGCCTCGGGGCCGCCCTACTTGGCCAGGGTAAGTTCGAGGAGGGCATAAAAGAGTTCCGCAGAGCCCTCTTGATAGATCCAGATCTTGCGTTAACTCACAACAACCTGGGCGTAGCATTTTACCGCCAAGGCAAATTCAAGGAGGCGACCAAAGCATTCCGGAGAGCCATCGAAATAGAAACTGATTTAGCTTGTGCCCATAGCAATCTGGGCGCAGCCCTTAAAGCCCAAGTGGAATTGGAAGAAGCGGTGAATGCTTGCAAAGAAGCCATTCGAATTGACCCCGATAATGCTGTCGCACACAACAATCTGGGGAACACGCTTGCCGACCAAGGCAAATTAGACGAGGCGATAAAGGAACTCCGCCAAGCGATCAAGCTTAGCCCAGACTATGCTGAGGCTCACAATAACCTGGGAACTGTGCTGGCCAAGCAGGCTAAGTTGGACCAGGCGATTACAGAATACCGTGTAGCTATTCGAATCAAACCTGATCTTGCTGAAGCCCACGACGATCTAGGTCATGCACTCGCTAGAAAAGGCAAATTAGATGATGCGATCAAGCAATGGCGAGAAACCATTCGGCTCAAACCGAATGATGCTGAAGTTTATTACAACCTCGGCACAGCGCTTTACAAACAAGACAAGTTGGACGAAGGGATCAAAGCAATGCGTGAAGCTGTCCGGATCGACTCAAATTATGCTGAGGCATACAACAACCTCGGAAGTGCGCTCGCTAGGCAGGATAGTTTGGACCAAGCGGTCGAAGCATTCCGTGAAGCCATCCGACTTAGACCGGACTATGCTGAAGCCCGGCTAAATCTAGAGAAAGCAATGAAAATGCAGGGTAAGTCGGACGGCGAGATTAAGGAATACTTTGAATCAAATAGTGGAGTGGGTGACTCGCCGAGGTAAGAGTTCTTCTGGGCGCAACGTAACATATACTGGTAGTGTTAGCCGCTCTCTTGTGCTTGGTCAGTAGGAGTATAGAATTTGGCATACGATACAGGCTATGAAAAATGTGCTCATCTCTACGACCTGTTTGACACCAAGGAAAACCTAAAGTTCTTTTTCCATTATGCCTCTGAGGCGGGCGAGATATTTGACATTGGTGCAGGCACAGGTCGCATTCGTCTTTCCCCCTCACCCTCGCCCTCTCCCCCAGGGGAGAGGAAACCCACTCTTCCCTCCCTTGATGGGAGGGAATAAAAGGGAGGGTGAAAGAGTGTGAGAATCAGATTGAATTTCCCCCTCACCTTAGCCTTCTCCCCCAGGGAAAAGGAAGAAGAATGGCTCGATGAATCGAGCAACTACAGCTTTCCCCCTCACCCCCGCCTGTGGGGGAAACCATTCGGTTCACCCCTCTTGCGGGATTTTCAACCTAACCCTCTCCCGCCAGGGGAGAGGGAATCGCGGGCTGGATTCATCCAGCACCCACACATCCGATGCCTGGAGGCGAAAAGACAGTGCGGCCATAGCGATTTTGGTTGCTTTGGAGGCTGAAATTTGTTATTACTAATAAAAGCTACTAAGAATAGCCGGACGACAGAAACTGTCGCCCCAACCTTTTAAAGGTGGAGTGAACATGAAGATCAAGACTTTGTTGTGTCTGATCGTGCTTCTGCCTGTTGCCCTCGCAGCGCCAGGCCATGCGCAAGAAGTCTTAGTTCCGATAGACGATGAAGGCAAGCTGGAATCCATTGATGCGGAGCTTGAGCGAGAGCTGGGCCTGTTTACCGAGTACGAGAACTTTCGAGAGGCACGTCTGTTTCAGGTTTCCGATACAAGCTTCGTGCTCGAAATTTCCCATCAGCCTCAGGAGAGGCTACTAAAAGTTCGGCTGCCGTTGTCCGCTGAGGAAGCTTTTGAGTTTCGGCGGAAGGTGACGGAACGAATTGAGCTAAGAAAGCCTCGGGCTGTTCTGAATCAAGAGGGACGCGCCAAGCTTCTCGGTGGAATTCTGACTCTGTCACTCGGATACTATGGATGGGCTGTTCCGGTGATGTTCGACATGAACGACGGAAAGACAATCGTAGCAGTCTACATGTTGACCAGCGGCGGGTCCTTTTTCGCCGGACTGTCGGCCACGAGAAACATCACCGTAACCGATGGCGCGGCAACCTTCAGTCTCTATGGCGCAACGCGAGGGATTGTGCACGGCATGTCTCTGTATGGGCTTGCCAAAGGCGAAGATGCCAGTGGCCGGGGATTAGTTGGATTCGGATTGCTGGGAAGCCTGAGCGAAGCCATGGCCTTCTTTGCCATCGCCGATAGGGCAGACATGAGCGCTGGGACGGCCGAGATGGTGGGAATTGGGGGAGATTTCGGCCTGGGCCTGGGGCTTGGCGCTGCGCATCTTGCGGACGCCTTTGACGACGGCAAGGAGCAGGGGCTTGCTGCAAGCGTCCTCTTAGGATCCGGCGCGGGACTCTTGGCAGGAAAATTCCTGGCTGATAAACAGCCGTATACCAGAGGCGATGTCTACGTTCTTCGGGGAGTGGGATTTTTGGGAACCTATATTCCACTGGCACTGGTCGACCTGGCCGAGCCTGAGGATGACAGAATATATACCGGCGCTGCGATGGCCGGGTCTGTGATTGGGTTGGGGTTGGGGCATTATCTGGTTCGAGGCAAAGACTTCACCACCGGTCAAGGGACTCTGATCAACTTGAGTGAACTTGCCGGAGGATTAGTTGGGCTGGGAGTTGCCTACCTCGTTTCGTCCGATGATGATGACAACAGCGCGCTGTATTTGACATTAAGTGCGCTTGGCGCCACGGGCGGATTCTTGTTACTGTATCCCTCGTTTGCCCGGAGAGCTCAAGCTCACGAAAAGAGTTCCTCCTGGAATATCCGGTTTGCGCCGGAAGGTCTGCTGGCATTGGCAATGAGCAAAAGATTCAGCACCTCTTCAGAGCTGACCATTCTACTTGCCAAACTCGAATTCAGATTTTGATGTGAACAGGTATACCTTGTTGCTTCGGGAATAGTCTGAAGATCACGCCAAAGGCGGGAGAATTCCCGAAGTCACGCGGCATTCGCTGTTTCCTTCAGGATGAATCCTAATGCCGATACATCAGAAGACACTTTACAAAATCACCATAACTTTTATGGAAAAAAGGATAGCTCCACCGTTTATGGAAGAATATATGATGCATGCACAGAAACTCCCCTTGAGGGAGACCAAGCATCCCTCTGGGGCACCCCTCCAGGTGTGCAGAGAAAACAACCATCCGTTCACGGTGAATCCGTTCCCAAGAGTCAAAATTCAGACCACCTTACTAAGAGGAGCAGGAAATAGTTTACATCTTATTATTGATTTTTTCTCCCCCCCTGTTTTGGGCTTGACTTGAAATCCCCCTTTAGCAAAGGGGGATTTAGGGGGATTCTCTGCTTCCTGTTGGTGTTCTTCACCAACAGGAATATTTGTCAAGCTATTAAGAGTTGTTGGTCAAGAAGACCAACAGCTAGCGTATTAATCGACAAGAGCATTAAAAGATTAGAAGAGAACTTCTGTGAGCCAAAAATCCAGGATGGTTGAAAAAAATGAAAAAACGACCTCAGAAAGCCCAGAAAGGCCAGAAATACCAGTATCGCAGGTCAAGCATCTCCGTTCACGGTGAATCCGTTCAGGATGAATCCGTTCACGGCCAATCCGTTCGAATTTCCTCGTATCTGATGCTTCGGGAATGGTCGCCAGATCCCGCCAACGGCGGGGGAATTCCCTAAGCCAATAGCATCGGCATTTCATAATGCCAACGCATCAAGTGTCTCTGCATTGCATATGGGCTACGAGAAAGCTGCTCATCTATACGACCTGTTTGACACCAAGGAAAACATAGAGTTCTTTTTCCATTATGCCTCTGAAGCGGGCGAGGTACTTGATATCGGTGCAGGCACAGGTCGCATTGCAATTCCGCTGGCACAAAGAGGGGTAAAGGTATGGTGCATTGAGCCATCGCCTGCCATGAGAAGCCAGTTCGAAAAGAAACTGTCCAAACGACCTGAGCTTGCAAAGAATATTGAGCTTGTAGCCGGCGATGCCGCCTCCTTTAAGTTTGCCCGCACTTTTCCCGCGGCTTTCCTCTCCGGAAGCTTCGATCATTTCTTGGATGACCAGGAGCGGTTGTCTTCCTTGCGCAACATTGCCAAGCATCTCAAGCCCGGTGGCAAGCTAGTCTTCGACGTGGGCTTGGGTTTCATGAATGACAAATCCTTATCTTTAGCAGACGAAGTTACGGTAGGAGATAAGGTGTACCGCCGCCTTACCGCAAGGAAGCGCCTCCCGGATGACAAAATTGAGTGGTTTCTAGTCTACGAGATATACCAGTCCGGCAAGCTGATAGAGCGAATCGAAGAGCACTCAGTCGTGGGAATTACTGATCGTGCCAGGCTGCATCGTCTGTTGAAAGAAACCGGCTTCGAGATAAGGAGGGAGTTTGGCGATTACGATTTTAGTAGCTTTCAGGAAGGAAATTCGGTATTAATAATAGAAGCTGCGAAAATCAGGATTGGCCCTGTAAAAAGAAAGAGTATGCTCTATTAGCTATGCAAGATTCAATAAAAAAACCCCAACCCCTCAGTACGAGGGATTGGGGCAAATTTTTGGGTTGTGTCAGGACATCAGTTCCTGTGGATCCTGCGGCATGCCCATACGGGCACTCCTGCGGACAAAAATGACTCCTTTTTTTCAGAGCTCCCCCAAAAAACTGTTGACAAACTGAGAATTTTTGATAAATTAAAGTTAGGTGGTATTATTGGTTTATGTTAAAGTTGGCTTGAAAGAAGGAACTCTTTTTGCTTCACTACAGGACTTGCTCCGCAGAGATCGGTGATTTATTGTTTCCGAAATTTCCCGATTACTAAAGCGGTAGGAAGTTTCTCAAATAAACAGGTCCTGTGCGTATAAACATAGAAGAATAAAATGAGACTTTTTTTGTCTTGTTATTTTTACAAACCCATAAACCAAAAGATTAAGGAGAGGAAAATGAACAAATCCAAATTGGTTACCGTTTTGTTCACCACAATATTTGTTCTGTATTTTGCCAGCCCGATATTTTCACAAGGTAGCTACGAAGTGCGCTATACCGCTGAGTTCTCCCAAGATGCGCTTTCATTTCATAAGATCATGGGATACGACTTGGTAAGGCTGAAAGACGGCAGTCAGCTGGCTGAACTCGGAAAACCAATGTTGCCATCAAAGGAGATAAAAATAGCCCTACCGTCTGGAATGAAAGTAAAGGGTGTGCGGATTGCAGATACGAAAAGCGAGGGAATTTTGGGCGAGTTTAATATCTTTCCTTCTCAGCCACCGATAAGAATAGGGCTCTCAGATGGAGATGTGGATTTCGTCGAGCCAGACCAAAAGATTTACTCGTTAAGCCAGCCCTATCCGTCAGAATTGGTGGAATTTGTTCACCAAAGTGATTTGGCCGGTCAAGGGATAGCCGTTATTCAGCTTTACCCTTTGCAATATATTCCCGCTGAAAAGAAACTTACACTTTACTCCTCCATTACCCTGGTTATCGAGGGTGTGGGTGGATATGAATGTGAAGATTATCTTTCACCAAATATTTCAGAGAGAGGTAGAAAAACCTATGAGCAGACAATTAAGGATATGGTGAATAACCCTGAGGATGTTCGGTTAAACGCCGCTTTCAAGGCAAGCACCTCCATGGTACCGCCGGGTGGACCCTTCGATCATGTGATCATCACCTCCACCTCCTATGGTTCATACTTTCAACCACTGGTTGAGTGGCACACTCAGAAAGGAGTGAAAGATACCGTCATCACCACCAGCTGGATTTACGCAAACTACAGCGGATCCACCAACCAGCAGAAGATTCGTAACTTCATCATTGATGCCAACTCGAGTTGGGGAACAACCTACTTTCTCTTAGGGGGCGAGAACGGAACCGTTCCCTTCGAGTACATAACCTACTATCAACAATACACTCCCAGTGACCAATACTACTCTGACTTTGATGATGACTGGACTCATGAGGTTTTTGTAGGGAGGGTTTCTGTGGGAAGCACATCGGAGATTACTACATTTGTAAATAAGGTTCTAAAATACGAAAAAGACCCGCCACTTTCTGATTATCTTTTAAAAGCACTGCTTATAGGAATGGATCTCGACGGTTTAACACGTGCTGAAGATCTGAAGGAGACCATTGACAACTATATTCCTTCACGGTTCACAGTGACCAAAGTATATGATAGTGACCCGTATCCACCGCACAACCATAGAACAGAGACTATCACTGCCCTCAATTCCGGCCAAAACCTGGTAAATCATGCAGACCACTCCGCTGAGACTTCTATGGGCACGGGCTGGATTAACCACTATTTGGACATTGACGTAGCTGACGTAAACAATTTAGTGAATAACAATAAAATGTCTGTGGTGGTCTCGCTTGGTTGTGAGCCCAATGCCATGGATCACAGCGACTGTATAGCCGAGCATTTTGTCATTCACAACTCCAATCAGGCTGGCGTGGCCTTTACCGGCAACACAAGACATGGCTGGGCATATGTCGGTTATCCAGATGAGCTATCAGGCAAGCTGGACAAGGAGTGGTGGATTGGGCTGTTTAGCCGCAATAAACATAACCTGGGTCAAACCCTTGTGGACAGCAAGCATCATTTTAGTACCGGTTCGCCGGATGCGGATGTAAAGAAGCACTGTGAATGGACCTTCAACCTCTTAGGCGAGCCGGAGATGTCCATCTGGACTGATCAGCCGGGCAGTTTCGCCGTTACTCACCCCTCTACACTTCCACCAGGAACTTCGTCCTTTTCGGTCCATGTTGAGGATGCAACCTCCCGTGCTCCTGTCAGCCAGGCTTATGTCTGTTTATGGAAAGGAAGCGAAGTCTATCTGACCGGATCCACCAATGCCCTCGGAGATATAACTTTCAATCCATCGCCATCCACAGAAGGAACCATGTATGTCACCGTCACCAAGCATGATTTTCTCCCTTATGAGCAACAGGCGGAGGTCTCAGGCTATCTTCTCGGCGATGCGAATGGAGATGGAATTATAGATATGGCGGATGTACTTCTTTTGATAAATTATCTTTATAAAGGTGGTCCTGCCCCTGATCCCTTTGGGGCTGGAGATGCTAATTGTGACGGCACTGTAGATTTAACAGATATACTTCTTCTTATCAATTACCTTTACAAAGGAGGACCTGCACCAGGATGCCCATAGACTGGGTATGATGATTCACGAACTTGCTCCAGGTGGGTGTTCTTCCCACTGGATCCTGTGGACACCCACCGTTTATAGAAAAACAAAGAGGCAAAGGTTTAAGAACTTAAAGAGTACATAGAAATATAGGTCGGGTTGCGAGCTACCCGACCTATTTTATTATCTGTCAACGGATGCAGCGGATTAAACGGATTATATCCGTTACATCCGTTAAATCCTTCAGGCCAAGCCTTCAGGACGAGTCCGTTGACTATTTTACCAAGATCATCTTCTTCGTCTCTTCAAACTTCTCTATTTTGAGCTTGTAGAAATAAAGCCCACTCGAAACAAAATTGCCCTGGCTGTCCTTCCCATCCCAGACGACCGAATAGACGCCTGGTTGCTTTTCTTCATCCACAAGCGTTCTCACCAGTTGCCCCCGCACATTATAAATCCTAAGAGTGGTGTGGATGGGACCATGAACCATGAACTGTGAACCGTCAACCGCCTTTCCATGGGTGGTGTGGACGGGACCATGAACCATGAACTGTGAACCATCGACCGCCTTTTCATGGGTGGTGTGGACGGGACCATGAACCATGAACTGTGAACCGTCAACCGCCTTTTCATGGGTGGTGTGGGCAAAGGAGCCGTCGACCGTCCACTGTCCTTCGACTTCGCTCAGGACAAGTCTGCCGTCCGCCGTTTTTGTCTGCCTACTGCCGACTGTATACTGAATTCTGGTCGCAGGGTTAAAGGGATTGGGGTAGTTTTGGTCGAGGGAAAAAGATATGGAGACAAAATCAGATCTCCCCTCCGAGACATCAGTAAGTATGGTATCAAATTCGGCAGTATAGTTGTAAGTGAAAACCGCGCTGTCCCAGTCGACCAGCGCTGGAATCATAATGATCTCTTGGTAATCTTGCCAGTTATAGATATCAAGAGTTCCCTGGTTAATTGAATCCAGATCGAATTCCTCCAGAAGTGGAGGAAAACCGGGCTGGTATCCGATCAAGGAGACCTTCCAGTTTCCTTCATCCTCGCCATCGAAATGTATTCGCAATCCACCTGGAGTGCCTCCAGTAACAAACCTGATATAATTAGAGGCTAAATTGCTGGGCGGATGGCTGATGGAGGAGACATCTACCGGATAAAAGTTGTGGGTCTGGCTTACTGCCACCATGTCAAACAGATTTCCTTCGGAGAAGAAACGGGTAGTGTCGGCACGGACTCCGGTGAAGTAATTCCATATGGTAAATTGTCGAAATTCTTCATCCAGGCTTCTTCCTCCATACATATACTTTAGAACATAATCGATATAATAATCCCATAAGCTAGGACCGGGCCACCCAGCGCAGCTTTCCCAGATTTGGCGAATTATGTCTGTTCCGAATTTTTCCGAAAGAAAGATGGGGAAAACACAACTGGCATAGGCATGGTATAAGCTCTCAGGCGCAGACCAATTGTAAGAGAAGGTTTTTAAGGAAAGCCAGGGGTAGTTGTAGAACCAGGGTAAGTATCGCAGATGATCATTGATATGGTCATAACATACATCCTCCATCCAGACGGCGGACATCTCCATCCAGTAGGGGGCATCTGTAGCATCGTAGCCGAATTGAATGGCGTGGAAAAACTCATGTGCAACGACAACCCGCACCCAATCATATTGATCTTCATGAGGGGGGATTCCGGAATAATCGTTTCTTATTACTATGAAGCTGTAGGCAGAAGGGAAAGGAACAAACTCCTCACGGTAGGCATAGCCCAAAATCCCATCGCTCAATTTCAAAAGATACACATCATATTTGTCATCTCCACCATTTGATCCATCACTCGGCGGAGGATTGTAATTTAGCGAATCCACCTCCTTTATCCATACCGAATCCAGAATATCCGCACAACGATTCACATAGTCCGGAACACCATCCGCAGGATCAACATCCACCAAGGGCTCAAACACCGCGCTGTCGCCTATGGTGGTATAATGTATCTTGAAACGTCCACCCGGAGTATCATAGGTGGATTCAGATGCATAATAAGGTCGCCCCTGATATTTGCTAAGTGATTTTTTCGCCTCCTGGCTCAACTTATCCCAGACAGAGGAAAGCTCCAGAAAGATGGGAGTGGCACATCGTGGTGGTAAGCTGGAAGATTTTTCATCCTTTAAAGAAAAGACACTTTTCACCCTTTGAATTAGCTTTTCTTCGTAAGCTCTGGTGAGCTTTGTCTCCTCCGCTCGGAGGAGATTAGAAGAAAAAAATCCGCAGGTATGAACCAGAAAGTTCATACCGCAGGATCCATAGGAAAAGAGCAAAAAAATTATGATCTTTCTCATAAATATTCTCCTGAATTAAACATACTGAAATAACTAACTTTCAATTTAAAATAAAAGGCTAATCTTAAAAATGTCAAACTAAATTATAGGTTCGAAATGCCCCCATTTAGGGACTTTTGGTCAATCAACTGGAGCGGGATATGCGTATGCATTCATACGAAAATTCCCGCCCCTATGTCTTTTGTGGTTGCTCGATTAATCGAGCATATATGTGCCTGATAAATCAGGTAACTACAACTACGGCATAAAACGCAATTTTATGAAAGGCCACCTCCTTAGCGCTGTGGGTCAGGCTGCGAAGCTGTCCGACATGAACGAATCTGTAGCGTCCGAGTTTGTCTCGGACGAAAGGGCTATTGATTTAATAGCTGAAGCCGCTTTCCTTGGTCCTGTTAAGGGAAAGTGAAAGAAAGACTGAGAGAAGGGAGATTAAGAACAAAAGAACATACAAAAAAGCAAAGGAAAACACCTGAATTATTAGCCCACCCACCGCCGAAAGAAAGATGGTTGGTCCCACCACCGTGTTCAAAAAACCGACATAGATCGGCCTTCTCTCCTCAGGGGCGATCTGGAGAAGATAATTCATATAGCCAAGGTCCACCCCGCTGATGGTGGCACCCAGAAAAAAGAAAATTGACCCATACGCCCAGAGAGGGGTTCCGAACACCATATTGGAAAGAACCAAAAGTGGACAGATGGCTGAAAAGAAGGCGGAGATAACTAAAATCAACTTATTATTCCTTCGGTTGCTCAAATATCCCCACAACAGGTTAGAGGAAAGATAGCCCACCATCTGCACGGTCAGAAATACACCTGTCAGGCTGGCAGGAAAGGAAAGATATTCTTTCGCATAGATGATATAAAACGGCAACCCCATCACATAGCAACCGATGACTATCCTGGTCCAAAGAAGCATCCTGAAATTTTTGTCCGTTTTTGTGATCTCAAAACCCAAAAGGAGATTTTCCTTGATGCTTTTTTTCTCGGGTCGCCTGGTTGTGGGGGGTTCCTTAACCATACAGAAGGAGACCAAAGCAAGGATGATTAAAGCCGATGCAATCAAAAACAGTGCCCCGAAATTCTTAGGGAAATCATAAAGCCTTAAGATCCTTTGAATCAAAAATCCGGCCAGTGCTGAAAGCCCCCCTCCGACAAGCATTCTCATCCCAAAGAAGCTTCCTCTTTTTTCCTGAGGAATGGTTTTCCCCACTATATCGGTGAAGGAGACACCAGCCAGACCTCCGCCAAAGGAATAAATGGAAAACAAAAAGAAAAATGTAACCAGAAGATAGGCGGGATTTTCTTTTCCTAAAAGAAATACCAGGATGGCAAAAACCAGAAATGAGCCGCCTCTCAGGAAGGCGGTTTTGATATAAACTGGCTTTTGCTTTTTTCGGTGCAGGGTAATTGCGGCAATTGCAATCTGAGGAAGAAACCATCCCAATGCCTCCAGGGTGGAGGCTAAGCCTATCAGGATATGGGAGGGGGTGAGCTTGCTGATGAAAAGAGGCAATACGGTGGAGGTGCTGGTAAAAGCCCAGGCGAAATTGAACAAGACCCCATTGGAGACCCCCAAAAAGAAATTTCGTTTAAAATGCTTTTGAGCGAATTGAGTTTGTGCCGAAGATTCGTTGATCATTAAAATTAAGTTAACATTAAAGAGGTGATTGTCAAGAACTCCAGAACATTGAGGTATAAATAACAAATATAACTCCGGTTTTTGCATTAAAGACAAAAATTTGTCTTTTTTACCTCAACGCTTAAAACATAGAGTGTTGGTTCGGGGTGCCCTCACCCCGAACCATGAATGTTGCGGGGTAAGGGCTTGCCCTGAGGGCGCAGGCCGAAGGGTACCCCGCAACAACAACTATGAAGAGGGATTCACCCTGAAGGGGAGACAGAGGGTAAGGTCTGACTTTAACGCTTAAAATATAAATCCACAAAGTAGCAAGCTTCTTGCACAAAAAAACTTTTGATTCTTTCCGACTTTTTGTTTACTTAGACTAAAGTCTAAAGGCAAAAGGTCGAAAAATAAAAAGGAGCAGAAGTGAAAATCGGATTCTTTCAGAGCTTTCCCCGATTGGGGAGGAAAGATGAAAACGTTGAAAAGGCGATAAGCTCAATAAGGGGGGCTAAAGCTGACCTCTTGGTTCTGCCGGAGCTTTTCAGCACCGGCTATCTCCTCGAAGCCGAGGAGGAACTCAAGAGGTCAGCTGAAATTATTCCACAAGGACCCACCTTTTCTAAGATGGCTGATTTGGCGGCACAGCAGAATGTAAACCTTGTGTATGGAATGGCAGAAAAGGAGGGTGACAGGTTCTTTAATTCTTCAGTTCTAATCACGCCCGGAGGTGATTTTCAGGTCTATAGAAAACTACACCTGTTCGATCGAGAAAAATTGTGGTTTTCTCCCGGCAATAAAGAACTGAAGGTTTTCGACATCGACGGTGCTAAAGTGGGGATGATGATCTGCTTTGACTGGGTCTTTCCGGAGGTGGCAAGGATTTTGGCTTTAAAGGGAGCGGAGATTATATGTCATCCTTCTAATCTGATCATCCCTGGGTATTGCCAGAATGCGATGATCACCAGAAGTGTCGAGAATGGGGTGTTTGCCATTACTGCCAATCGAACTGGAAGCGAAGAAAAAAAAGGAATGAAACTCTCTTTCACCGGAAACAGTCAGATAGTGGATCCCAAAGGAAATATCCTGGCAAAAGCAGATGAATGTCAGGAAGGGGTATGGACTGTGGACATTGATCCAGGTTTAGCCAGGGATAAAAAGTTCACCCCTAACAATCATCTTTTTGAAGATCGAAGAACAGAATTTTATCGTAAGGGGAATCTATGTTAAACTCGAAGTCTGATAGGGAAAATCCGACAACCACCCCACAGATTGCCAAAGTTCCTGAAATCAAGCCCGCGGGTCAGTTGACTCAAATGAGATCCATCGGAAAGGTCAAACCAGCTAAGATTCTGGTAATCGATGATGAGCCGGAGATCACCGATATACTCGAAACTTTTTTGGAGGGTGCCGGTTACCAGGTGAAGTCGGAAAATTCCAGCACGATCGGAATAGAAAGAGCCAAAACCTTTCTGCCCGATCTGATCCTTCTGGATATCATGATGCCCTTCATGGATGGTTATGAGATCTGTAGTGAGTTGAAAAAATGTGAAAAGACCAAAAACATCCCGGTGGTGTTTTTGACCGGCAAAGATGCCAGAAGCGATGAGGGGAGAAGCTTTAGGGTGGGTGGCGTCTTATACATGAAGAAGCCCTTCAGTTGTGAACGCCTTCTGAACATTGTCAAAGTAGTCTTACAAACCGTAGAGAAAGAAAACAAGTAGCCGAACCAATAATAAATTTATTGAGACAGATATCGATCCACTAAGAACCGAAACCAAAAAACAGGGGGGTAAGCCCTGCATCATACGGTGCAGGGCAAGCCAGCACCTGACCTGGGAAAGAGACTTTCAGGTGAGATGCTGGCTTCTTTTTTAACGGAGAGCCACATCTGCAATGCTTTCGACTTTCTTTCGTTTTGCTTTCATGTGAACTCTACGATGTTTAAAAAAAGAGAATAACGTGGCGGGATGAAATTTTTTCTTTTCTCTCACTTTGTTCACATTAATCTTGTCAGGACTTCTTTATCCTTTAAGTTTCAGTAAATGAGATCTTTGGAAAGAAAAACTGCTTCAGGTGTGATCCCGTTGTTGCAGGGTACCCTTACTCCACAACATCTCTGGTTCGGGGTGAGGGCACACCGAACGAACGGCACTTGCGGGTTGTAATTTTTCGATGAGGGTGAGGAAATTGTTGAATATCCCCTACTGGTGAAACCGATCTGTGGAGAGTGATCCGTTTCATCTGTTTAATCCGTTGACAGATCGCAGAACCCACCTGAGGGAAGGTTCTTGTGATCTTTGTCAACCTCACCCTAACCCTCTCCTTGGAAAGGAGAGGGAAAAAAGAACCTTTCCTTCTTAAGGAGGGGATTAAGGAGAGGTTAAGCAAATACAAGATGAAGTAAAGCGTTGTTGTTGCGGTGTATCCTTACCCCGCAACATCTCTGGTTCGGGGTGAAGGTTTATCTTGAAGACTCATCTGAATGATTCATCCTGACTTTATCCTGCCTCGCACTGAGTGCGCTCGGCACGAAGGGCAGGACAGGTCCTAATGCCGATGCATCAAAAAATTACCCCATAATTTTCTCTTTGAAACGGAGTGCATCCTCAAACATATAAACATTGTTGAACATGAAATAGACAGAATCGAAACCTTTCGCCTGAGCCTCAAGCTCTTTTAAATCGGAATCAGTATATTCATACCGATATCCGGTCTTTCCATGTAATCTGAAATATCCCATCTTTCTGGGAAATGGCTTTTCCCCCGTCTTTGGTGGTTCGGCTTCGCTCACCACCCTGAGCCTGTCGAAGGGCGGGATCTCCGATTTGAACGGATCCAGGCAAGGGAGAAGATAAAGCTTCCTACATAAAGTCGAAATTTCCTTTCTCTCCCATTTCCCTCTTGGTTCCCACACCAACAGATATTCTTTCCTTTTTATGGTTTTAAAAAATCTTTCCAGATTCTTTTTATTTTCCGAGGTAGGTTGAAAGCTTGCCGGACACTGAAATACGATGATCTTGGCATTCAGAATCTGAGCTATCTTTTCGGTCCTCTCCCATGCTAAAAATACTTCCTCTGTCGGTTTGAAGAAGCCGTAATTTTTCTTTTTTGATTCGGGAATGTCTTGCTTAAGCCTGCGATAGGTGGGGCTGGATGGTGGATGGGTGATCAACTGCCACGCTTTCAGCGTGAACTGGAACTTAAGAGGTGCTTCCTCTCTCCATTTCTGGGCGGTCTTCTCCTGCGGGGGTTGATAAAAGGTTTGCTGAATCTCAACTAGGTTAAAGTTTTTATAATACTTTTCCTTCGAAACCGGAAATCCGCAACAGCCGACTTTTATCTCCATGCAAATAAGTCCCTCTTCCCACGCGTAGGCGGGGCTCCTAGCCCCGCAGAAACCCGGCGGGCAGGGGTGCCCGCCCTAGGGGATTTGGCAGGGCGTCTTGTTGTACGCACCTAAAGGGTGCAACTACCGCGAAGATCAGAGACCTTAAGGTCGCATTCGTGCGACCCGATTTACCCAAAATGTTTGATTTTGGTAGCCGCCCCGCATAGCGGGGCGTACATTCTTCGCCCAAATGGGCGGCTACCATCTCTAATTTATATAAACCTCTTCATAAGCTCATCTGTTACTTTGTCTATATCTTCCGCAGCATTCCCAAGCTGGCTGTAAGCCTTTTGAGCTCTAGTCAATCTGTAAGGATTCTCCATATCACTAAGCCCGGAAAAGACTCCGATCCTTCTTCCCAACTGGTATAATCTTTGGCGTTCCGGGTCCATTGCCAGAAAGGTGCGTAGCATTTCAATCATGCGTTCTTTATCCTGGGGAAGGGTTCCTTCCAAATCCTGAAGAAGATTCAGGATGTGATCGCTTTTGACCACGCTGGTGGTCCCGTCCAGATTCTCAATGAACATCAGAATCTCTTTTACTACCATGACATCTGTGCACTTCTCAAAACGTCCCGCCTGATGATCCTCAAAAAGCGGACAATGGTTTGGAATTGCCAGGGTTCTCATACGGATGAAATCCGGATTTATCTGGTTTAATGCATCTGCTGTCTCCAGCGCGTGCTCCTTTAAGTGTTTTCTTCCTCCCAGGCCGGGCATGTAGTATTCTGACAATTCTATTCCTGCTCTTTTTACTTTGTGTCCGGCTTGTATATGCATTTCCTTGGTGACGCCCTTCTTGACCATTTTGAGAACCTCATCTGAGCCAGATTCAAGACCGATATGGATCCGGTTTAAGCCGCCATCCCCTATGGCTTTTAAATCCTCCTCCTTCATCCGGGAAACTGTTTGAGACCGGGCATACGACGTTATTCTTTCCACCTGTGGAAAACGCTTCTTTAAGTGCTTCAGGATTTCCACCAGATCAGAAGGCTTTATTATCAGACTGTTGGCATCCTGGATAAATACAGATTTCAGACCACCGGCAAAATACCAGTTGAAAGCGGCGACAAAGGCGGGCGACTTTTGCGGATCAATATTTTGGGTAATTCTGTTAATCTCGCTTCGGGGCACACGTCCGTGTTCGTCAGCCAATTCGCGGATAGCTTCTACGTTTCGATAAACTTCATCGATATCCCTTTTAACATGCTCGACCGTCCGCCTGGAGAATTTGGTTCCCTTGTACACCGGGCAAAAAGTACACTGATTCCAGGGACAATTCCTGGTTACCCGCACTAAGAGACTGTATGCCTCACTGGGCGGTCGTATGGGCCCCTGCTCGAAGCCAAGATAAGAATCGGTTGGTTGATTATGCATTTTTCTCTACTTCGGGAATTGGAATTCCCTAAGCTGGTAAAACAAGAACATCGGCATTTACTTTAGGATAAAGCCTAATGCCGATGCGTCGAAAGAATTTGCCACTTTCTAATTCAAAATTTCTACATAGCTTCTTCCAAAATCTCGTCCAAAGTGCCCATCTCTTCGGCGGTCTCCAGAAAACACTCCACGGCCTCAATGAGGTTCTTCTTAGCTTCTTTGATTGTCTTACCGAAGCTCGAGATGTCCAGCTCTTTGGCATAGGAGACGTACACCTTTCCTTCTTTCCAAACCTGAGTGGTAAAATCAATTTCCATCGTTCTTTTGCTCCTTGCCCCCTCTACTTTCGCTTTCTTGTCGGACAGCCTTGCGACAACTCGATATACCCAACTCACCGTATAATTTCCCAAGTATACTCCAGGCGGGAATTACTTCTCCACCTCTCGCCTGACCCAAAACACAAAGAAAATTATAAGACTTATAAGAACTACAGGGAATGAAATCGCTATCAATAATCCTGGAATGGACGACGCCTGCTGAAACTCCTTCCAAAAAAACCCACTCGCCATGGCTACACCAGCCACAATCATGAAAACCGTAATTGCGATCTGGAAAGAAGTTTTTATCCTGTCGGACCTGGGTGGGATTTCCCGAACCCTCAGGTTTTCTCCCTTGGCGTGAATCTCAATATCATCATTTTCATTGTCTACTGTCAGAAGGTTAAATTCTACTTCTTCTTTCTTGCTTTTCGGATTAAGCAAACCTATTACGAATTTCGCTTCGTTCGCTGCCACGCCGGCTACTCGCTCAATCTCGCCAAATTCCTTTGGAGGGTCAGTATTATAATCAGCGACCAGCACTTTTGCTCGTTCATCAAATTCGAACAATATCGCCTGATCCTTGATTGGAATGTTCCCATTATTGATAACTCTCACCTTAAAAGAAAAAAGGTTTTCCACTGAAGTCCCATCATAGTCAATTTTGATCTTGTCCCTCACCTCTGGGTTCACATTTACAAGGGACATTTTTGAGATTATTTGATAACCAAGACTTTTCCTTTCTCTGAAATACTTAGTAATGAAAAAGGTAATAACACCACCACCTATCAAAGAAATCAGAGCAATTATTAATTAGTTACTCATTTTCTTTTGTTTCGCCCTTCACATTTAGCTGTGGCTAATTCTCTCTAACCGCTTTCGTGGATGAAGCGATTTGCCAGCACAGTATTCCCCCATTCATGCGTCGATCACACATCCAGATTTTTTACATATTTGGCATTTTCCTCGATGAACTTCCGGCGGGGTTCTACCTGGTCGCCCATCAAAATACTGAATATATGATCTGCCTCGACTCCATCCTCCAGGGTGACCTGAAGCAGGGTGCGAGTCTCCGGGTCCATGGTGGTCTTCCACAACTGATCCGGATTCATCTCCCCCAATCCTTTGTATCTTTGAATCGTCACCCCGGTTTTGCCTAATCTCTCCATGTGGCGGTCTCTTTCCTCATCTGAATAGGCATAAAGCTCGGTCTTTCCTTTTTTCACTCGATACAAAGGGGGCTGGGCAATATATACATATCCTCTCTCGATCAGCTCCTTCATATGTCTATAAAGGAAGGTGAGGATCAAGGTGCGGATATGAGAGCCATCCACGTCTGCATCGGTCATGATGATGACCTTGTTGTAACGAGCTTTGTTTATATCAAATTCATCTTTGATGCCGGTGCCCAGGGCGGTAATCATGGCGCGAATCTCCTCATTGGACAGGACCCTGTCAATGCGCGCTTTTTCCACATTCAGGATTTTCCCCTTCAAGGGGAGTATAGCCTGAAATTTCCGATCTCGCCCCTGCTTGGCGGACCCACCGGCAGAATCACCCTCCACGATATAGATTTCGCAAAGAGCCGGATCGTCTAACGAACAATCTGCCAGCTTGCCGGGGAGGGTGGACGTCTCCAGCGCGCTTTTTCTGCGGGTCAGTTCCCGCGCCTTTTTGGCCGCTTCCCGGGCTCTGGCAGCGGAGACTGCCTTTTCTAAAATCTTTTTGGCAACCGGCGGATTCTCCTCAAAATACTCCCCCAGGCTCTCTCCTAAAATCGACTCTATAATTCCCTTCACCTCGCTATTGCCCAATTTAGTCTTAGTCTGTCCTTCGAACTGAGGATCAGGTATCTTAATAGAGATCACCACCGCCAATCCCTCTCTAACATCCTCCCCCTCCAGCGCCCCCTGCCCGTTTTTCAGCAGATTATTTTTCTGGGCATAATTGTTGATAGTGCGGGTCAGGGCGGTCTTGAAACCGACCAGATGAGTTCCTCCCTCGATGGTGTTGATGTTATTTACATAAGAGAAGATATTCTCCACGTAAGAGTCATTATACTGCAGGGCAATCTCCACATCAATTCCATTTTTGGTGTTATGCAGATAGACCGGACGGGGATGTACCACCTGTTTATTCTCATTCAGGTATTCGACAAAAGAGCTGATGCCTCCCTTGTATTTGAAAAGGTTAGATTTGCCTGTGTGCAGATCTTCAATCTCTATTTTCAGTCCTCTGTTCAGGAAGGCTAACTCCCTCATTCTGGAGGAGAGAACATCGAAGTTGAAATCTGTCTTTTCAAAGATTTGCGGATCGGGCTTGAAGGTGGTTTTATTGCCACTATGTCTTGCCTTTCCGATCTGCTTGAGGGGAGCGACCGTGTTTCCTCTTTCATATCTCTGGTGATACCTCTTCCCGTCACGACTTACCTCCACCTCACACCATTCGGATAGTGCATTCACCACCGACACTCCCACCCCATGCAGTCCTCCGGCCACCTTGTAAGTTCGGTGATCGAACTTTCCCCCGGCATGAAGCATGGTCATCACCACCTCCACTGCCGGTTTCTTCTGGGTGGGATGAATGTCGACCGGTATTCCCCTGCCATTGTCCTCCACCATCACACTGCCATCTTTGTTGAGCACCACCTTTATGGCATCGCAGAACCCACTCATGGCTTCATCTATGCTGTTGTCCACCACCTCATAAACCAGATGGTGCAATCCCCTGGTGGCGGTATCACCGATGTACATGGCAGGCCTTCGACGCACCGCATCCAGACCTTTCAAAACCTGGATGGTGGTGGCATCATAATGATGTCCCATTGGATCAAACCCTTCTTCTTTTTGTTTTGATGTGTCCATATAAAGTATCTTCTCCCCTCTTAAGATACTACATGTTGAGCATCTTTGCTAAAGCAAAACAGAATTTTCCATCCTTCCAAGTGAAAAAAACATGCTTGATTTGCGGGTTTTTCAATTGGTAAATACTATATCTTTTATTACGTTAGCTTTTACGGATTGGTTGAGTTCTTTGATGATCTTGCCTTTTAGGAAAACAAGCTCATTCCGCCAGGAAGCATTCTCTACACTTACAAAAAGAAGCGAATCTCTCACTCTCAATGGAGTGGCATAAGAGGCAATCCGATCACCCACCACCTTATTCCATTTCAAGAGGACGGTCTCTTCCTTTATCCTTCGATCAATCTTTAAACCCTTCAGGGTCCGATCAAGGACCTTATCAATTCCTTCTGGATAGCTGAGTCTCCTAAACATAACATATTAATATAATCCCAATTAACCTCTTTGGCAAATATTTTATTAATATTTTTTTGTAGATACCAAACACACAAATCATATCCACAGGATCCTCATTTGAGTCCAAATGGACAAATTCGGACACTTTCTTGAGAAAAAAAGATTTTACTTCCCGTTGGTGTTCCCCAGACGGGCTGGCAGGCTTCACCAACCCTATGGATCCTGCGGATGGGAAAGGGACGGTGGCTGAAGAACATCCGGCTGGAGCGGAAAAAACCAGAACCTAACTTACTAAGAGGAGCAGGAAACAGTTTACATCTTATTATTGATTTTTTCTCCCCCACCTGTTTTGGGCTTGACTTGAAATTCCCCTTTAACAAAGGGGGATTTAGGGGGATTTTTCAAGTTTCAAATCCCCCCTTCCCCCCTTTTTCTAAAGGGGGGATGTAAACAATTATATGTTCTCCTTAATAAGTTAGGTTTTGGTCTATCTTATTCCCTAAATTCAACTTTTGCAAAACCGATAAAACTTCCCTCGTTCCGGGCAAGCTCAGACGCTACACTTGTCGCTAAACTATGGGACTCGCTTGCCCTAAGTATCCAGCCTTCCCCTTTTGCTTCCTCTCTCTTATTAACCTTACCATGGTTTTCAAGGAGAGAAAGACCACTCCTAAAGAGAGAAGCAAAAGCAAAACATCTGCTACCAAAAGAGTAATATTCATCTGGGGAATATATTTAGTGATAAGTAAAATCAAAAGAGAAGCGGTGGTGGTCAAAATCATGAAGATGGCCGGGATCACGGTGATCAGATTTTTTCTTCCCCGCACATAAAGCCAGGTGGAGACGGCTATCAAAGAGAGTGCCGCTAAAAGCTGATTGGCGGTGCCAAAGATGGGCCATAAGGCGGCGAAAGTGTTGAAATATGCCAGAACCCACATCAAGGCTACAGCCAAGGCGGAATTGAATAGGAATTTCTTCAAAAGAGACGGCACGTTCTTGAAGATCAGACCCCACAGTTCCTCAAAAAGATAGCGGTTCAATCTGACCGCGGTATCCAGTGTGGTAACCACAAATCCCTCCACCATGAGAATGCCGAACACGCTTCCCAGCGCAATGGGAACAGAGAAAGCCTGATTCAGAAGTTTTCCCACTCCCAGGGAAAAGGCTAATATGGGATTGGATCTTCCCACATCCGGCCAGACTAAGCTCTTATACTCAGGGAAGACAAATGCGCTTCCTATCACTAAAAGAACACATACGGCTAAAACCGATTCTAACAACATCCCATTATATCCGATGGTGCGGGCGTGTTTTTCGCTATCTAACTGTTTGGAGGAGGTGCCGGATGCAACCAGAGCATGAAATCCTGAGATGGCCCCGCAGGCGATGGTGATAAAAAGCATGGGCCAGATTGCCCCTAAGTTTTTTGTCCCTTCCGCCACATTGAAGGCGGGTAGATGAAGCTTGAGCCCTCCCAGTCCTCCAGCCATCAATCCCAAAACCAGCCCGGCAATTCCCAGATACATGATTTGAACGTTTATGAAATCTCTGGGTTGAAGTATAACCCACACCGGCACTCCGGAGGCGAACAGAACATAGACCGATAAAATTATCATCCAGGTCTCGGGGGCCAATCTCACCGGATACTGAATTCCCATCCATACTGAGAAGACGCATACCGTCGCCGCAAAAAGATAAGCATAAGCGACTTTGATCTTCCTTACATATAGAAGATACCCTAAAAGCGGAGAAAGAAAGGTGATGATGATGACCGACATGGAGGCAATTCCCCCGATGATGCCCAAAACTTGACCATCGGCTGTGGTTTCGGTTTTCAGCAATGTTTGATTCAAAGTAAGCCCTAATTTATCCAACGGCCATTTGGAGGTTAAAGCAGTAGCTGTGGCAGTTAAAAAGGCTGAGGTGACCAAAACGATCATCACGATGGTGAAAAGGATAAACAGTGCAAATCCAGGAGTCCCCAGAGTGCGCCGGGCGATCTGCGCCATGGATCTCCCCTTCTCCTGCAGGCTGACGAAAAGGGTGGTGAAGTCATGCACTGCACCGATGAAGATTCCCCCAAGAACTATCCACAACCAGGCAGGAACAATGCCATACAGTATCCCCATGGTGGGTCCCAGAATGGGACCCGCACCTGAGATGCTGGAGAAATGGTGCCCGAAAAGAACATGAGGTTTGGCTGGAACGTAGTCCTTTCCATCGTATAAGGTCACCGCTGGAGTAGGACGATCCCTTTGCTCTCCGATCACTCTGCCAACGTAGCGTGAGTAAAAACGACTGCCCAATCCCAAAATGATTAAAGCTAGGAAAAAGAGAATCAAAACGTTCACTTAAGATTTCCTTTTCTCAAGCATACTGCTCATCAGTCGTTTGTAGCTTGAACCTTGGACCTTAAACCTTAAACCTTTGTGGTTCTTCTAAACGGCACTGCCGGACAGAATTCCCTCTGGTGGCATCTTGAGCAGGCTAACTTCTTTAGGATAATTTTCTCCATCAATAGAATAAACAGGTAACTAAAGAAGATTATCAAAGCCGGCAAATCCCTTTTTCTTAAGAGTTGAAAAAAAGACGCCAAAAGAGGGATAAGCCAGAGCAGGTGCAGTAATATGGCATAGTTGTAATGATGAACGAATTTGGATTCATCTCCTTTGGGAAAAAGATAAGCCGCCACCTTACCCCAGGCAGTATTACAGGCTTTTCCATGATAGAAACAGCTCACACAGCGAGCTAAAGGCAATATCAGGGTCAAAGCAATGAGACTATAAAGAACATAGACTATCCCAAGTATCTCTTTTATATCCGATAAAATATAAATCCCTAAAGCAAATGCTACTGCAAGTATGATCCAACGAATGATTATCACGTACTTAGGATAGGTGTGGCAAAAAGTAAAATTTTCTTTTTCAGCTTTTTGGTTCATTTCATCTCCCCATCTTCAAATTTTCCTTTAAGTTTATAAATTTTCAAACAAAAAGCAAATTAAAAAAACAGGTAGCGTAACATTTTATGTTGTTTTTTAAAGATTCATGTTAAGCTCTTGGTGGAAATTATCATCCGCAATGTACCATATCTCATCATATCCCCAGAAAGCAAGCGGATTATTTGTCTCAACTTTTGTGAGAAAGAGGCCAAGAAATAAAGTTCCATTTTGGTCAAGGCTAATACAACCGCACGAAGATTCGTATGAATGCTTCGCATTTGTTACATTTACTAATAGGAGCAGGAAACAGTTTACATCTTATTATTCGTATGAATGCTTCGCATTGATTTTTTCTCCCCCACCTGTTTTGGGCTTGACTTGAAATCCCCCTTTAGCAAAGGGGGATTTAGGGGGATTTTTCAAGTTTCAAATCCCCCCTTCCCCCCTTTTCTAAAGGGGGGATGTAAACAATTATATGCTCTCCTTAATAACTTGTTCTATGAATGCATACGCAATTGCCTCTCACCCTTGCGTGTGCATTCATACGAATTCCCTCTCCCCACAGGGGAGAGGGTAGGGTGAGGGGGCAGCTTCATATCAGAAATATGCGTATGCATCTTCGATTCGTATGAATGTGCGTCCCGCACTTTGCGGGACGAGCATACGCAAATGTGTTTGTGTTAATAACTTTTTCGTACTTTGCATTTTCCACTTAACAAATCAAAGCATTTGCTTATATAGTGCCTTTAAGGGAAAGAAGTCTTGAAAGGTAAGAGGAGAAGGAAGTTCAGCAGTTAGAATACTGCTCAATTTACTGGAGGAAGCACTTCCAAACATAATAGTTTTCTTCCGACAAATCGACACGACCTGCATCTCTTTTTGAACGAACAAAGATAACCTATTTGGTTTTGGTTACACGCTTCCGCAATGAACCGTGGAATAAGTGTTTTTAACACTCAGAGGAGGTGAGTGTCCTATGTGGCTTAACGTAAGACCTTTCTTGTAGCGGAAACAGAGAGATATTGCTGGCTGTTGGTCTTCTCCTACCTCTGAGGCGAACCATACGGGGTGTTGAAAAAGTGTTTTGGGAGTGCGAAAGCTTGCTTTCGCGATTTCTTGGAATCCAGATGTTCTTATACTCCAACTACTTGAACTCTGAGGAAAACCGCACCAGCAAGCTGGTGCACTCCGGTTCAGTTTTTCAACATGCCCATACGGTTCACCGCCTCTGGCGGGATCCTGGTGATGGACCAACAACTTGAGAATCCGCAGGATCCTATAGACTTATGAAATCTTTCTGTTGGTAAAGAAAACCAATAGATAGCGAAATAAAGAAAGGAGGTGAAAAAGATGACAAATAGGGAACAAGGGATAAAATTGGAAAGGAAAGCAGTTTCGCGAATAGTGCTGATAGTGGTTCTGATAGGCATGTTAACGGTAGCATTTGACGTTCAACCAGTTGCAGCACAAGACTGGTGGCCTATGTTTCACCATGACCTGAGTCATACGGGATTCTCGACTTCAGCAGCACCAGACACAAACGAGGTAAGCTGGAGCTACGATATAGAAGATTGGCTACCTGTGTGGTCTTCTCCTGCTGTTGCTGATGGCAAGGTCTACGTGGGATCATATAATGGCAAAGTTTACTGCTTCGACGCTTGGACTGGAGATTCCATTTGGAGCTACACAACAGGTGACAATGTGTTTTCTTCTCCTGCTGTTGCCGATGGTAACGTCTATGTGGGATCAGACGATGGCAAGGTTTACTGCTTACGTGCTTCTGACGGACACAAAGAATGGGAATTCACAACAGGCGATTTGGTGGAGTCTTCTCTTGCTGTTGCTGATGGCAAGGTCTACGTGGGATCAGGTGATGGTAAGGTTTACTGCCTTCGGGCTTCGGACGGACATAAAGAATGGGAATTCACAACAGGTGGGGCTGTGTGGTCTTCTCCTGCCGTTGCTTATGGTAGGGTGTACGTGGGATCATCTGATCACAACGTTTACTGTCTCCCTCAGAATGATCCAAATGACGATGGAGTCATCGACCCCAGTGAAGTGAACTGGAACTACATGGCCAGGCACAAGGTTAACTCTTCTCCTGCTGTTGCTGATGATAAGGTCTATATAGGATCATATGATGGCTCCGTTTACTGTCTCCACGCCTGGAATGGAGATTTGATTTGGGAGTACTCAAAATATCATGGTTTCTTTTCTTCTCCTGCTGTTGCTTATGGTAACGTCTATATAGGAACCGATTCTTTTGTCGACGCTTTCCAGGTCTACTGTCTCCCTCAGAATGATCCAAATGACGATGGAGTCATCGACCCCAGTGAAGTGACATGGATCTACACAACAGGTGGTGTTGTGATGGCTTCTCCTGCTATTGCTGATGGTAAGGTCTACGTGCCATCTGGAGACGGCAGGCTTTACTGTCTCGATGCTTCAACTGGAGATTCCATTTGGACCTACAAATTAACGGAATCTCCCTGGTATATGTATTCATCTCCTGCTGTTGTTGACGGTAGGGTCTATTTGGGAACACACGATGGCAAAGTTTATGCTTTTGGACCACCAACCTACACTTTAACAATCACCACAACCGACGGTGGAACGACGGATCCAGCTCCTGGAGCTCACACTTATGCATGTAGTTCTTCCGTTGAAGTTACAGCGATCCCGGATGCATGTTACCTATTTGATCATTGGGAGCTGGATGGAGAGGACGTAGGTTCCGCTAACCCCTATTCAGTTCTCATGGATGATGACCATATGTTGCACGCAGTCTTCGTCCGGATTAACTATGATTTAACAATCACGGCAACGAGTGGCGGCACAACAGATCCAGCTCCTGGAGTCTACACTTATCCATGTGACTCCGCTGTTGAAGTTACAGCGATTCCAGACATCTATTACGTGCTTGATCATTGGGAACTGGATGGATACAATGTAGGTTCAGCTAACCCCTATTTAGTTCTTATGGATGGTAACCATACGCTACATGCTGTCTTCGACACCACTTATTGCCAAGTCTCGCCGACCAGCCTCGATTTTGGCACAGTCACTTTGGGAAGCTATCTCGATAGGACTTTCACAATCACCAACGCTGATGGAGGGACACTGACTGGAAGTGTGAGTGAATCGTGTGATCACTACAGTATTGTTTCCGGCGGAGGGGCATATAGTCTGGGAGCTGGTGAGTCGGTCACGGTGACGGTACGTTTTGAGCCCACTTCCCTCGGACAGCACGATTGCACCATAGAAACAGGCAATGCCCTGTGCAGTGATGTCTCTTGCACCGGTGTGGGCCAGTCCCCTTGCCAGGTCTCGCCGACCAGTCTGGATTTCGGCACCATTATGGTGGGAAGCTATCTTGATAAGAGCTTCACCATCACCAACATCGGTGGAGACACGCTGACTGGAACTGTTAGCGAGTCCTGTAATCACTATAGCATCGTCTCCGGTGAAGGGGCATATATCCTGGCTACGGGTGAGTACCTCACGGTGACGGTGCGCTTTGAGCCCGTTTCCCCTGGACAGCACAACTGTACCATAGAGACAGGGAATGCCCTGTGCAGCGATGTCTATTGCACTGGTGTGGGAAGAGGCGAGTGGTACTGGAAACTGCCCTACGATGATTACGCTCCCTCTGGGATGCCGGACATCGATCAGAAACAGGATAACTGGAAAAAAGAGTACACAGATCAGTGGACCTTCTGTGGACCTTGTGCTGTTGCCAACTGCTTCAAGTGGTTCGACTCCAAGTATAATGAAGGTCTTGGGGGATGGCCTGGAGATGGAATGGACGCATTCCCGCTGGTGAGAGACTACATGGATGATCTTCTGCCTTTTTACGACTGGGATGATCACGATCCCTGGAATGTGGATCATATCGGGACGCAATGGAATCCTGCAATTGGATGGCCCCCTGAGACGGATCAGCCGTTTCTGCCTGGACCGCAGCCACAGCCCAGTGGAATGCCAGCCTGGGGAGAGCTGGTGGAGAGATTAGCCTGGTACTTTGATACGGATGGAATCCAAACTGGTTATTGCAGCCATGCAGGGACTAACATTCTGCAGATGCAACAAGGTATTCAGGATTGGCTGGAGAGCGAGACGTTCGAGGACGGCAACACTCTGGCAGATACTCTGTGTGCGGTGATTACTGCAAGACCCACCTTCGCCTACGTAGAATCCCTTGTAGAGAAATCTGAAAATGTGATTCTGCTTTTGGGCTTCTGGTATCCGGGAGAAGCTCCCATCCAGCAGCAGTTCCAACAGTTTATCAGAGGAGACTTCAACGAGAATGGGATTGTTGACGCGGGTGATTGGATCATGTGCGTGACGGGGGGACCTTTCTCCTGCGATGATGCCACCGATGCGAATGATGACGGCGTTCTGAGTATGACAGACTGTATCTATCTTAGCGACTATCTCTATCATATGGGTCCACCGCCGCCTCCGCCGTACCCGAATTGCGAACTGGATCCAACTCCCGATGAACTGGATTGTGGCAGCTTTGCTCTTTGTGGGTCTTGGTGGCGTGTCGGTGGTCACTATGCAACCGTGGCAGGCGTGAACTCCATAGAGCAGAAGATTGCTTTATCTGATCCCTTCATCGACGCGGCAGAGGCGGGATTAGTTGAAGGGAGAGTGGGAGATGGGTGGCTCATCGAGCATGTGTGGGGCGAGCATGATCCCACCGTTCATAACGACGAAGGTAATGTCTCGCACGACATATATGCGATTGAAGAATCACACGACCCCTGCGGCCTGTGGCGTCTTGTTGATTACGCGGTATCCTCGGACCCTTACTACTGGACAGAGAACTTCTTTGCTCAGAACGTACCAGAGGAATTCCTGGCTGTGACGCAACAGTGGGATGGAGTGTCTCCTATCTTCACCGAGGTGGAGTACTGCGTGCACATCAGCCCATGGGATTATCGAGGGGACGTTCAGCCCATCGGCGGAGATGGAGTGGTGGACTTAGGTGACTTGCTCTTCCTGATTAATTACCTGTACAAAGGAGGACCAGCACCCGCTCCACTCTCAGAGGGAGACGTCAACTGCGACGGAATAATAGACCTTGGAGATGTCCTCTTCCTGATCAGCTACCTGTATAAGGGTGGGTCTGTCCCCCGATGCTGTGAGCCATAATCACCTTCCAACCGGCAGAAGTAAAGTCAAAAGCCCTGCCAACAGGCGGGGCTTTTGGTTTTCTTTCCGCAGGATTCATAGGAGAATTCGAACTTGCGCCACGCTTTTGAGCAATCAAACCATGAACTATGAACCGGGGAACTGTGAACGACAAAAAAAGGAGCGGGCATCTGAATAAAGGGGGTTTTAAGGGGGGCAATAAGGGAAACTCAGATAACCCGCTCCGGGGCTTTAATATTCTTTTTTAGTCTGTACTAAAAACTATCCCTCATTTCTGGGGAGGAGGTCCTCCTCGGAATAGGTAATTTATTATATACAGCACATCTCCTAATTCTATTTGACCATCGCTGTTAGCATCTCCTGCCTCCAGCGGATCAGGAGCCGGTCCATCCCGGTAAAGGTAATTGATCAGGAAAATGACGTCGCTTAAGGTTATAAAACCATCTCCATTGGTATCCCCCCGCATGAAGCTTCCTGCCATAATCGCCTTCTCCACATTGCTCCAGGCTCCCCACTGATTCTGGGCATCCTTTGCCCTCACCTTGTAGAAGTAAGTTCCTTCCTCCTGTCCAGAGATGTGATAAAACGTGTCCGCGATGGCATCAGAGAGGGAGACCACGCTTTGGTATCTTTCAAATGGGAAGATATCGTCTGCATAAAATCCCTCCTCATCGACGTAGGCGTCGGTCACGTAACGGAGACGAAGATAAATCGCTTCTCCCACAAAGTCAGTTAGATCAAATATCCCCTGCATCCATCCTCCAGACCAACCGGTGATTCCATTGCCCAGATTGGTCCCGTGGGGATTGTAGTTGGTGGTAATATTTCCCGGGATGGAGAAGAAGCTGTTCCCCCCATCCGTGGAGATCTCCACGTAAGCGTAGTCCCAGTCTTCCTCTATATCATACCAGCTCCACATCTTCAAGGTATCACCGGGTTGAACGTTAATGCTGTTCTGCGCGGTAACCTTATTATTCAACCTGTTTCCCTGCCCGGAATAAAAACTATGTGTGGGTGAGTGGCTTCTGGCTGCGGAGACGGTGAAACCGTCCAGATGCCAGTCTGAATATCCGCTCTCAACATCATAGATGATTCTTTCAAATCCGGTCATCTCCACCAGTTCAAAGGCGGATGCCGGATTTAGTGTGTCATGATGAGACCAAAAGATGGTATAGTCGGAGTAAACACTATCTATCGGAGCCAGGGTGGGCGAAACCGGCGGGAGTATCCGATGCGGATTGTCTGCCAGTTCCGCATACAAGAGGTTGGCAGGGAGCTCTAACTCGCATAGAGGTAGTATCCTCCAGGATGGAGGCCAGAATCCGTCGTCCTGAGTCCCGATCTCCGGGGAGATGGCTATGATCCCCAGTTCTCCGTACTCCCAGTCAACGCTTCCACCATTTACCGGATAGTTTACAGTCTCCCAGGCGGTGCCTGGGACATGCCCATTGAAAACTGCCATGGACTCCGCAATAGCTACAAAAAGGTTGTGATCAGGGGTATAAAAGCGGTCATAGCACCAGGGGTAGATCAGCCACATCCCGTGGCAGTGATTGTCCAGACACATCACGAAATTCCGGCCGAGCATGAAATCCCGAATAACCTGAGTGGACGGCTCGGAAAACGGTCCTGTCCCTCGATAGGTCTCATCTGAGCAATAGGGGCTTGAGCCGTAATTATCATACCCCCACATATAGCCAAAGTTTCGATTCAAATCCACTCCCCAATCTCCTCCACCACAGTTTCGCCGGTTTTTCCTCCACATACCGCCGCCGTCTGGATAGGTGTATTCGTTATAGCAATAGCCCTCCGGGTTGACCACCGGGACAAACCACAGCTCCCGATTATCCACCAGATAGGTGGCCAGAGAATCCGTCCCGTAGTTGTCCAGAAGATACCACATGAAATACAAAAGTACCTCCATGCCAGCTGGTTCACGCGCATGAATCAAACTGTTATAGAAAACCTCCGGCTCATCTTCGTCCACCCCCGGGTTATCCGAAATCTTGAAAGCCCAGATAACGCTGTCTTGCAGGGTATGCCCAATATCTATCTTACTGGTGGTAAGGGAAGGATAAAGCGCATGCATGGAATCCAGAGCCGCCATCACCTCGCTGTAAGTGTGGTAACCCCCCATGTCTTTGGTTCTGTCCAATCTGCTCTGATAGAAAGCCACCAGGTCCTCATGCACTATCTCCACCTCATATCCCAAAGAACGAAGTTTTTTAACTTCCTCTCTATGAGTAATTATGTCGATGTATTGCCCATATTTAACATAGGCCACATCCAGATTGAGTTTGAAAATTTCCTTCATCTGCGCCTTAAAAGCCAGATGGATCCTTGCCTGCATGACTTGCTCGGCTGATACGTCTGAAAAGAGAAAAACAACACAGAATAAACACAACGCTATCGGTGGAATTCTTGAGATCTTCATTGCTACCTCTGTCCCGCTCGGATTCATGCTGAGTTTTCCACACCTATGAAAAATTCAGGCTTTCGGATCTAAGGGAGATCCCTCAAGTTAACTTGCTGAACCTCCATTTGAAGCTACATTACTTCAAAACGAAGCGGTTTAAATGAAATCTTAACCTTCCTTAACTTCAATATAATCGATATCCTGAATTTGTCAATCAGAAGCTTTGTTTAATATTTAACCAGAAATTACCACCATCAACCCTTTGGCAAATCCGATTCTTTTGTTGCTGTCGGCGGAGGAGACGACTGCTTATCAAGTATAAAAAAGTTCGGTTTATCTACAAGAGAGAAAATCTTCTGCTTGTTCCATATGGTGAAACCCTTCTTTTACTCAACTCCCGAACAGGCTCTTTTGCACCAGCGCATCTTTTCAGCCAGGTTAGCCACCTTGCCTGGTCATGTGATTGGCAAAACAGCTTAATTTAAGTGAACCAACAGAGATATAATCTCCACCCTGTCTTTTATTTTTTCTCTTTTACTCCTGACTCTGGGGACTTTTCCGCCTCTTTTTCTTTTCCCGCCTTCGACGGGACCTCCGATTTCTTCTTGCTTGTGGAAGTCAGAGGGATTCCACCCTTTATCAATGCTTTGGAGTTGTCAAACGCCGGATAGATGCCCTTCACATCCGGGGTAACGAACTTCAGCAAATTAAACGGCTTGATTAAGGTAGTGTCCATGTAGAAATCCTGAAATTTCTTACCTTTGTGAACGGTGAAGTATATTCTCGCCACCTCTCCATCGCCCTTTTTCAGGGGAGGTTTGGTTCCGGACCAATCAGCTATCAGCCCAATCAACAACGTCTGGCGAACGGTATCCCTATTCACTGTTTTTGTTTGGAAATACTCTGTTCTGGTGTTCGAGAATTTCACAGAGTCACACCTAATGGGGCTTTTCCCATTACCGTAACGAAAGGGCAAAGTCATCGCTATCAGATCCTCGTCATTGAACACAGAGACAGATGCGGTCACCTGGTTAGTTTTTTCATCCTGAAAAACCACGATCCGGCAGGTATCTGGTTTGCCAAACCGATCCTTCTGGGCAAAAGAAGAGGATGAATAAAAAACCACCCACACCAAGGCTACTGCAACCGCTAAAGTCAGGCGGATGAAAGAATGAGTGTCCCTCATTATTTTCCTCCAAGTTTGAGGGGTTAAAAAGCTTAGTTTCTCAGTCTAAATATCATGCGTACAAAACTCGCTGCTCCAAGCGGGTGTTCTTTCCACAGGATCCTGCAGTATGAACCATTTGATTCACACCTGCGGACACCCGTCGTCCCTTTCCCATTGGCGAAGCCTGCCAGCCATGCACGGACGCCCCCAGACGGGAGCGTCCGCTCACCCGTACGGGTGCCTGCCCGTCTGGGGAACACCAACGGGAAGCAGGTCTTATTATCCTGCATTTAATTCGACCGCTGACTGCCGTCTGCCGACCGCGGACGGCTTTGTCTTCATGGATACCTTCCTTCCTCGAGATAATATGTCTTCTTGAAGAAGAAAAGACAACTTATATTTATGTGAGTTGCAGAACCATTCATGGTGAACCGTATTCATGGTGAACCATAAATCGACTTCGGGGGCTTTTCGACAGCCTTATGTATTATACGCCTGTTGGTCGCTCTTATAAATAATCTTTCAAAACCAGAACCTTTATTTCTTTTATCTGTTTGAGCTTCTTGTCATTGGTGAGAAATGCATCCGCTCTCACATCAATAGCTACGGAAATTTGAATAGCATCAATGGTTTTGAGGTTTGAGCGCTGTATCTATAAAGATAGAATTTATTTGGTCAAGCTCATCGGAGAGAGTCATACCCGATCCTCTCTCAAACCATTAACATACTTTTGGGCATCTTCTCCTTCCCATAACCCTTTTCCGAGCCCATAAAGTTTATTCCAGTCAAGTTCCTTTTTCATAGAAAGACCAGTCTTTCTTAATTGATAAATAAGCCTTTCTAACAATTTTAACTGCTCCTGAGGCGCCAGTTTCTCTATCTCCTTTTCAATTTTTTCCAAGGTTATACCTTCTCTCATTCTTAAACTCCTCTTTTGTTCGTCACGGATGCCCTTCAGGGTGAACCCTTGTCCGTGACGAAAAGAGTAACGGACAAAGTGTCCATTACCAAAACAGAGATTTTCATTTTTCCATTTCCCTTTGGTGAATAACACCAACGGGGAACAAGTTAAGTATCACAGTCTTATTATCCTGCGTTTATTCGACTGCCGACCGCGGACGGCCGACGGCTTTAAATAATATTCTCCCGCATGGCACAGAACTCTCCGCACATGGTGCATTTTTGGAAGTCCGATCCAACCTCTCCCCTCTTTTTTTTTGCTCTTTCTGGATCCAGACTTAAACCGATCATCCGCTCCCAGTCAAATTTTTTCCTTGCCTGGGAGATGAGACTGTCCTGGTGATCTGCCAACCTCACCCCTTTGGCGATATCTGCGGCGTGAGCGGCGATTTTGGAAGCGATGATCCCTTCTCTGACATCTTCCAGATCGGGCAAACCCAGATGTTCGGAAGGTGTGACATAACAGAGAAAATCCGCTCCTGCCGATGCCGCCACCGCCCCACCGATGGCCGAGACGATATGGTCATATCCGGGAGCGCAATCTATCACCAGAGGACCCAGAACATAAAAAGGTGCTCCGTGACAAAGCTTTTTTTCCAATAGCACATTGGCTTCGATCTCATGAATGGGGATATGTCCCGGACCCTCCACCATCGCCTGCACCCCTTTCTCTCTGGCTCTATCCACCAACTCTCCCAATACCAAGAGCTCCTCCACCTGAGTGCGATCGGTGGAATCAGCAATACTGCCGGGTCTTAGTCCATCCCCTAAGCTCAAAGTGGCACTATATTCTTTTGCCATATCCAGAAGATCATCGTAGCCTTCATACAAAGGGTTCTCTTTATTGTTATGCTTCATCCACCTATACAGAAATGACCCTCCCCGGCTGACGATACCGGTAGTTCTCTTCTTTTCATCAATTATAGGAAGGGCTCTTCTGGTTAGCCCACAATGAACCGTAAGAAAATCGACCCCGGATTTGAGATGATCCTCGATAACAGAAAATAGAGACCCTTTGGTCATCTCCACCAATGATTTTCCATTCCGAAACAGTTTACAAACTGTCTCATATATGGG
>Ga0209979_1000329_pt1 | contig 67684 bp, 71 predicted proteins | sample AnhtaG_FD_183114 | JGI IMG/M metagenome (GOLD analysis project Ga0209979, IMG submission 183114) | Deep subsurface microbial communities from Anholt, Denmark to uncover new lineages of life (NeLLi) - Anholt_01485 metaG (SPAdes) (version 2) | ecosystem: Environmental > Aquatic > Marine > Oceanic...
ACTTCATCCGCTCTTCCATGGGTCCAGTCTCTTTCCACGGCACTATTCACCTCCTCGGTTAGTGCCGTAAGTTAACTGTTACCCATGTCCTCGGTCTATAATGTTACCCATGTGACCGGTTCATACCCCATAAACAATTTGCCACCGCAGTGGGACCGCACAGAACTACCGAATCTTCCCCGAACTGATATTGATCAAAATCCGGCATGCCGCTGAGTGCGGGAAATTCCTGATCCGGTTTATCTGCCTTCCAATACCATAGGGAATCGCACTCTATTGCTCCTGCATATCCGGTTGCCCGGATGATGGCATCCCCGGGAGGCGGAGGAGACCAATAATCATACCATTCGTAATATTGTAGATCAGACCATATTACCCAGTTGTCGCAGGTATCCGCCGAAAAAGTATCATCATCCATCAACGGGCTGGGATGCGGATGCGCAGGATCACGTGGTTGCATATATACTATTTCTAAGAAGAACGGTTGATTCACACAACAGAGAGTGCTGAAGTTTAATGTCATCATATATGGGTAAGCCGAATCACTGGGTATACTGAAGTCTTCGGAGCACAAAACATCCTGTGGTCCGGAACAACTGTCACCTTGATCTGAATCCCTTATATTGACTCGTATGGCTACGGGCCAGTTATAGGTCTCATCAGGATCATAAAGGTAGAAATGAACATCGGTGATCTCGAAAGGATAGGGGGATTCACCACATTGTGCCGGATCCATATACACCGCGAAACCCATTCCTGAATCGAAGCTCGCATAATAATAGGCGGGACTATTAAAGTCGTTGATAATCTCGCAGTAGGCTCCGGATTTCTCAAAACCCTCAAAAGGCTGAGGGATAATTTGGTCTTCTGGAATCCGATTGGGGATTTGCCTTTCAAAAGACCAGGTGACTGAGGTTGTAAACAGAACTACCACGAGCAAGAAAGTAGCTACCATCAATGATTTTAGCCTTTGTTTCATGGCTTTCTCCTTTCCAGACTCAGAAGAGTTAATCAGAACAGAACGCAAAATGATAATTGGAGAACGCATAAAACCTCCCATGTTTGGAGTTGGAAAAAGGATGGCATCTCATCTTATGTCTCTTCCATAAAGGGAATTTTCACGCTAATGGTAGCAAAACTTTTTTGAGTTGGCAAGAAGATTTTGCTTGAAAATTTTGCTTGACAGAGAGGTAAGGATTGGTGAAGCCTGCCAGCCATGCCCGGACGCCCCCAGACGGGAGCGTCCGCCCACCCGTACGGGTGCCTGCCCGTCTGGGGAACACCAACGGGAAGCCGGGAGCGAATATTCCCAGCAGATGGAACAGATTAAACGGATGTGTACAACAAGTTATCAGCTTAATCTAACTAATCAGCTGTGAAAGTTTCGGGCAATCAATCTTAATCTCCCCACCCAAAAGGGAAACTGCCGTATTTTTCCCCTTGACTAAATTGAACCATTTATATTATCGTGTTTATGGCCATATGTTGAACAAGGATTCAACGTCTCCAATTTTAAAGGCATAATGCCCAAGATACCTAAGAAATTTACATCACCGCTCTTTCTGATCGTTTTTCTTTGCCTGTCTTTTCAAATGTTGTATGCCTACCTGGATCGAGCGCCGGACACGGACGAGGCGGTGTATATGCAGGTGGCAAGAAATATAACCAAGACCGGGCTACCCTTTGAGTCCCTCCAAGAAAAATTCTTCTTTTTGCAACACCCACCTACTTTCTGTTATCTGGTGGCATCTTTCTTCTTTCTGTTCGGTGAAGGTTTGTTTGTAGGGAGATTGCTCTCCACCATCTTTTCGGTGGTCATCCTTATCCTGGTGTATCGGATTGCTCAAGAGTTCGGGAACAAAAAGACTGCCATCCTTGTTACCGGCGTTCTGACAATCAATCCAGCGTTTCTTTATTATTCTCATTCCGTTTATATGGAAATCACACAGGCTTTTTTTAATTTGATGAGCGTGTATCTTTTTCTTAAAGCTGAAAAGAACGGGGAGTTGAAGTTCTTTTGGCTGAGCGGATTGTTTTTGGGACTCTCTTTGATTACTAAATACTCCAGCCTGGTTCTTCTTTTGTTTTTTATCTTTTGGTTTTTCATCAAGTACCGATCTAGGTTTATTTTGAAGAAAGAAATTTACACCTTCATTTTACCGGTGATAGGTTGTCTTCTTGCTTGGTTCGTCTTTGGATATGTTTTGGATAAAGAAGAATTTTTCTACCAATTGAAATGGTGGCTTCAAGGTCCGGAAGGAAGCCCGTATTCCTGGAGAACGGTCTCAAATATCACATATCTTAAGGAGCTGATCGGGGTGATCACCCCGGGCTTTCTTTTGATCCTTATTTATGCAGTGTATAACTGGGCAAGGACTGCAGGCAAGAGGTTTAAACCTGAACTTTTGACTCTTCTGCCTCTGTACTTTTTTCTTTATGTTCTGTTCATCTTTTCCCTACCCATGAAGGACATCAAGTACGTCACTCCTCTTTTACCCATCCTCGCCATTTTCGTCTCCTCTCACATTAAATTTACCTTGAAGCTGAAATTCAATCCCAAGGGAGTCGTAGTCGCGCTTCTTCTGTGTCTACTTCTTTTCACGCTTTCACCACTATCCATAATGTATGATCCGACCACTGGCAAAACTCACCCCAATCTCTGGTGGTTTGGGATAAAAAGGGATTATCAGTACCGGACTTACAAGGATATCGGGATATTTCTTAAATCAAAATTGGAGCCCACGGATGCCTTCCTTTGCCAGAACAAAGCCGCCATCATCCGTTATTATGCTGATACCAAATACATGAATGCATGGGGGGCGCCGATGGAGGAGATTCAGGCAGGATTTGCAAAAGCTGCCGCTCTGATTTTTGAAAGCAATCTACCCTATTTGTCAGATTGGGAAAATGAAAAGTTGAGGGAGGCAGCCTCAGAAGAATTCAAATTGGAGAAGACCTTTCTCCGAAAGGACGGCAAACGCTTCTGGATCTATTTGCGAAAAGACATTTGACATCTGCGCAAATCAGAAACGAAAAGTCCGGGACAAGCTCGGTTCTCAAGATTCTGCGGTATGCCCGGACGGGCACACCTGCGGATGCTACACTCGTAGGTCCGAAATGTCCCGCCTCTGGCGGGACTTTCGGACAATCAATCTAAGTTTCCCCCCGAAAAGAAAAATGCGCTCTTTTTTCCTTGACTAAATTGAACTGCGTGTATATTGTGTTCGTAATAATGTGGTGTCCGCAGGTGTGAACCAAATGGTTCATACCACAGGATCCGTCGGGAAAGGCAAGTTGACTCCCTCCGATCAACACGCGGGACTTTTCGAAGGGGCAATTTTAAAAAAAATTTAAATTTTCAGGACGCTTCGGGTGTATATTAAATACTGACACTCAGGAGGAAAAGATGGCAGAAAAACAAGATTTAGAGGCAGTAGAGAAGCTGAATGAAGCCCGCAACAAGATAAAGAATGAAATCAAAAAGGTGATCGTGGGACAGGAGCGGGTGATCGATGAGCTATTGATTGCGCTTTTGTCCAATGGTCACTGCCTTTTGATCGGGGTGCCGGGACTGGCTAAGACTCTGATGATCTCCACCATCTCCCGAATACTCGATTTGAAATTTCATCGAATCCAGTTCACCCCGGATTTGATGCCCTCCGACATCACCGGCACGGAGATCATTCAGGAGAACGTATCAACTGGTGAGAGAAATTTCAGGTTTGTTAAAGGACCCATTTTTGCCAACATCGTGCTGGCGGATGAGATAAACCGCACCCCACCCAAAACCCAAGCCGCGCTTTTGCAGGCAATGCAGGAGCATGAGGTTACTGCCGGAAGTGAGACCTATAAGTTAACAGAACCTTTCTTTGTATTAGCCACACAGAATCCCATCGAGCTGGAGGGAACCTATCCGCTTCCTGAGGCTCAACTGGATCGTTTCATGTTCAATATCTACGTGGATTATCCTTCCGAGGAAGAGGAGAACACAATCGTTAAATCAACTACCAGCGCGTACGGACAGGATCTGGAAAAGGTGATGGGAGCCGACGAGATCATAAGATTGCAACAGCTTGCTCGCCGGGTGCCGGTGTCGGATCATGTGGTAAACTATGCGGTCAGACTTGCCCGCAGCACCAGACCACACAAGAACAATTCCCTCGCCTATATCAAAAACTGGGTCACTTGGGGAGCCGGACCACGGGCTTCTCAATACATGATCCTGGGAGCGAAGACCAGGGCAATCTTGGACGGTAGATACACCCCTTCCACAGAAGACGTTAAGGCGGCGGCAAAGCCGGTTCTAAGACATCGCATCGTCACCTCCTTCAATGCGGAAGCAGATGGAGTGGGGACTCTGGAGATTATTGAAAAACTGTTAGAAGATGTCAAGGAGGAGTAGTTTGTCGAAGCTCGTTTGCCGGTGGAGAAGCCCAGACGGGCACGTCCGCGCTGGTTTCGAGGGTCGAAGCTCGATGATGGAAGCTGGGAATTTCCCAACAGATGAAACAGATGAGAAATTTCAAGCATCGAACTTTGGAAGTCGAGCTTCGTTACGAGTATCGTCAACGATGCGAAGCTCGTATGAGTGCATACGCACATTCATACGAACAAACGATAATAGTTTTTCGAAGCTCGTTTAACGGTGACGAAGCCCAGACGGGCAGGCACCCGTGCGGGTGGGCGTCCGTGCTGGTTTCGAGGCTTGAAGCTCGATGAGATCGAAGCTGGAAAAGTCCTCTTTTGAGATGTCTTTGGAATTAAAATAAAACCTTAAATAGCGAGGTTTTTTCATGAGGTGGGGAGACGTTTTCAAAAGCTTTTTGGTTTTCTTTTTGATCTTTGGATTTTTAAATTGCAGCAGCAAAGAGAAACGGGCAGAGAAACATTTCAAAAAAGGTTTTGCGTATCAGGATCAAGGTAACCTGGATAAAGCCTTGGAGGAATACCAGAAGGCGCTTCAGCTCAACCCAAACTATACACAGGTTTATACAAATCTTGGGACGGTATACCTTGAGAGGCAAGACTACGATCAAGCCATAAAGCAGTTTAAAAAGGTGATTGAGCTAAACTATTATGATACAAAAGCCCACTATAATCTGGGTTTAGCCTATCTTTATAAGGGGGAGAAGGATATGGCAAAAGAAGAAGTGAAATTCCTGAAAAGCATACGTTCCGAACTCGGGGACATCCTGGAAAAGAAAATTGGGGAGAAGTAACATTGCTGTGACTATCAGATCCCCAGACCCGACAGGAGGCCGTGTGCTTTCCGCCAGGTCAGGGACCTGGTGGGCACGAATAAAACAGAGAAAAACTAAACGTAGGGACAGGGCTTGTCCCTGTCCGCATAATTGGACAGTTACAAAGATGTCCCTACAGCTTTAAAAACGAATTGTATGGAAGATTATCGCAGGTTTTTAAAACCGGATGCAGTCCCCAAGTTATCCAGGGATGTAGGTCAACGTTACGCGTAGGCAAGCCTTTATGGCGGGGCTACGCGAAAAATTTTATAAGCTAAATTTGTTGGCAAGGCAAAAACAATTTTCAATTCAAAATGATACCAAAAAAGAAAATCGCAAAAGTTATCCAGAAGATGGTAGAAAAAATCAAAAATGAGTATAAGCCAGAGAAAATCATCCTCTTTGGCTCTTACGCCTACGGCATGCCCACAAGGGATAGTGATATTGATATGTTGATAGTCAAAAGAACCAAAAAGAAAAGCATGGATCGATGGTTTACTCTAAAAAAGCTATGCCAAGATCCCAATCGAGGGATTCCCTTTTCTCCATTGGTCTTTACTCCCAAAGAGCTTAAATACCGTCTGTCTTTAGGGGACTATTTCATCAAAGAGATTTTGGAAAAAGGCAAAATTCTATATGAAAGAAAACAATAAGAAGTCAGTCCAGGAGTGGTTAGTTAAAGGCGACCACGATATCGAGACCGCACAGTTTCTGTTTGAAAAACATGGACATACAGACATCATTGGTTTTTTGATTCAACAGGCAATTGAAAAGTATCTAAAAGGATATTTAATCTATCATGGGTGGGAACTTAAAAAGATACACGATTTACAGGAATTGATAAATGAGGCAACAAAGATCGATAAAGGTTTTGAAACTTTCTTAGATTCTTGCATCAACATATCCAAATATTATATTGATACCAGATATCCTGGATTCCCTACTGGATATTCACGACAAGAGATAAAAAAATCTCTTGGCATCGCAAGCAAAATAATTAAAAAAGTCAAAAAAGCGGTAAGATAATGCCAGAGGATTATCGCAGGTTTTTAAAGCCGGATGTGGTCTCCAAGTTGTCCGGGATGGAGATCAAGGCCAGGTTGGTGGTGGAGGGCTTCATCGCCGGCTTGCATAAAAGCCCCTATCATGGGTTTTCGGTGGAGTTTGCCGAGCACAGACAATATATGCCCGGTGACCCTCTGAGAAATGTGGACTGGAAAGTTTATGCCAAGACAGATCGATTCTTCATCAAAGAGTTTGAAGAAGAAACCAATCTGAAAGCTTATATCTTGGTGGATACCTCCGGCTCCATGGGATATAGCTCCAACGGCGTAAACAAGCTGGAATACAGCTGTTATCTTTCCGCCGCCCTTTCTTATTTGATGTTGAAACAGAGAGATTCAGTGGGATTGGTTCTGTTTGACCAGAACATAAAAAAATATATTCCTCCCAAATCCGCCTTGAGAAGTCACCTGCATGTCATCCTGCAGGAACTGGACAAGATGGAGCCATCCCAGACGACCAATATTAGCTCTGCTTTGCACGAGATGGCGGAGAGGATAAAAAGACGCGGGTTGATCATCTTGATCTCCGATCTTTTTGACGATCCCGACAGGGTGCTAAATGGCTTGAAGCATTTCCGCCACAAAAAGCATGAGGTGATCGTCTTCCATGTCCTGGATCCAAGGGAACGTAGCTTCGCCTTTCCGGAATTAGCCATTTTCAAAGATATGGAGACAGATGAGGAGTTGATGACCTCACCCTGGCAGATAAGAAAGGAATATACCGAACGATTTAAAGCTCTGGTCAACAAATACACCCTTCAATGTCGGGAAAGCTTGATTGATTATGTGCTTCTGGATACCTCCATTCCCTTTGATTATGCTCTGTTTTCCTATTTGAGCAAAAGGCAGAGATTGTGGTAGGTTTAACGGGTCAACGGATTAAACGGATGGAATGGATAACGGATTGAGCGAATTAACCAGATGATAAGGAATGGACGTTTCCATCCGCTTAATCCGTTCGATTCGTTGACAGTTCTTAAAAGCAAGATGAAACAATGGCAAAAAGATTATTGATTGGCGCTCATATGTCCATCTCCGGTGGAGTTTTCAATGCCCTCCTTTTTGGGGAGGAGTTGGGATGCACCACCATTCAGATTTTCACCAAAAACAACACTCAGTGGAAGGCCAAAGAGCTTTTGCAGGAGGATGTGAAAAAGTTTTTCGAAAATCAAAAAAGGACTGAGATATCTCCAGTGGTGGGGCATAACGGGTACTTGATAAACTTAGCCTCCCCCAAAGAGGATGTTTACAATATGTCTCGAGATTCCATGCTGGTTGAGCTGAAACGTGCCGAACTTCTTGGTCTACCTTATCTGGTGATGCATCCGGGTTCACATCTGGGAAGTGGAGAAAAAGAGGGGATAAAAAAGATCGTCCGCTCCATAGACTGGCTTCATCAGAGGACCAAAGGATACAAGGTTAAAATTCTGCTGGAAACCACCGCTGGTCAGGGAAACGCCATTGGGTATCGTTTCGACGATCTGGCGGAGATAATTGAACAAGTGAAAGATAGTAAGCGACTGGCAGTTTGTTACGATACCTGCCACACCTTCGCCGCCGGATATGACATTCGAACCAAAAAGGCTTATGAGGCGACCTTCAAAGAATTTGATAAAGTTATCGGGCTTTCCCGGCTTAAGGTGATTCACGTGAACGATTCGCTAAAGGATTTAGGTTCCCGGGTGGATCGACATCAGCATATCGGAGAGGGAAAGATCGGATTTGCGGGATTTCGTCTGTTGATGAATGATAAAAGATGGGAAAAGATTCCCAAGATTCTGGAGACTCCCAAGGAGGCAGGGACGGCAAGGGACATCAAAAATCTAAACGTGCTCAAAAACTTGATCAAATGAAGAATGACTGATGACGAATAACGAATGAAAAGACCTCTCCCCCTATCCCCCTCTCCCCCGCCTCTGGCGGGATTTTCAACATGAAATGGAGAGGGGTTCATCCTGAAGGGGACCAAGGGGGTAAGGAAAAAAACAGCCGCAGTTTTGCCTGTAGAAATGAAAATACTCGAGATGGACGTGAATCAAATGAAATTCAAAATCGGTTTGATCTTTTTTGCCGTTCTTTTCTCCATTGGATCCAGCCTTGCATATGGTGAGCCTGGTATACTTCTGGATATCAGCGTGGAGGAAGGAACTCCCGGTGATAGCGCAAGCTTTGAGCTTATCGACCAAAGAGAAATAAGGCTTCTAAATGGGGTGGAGACCGCCTCCTTTCAGGCTAATTTCTCCCTGTCGGTAGTCCCTACCGTCTTAGATAGTGAAAATGTGATATTAACCTTAAGTCTTATAACCCTACCTCCCAGGCCCCAGACAATTCTGCGTGAAGTGTTGGCTAAGAATAAAAAAACATTCTTCCTGGACCAGGTGAAGGCAAAACAGGGGAAGGTCTTCCGAGTTTACCTAACTCCTGAAATAATGGATTTGCCAGAGCCAGAATGTCATCTGGATACCCGGGACAAGGAGAGTGAGGACTGGGATGAGCTCCCTAGCGCTCATTTCTTCTTCCGCTATATTTTGAACTCTCTGGCTGATCTACACTGGGCAAAAATCAAGGGGCATGCTGAGGGTGAATACAGACGCTTCCGAGAAGTCTTCGGATTTACCCGACCAGCCATGGATAGGATGGAATATTTTCTCCTCCCATGTCGGGCAAGTGAAGTGGTGTGGGATGATCGATTTGATATCGGACTGGATCCAGTAAAAAACAAAATCTACGCTATCTATAATCTTTTCGAGAGAAGCCTGGACTCCCCAGGGGTGGGCTTCCTTCTGTTCTACAGACTTTGGGGATATGCTCCCCCCATGCTGGCGGAAGGAATAGGAGGCTATTTCTCTTTATCCCATCACTTCACCAAGAAACTGATTGTTGCCAAAAGATGGGTTCCGTTAAACAAGCTGAAGATAACCAGAGATTATAGAAAGCAGCCAGAAGATGTGGCTTACTGGGAGTCCTGTTCATTTGTAAGGTTTTTGGTGAAAACTTACCGTTTAGATAAGTTCAAGCTCCTGTATGAAAAGGCTACCGATCTCACCTTGGAGCAAGCCATACAAGAGATATATCAGAAAAATCTGTCGACCTTAGAGAAAGAGTGGCTTTCCTTCCTTGAAGGATACCAAGACACTATCGTGGATTTTTATTACTTAGCTTCTGTAAAGATGAATAACCATCATTATGATGAAACCGTAGAATTGTATCAGGATATGTTGAGCTTGTTTGGAAGAGACCCGGGAATACTGCGCAGTCTGGCGTATGTGTATTATCTTAAAGGGGATTATGATCAATCAGAAAGATTCTATCAGGAGGTGCTTTCTCGCGATACTTTGAATCTGGAGTACCTTCATATCTTGGGCAATATAAAAGGCATCAAAGGCGAATATGATAAGGCGAAAAGTTACTACCTGAAGGTGATCTCTCTGGATTCAGGCTATGTGGAATCCTACCTCAAGTTAGCTAAGCTGGAGATAGCCAACGGAGAGCTTCTGTCTGCCAAAGAACACTTTGAGCAAGCCCAGGGACAGAACACCAAGACTCAAGATAAGATGGAGATATATTCCGGTTTAGGAACTATCTATGAGAAGTTGGGCAAAACCGAAGAAGCAAAAAGAAGCTTCCAAAATGCGCTTTTTTATGCCAGACGTTTTATTGTCGAATTTTCAGACAGACCCATTCCTTATCTTAAATTAGGTGAATCATTTTTCAATGTAGGAGAGATAGACTCGTCAATTAACTTTTTCCAGATAGCGGAGTTTTTAGAAGACAGGCCCCTCTATCGGGGTAGAGTACTTTTGGCTTTAGGAAAGGCATATCAGGAGAAAAATGATGTGCCTAAAGCCAAGATGTGCTTCCGGGAGGTGCTGAACCTTCCTTCGGGATTTGAAGAGAAAAAAGAGGCGGAGAGGCTTTTGAAGTCCATGTGAGCAGCCATAATCAAAAGAGAGGAAAGGATTTGTATGTCCGAAATCCCCCGCCAACGGCGGGGGTTTCGGACAAGGACAGAGTCGGATAGTCCCGCCAAAGGCGGAACATATCCGACCTACAACCTCACTTTTGAAGTGAGCAATGGTGATCCAAGAATGAAAAACATGTAGAGCCGAAATGTCCCGCCGATGGCGGGACTTTCGGACAAGAAACTATGACCTCACCCCCTATCCCCTTCAGGGTGAATCCTTCAGGGTGAACCCCTCTCCATTTCATGGAGAGAGGGAAAAAGGGGGAGAGGTAAATAACTGATTTGCTTATGTTCAATTTTCTTAATCCCATCATACTCTTTGCGGCAGGAGCTGCGGTTCTGTTGCCCCTTCTGATTCACATATTTAACCGACAGAAGGTAAAAAAGATCTCTTTCAGCTCCCTTCTGTTTTTGAGATCTCTGGAGAAGACCCGGATGAGAAGGGTGAAGATTATGGAGTATCTTCTGCTTTTGATCCGCACTCTGATCATCCTCTTGGTGATTGCCGCCTTTGCTCGGCCAGCCATAAGAGGAGGCTTTGCCACAAAAGTGGGAGCGCACGCCAAGACCTCTGTGGTGATACTTCTGGATAATTCTTATAGTATGGGTTACGAGACCAAAGATGGACCGGTCTTTGGGCTGGCAAAAAAGAGGGCAAGAAGAATACTTGAGCAACTCAAGGAAGGTGATGAAGCCAGTCTGATTTTGTTCGCCTCCCAGCCAAGGCTCATAAATCCTCAGCCGACCTATGATTTCAAGAACCTGATAAAGTATCTGGACGAAGAGGCAATGCTCTCGGCTGAAAAAACTGATGTGGGAAAGGCTTTAAAGATTGCTTATGAGATTTTGGAAGATTCCAAGAATCTAAACCAGGAGATTTATCTCATCACCGATATGGAAAAATCCGGATGGTCCTCCTTTCATTCGGGCTTTCTTTCTTCTGAAAGCAAAAAGGAAAAGCTTTATCTGGTGGATGTTTCACCTGTGGAAAAACAGAATCTGTGCATAGAGGAGATAGACTTCGGTAATCAGTTGATAGAGAAAGGAAAGCCTTTTCAGATCACAGCCAGGATCGCCAATTTCAGCTCCCAGCTGGTGAAAAACCTTCTGGTGGGACTTTATCTTGATGGAAAGAGGGTGAGCCAGACTGACACAGATGTCGAGAAGGATGGAAAGGCAACGGTGAAGTTTATGCCAACGGTAGAGAAGGCAGGAATTCACACCGGGTTCTTTGAACTGACCGATGATGATCTTTTGATAGATAACCGCAGCTTTTTCGCCTTTAAGATCCCGGAAAAGATCAATGTCCTCCTGGTTGGAGAAAATCAAAGGGATACCCGCCATTTGAACCTGGCTTTGAATCCTCTGGACAAAAGTGATGCCAACAAGGAGGTTAACAGAATAAACAAAAGCTCTCTGTCAGGGATCGATTTCAACCAGTATCAGGTGGTCATCCTCTCCAACCTCTCCCGATTGACCGACGTTCAACTCACCAATCTGGAAAGATTCGTCCAGAGAGGAGGGGGAATATTTTTCATTCTGGGAGATAATGTCGATCCCGAGTTTTATTCTAAACAGCTCATCAAGCGATTCTTTAATCTGAATATAAAAGCTCCACTTACCTCCACCAAGAATGTAGGGGGATTTTTCAGCTTTGAGAAGATCGATTTGGATCATCCCATCTTCCAGGTGTATCGAAACGTAGAGAAAGAAAAACTTCCCTTGATAAAGTTTTTCTCCATTTTCGAGTTGTCCGAATTTGGATCCATAGGACCGGAAAACCGGAATGTGAAGACCATCGTTCGTTTCAATGTGGGCAAGCCGGCACTCATAGAAAAAAGCTTTGGGGCGGGCAAGGTTTTGCTTCTGGCGGCTTCTGTGGATGAGAGCCAGGGTGATCTGGTGGTGCATCCTTTTTTCGTTCCGCTGATAAACCGGGCGGTGGAGTATCTCGCCTCTGATCTCTCCAGATTGGATGAGGATATTTTGGTGGGCTCAAAGGTCACCAGGGAACTTCCCGCCGATTTAGCTGGAAAGGGAATAGAACTGTTCAATCCAGAGATGAGAAAGACAGCCCTGCAGCCTTCATTTCAAACCGATAAGCTCATCCTGAGGATAGACGATACGTACTTGCCCGGGATATACAACATACGAGCTTTAACTTCTCCATCCACCAGAGGAGAGGTAGTGGATCGTTTTGCGGTAAACATAGATCCCAAAGATTCTGATCCTCAGAAGATAGAGATGTCCGAAGTCAAGAAGAGATTAGAAGGGTTTTCCTTTTTTTACATCAATCCTCAGGATGACATAGAGAAATCGATCCTGCAATCCCGCTTCGGCAAGGAGCTGTGGAAGACATTTTTATGGATAGCGTTTGGTCTTTTGGCTCTGGAGATGTTTCTGGCAAGGAGCAAAAAGAAGGATATGGTGAAGGAGGAAAAGACTTAAAGAATCTGGAGTATCAAGCTTTAGCAAAGATGTCGGGTAGCTCCCCTACGGGTCGCAACCCGACCTACAGGCTGGAGTATCAAGCTTTAGCTTGATCTTGGCCCCATAAAAGATAGGTAGATATTCACTCAGTTTTTGATAATCCTCGAATGTTTCTCTCGCTGATTTCGATTTCTTTTTTAGCGCCGATTTCTTTAAAAATTTTCAGGGCTTCTTCATAGTGCCTTAACGCATCCTCCTTTTCGCCTCTTATCTCAAAGATCAAGCCGATGTTGCCCAAATCACTTGCCTCACCCTCCCTGAAACCTATCTCCTTATCAACCTTCAATGCATCCTGAAGATACTTCCAACCCTGATCCAGGTCCCCTTTAGCTTTATAGACCAGACCGATGTTGCCCAAATCACTTGCCTCACCCTCTTTTAAACCTATCTCCTTATGAATCTTCAAAGCATCCTGATGATACTTCAACGCCCTATCCAGACCACCTTTGGCGTGGTAGATCAGACCGATGTTGCCCAATTGACTTGCCTCACCCTCCCTGAAACCTATCTCCCTATCAATCTTCAAAGCCTCTTGATGATACTTCAAAGCCTGGTCAAGATCACCTTTAACTTCATAGATCGCACCGATGTTGCCCAATTGACTTGCCTCACCTTCCTTGAAAGCTATCTCCTTATAAACCTTCAAAGCATCCTCAAAATACTTTAAAGCCTTGTCCATATCCCCTTTAGATCGATAGATTAGACCGATGTTGCCCAGTTGAGCTGCCTCTCCTTGGTGGTCTTTGATGACCTTGGTTTCTTCGAGGGATTCTTGCCAGCCTCTAAGTGCCTGGTTAAGGTGGCCAGTGAAATAGTAACATTTCCCCAGTCTATGTAAGATGATAGCTTTTTCTTTACCTGTGGCAAGAGTTAGTGCCTTCTGGAAATAATCTATTGCCTCTGTCCACCTGTATTCATCCATCGCCTTTTCACCCTCCGCCCGCAATCCCCCTATCGCAATTTCTTTTCTTTTTTCTTTCGGAATAGAAGGGAGACCATCAAGGTAAACTGAAAGGCCTTTCATTTGCTCTTTCAGAGTATCTACTTCTTTATGAAGTTTTCTCTTTTGGAAAAACAAAAGAGCAAGAGCTACCGTTATAATAACTCCACCAATAAATCCAATTATGAAAGTTACCATTTGAAATTAGGCAATGGAAGGAACGGGTTGACGAGATGTCTGCCATTGCTCCCAATCCTTGCGTTTACGAGTCTCATAGGGAGCAAACTGGAAGGATGGCATAGGGCTTGGTATAGGCTCTAATTGGGGTTCTGTTATTTGTTCGCGGGGCGCCGTTTCTTCGGCAGAAGGTTTGGGAATTAAGCCTCTTTGCAACGCGACTTCTTCCAAGGCCTTCCGCGATATAGTTATTTCTTGTGCGGCTTCTTGGATGGACTCAATCCCAGACAAAGAGGCCTCGAAGGCTCTGGTTGCCTCTTCAAGGGATTTGAGGCTTTCCTGTGTGGCCTGCTGAGCCTTCTCTTTTATGCGGTTTTCCCAGGCGTCCATGAACCTGTCTGCCCGGCGCACAAAGTATAAGTAGAGTAGCACCCACAGAATCCCCACTAAACATAATCCGATGACGCCAATAACGATCATTTCGACTTCTCCAGTCCCTGTCTTATCTTATCGACGAGCTGCGCTAATGTCTTCACTTCGTTGCCGATGGTGTTCACAGCCGGGACAATCTGCGCCAATGTCTGGATGTTGTGAGCCTGAGCTGTCACCATGGTGTTGATAGGGTTCAAGGCATTCAATACGTTGCCTTCGGAGTCTGCGATGGCCCTCTGGAACTTTCTCCCTGATAACGCAGCAACTATGAGCGAAGCTATCAAGCTCCCGAGAAGTCCGACAAAGAGCTGCACCAGAATCGATCCCAGGCTGGGGAAATTTGCATTCACGATGAATAAATTTATATAATTAACAATACTTGTCAAGTCCAAATTTTTGTCTCCAGCCGAATTGCATCACCTCTGCCAAAATGGTTTTAGCATAGCGTGTTTGTCGCCCTTATCAAGATTAGTGTTGACTCAATTGGTCCTACATACTAATATACGGACGGAGTGTCGATTATTTTCGTTGGGATAGTCAATGAAATTAAGGTGAAGGATAAATGACCCTGGTCGGCTTGAAGAATGTCTCAAAATCATATGGCACCAATCTGGTCTTGGCGGAGATATCTTGGCAGATTGAGGAAGGAAGAAAGATCGGGCTTTTGGGATCAAATGGGGCCGGGAAGACTACTCTTTTCCAAATCATCACAGGTGAGCTGGACCCGGATAAAGGAAAGGTTGTCAGGAGCAAACACTTGAGAACTGGCTTCTTGCGCCAGGAATATCAACTTGAGGATGATCTCACCCTGTTTGATGAGATGCTCAAACCTTTCTCTGGGCTTTTGAAACTCCATGAAAGGTTGCGAAAAACGGAAGAGGAGATGTCCTCTACAAATAATTCGAGCAAGCTATTGAAACTTTATGGTGAACTACAACTCGAATATGAAAACAAAGGCGGATATAGCTATGAGAATAAAATTGAAAGGGTGCTTTATGGATTGGGATTCAAGAAAGAGGATTTTGATAAGAGTATCAATATTTTAAGTGGAGGGGAGAAAAACCGAGCCGCCTTAGCATCTGTTCTTTTGTCCGAGCCGAATCTTCTTTTGTTGGACGAGCCCACCAATCATCTGGATATCGAGGGGACTGAATGGCTGGAGCAATACCTGTCTGAATTTCCCGGAACCGTGGTTTTGGTATCGCACGATCGGTATTTTCTGAATCGGGTGATCCATGAGGTGACAGAGCTTGAGGATCATCGTATAGAAAGATATGTGGGCAATTTCTCCGCTTATGTAGAGCAAAAAGCCAAAAGGCTGGAGAAAGATTTGAAAGAATATGAGGCACAAAAGGATTATATCCTTCGCACCGAGGATTTCATTCGCAGAAATATAGCTGGACAGAAGACCAAACAGGCACAATCCAGAAGAAAGGCGTTGGAGAAACTCGAAAAACTGGAAAAACCGAAAATCAAAGCCAAGAAAGTGAAAATTTCGTTTTCACCCACTCAGCGCACTTCGAGAGCACTTGTCTGGACGGAGAATCTAAGTAAAAAGTTCGACGGGAAGAATCTTTTTGAAAACGTCAACTTCGCAATCGAAAGATATGATCGAGTGGGTTTGATCGGTCCTAACGGCTGCGGCAAGACCACATTTCTGAAAATCCTTTTGGGAAATGAAAAACCCTCATCCGGAGAGGTGAGCATTGGTTCCAACTTAGATGTTGGCTATTATGATCAGGAGCACCAGGGGCTGGATGTGGAAAGCACGGTTTTAGACGAGGTGTGGAAAGCCAGTCCGCGGATGCTGTTGTCAGAAATGCGCAGTTTTTTGGCAAAATTCTTATTCCGCGGCGACGATGTATTTCGAAAGGTAAAAAGTTTTTCCGGTGGCGAGCAAAGCAGGGTGGTTTTAGCAAAGCTGATTCTGTCCAAACCCAATTTCCTCATCTTGGACGAGCCGACCAATCATCTGGATATCGCCTCCAGGGAGGTTTTGGAAAATGCATTGGCAGAGTTCGGAGGCACGCTTCTGGTTGTCTCGCACGACCGGTATTTTCTCAATAAAATAGTAAGCAGGGTTTATGCTTTTGAAGATGGAGGCTTGAAAGAATACTTGGGAAATTATTCCTACTATGAGGAAAAGAAAAGAAAGCAAAAAGAGGAAGAGAAAAAGCTCTTAGAGCTTGAAAAACAGGAAAGAAAAAAGCGAACAAGAGTTAAGAAGCCTACGCCAAAAGTCAAAAAAAGAAGCTTATTTCAGATAGAGAAGGATATCTCTGAAGTCGAGCAGAAAATTGAAGAAATAGATTATCTGGTCTCTACAGAGGAGGTCTACACCGATTGGCAGAAGCTTCTAGAATTAAATCAGGAAAGAAAGGATTTGTCTAAAAAATTGGAAGAGTTATACGCTGAATGGGAGGATTCAGCAGAGCGGTAGGTCGGGCTCCCGCAGGGTGCCCGACAAGCACACTAAGCAGTGAGTCTTGTTCGTTACGGACATATTGTCCAGGATGTTGAAGAAAATGGTAACGGACGAGGCGTCCGTTACCAACCCAAGGTATCACCCCTCTCCCTGCCCTCCTCCCATCAAGGGAGAGGGAATGCGGCGTGCACCAGATCGGACAGGGGTTGTAACCCCTGTCCGCCCTTCGATGAACTCAGGGTGGTGAGCCTGTCGAACCATAGAAAAGGGGCGGGGGTGCAACCCCCGCCCCAACAAGGGTCGAAGGAAAGGGATTGACCCTGATTTCGTCCCGAGGACTCAGTCCGAGAGAAGGGCACCCCGAACCAACCTCTTAATTCTCTTTTCCCATTCGGTTTATTCTCTTGCTCACTTTGCTCCAGGAAGATGTGATGAGGAAACTTTCTTCCATGTTCTCAACCATCCTGATAAACTTGTTCATGGGCACCGAAAAGGTGAGAACACCTTCCGGGACGCACGGTCGCGCCGAGACGTCAAACATTCCCAGAACTGCTCTGGGGCGGTCAGAGTTCTTCTCCAGATAAGGATACTGGACAATGGAGCCGCAGCCGGCGGCAAAGGGCGCAAACACACCGTTCGGTTCAGCTTCATCAAAGTTTGTTAGAGTAAAAAGCCCGGAGAGAACGTCGGGTTCAGCGAAGAAGACAACCACCTCCGGATCATCCGACTCCTCGAGCATATCCCACCTCTTGAAAACTATGAACTCAGCTGGCGCCTCAAACTGCGGTAACTTCTTCATCGCCTCTTTAACCAGTTCGGGTGTTTTCTTATAACGCTCTCCCTCAAGTTTTCCCGGAATGCCGCAGGAGAGAAAATATTCGAAGTTCGGCATGATTTCCTGGGTAAATCCCAGATACCTCTTTCCACCACCACAGCCAATTGAGTCAGCGCTAAAACAAAGAGATTTCCCCTTCCGCACATTAGCCAGATCGCAAATGAAGCATCGGTGTCCTGAAGGAGACTCCGCCAGCTCCACGCGCCCCTCCTGGTCAGTGTAGTAAAAGGTAACCGGAAGTTCTGCTCCGTTGAAATACCTGCTCCAGAGCCGAATGAATTTATCTTTGGTTTTTATGTCCATAATCTGTTTCCTCGCTTGTTTTGGATCCTCGCCGCAGTAGCTCGTAGGGCGGGCATCCTTGCCCGCCGAATTTATGCGGGGCTGGTCATGCCGTAGGCAGATCCCTCGCCTACGAGTGGAAGCTATTATTAGCTTTCCAACCAGAAACTAACAACAGCCTGGTGGTGGTCCTCCTTTGTAAAGATAGTTGATCAGATGGAGCACATCACCAAGATCGATCACCTCGTCGCAATTTACATCTCCAGCTCCAAAGGGATCAGGGGCAGGACCGCCCTTATATAGATAGTTTATTAGATGAAGCACATCCCCAAGGTCTATCACATCATCCCCGTTGCAGTCACCAGTGGGGAGGCAGTTAAAAAGTATAGAGACATTGTTGCTCCATTCATTTGCCACAGCTAAGTCCAGATCACCCTCCCCATCTAAATCCGCACAAAAAACAGACCAAGGACCGTCTCCTGCCCCATAGGTGACCGCACTCTGAAAGCTCCCATCCCCATTGTTTTTCAAGATGCAAACGGCACCGGCAACAGCTAAGTCCAGATCGCCATCCCCATCTAAATCTGCACAAAAAACAGAAGTAGGTGATCCTACAGGATAATCCACTTTGGGCTGGAATGTTCCATCACCGTTGTTCTTTAAGATGGAAACACTGCGGCCAAGACAGTTTGCTACGGCCAAGTCGAGATCGGTATCCCCATCTAAATCCGCACAAAAAACAGAAGCAGGCTCAAGTCCTGCAGGATAATCCACTTTAGCCTGGAATGTCCCATCCCCGTTGTTCTTTAAGATGGAGACACTACTGTCGTAAGAGGGCGAAACTCCGCCATTTGCAACCGCCAAGTCCAGATCCGAATCCCCATCTAAATCCGCACAAAAAACAGACCAAGGTTTCTGTCCTGCAGGATAATCCACTTTAGTCTGGAATGTCCCATCCCCGTTGTTTTTTAAGATGGAAACATTGTAGCTTTCGGTATTTTCCACAGCTAAGTCCAGATCGCCATCCCCATCTAAATCTGCACAAAAAAGAGAAAAAGGACCATCTCCTGCAACATAATCGACTTTAGCCAGGAATGCCCCGTCCCCGTTGTTCTTCAGGATGGAAACGTTGTCGCTAAGATAATTCGCCACAGCCAAGTCCAGATCACTATCCCCATCTAAATCAGCACAATAAACAGAACCGGGATAACGTCCTGCGGAATAATTGACTTCAGCCTGGAATGTTCCATCCCCCTTGTTTTTTAAGATAGAAACATTGTCGCTAAGATCATTTGCCAAAGCTAAGTCCAGATCGCCATCCCCATCTAAATCAGCACAAAAAACAGAAATGGGACGGTCTCCTGCCCCATAGTTGACTGGCGGAGAGAAGGCGGCGTAACCGTTATCGACCGCGCTTGTGAAGGACCAGACATAGCTGCTGTCCAGAGGAACTCCTTCAGCGGATTCTATATCCCTGGTGAGCACCACAGTCACGATTTCCCCTACAGCGAAATCACTATCTGGATCTAAGGTTGCAGTTTTGGTCAAGCTGTTGTATGTAATTGTACCTTGATGAAGCCCTGTAGACCACGCATTAACCACAAAAGTGGAGTCGTTGATGGTGGTCTCGTCCATGTCAATATCAAAAGTCACCGATATATTGGAAGAAACCGACACATTTAGCTCATTCTGTGTGGGTGAGGTGGAAATGACGGACGGCGGTTGGGTGGTACATACGATATGGACTTCAGTGGCAGGCGATGTGACTTCAGTCGGTGGGCTGGCGACTATGGTGGCAGGGGAGGTTACCTCCGTGGCTGGGCTGGTAACTGTGAAAGAAACACTCATAACAGTGGATGAGACAAACTCTCCAATACAGCTGTTCCCCAGGGAGTCAAACTTGGTGAGCATGACGTCCGAATTGCCGGCACCAAAAGAGTATGTCAGTGCCGACACTATGTATCCTCCATCTGTGGTCTGCTGGACCTGAGTCCCCCTATCCTCATAACTCCCCCCGTAAGTGCGGCTCCACAGGGTGTCACCCAGGGAGTCGGTCTTGATCAGATAGGCATCCCAACCGCCGGCACCAAAAGAGCTTGTCCATCCAGCCAGTATATATCCCCCATCTGTGGTCTGCTGGACAGAATAGCCCTCATCCCAGGAACTCCCCCCGTAGGTGCGGGTCCACAGGGTGTCACCCGTTGAATTGGTCTTGATCAGATAGACATCAGACCACCCGGCACCAAAAGACCATGTATATCCAGCCACTATATACCCCCCATCTGTGGTCTGCTGGACAGAAAAACCCCGATCTTCAGGACTGCCTCCATAGGTGCGGTTCCACAGGATGTCGCCGGTAGAGTTGGTCTTGATCAGATAGACATCCCGGACTGCCGGCATCGAAAGAGTTTGTCTTACCCGCCACTATGTACCCCCCATCTGTGGTCTGCTGGACAGAATAGCCCTCATCTTCGCCACTGCCCCCGTAGGTGCGGGTCCACAGGGTATCACCGGTAGAGTTGGTCTTGATCAGATAGACATCGTAGAGGCCGGCACCAAAAGAGTATGTGATTCCCGTCACTATATACCCCGAATCTGTGGTCTGCTGGACAGAATAGCCCCAATCCCAGCCATTGCCCCCGTAGGTGCGGGTCCACAGGGTGTTACCAAGAGAGTCGGTCTTGATCAGATAGACATCAGACCACCCGGCACCAAAAGAGTATGTATATCCAGCCACTATATACCCCCCATCTGTGGTCTGCTGGACCGACCGGCCACGATCATCGCTACCACCTCCGTAGGTGCGGGACCACAGGGTGTCACCTGTTGAGTCGGTCTTGATCAAATAGACATCGTAACCGCCGGCACCAAAAGAGTATGTATATCCCGCCACTATATACCCCCCATCTGTGGTCTGCTGGACAGAATGGCCATAATCATGGAGAACGAACCCGTAGGTGCGGCTCCAGAGGGTGTCCTGGGCAAAAGCGGGCACAGTCAAGAACACAAACAACAAAAGCATTAAGATTATTTTGTGCATCATGCAACCTCCGGTTTAAATAGGTTTAAGGTCAAAAGCATAAGATCAAAGTCTTAAGGTCTAAAACCGAAACCGACAACCCAAGAATTCGCTGGAAAGCAATTAAATATAATTCAAAAATCAATAAAAAGCAAGCAAAATCTTCTCAAAAAGGGGAAAAATTCACCTCCCCTGTTCCTCACAGATTCATTCTGAAGGGATTCATCCTGAAGGGCACCCCGAACCAACACTGATTTTTTTTCACATTTGCTACCATACTTGTGTGCCCGTCAGGTTTCCTGACCCGACGGGCACGGAATTCATGGATAACAAATTAACTTACCAACCAGGAACTAACAACAGCCCGGTGGTGGTCCTCCTTTGTAAAGATAGTTGATGAGATGGAGCACATCACCGAGGTCGATCACCTCGTCGCAATTTACATCTCCAGTTCCAAAGGGATCAGGGGCTGGACCGCCTTTATATAGATAGTTTATTAGGTGAAGCACATCCCCAAGGTCTATCACGCCATCCCCGTTGCAGTCACCAGTGGGGAGGCAGTTAAAAAGAACCGAGACGTTATCTGAACCATAATTTGCAGTTGCCAGGTCAATATCTCCGTCACCATCAAAATCAGCAGCAGCGATCGAGTAAGCATAATCCCCCACCGGATAAACCGAATCGGGGGTGAAAGTACCATCCCCATCATTCAAAAGAACTGTGACGTCGCTGGAAAACTCACTTGAAACTGCTAAATCGAGGTCTTCATCGCCATCAAGATCCACGGCAAAAACCGACCAAGGGCCAGTACCAGCTGGATAGACTGAGTGGGTGCCAAAGGTGCCATCTCCATCGTTCAATAGAACCGAGACATTGCTGGAATAACAATTTGCAGTTTCAAGGTCAAGAGCACCGTCAGCATCAAGATCAGCCGCAAAAACTGACAAAGGAAGATCACCCACCGGATAGAGCGAAGAGAGCGTGAAGGCTCCATTCCCGTCGTTCAGCAGGACTGCGACATCGTAGGAACCATAATTCGCGGTCTGGAGGTCAAGATCACCGTCACCATCAACATCAGCGGCAAACACTGATGCGGGCATGGTCATATCACCAACCGGATATGACGAAGGATAGGCGAAGGTGCCGTCTCCGTTGTTCAATAGAACCGAGACATCGTTGGTATATATGTTTGCAGTTGCCAGGTCCAGATCGCCGTCACCGTCAAGATCGGCTGCAAAGACAGAGACAGGGCCATCATAGACTGTATAGGTCGTTTGGGGAAAAAAAGTACCATCTCCTTTGTTCAGTAAAACCGAGATATCGCTGTCATACATATTGGCAGTCACAAGATCAAGGTCTCCATCACCATCAAGATCACCCCCAAAGACCGACCACGGATCCTCATCCACCGGATAATCCGAATGTGTGGCGAAAGTGCCGTCCCCGTTATTCAACAGAACCGAGAGGTTATCCGTGTTAACATTCGCAGTTGCCAGATCCGGGTCCCCATCACCATCCAGATCAGCCGCAAAAATTGACCAAGGTTTTTCGCCGACTGAGTAGACCGTATGAGGGGCGAAGGTGCCGGGACTTTCGTCGCTGACTTCAGTGGTGAAGGACCAGACATAGCTGCTGTCCAGAGGAAATCCCAGTGCTGATTGTATATCCGTAGTGAGCACAACAGTTACGATTTCCCCTACAGCGAAATTACTGTCTGGGTCCAGGGTAGTAGTTTTGGTCAAGCTGTTGTAAGTAATCGTGCCCTGGTGAAGCCCAGTAGACCATGCATTCACCACAAAAGTAGAGTCATTGATGGTGGTCTCATCCATATCAATATCAAAAGTCACCGATATGTTGGTTGAAACAGACACATTCAACTCATTCTGCGCTGGTAAGGTGGAGACAATGTGGGGCACAGTGTCCAGTGGGGCGCCACCAGAGATGCAATAAGCTTTTCCTCCTGATTTAAGCATCTGGGTTCCAGCCAGAGCATCGGGTATGCCGTCTCCATCCACATCGGGAAGACCTCTCACCGTGAAAACTCGATTTCCGGTGTAGTAGGTCCAGAGAGTGCTACATGCTCTCAGATCAACGCAATACACGTAATAGTCAAATGATCCTCCCAGCGCCTCGGGATAACCGTCACCATTTACGTCGTCAATGGCATCCACTGTCCACACGTCCCCTCCGTTTAATGTTCCCACAGTGTAGCTACAAATTTCGGCTCCGTTGACACCAGAAACGCATATTATGGCATTTAACCACGAACCGATAAGAACGTCCTGAATTCCATCATCGTCAATATCGTCGATGGGCACCACTCTCATCACATATTGATATAATCCCACATAATAGCTCCAGATATGCGCTCCGTTTGTGCCGCTTCTGCAATATACATATCCGTTCCACACTCCGGCTAATGCGTCCTGTACCCCATCTCCGTTCACGTCCTCAATGGCGGCAACATCGTGAACCGAAGCTCCGAAGCTGTGTTCCCATAATACGGTGGCAGTCCCCATGCTGGCACCTGAGACGCAGATGATTCGGTCATCGTAGGTGTCTCCTGCACCAACTAAGGCATCGTTTTTTCCATCTGTGTTGACGTCCGCAATCTCCGCCACGGCAAAGACCGCATCGTATGCTGAAAACTTCCAGATCAGGTTGCCGTTGGTGCCGTCCACGCAGAAGGCCGCATCTGCATCTGATCCTGCCCCAAATAGGACATCGTCTATGCCGTCGCCATTCAAATCCTGTATGGGACAAATGCTATAGATCCACCCGGATTCATACGGAGGCTCATCATAGGTATCATAAGACCATATCACGTCTCCGTTCTGACCATCAATGGTGTAGGCAGTTCGCCCTCCCCAGGCAGTGCCCAGAAGGGCATCCGGATGACCATCCTCGTTTACATCCTCGGTGTAAGAGACGCACTGATCGCCGTATCCACCGCTGTTGCTGGGTCCTCCGGGGGGACGGCAGGACCAGAGAACCGTGCCGTAGCCTGGGCTGTTCCCTTTGATACAATAAAAATGATCTGATGCCGGAGCTCCGGCATCATAGGTCTCTATCAGCACATCCGGAAGTCCATCCTCGTCTACATCCACAAATTTAGAGACGCATTCCACGTTTTCGATCCCCTGAAACCACCAGATCAAATCTCCACCATCTTTAAAACCATCCTTGATCACGGGAGCTGGCATCTGTTGTAAAGATCCGCTTTCACTCAGACGCTTTTGCATTATCTGCCAGTCGCGATCTTTGTTGATCATCCCTCCCCAAACTGTCTTACCTACCAGAAGCAACAGGATCAAAAAAATGGGGGCAAGAACTTTTAACCGTCCGGTAATCATAAAGCTCACCTCCTAAGAGAAAAGTTATTTTGTTTTGTTGCTTTTTAGTTCTTTTCCGGATATCGTTATAAACTGCTTTGTTCAGCTTTTTCCAATGTTAAAGTTAACATAATTTCTGGATTTGTCAATAGAATTTATTGAGCGGTTTTGCTCAAATGAGGTGGTATAGCTAATACAAACGCATCTGCGTATGCTCGTATGAGTGCATACGCACATTCATACGAATGCATACGCAGGGGACTTCAAAATTTCCCCCTCCCTTGATAGGTTCGACAAGCTCACTACAATTGGGAGGGGGTGAGGGGGAGGGTGATTATGTCAATTTATTTAATTCGTTTTATAGTACAGAGGAGGAGCTTATTTTTCCTCCAATCGGGCAGAAAACAAGCGGTTAGTCTGATCTTGAATTCCTGCGGAAAATTCGGAAAAGAGGTAATTGACCATTTTCAGGATTTTATCCGAAAGACTGAAATAATCCTGTCCACAGGATCTCATTTGAGTTCCTATGGATTCGGGCGAACAACTGACCTGCGGAAGGCAGTGAGAGAAAAAACCTATGTGCTGGATTTTTGGTTAAACCAAAATCAGGGAACAAAAATCTCTAATCTTTCATCGAATCCAGGAACTTGGAATTGCTTTTGGTTTTTCTGATGCGATCAAGCAGAAATTCCATAGCCTCCACAGAATTCATCTCGTTTAGGAACTTTCTTAAAATCCATATCTTGGCGAGATCATCTGGAGGGAGCAAGAGCTCCTCCTTTCTGGTGCCGGAGCGATTGATATCCATGGCGGGGAAAATACGGCGGTCGGAAAGCCTTCTGTCCAGAACCATTTCCATATTGCCAGTTCCCTTGAACTCCTCAAAGATCACCTCATCCATTCTGCTTCCACTTTCCACGATAGCGGTGGCGATGATGGTTAGGCTTCCTCCCTCCTCTATGTTTCTGGCAGCTCCGAAGAACCTTTTCGGATGTTTCAGTGCGTTGGAATCCACTCCTCCGGAGAGTATCTTTCCGCTGTGAGGCACCACTGCATTATTTGCTCTGGCTAAGCGGGTGATGGAATCCAGAAGAATCACCACATGCTGTCCATGCTCCACCAATCTTTTTGCTTTCTCCAGCACCATATCCGCCACCTGCACATGACGATCCGCTGGCTCGTCAAAGGTGGAGCTGACCACCTCTCCTTTAACCGACCTTTTCATGTCGGTGACCTCCTCCGGTCTTTCATCTATAAGAAGTACGATCAGCTTTATATCCGGGTGGTTGGTGGTGACGCTGTTGGCGATCTTCTGAAGAAGCATGGTCTTGCCCGCCTTGGGAGGAGAAACGATCAGACCGCGCTGTCCTTTGCCGATGGGGGTCATCAGGTCCATGACCCGCATGGAAACCTCCTCTGGGGTAGTCTCCAACTTTAGCATTCTTTCAGGATAAAGTGGAGTGAGATTGTCAAAGAGCACCTTATGTTTGGCTATCTCGGGATTCTCAAAGTTCACCGCCTCTATCTTGAGAAGAGCAAAATACTTCTCATTCTCCTTGGGTGGTCTCACCTGACCGGAGATGGTGTCTCCGGTTCTTAAATCAAAACGTTTCATCTGGGAAGGGGACACATAGATGTCGTCCGGTCCGGGAAGATAGTTGTAATCTGGAGATCGCAAAAATCCATAACCTTCCTGGAGAATCTGCAGAACCCCTTCGGCGAAGATGAACCCATCCTTCTCGGTCTTCGCCTCCAGAAGCTTGAAGATCAGCTCCTGCTTTCTTAAGCCGGAAAGACCGGGTATTTCCAACTCGTCCCCCAAATCTAAAAGCTCCGAAACAGTTTTGCTTTTGAGTTCTACAATGTCCATATGCACTCACCTCTCCTTTTGTGTTGAAAGAATTCTTTTCCTGAACTTACCTTCAAGAAAACTTTGATTGAAACTTGGTTACCTGTTTTGAAAAAGCACATACGAAGAAAAATGGTGGTGATTTTGAGGCTTTCCCTTTAGATTTCACTCATTTTCTTCCGGGGCTGTCCGCAAGATCCATAAGAAAAGCTTCCAACCCCGCATAATAAGTATTTAACTGGTTAGATTAAATCTATCTTCCGGGCAAGACCTGTATGGGCTTCCATCCCTGAACGAGTGAAGCAACCCTCGAACCTGGTTTTTCCTTATCTTTTTATAACCTTTCTAATCCATTATATCGACATCTCCTTTCAGGGCTTGACTTGTTTTTATTTCTGGATTTTGTTCAAAATAGTTGCTACCCCCCACGTTTATGTCCTTAGGATTTGCACCGAGAAGCAAATCATGTTTTCTTTTACCTCACCCCCTGTCTCCCCTTCAAGGGAGATCCTGCGGACAAACTAGGAGCATGTCTGAGAATGTAGTTGCTCGATTTATCGAGCCCAATAAATTGGGCAACTACAATCTCATACCACAATATATAAGCCTCTAAAACATGATTTTAGCATTTCTCGGACAGCCTCCTAGAGCTAGCTACTAAAATGAGAAGAGCCTTTTATTTTTTGGTCCTGGTGGCTCTCTGAGCTATCTTCTCCTCGGAGAGTTCTTCCATCCTCGCATCTCCCCATAGTTTCTCCAAAGCATAAAATTCCCTCACCTCGGGAAGAAATATGTGTATCACCACGTCCACATAATCCAGAAGAATCCATCTGCAAGCTTGACAGCCTTCATTGTGCCAAAAGTTTATTCCCCGTTTCTGAAGGTTTTCCATGATCCCATCCGCTACGGCTTTGGCATGAACCTCCACATTGGCTGAACAGACCACAAAGAAATCGCACACCGAGGAGAGTTTACGCAAATCGAGGATTTTTACATCGAAGGCTTTTTTCTCCAGAGCGAATTCGCCTGCCAGGTGCGCCAATCTCCTGGACGTTATCTCCAAAAGGCTTTTTTTCTCCTTTTTTTATCCTGGTTTTTGTTTGGTTTTAAATCGGGTGAATCATTATACCTTTTTAGGTTGAGGGCAAAAGAATTTCCCAGTCGTCGCCTATCACTATGGTTAACGAAATCCCCTGGTAATTATTCTCCAGCTTTTTGCATATCACGTTTCGTTGGCGGATGCCCAAAGCCTCAGCGGTGAGAAGTGCCACTTCAGATGGTAAGCCCTTCTTTTGATCTCCCAAACGATCCAGAATCAAACTCTCTCTGATTACAGAATCCTCCAGCTTTCCAATCTCCACTATTTGATACACAATGTTATTCACTTTCAATCTCTTCAGCCTTTGTGCCAACCTTTGAGCCATATCCTCTCCTATGGATCCTGCGGTATGAACCGTATGGTTCACACCTGCAGACTTTTGGCATCCATCCAGAATCTGAGTACGAGCGAAGATCAACTTCTTTTGCTCTTTCGCCTCTGGCTGGCTTAATTTCCTGTAAAATGAGAAGGCATACATCAAAAGAAGGAGGGTTAAGAAAACTATGGAGATCTCCACCAACCTGGAGCCCAAGTATGCTCTCAAGCCGACTTTCTTTCTTCTTTTTCTGCGGTAGTATCTGTAAGTCTTTCTTCTTTTGTCTTTTTTGAACATTCCGCCTGTTGGGTGCAATCCTTAATTATGGAGAAGAGGGATCGTTTTTGAATTTTATGTTTGATTTAAAAAAAGTTTGATCGGGAAAAGCTGTCATCGGGTCTTTTGATACTGCGGAAAATCAAAACCTCACCTCTCATGCTCCCACCAAAGATCTTCGTTTCCCGGGCCATAGGGAGGAAAGGTCAGGACGTTTATCCATAAGGAGAAATTGTTGCCTGGTCTATAGTGTAGTTGGAAGTTGGGCAAGATGCCGTCCTTCACTCTCAAATCATCCTGCCGGAAAACCGAGAGGGGTTGATGTAGATAGTTCAGACTTAGAGTCAGACTCAAGGGATTTGAGAGCTGATATTTCAGGGTGGTGGTATATACGCCAAAGCTTCCGCTGGTCTTTGCACCAGAGAAATAGGAGAAAGTATAGCTATGGGACATCCTGAGTCTTGCGGGGTCAAGAAGGCTTAAGCTTTTGGTGTCTGATTTAACTCCCAGAAGATCTTTAGAGCTAAAGTTGGTATCGGAAGCTTGAACCTGCGCCAAAATCAGGGATAAACAGAACAACGACCCCACAAAAGAAAGCCAGAAAATTTTGTTTGCCTGTCTCATTAAAACCTCCCACCTCTTACGAAACTGCTAAAAGAAATATAGAGCCTTTATTAGAACCTGTCAATACTTTTCTAACAGAACTTTTTAAAAAAACTTCAGTTTGTAGTTGCTCAATTCCTTGAGCCATTTGGAAGCTCGATAAATCGAGCAACTACAGATGGATTTTTCAGAGACCCTTTTTTAATCTTAAAAATGCCTTTGATCAAATGAGGATTTCAATCTTGCTGCAAAACTTGAAACTTCTCCGGTCAACAAAAATACGTCTAAGGCGAAACCTTCGTTTGGCTAACCTGTCGGGCAAGAAGAATCTTCTCCACCCTTATCAACTCCTCCGGTGAATTTATCCCCAGAGTTTCTAAAGGATCGGATGCCACCACCCCCCAGATGGGAAGACTCTGATCCTGCAAAAGCATCAGCGTGTCAGTTAAATAGTATTCTCCTTGTTTGTTGTCGGCGGTGACTTTTTCTAAGACCGAAAACAAGGAGGCTCTGTCAAAGGCGAAGGTGCCGGTATTAATCTCCTTTATTTTCTTCTGATCGGCAGAAGCATCCTTCTCCTCCACTATTTCTTGCACCATTCCTCTTTGGTCCCTGATTATTCTTCCGTATCCAGATGGGTCTTCCAAGATGGCGGTCAAAACGGTGGCGGCAACCTTCTTTCTTCTATGCTCCTTCAGAAGCTTTTTCAAAGTATCTAACCTAAGCAGGGGAACATCGCCACATAGAATCAAAACATCCCCCTCAAAATCGGACAAAAGCTTTTGGGTTTGCAAAACCGCATGTCCGGTTCCTAACTGCTCCTTTTGAATTACGAACTCGACCTTCAGATGTTTCAAGGAGTTTTGGGCTTGTTCCCATTTATGTCCCACCACCAGGATGATTCTCTCTACTCCTGCCTTCTTAGCTGTGTTGATTACATATTCCACCATTGGCTTTCCACCCAACTTATGAAGCACCTTGGGCAGATCAGACTTCATCCTCTCCCCTTTCCCCGCCGCCAAAATAACCGCTACTGGTGGTTTTGGATGCATCACATCTTGCTGGAGTGTCAAGCTTTAGCTTGACTTGAAACTCTTTGAGGACAACGCGCTTTGACAAGGTTCACCTAAAGGTGAACACTCCAAATTCTCCTTCTCCCGCCTTTGGCGGGATAAAGCTCAAGTTAAATATCGCCCCGCTGGGCGGTTACCTCTTTTCGGTGATCCTGTTTTTCTTGTCGACGTAAATTACCTTGGGTTGGTATTTTTTTGCCTCTTCGAATTCCAGGTTACAGTAAGAGACGATGATTAAGAGATCTCCCACCTGTCCCAATCTTGCCGCCGGACCATTTAAGCAGATAGTTCCGGAATTTGCCTCCGCCACCAGAACATAGGTCTCAAATCTTGCACCATTGTTAAGATTGAGCACCTGTACCTTCTCATTGGGCAAAATATCAGTGGCATCCATAAGATTTTTATCTATAGTGATGCTTCCCTCGTAATTCAGATCAGCTTCTGTGACCGTCGCCCAATGAATCTTGGACTTACAAATTGTTATCAACATAACTGTTTCTTAAAAAATAGCTCTTACAAAAAAGCTTTAATCCGTTAAATCCGTTCCATCCGTTGACCGGTTTCTTTAATTTACAAAAATACTAGCCAGAAGCAAGGCTTTTCTTCGATCATCTTTCTTATTGCTTTTACGTGAAGTTCCGTTGCCTCTTTGAGCACATTTACCAGAGTATAAGGCACTGGAGCGCGTAGCCCCGCCTTTGGCGGGTCTGCCAGGGCATGAAGCCTTGGCTACGCGATCTTATCAAGAACCCTGATCTTCAGCTAAAGGTGGGTGTTCTCCATCCACCGGTCTCTTTACCCGTCCGCAGGATCCATAGGGTTAGTATAGAACACCAACGGGAAGCAAAGTTTTCATCCGTTGCATCCGTCCGGACGGACGCCCCCAGGCGGGGGCTCGTCTGAGCCCGTCTGGGCGCTTAATCCGTTGACCGCAGCCTTATTTCACTCTATCCTCTCCTCCACTAAATAGACAACATTACCTTTCACGGCAAGGTAATGGAGACTATCAGGGGAATCAAAGATAATCGTTCCTTCCCCTATGGTAGCGATGGCATCATAATGCTTCCCCTCTTTTCCATCTACAACCACAAAGCCCTTAGTGCCTATTCGAGCCCCAAAAGTTACCTGCCTGCTGTCCGGCCTGAAGCTGAGGGTGCCTTCCCCAATGCCATCGTATTGCTTCTCTTTTTTTCCATCCACAACCAGAAAATACTTATCGTTCCCTCGAGCCAAATAAGCCACCCGCTTGCTGTCCGGGCTGAAAATGGGAGTGTCTTTCAAGATGCTATGGTATTGTTTCTCCTCTTTTCCATCCACGACCACGACACATTTATTGTCTACACTAACCCCATAAGCTACTCGCTTGCTATCCGAGCTGAAGATGAGAGTACCCTCCTTGATACCATGGTATTGCTTTCCCTCTTTTCCGTCCACCACCACAAACCACTTATCCCCCACTTGAGCCGCATAGGCCACCCGCTTGCTGTCCGGGCTAAAGATAGGAATGCTGGCAATGCCATCGTATTGTTTCCCCTCTTTTCCGTCCACCACCACAAACATCCTATCACCCGCTCCAGCCACATAAGCCACCCGCTTGTTGTCCAGGCTGAAGAGGGGACCGGGTTCCATGATGTCGTCGTATTGTTTCCCTTCTTCTCCATCCAGGACCACACACCATTTAGCGCCCACTCCAGCGGCATAAGCCACCCGCTTGCTGTCTGGACTGAAGAGGAGATTCCCTTCCTTGATACCTTCGTACTGTGTCTCTTCTTTTGCATCCACGACCACGAAATGCTTGTCGCCGGCCCGAGCCACATAAGCCACCCGTTTGTTATCCGGGCTTACCTTGAAAGTCTCTGGTATCCATGAAGAAAAATCAATTTGAGCAACAGGTTTTTCGGATACCACCCTATCCAAAGATTTTCCCTGGGTACAGGCTGTTAGGATAACGCAAACAAGGAACATACCCAAACATATCGCTATACCTTTTTTGGACATTTTAGTAGAACTCCTTTCTCAACTGATCAATTCTCTTAGACTTTTGATGATTTTTCATCCCGACAAAGGCGGGATTCATTTGCTCATTAATTTTTCGATTAACCTGCTTTTAAAATCATAAATACGCTTATCATCAACTGTATCCTTTTCACCTTAGCTTAGAAAATATCTCCTTAAACTCCTCTTGGTATTGCAAAATAAAATTACAGACGGTGCTATCCCCGACGAGCTCAGACGAGCTCCCGTCTGGGAGCCCCCGTACGGGTGGGGGTCTCCGTGATCGCCCTTCTGGTTGGCACTCAAGAAAACATAGTTAGGATCCCAGCGAAGTTGATCTTCTCCGCCAGAGGCGATCAGACGATCGTCCGTCTGCTCAGACGAGCACCCGTCTGGGTGGACGGATCTGTCTTTGACAGAAATTTCCCTGGAGGAATAGACCCCCTTAGCGTAAGAGTAAAATAGAATCTTGAGCATCATTTTAGGATGGGCTGCTGGGGCACCACTCTGTTCATTATTGACCTTAGAGGAAAATGGATCGATGGAAATTCGTGTGAATGCCTCGCATATATTCTTCTATGAATGAGTAAATGGCTGAAAGCAACGGATTATGACCTTTCCCAGACGAGCCCCCGTACGGGTGGGGGTCTCCGTGATCTCTTTAGGATCAATTATGGTAAAATGGGTCTATTCCGGGTTATCCTCACGATATCTTGCGCCCATGAATGCCCCCTGGCTAAAAAATGTTTATCTTCATGTCAGAAGTATAACATCTTGAGCCAGGAATCACAATCAACATTTTCATGGGTTTTTCGACAGATCCACCTGTCTGCCGACGTTTCAGAAAATTCGGTTCTTTTTGGGAGGATCATTACAGGTGAAATCATCAGTCTTTTACCACTATCAAGCTATCTGTTGATAATTCAAAAAGGTCTCTTTGCTCGTTGGAAATTATAAGGTTATTGCCATCAAAACAAATGCCTTCACATTGTTTAGCTTTAATCGGGAGCCATGAAATTTTGCCATTAAAATAGTTGTCCGAAGAACCTGAAACTTCAAAAAGCCAAACTGCATTGTAAGTTAACACTGCCAACCTATTCCCATCAGGGGTGGCATCTGCTCCCGTGACCATTCCTTTGATGTCAAATTTACCAATCAAAGTTAACGGATTTGGCTTGAAAGGATCCACCGAATCAAAGCGATAAAGCTTGGTATAATTATCGCTTCTGTGTTTTGTAAGAATATATATTTTCCCTTTCGCCCAAAAAACAGCTTCCGCATCAAAATTTCTGTTCTTTGGTGGAATACTTTCCTGGTCGGGATAAAAAAATGGAATCTTCAAGCTTACCCTTGTAGCTATTGTCTGAGACGGGAGAGGCTCTTTAACCAAATAGATCGCCAGATCTCGTCTGGTATTGCTATTATTTCCAAAGGCTCCTATAATTAAATTTCCATCGTTATCGGTTGCCACATCTTCCCAATCGACATTCACTGCATCGGGAACCATGATACCAGCATACTCTTCAGCCCATTTCGGCTTAAGGATGCTTCCATCTCTTTTTACCGGGAAGATTCGGGGTTCATCACCTGAATCGTTATGCGTCCAGAAGACATTGGGCCAAAGTCGACTTTTTACCAAGCCCGAGGATTCATCGATAGGAGAAAAGCTTAACTTAGCATAAGGCTTTAAAGTAACAGGAGCTTTGTCTGGGAGTGAGACCCCTATTAGTTTTTCTGATCGAGGACAATCAATCAGAATCCCTATAAGAAAAACAAGCAATATAGCAGACAAAAAATGTTTCCACATATTACCCTCCGGGTTCATCGCAATGTGGTCCAATCGTCTCTTCTATTTTCTACTGGTTGGGATCAGATGACCAATTTTTAAGTGCATCTGAGAGTCTGAAAGCTAATCTTTGTTTTTTTAGAAGGATTACTTCGTCGTCGGGATAAGTTATGGTTTCATCATCTTCATTCAATCCGCAATCCAGTATCTGGAGTATTTCTGAACTGTCATTTATAAACTGATGCGCAATGTCTAACCCTGCAGGTTTAGCCACAAAGTCTCCTCCTTTGACAGAAACCTCTTCATTATTCATTCTCAATTTACCGATTCCTTTAAGAATTAAGAAAAATTCCTCTTGCCTCGAATGGGAATGATACTTGACGCTTTTCGCCCCTGGTTTGACATAATCGATATTGACGTAGATTCTATCACTGCCTGCCGCTGCTCCCAAATAAACTGTTTTCATTTCTGATTCGAACTCAGGATCGTCGATAAACTCATGGGGCAAGCTATCAATGCTCAAAATCTTTAACATCCCGGCTTCTCCTTTTCTTTCATTAGATGTCACCTAACACGTTCATACATAAAATATTGCGTATATCCGCCCTATTTGGCTTTTAATCTTTTCTGAACAGCTTCACTCTTTAATTCTCGAATGGCATCAGCAGCAATCCATCTAGCACTTTTTGAATCCATCTTTTGAATCTCTTTGGCAGTCTGAATCGCCTTTCTGTTTAAATTTAGATTGCGCTTTCCGATTTGCCGAAGTGCCCAGTTAACCGCCTTTTTTACAAAGTTTCTATTATCATTAGATTCTCTTTTTATTATAGGAAAAAACTTCAGAAAATCTTTATCCGTGGCTTTCTTATCATGAACGGCTAAGGTAGCCATTAAGACGAATCCCGCTCTTTTGACGAACTCCTCTCTTCTTTTGCTCCACTGGGTCGCCTTCGGGTGGGCAAATTCGGTCCTGTCCAAAAGATTACTGCAACACTGGTCGCATACATCCCAGGAGTCAAAGTCTCTTGCCCATCTTTCCATTTGCTTCTCGGTTACCTGAGTGGGATCGTCAATCATGCTCGCAAGTATCCGTGCCTCGTGGATACCTGATGACCAGAGCTTTTGAGCAAGCTTGTGGTCTATCCCTATGTCTTTGGCGATCTTTCTTAAGTTTGGAATTGACACGCCGTATGCGTTCTTTGTAATAATCCCATATTTTGCCATTCCCTCTACGGCTTTGGGATTGGAGAGAGATTTCAGCTTTTTTAAAATTTCTTCATATTGCATTTATTGCCTCTTTTGGAGCAGATAGCCAAAGCCAACCGTTATCGCAGGAATAATCAGATAGGTCAGGCCAATGTCCATCATATAGTTTGCAAAGGTCATCTTCATTGGTCCCCACATGAACATTAAAAGATCGATGCCAAGACTTATAGCAAACCATAGCACACCCAGTATAACTCCTTCTTTAAGTATGCCTGCTTCCAATTTTCTGAAATAAAGAATTGAAAAAAGCACAACACATATTGTTATGACCACAGGCATGATTGATTCGAATAAAGCAGGTGTGGAAGTTTTGATTGGAAATATCAGTATTGAAACTATGAATGGTATTAACCAAACCAAAAATCCATACAGCAAAACCAATTTAATCGATTTCATCTCTTTACTCCTAATTTACCTTCATGTTATGATTTTATCAGATATTTTTCAAAATCTTTTACTTTTGGAGGTTTTTTGCCTCTTCCCGGCTCAATTGCATGTCCCTCTTCTTTTAAACACGCTGTTAGGCTTCGTTGACAATTATTTTTCTCCTTCTACTATTTGAAATACACCTCGATATTTTGATATTTTTCTGACGTTTTCGAAACCTGCTTGCCTCACTTCATTTGTAAGTCCACATCTTAACATATCTCTTCGAGTAGGTGTCTCAAAGTTAAAAGGTAACCAATAGAATAACCAGAAACCCATGAATAATCGAACAAAGAGGCTTTTCGGATTATCTACCTCTAAAACTATCACCCTCCCCTTTTCTTTTAGAATCCTTACTCCTTCGGTTAAAACCTTTAATCGAACTTCTCTTGGCATTTCATGAAGAGCATGAGTGATAAACACCTTGTCAAAACATCTATCCTCAAAGCCAGTGCTGGTTACATCTCCTTCCACAAATCGAATGTTGCTAAAATGCCCTCTGTTTTTAGCTACATTTATTTGTCCGGAAGAAAGGTCCATTCCTATTATTTCGCTCATCTTTCCTGCTTTCTTGGCAATGGCAAAAGTCGCGCCGCCGGTTCCACAACACATATCAAGAATTTTATCTTTTGGTGAAAAATCGACGTGCGCTATCAACTCTTCTCTGCATTTCATTTCTCCACCGAAAGGTAGAAAACAATATTTCATCAGAAGATTATAGTAATGGCATTGAATATTATCGTAAAACCACTTATATGCTTTTTTGTTTAATGCCATCTCTTCCTACCATCAAACTTTGCTCAGGTAATGTCGCCCAGCGTTTCCGAGCTTTGAGAAGTGCCGAAGGCTGAAAGCCCGTACCTGATAGATGTGGTTAGGGAACACTGGCTGCCTTCTTGGCGACTATCATCACCTCAATTTCATCAAGGTCAATCATACGGCGTCTCCAGTTGCCTGCGGTCCCACCCCAGATGTGCTTTACCTGGAATCCTGCCTGGCGAAACAGCATGACAAGCTCTGTTGGCACGAACCCGTGTTCTCTCACCAACAAACTCTTCTTGCCTTCAACGGTATCATATTCCAAAGGGTAAATTTCAGCCATTGTAGTTGGATCAAATCGCCCCTTCTCCACGTCCTTTTGGTTATACTTCCGAATCATAGCTAATCCATTAACTACAGTAAAAACTGCCTTTCCATTTGGCCTAAGAGCTGTGTTAACATTCCGAAGTATGGACAACTCATGTTCAAAAGGATCACCATCCATACCCAATAGCCCGAAGGCTCCCTCGCAAAGGCAGATGACTGCATCAAACAGTTTTTCTGATTTAAATTGCGTAGCATCCGCGTGTATCCATTCCACCTCAACCCCAGCCTCCCTGGCTGCTTTCTCAGCTTCAGCCAGCATGCCGGAAGAGATATCGACGCCTGTGACTGAATACCCTCGCCTGGCGAACTCAACCGAGTGCCTTCCGGTTCCACAACCTATGTCCAGTATGCTACTGCTCTGTGGAAGTTTGAGCTCTTCAATAATAAAATCCACCTCCTGCAAGGTATTCTTAGTAAAAGAATTTTTCATATAAGCTGAAGCGTGTCCGTCGAAAAATTCCTCCCATTCGTTTCGTTTTGTCATCTTTTATTACCTCCCTGCTGTCTTTATATATTCTTACCAGCCAAAATCGCAGAACATCTTACATATTGCAAAGCACGAAGCATTTGGGCGAGCCTTCTGGCTTCATCCGGATCAATCCTGCTTCTCTTTATGGACCAAGATAAAATCTTTTGCTAATTCATTGAGCGATGGCGTATAACATTTCGCGTGTTTACAAACTGCCGACTTGTCCCGCTTGTCCTGAGGAATCGAAGGACGCAAAGCCGAGGGAAGGCCTTTGAGGGATTCCCGCTTTCATCAGGACGAATCATATATCCATCGTTGCGAAGTCGCATGAGTTTCTCATTTCCCAAACCATTTCAAGCGTCTATTATAACTTCTTTTTATCGTTTTAAAGTTCGAATATAGAGGATATGTATCGTAACGCAAGTTGCTATCAGAATCAAAATAATCCTGACAAAAAAAATGTCAACTACAAAAACAGCAGAAAATAGTATGGTGATCCATAATAAAGAAAGGGAAGACAACTTTACTTTTAACGGAACCCCTTTTTTCTCTTGATAATTTTTGATGTAATTTCCAAACCATTTGTTATTTAAAAGCCAGTTGTAAAATCTTTTTGAACTTCGAACGTAGTATGCAGCCGCAAGTAAGAAAAAAGGAGTCGTAGGCAAAAGGGGCACAAATATTCCCAAAACTCCCAGCCCCACAAAAAAGGTTCCTGTAGTAATCAATAGACCTCGGATCAGTCTACTGGATGTTTTGCTTACTTGATTGGAACCATCACCATATTGCTCCCGGTCTTTCTTTTTCACAATAACTTTACTATTCATTTTCACAAAGTGTTTCTGGACTCTGCGTAATGAGAAACATCAAGGCTACGGGGGCCAAGCACAAAGTCAGAATCAATGCGGAGTGGTTTTCTACTTGAGCAGTTCGTTCCAAGTATCTCGGAAACGGGCAAAGCTTTTGCTATTCTTTTTCGGAGAACGAAGATTACCCCGACGGTCGATGGCAGCAAAGATATTTCCCTTGGTGGTTAGAATTTGTTTTTTTCTCGCCACAAAATACCAACCATGTGGTTCGACGTAAACGATAATATGTGTACAAGCCTTTTGCTCGGATAGACTAACTGGGGCGGTCAGGTTTACACCCTCGGACCGATTAGCGATATCCATAGCCTTTAACTCTATGCGGCATACCTTCTCGTGCCTGGGGTGAAATGCCAGTAGATCGTATCCATCTTGAAACGCTTCACCAACTTGCCAACCCATCGTCTGTAGTTTATACGCCACGCGTGCCCTGCCGACTTTCTCAAGTGCAAGATTTCGACCCATAGTTCCTTCGTTAAACTATTTCAATTAACTCGTCTATATCCGAACCGCTTCGCATATCCCTCTGATTTGAAGAGATATGCGAAGTTCGGATATACATCAAAATACGTTCAGGTGGCGCTGGCAGTTTTACCAATTCTCACACAAAAGCTCGTAGTATGCTTGTGGATGTGCACAGGCGGGACATTCATCCGGTGGTTCGGTGCCCTCGTGGATATACCCACAGTTGCGGCACCTCCATTTCACCACCTTTTCCCGCTTGAAAACTCTGCCCTTCTCAATGTTTCCCATCAAACCCAGATATCTTTTTTCATGCTGTTTTTCCGCATTGGCTATGGACATCATCACGCCTGCTACTTCGTCAAAACCTTCTTCTTCGGCAATGCGGGCAAACTCCGGGTACATGGTGGTATGCTCATAGTTTTCTCCAGAAGCGGCGGCTTTTAGATTATCTTTAGTATCCCCGATCACACCGGCGGGAAATGAAGCTGCAATTTCCGCTTCCCCGCCTTCTAAAAACTTAAACAGTCTTCCCGCGTGTTCCTTCTCATTATCTGCCGTCTCCACAAAGATGGCGGAAATCTGTTCATACCCTTGCTTCTTTGCTTTGGATGCGAAGTAGGTGTAGCGATTCCGCGCCTGTGATTCTCCGGCAAAAGCTGCCAGAAGATTTTTTTCCGTTCTTGTACCCTTCAGACTTTTCATTCTTTCACCTCCATTTTGCGTTAATTGAGCGCAATCCGCTGTACACCCTCTAAAAAGCTTGAGAAGGTTATCAACAGAGCGCTCAAATATTAGTGTTCCATTATTCCGGGCGTATCCAGGCTGAACCAGTAGAACTGGTCTATCAAAGCCTGTTTTTCCGCCATCAGGATGTTAAAGTGGCGATCCTCTTGCTCCGCCAGCATCAAAAACATCTTCCTGGCATCGGGATCTTTGGTTTGCTCCGCGCTTTTACTATAAAACTCGTATGCCTCTTTTTCCGCTTTGATTCCAATATCCAAAGCTTCTGAAGCAGCGGTGTTATCTCTTACGTCTACATCAATCTTTTTCACCTTATCAGGATCAAAAGGAAATTCTTTTCCACCGCTTATTTTTTTATAATAATCCTCCAAGAGTTCTCGATGCCTTTTCTCATCAGAAGCCAGAAATTTGAATTTCCCTTTGCCACTTTGGTTCTTGATGGTATCAGAGAGCCTGGTATAAAAATCAAAAGCGGACTGCTCGTTGTAGATGGCCATAGAGAGTGCCTCCAAGACACCTGTTCCCGGTGTGACTTTACCTTGCGCCTCTTTGTATACCTTCTTTTTATCTTCTTTCATTCTGTCGCTCCATAAATGTAGTTATCAATCCCACATCAAGACGTTCTCATCGTATTCGCTTTCCAGGCGAAGTTTATGTTTTGATTCCTCCTGTGCCAGAGTCGAGAATAACTTTTTAATCTCCGGATCATCCGCCTTTTCCGCCATTAGATTATATAACCTATGCGCGAATTCTTCCCTTTTTATGGCTAAACGCAAGGCGGACGCGTAATCCATGTCTGGTGAAAATTCCTGCTCATCCACAAAATCACTGATTTTCAAATCGGGGATTTTTTCCAGCCTGTATTCAGAGACGTCCTTCTTTTCTATTCCCTGAAGTATCTCCCGGTGTTTTTGCTCCTGCCCAGCCAGCTCTTCAAACATTACTTTCGTTCCCGGATTTTTGGCTAACTGGCTATAGGTGGTGTAGAGATTATAGGCTTCCGCCTCTTTGCGAATGGCAAAGGTGACGACCTCTTTGAAATTATTGAGCTCCATTTTCCCTCCAATATATGATTAGACTGCTTTGATGCTTTTGCTTTTTACGTTTTCGATTAAATTCTTCTAAGCAAAACTGAAAATCTCGATCATGAGAGTTGCGGTGTCATGAAGAGACAGAATTTCGGCGCCTCTCAAAATTTAAACATCCAGAGCTTGAAAAACCTCAAGAAAATGTGTTTCGGGTCGACTGGTGCCTCTCCACACGTAGCGACCATCCATTCACCTCCTTTACTTTTTTGCGAGCCACAGCCCGTGAATGTTACAATACTCTCGAGCCAAGGTGACCTCCCCTTCGATCTCAAACTCGGCCTCCGGCTTCTGGTCGGGGCCTAAGAACTTCCGGTTAATCCCGTTATCGGCGTGAACAGCAATCCATTCGATGTAGTGCCGCTGCTCCATGGGATGAGGCACAGAGCCCACCTTGACTTTGACGCCCTTGTCGGTCTTCTCGATCACTGGCACGTGTTTCTCCTTGCCCTCGTCAGCGATCTTGGGGGTCATCAGCTTCATGGGCTGGTTACAGCAGACAAGCTCGCCTACACCCTCGTGGAGAACCTCCACGATGTTCCCGCAGATTTCGCATTTATACACCTGCAATCTTTCAGTCATCTTAACACCTCCTTTATTGTGGAATTATGGGTTCTGAACGTATCTGAAGTCAGTCCTAAGACTGAATTTGGTTGAAGGTGCGGAACAATGATGCCAGATACGAACAGATGTTATTGGAATTTTGGGGTTCACTTTTTCTTGTCTTTATTGCTCATTCGTAATTCTTCAGACATTGTTTTGATCTCTGTTAAGTCCTGCTGCATTTCACTCCAGCCATACCAGAGGGCATAATCCGGGTTGGCGTGGAAGGTTCCCTGGAAGGTTCTCATCCGGTGCTTGAGAAACATCAAGAACAGTTTTTGTTCTATCACGGTCGGCGCATCATGGAATGTAAGCAGGTCGGGAAAGGGATAGGCGTAGCTTTCCGGCTTTGGAATTATTCCATCCTGGTATAAGCCACCTACTTCCCGGATTGCCTCAGCCATAAGATGATCCGCCTCCTTAATCATCGCATCGCCCTTTTCCAACTCCGCTTTGGCAAAGTTCACCGAATGGCACTGGTTGCACGTATTTATCATCTCATCCCGCTCTTGTTGCCAATCCTCCTGGGTAAGCCGGACAACGTCCGCTGCCTTTACCACGTCAAGCCTGGCAGTGGGGTTTCCATCCGGGTCAAGCACTCCCAGTCCTTGCAAAACAGTTGCCCGGTCATTTGCCCACCCCTCATCCTCCGGCATTGGAAGCCTGACCGCTAAAAATCCCCAGGCTGTTCGGACCGCATGATCACCATCCTGCATATGGCAGGTCTGACACGTGGGTGCGGCAACATCCTCAGGAAGAATTCCGCTCTGTTTCAACAGGACTCTGACGCCGTGCTTGGAGGATGAATACATCTCCCATTGCGGATGGTCAATACCCATGTGGCAGGTTCGGCAGGCTTGGGGCTGTTTGGCTTCCTGGACCGAGAAGACGTGCCGGGTGTGACAGGCATCGCATGATGCCACCCCAAACCCTGCACCACGCATTTTCAACTCTTTTATCTCTGCTTCTGTCTTCAATCCGATCTTGTGGCATCCTCCACAACCCTTCATCCCCTCCATCAGCGCCATGGGCTGCCAGTGAGCCGTTGGCATGGCTTTCATCGCCGCCCAGGCCAGGGCGTGTTTTCCATCTTTGAATTGCTGAACTCGTGTTCCGTGGCAGAGAGCGCAGGTTGCAGGTGTGGGGATTTGCACTCTTGCCACATCCTGGGCAGATCTATGCTGGTCCCCATGGCATACCGAACAGTCCACTTCATTCTGGCTGTGCTTACTCAGTTGCCAATCTGAGACGATATTGGGCGTGACCTTTTTGTGACAGTCAACGCACTCTTGAGCCAAAGCGACGGAAGCAACAAACAAGCCCAACAGAAGAATGAGAATCTTTCTGGAAACCACAATACACCTCCTTGGTTTTAGTTTATCCGAAATGTTCTTTCACTAACATGGCAGATACGTTTCGCCACACCTGCAATCTATTAAGAAGAATGCGCCCACGGTTGAAACTTATTGCCGTGTCATGCGACGTTGCCATATTATTCTTCCAGTTTCTTTTTCATCTCCTCAAATTGCTCTTTGGTAATTTCTCCCTTGGCAAACCGTTTTTTCAGGATATCCAAAGGAGTTTCTTGATCGCTATCAGTTTTGGATTTTGTATTTTGTATAATCAAATATACCACCACCCCGATTATGATTAAGAGTATTATCCACATATAACCACCTCCATGTCCGAAATCCATCCCGCCCTCCCAACCCCACATATGCCCGTGATCAACCCCAGAAATAAATGCCAAGATCAGTAGAATCAAAAGCAGCGTCACCAAAACTACAAGACTGCTTTTCATCATTCAACCTCCTCGCTATTTTATAGAATCGAATACCTCCTTCAACTTCGCTTCAACCTCTATGGCAATTTGCTTCAATGCCTCATTTTCAACCATCCCCATGGCAATTGTAGGTCTGATTATGGACAGAATTGTTTTGCCTTCCTTTTCATAGATAAGGACATTACAAGGCAACATCAACCCTATATCTTCCTCTGCCAAAATAGCTTTATGAGCGTAGGGAGGATTGCAAGCGCCCAAGATAACATAATTCTTGAAATCTATTCCCAGCTTTTCCTCAAACTTCTCTTTTACGTCTATTTTGGTCAAAATTCCAAAACCTTTCTTTTTCAACTTCTCTGTGACCATTTCCTCAGCTTTCTTGAAAGGAAGGTCAACCTCTTTTCTGAACCCATAGGTAATCATCTTAAACCCTCTTTTTAGATTTTTAATAGTTTTGCATTTATGGCTACTATGACGGTGCTCAATGACATCAAGACCGCTCCTATGGCCGGAGTAATGACTATACCGGCATTATAGAGCACTCCGGCGGCCAGTGGAATGGCAAAAGCATTATAGCCGGTAGCCCATGCCAGATTCTGGGTCATCTTCCTGTAGGTAGCTCTTCCGAATAATATCAGTTCCGAAACATCTTTGGGATTGCTATTGACCAGGATGATGTCCGCGCTCTGCGGCGATGTCGGTTCCGGCGCCGATGGCAATCCCCACATCGGCCTGAGCCAGAGCTGGCGCATCATTAACCCCATCTCCGGTCATTGCCACAAATTCGCCTTCATCTTGAAGTTTTTTTATTTTCTCCAACTTTCCATGCGGTAAAACTTCTGCAAAATAGGCGTTAAGCCCGATCTTTTCGGCAACACTTTTGGCGACCTCTTTGTTGTCTCCGGTCAGCATCATGCATTTTATACCGGCGTTTTTTAGTTGCCTGATCGCCTCATAAGATTCTTCCCTTATCTGGTCAGCCAGGCTGATAACACCGACCACCTTGTTATCCATAACCACAAAAACCGATGTCTCTGCTTCCTCGATCTGGACACCAGCTTTAAGTGGGATATTGTTCTCCTTCACGTAGCCCGGGCTCACCACTTTAACTGCTGTGTTTTTCACAATCCCCTCCACCCCTTTACCTCGTATAGCCTTGAATTCAACAACGTCCGGGATAGCGATTCCTTCAGCTTGAGCCTTCTTGACAATACTTACCGCAATAGGATGTTCCGAATGTCGCTCCACCACCGCCGCCATTTTCAATATCTGCTCTTCTTTCAAGTCATCTTGCAAGGAGATTATGCGAGTAACGCCAAAGCTGCCTTCAGTGAGCGTTCCTGTTTTATCGAACACCACTGCGGTGATCTTTCTCGAGTTTTCAAATGCAGTTCGATTCCGGATTAACAAGCCTTGCTTTGCCGCTAATGCGGTGGACACAGCCACAACCAATGGAATTGCCAAGCCAAGTGCGTGGGGACAGGTGATGACCATCACCGTGACCATTCTTTCCAGGCCAAACACAAACTCTTTACCAAAGCTAAGCCAAACCGCAAGGGTTATAGAGCCGGCTGATAAAGCTATTACTGTCAGCCAAAGAGTGGCTCTGTCTGCCAGCCGTTGCGTTTTCGATTTTGTTGTCTGGGCTTCCCGGATAAGATTTATGATTCGGGAAAGATACGAATCCTTTCCGGTCTTCTCTATCTTAACAGTTAAGGAACCTTCCCCATTGATGGCTCCGCCGACAACCTTGCCCCCGGTCTTTTTCTTAACCGGTTTTGACTCCCCGGTGAGCATGGATTCGTCAATAAAGCTCTCTCCTTTTGTTACCACCCCATCAGCAGGAAATTTTTCACCCGGTTTTACCAAGATCAAATCCCCTGGCCGAAGTTCGCTTATTTGAACGTCTTTGATCTCGTTGTTCTTTATAAGATGCGCATCTTTTGGCATCAGACGAGCCAGCTTTTCTAAAGCTTCTGACGCTCCCAACACAGACTTCATCTCCATTAAGTGCCCCAAAAGCATGATATCAATCAAAGTGACCAGTTCCCAAAAGAAAATCTTCCCCGGCACTCCGAATACGACTGCCGAACTGTAAAAATAAGCCACGGATATTGCCAGTGCGATCAACGTCATCATGCCCGGTGATTTTTTCCCGATCTCTTCAAAAAACCCTTTTATGAAAGGCCAACCACCATAAAAGAAAACAAAAGAGGATAAGGCAAAAAGCAGATACAGGCTTCCCTTGAAAGCGAAAGAAAACCCCAACAGGGCTTGAATCATCGGTGAAAGGGCAAGGATAGGCAGGGTGAATAACAAACAGACAAAGAAGCGCCTTCTGAAGTCTTCTATCATCATCCGATGATGAGATGCGTGATCATGACCGGCGTGGCTGTGTCTCATCTCATGATGGGCATGTTTCTCCACAGGTGTGGAGGCCGGAGCGTGGTGATGGTGAGCATGCTCATGCATCATATGATGAGCATGTTGCATACCACTTTCATGCTTCTTATTTTTGTGTTCCTCGTTCATGCTCTAACGACCTTCTTCATCCATGTCACACTACATTGCGGGTGCGCTCTTACGAGTCTCTCAATTGAATTTCGTAATCTGGGCAGAACCACGCTTTAAGCTATCAAGTGTTAAAGGTGATGGCCGGGGGACCTATCACTTACGTTTGAGTCGATTTGCCGAACATCCCTCAAAATCTTTCTGTGGAGCGGCCAACTCAAAGATTGTGGAAAATTCGTTATCGTTTTCGATTTTGTATGTCAGCCTGGCCCGCCAGCCTGAAGGGATGTTTTCTATGCTCTCCGTAATGAAAACTATAGTTTTGCCGTCGGAGGAGAGGCTATCGAGAACGTACTGATTTACGAATCCCTCCACATGGAATTGCCGTAGTACAAACTTCCCTCTATTGCTATCATAACTGATCAAACCGATATCCTCGTGCACCTCGCCTTTCGGATTCTCATCCTGTGGTTCAAACACTGCTCTGTTTGTCATCTGGAGAAATTTTTTGTTTAGGACGAACCCAAATTCTGTCTCGATTTTGGAAACTCCGGATTTTCCTTCTCCCGTGCCCTCCCACGAACCAATGAAAAACCTGAAAGGTTCCCAGGTATCCTGTTTTTTATTCTCCTGTGCCAATAGGACACCCGGCAGAAGCATCAAGATGAAAATCACTTTAATAGCGATATGACTAAACTTTGACATTTTTCCTCTCCTTTTATTTCAAGATCGTATCATTATCAAAAGCATCTTGAATTTCTTTATAGCAGAAAGAGCGTGTGGTTGATTGGCTGGCATTATGATCATTTCTCCTTCCCTTAAACGAAAGGCCTTTCCGGAAATGGTAATCTCTGCTTCACCGTCAAGAAGATAGACCAAGGCGTCAAATGGTGCCGTATGTTCACTTAAGCCTTGCCCTTCATCGAAAGCAAACAAAGTTGTTGTTCCTGTTTTTTTCTTTATTAGCTCCCGGCTAACCACAGAGCCCTTCTGGTAATCCACCAAATTGACCAGTCTGGTTGCTTGTGGCTTGAGTTTTTCTTCATCTGTTTGATCCTTATTATGCTCCATCTTTTCTCCTTTGTTACTTTAAGAGATCTCATCTGAGCTTCGGATGCTTAAATAAGATCCTAAATGAACCTCTCAAATCGCTCCTTTTTCGCCTTGCATATGGGGCATACCTCGGGAGGTTCGTCTCTGGCGCATAAATAGCCGCAAACCTTGCACCTCCAAACTGGCTGGGAAAGCGAGGAGATGCCAGGCGCCTCAACTTTGGGTGCCGCTTTTTTTCTTTCCCTCTTCGGAGGCCGTCTTTCCGGTATCGACTCCACTTGTTTCTCGCCTCTCAGAACCTCCTCTGACACATAAAGGGCGCAGTAGCAGGTGCCATATTCGTTCAAATCCGTGTCCCGGTAATCGCAGGGGCATATTATGTCAAGATCTTCTTCCTTGATACCTGCGGGCAATCTGCACGGACATGCCCAATAGCCAAAACGTTTTTCGTTTACCAGCAGGCCGCTTATCAGCTCTTTGGTATGCTCCACATCAGGGTTAAGGTGGTATCCGGAAGCCTCGGCTTCCTTGTTTAGCTTTTCATATAGCCTGTCAACCTCTCCCTTAGTTACTTCCATCTCGTCGCTCATGCTCCCAGCACCTCCCTGATCTTCTCCTCTTTGTATCCCACGATACACTGGTCGTTGACCACCAGTGTGGGGAAGGTGCAGCGTGGATTCCAACCCTCCACTTCCTTCATAGTCTTATCCCTGTCGTCTCCCTGGAGAAGATCAATGTCCACAAAGTGATATTCCACCCCCAACTCATTCAGCAGCTTCTTGGTCTTCTTGCACCATCCACAGGTGCTCAGAGCAAATAATACGATTTCTCCTCTGTTCTTGCCTTTCACATGTTTCTTATCCACCATCTTTTGTTTCCCCCTTTTTCTTTTTATAATCTTTAATTGCCGCATGAAGGGCATCCGCCGCCAGGTTGGAACAATGCATCTTAGCTGGCGGCAGACCTTCAAGTTCTGTCGCCACGTCATTGCGCGTTAACTTCAAAGCCTCATCCACGTGCATACCCTTCGCCATCTCGGTTGCCATGCTGCTGGTTGCAATGGCTGAGCCACAGCCGAATGTTTTGAACTTGATATCGGTGATGATATCGTCCTTTACTGTGATGTACATCTCCATTAAGTCCCCGCAGACCGGGTTCCCCACCTTTCCATATCCGTCAGCATCTTCTATGCTACCCACATTCCTCGGATTCATGAAATGATCTAAAACCCTCTTGCTATAACCTATATCTGCCATATGACTCACACCCCTTCTCTTATAGCGGTGAGAGTTTTCTCAATCTCTCAATTGTTTCCTTAACCGCTTTTGTGATTTGAGGTACGTCCTCAAGTTTATTCGATCGTCCTAAGGTTATAACCATGGAACCATGCGCCTCCTCGTGTTTCAAGCCTATTGCCAAAAGAACGTGCGATGGCTCCAGAGTTCTGGAAGTGCAGGCGGACCCGGTGGCTATCTGTATGCCGTGCCTCATGTCCATATTCAAAAGTATGCTCTCGCCTTCTATGCCGCTGAAGCGAAAACTTGCGTGGTGGGGAAGCCTTTGGGTGGGGTGACCGGTGAGATACGATTCGTCGATCTTTGTGATCTCTTCGATGAGTTTATTCCTTATTTCCTCAAGCCTCTCACTTTCCTGATTCATTTCCTTCCTGGCTATGCTGGCTGCTTCACCCATTCCGACGATGGCGAATATGTTCTCTGTACCGGACCTTAAGCCTCGTTCCTGTCCACCTCCGGGAAGTATTGCTTGAAGTTTAATACCAGGTTTTATATACAATGCACCGGCCCCTTGGGGCCCGTACATATCGTTGGAGGAAAGGGTAAGTAAATCTATCCCATCATTTTGCACGTCTATGGGTATGCGCCCTGCGGCGGCGGTTGCATCCACATGAAGATATAAACCTTTTTGGTGAATTATCTCACTTATCTTTTTTATAGATTCTATCGTTCCTATTTCGTTGTTTGCGTACATTATCGAGGTCAATGTGGTCTCTTTGGTAATACTATCATTGAGTTTTTCTACATCTACCATCCCGGTGGAGTCCACCGGTATGATGGTGAGCTCAAAACCGCTTTTCTGAAGCTCTTTCATGGGATTGATAACCGAGATGTGTTCTATGGCGCTGGCGGCAACTTTTTTACCTTTCCCTATGTTCCTGAGCGCGGTTCCTTTAATGGCTAAGTTGTTTGATTCAGTTGCGCCACTGGTAAAGATAATACAGGTTTCGTTCTCTGCGTTAATCAGCTCTGCGACTTTTTTCCTGGCATCCTCAATGGCCGTTTTGGCGGTCAATCCTGCTGAATGGAGAGAGGAAGGGTTTCCAAAGTCACTTTTGAGATACCGTTCGGCAAAAGCCAATACCCGGGGATCTACGGGCATGGCTGATGCGTGATCCAAGTATATCTTTTTCATAGGAATGCCTCCGAATGGCAAGATGGCGTTGGAATCTGGGGTAATGTCGAAATAAATCGCCATCTTTCCAATCAACACTTATACCCTATAAAGTCAATTCTTTTCTTCCCCTCAAATCAAAACCACATGGTTGTGCCTGCATCCAATGCCAGATCGTTTAAGGTCGCAGCGCCTACTATTTTCACTCCCGGTATCAGTTCAACTTTTTCCCAACCAAGCATCTGCTTGGAGGCCTCACACACATAGATTTCAATTCCCATTTCAAGGGTTTTGTTGATCATCTCCATAACACTGGGAAAGGTTCCCAGCTTTATCTTCTCAGCCGCTCCGGGAATCAGTATCTTCAATCCCTGGCCTAAATAATAGAGTTTCGGGTTCAGATCCATCGCCTTGGCGGTTTGCGCCAAAACCAGAGGCGAATATTGTCGCTCTGGCTGATCACTGGTTTGCACATACAGAATTGATTTTTCGTCCTTCATTTTATGCCTCCTATTTTCTTTTATAAACAACAGGTTACCCAATTGCTTTGATTCAACTCATTTCATACGTTTTATGAAGAAAGTTAAAATTGTCCCCTCTTTTTCAAATCTAAGAATCTCGTGTCCGGTCCTCTTGGCCCATCTTTTGATATCCTCTTCTGCTGCCGGATCGTCTGCCTCTACTTTCAACACCTGCCCAACCTCGATCTTGTCGATCTCTTCTTTCGTCATGGCGATTGGCATGGGGCAAAAGAGGCCAACGCAATCCAGCTCTGCATCATAAACAATATCTGAACCCATGGTCACGACCTCCTTTTTGTTTCGATACCCACAAGCCGCGGATAAATCACCGATATCAACCATTTCCCATCAGCTACCTTTTTAGATTCTTCAGGAAATCTATTATTTCATTTATATCAGGCAACTGGCTTATTGGGTAGGTATTGAAGAATACTATTTTCCCATTTTCATCCACCACTATATTCGCCCTCTCCGAAAATCCGTTTTTCTCCCGGAAAATACCGAAAAGCTTTGCCACCTCTCCATGGGGCCAGAAGTCTGCCAGAAGGGAGGTGTTCTTAATCCCCAGGCTGTCCGCCCATGCCTTCTTTGACGGCGCCGAGTCGACACTCAGACCAACTGCCACAGTGTTGAGGGAATCAAAGGTCCCTTTATTCGCTTCCAGAGATTGCATCTGCTTGGCACATAAGCTGGTCCACGCCAAAGGATGAAAAGAAAGCAGGACCTCCTTTCCTTTATGTTCCGACAGCTTGAACTCCTTCTCGTTTTGATCCTTCAGGGTAAAGTCTTTAGCCTGATCGCCGACCTTCGACTTTTTTGCCTCTTCCATCGTTTTGACCTCCTTTTATCGTTTAGGGTGGAATTTATGCTACGAAGAAAGCAAAGCTCCCACCTTCTTTATTCTCTCTTCTCTTGATAATCTCTTTGTCACTGGATTCCAGTCGCCGTAAAGAGCTCTGTGAAATGCTGGCTTGTCCTTTCGGTATATGATTCCGATGGGGAGCTTGTCAGTTCTTTTGGCCACACTCATCGCTTCTCCATAGCTCTCTGGTACTTGCTTTAGGATCTCCACCAGTTTGTTGTATTTCTGGTAGGTATTGTTGAAGCTGACGCACGGCTGCAAGACATCCACAAACGAAAAACCTTCATGTTCCACCGCCTGGACCATTATGTTTAGAAGATGATTTAGTTTGACCGGATAACCCCTGGCAACGAAGGTTGCGCCTGCCTCTAACATTAGAGCCAATGGATTAAAAGGCTCCTCAATACTCCCTTTTGGCGTGGACGGACCTTTAAAGCCCTTTTCACTCGTTGGCGTATATTGACCCGTGGTAAGGCCGTAAACGCCGTTATCATGTATGATCACGGTTACGTCCGCATTCCTCTTGGCAGCGAACATCATGTGGGCTAATCCCTCCCCAAAGGCATCGCCATCCCCGGCGAATGCCACCACTTTAAGATCGGGGTTGGCGATCTTCATGCCCTGCACCGTGGTCATGGATCTGCCATGAATTGAGTAGAGTCCGCTGAGGTTAAGATAGTCAAAGATCTTCCCGTGACAGCCGATGCCCGCGGAGATGACGATCTTATCCCTCCAGATTCCTTTCTCCTCAAGTGCCTTCACTGCCTTTTTGAAGGCGTTGAGTATCCCGAAATTCCCGCAGCCGGGACACCAGGTATTCTCAGCGTAGGTTCCGAGATCGTCCATTTGTTTCTATCTCCTTTAGAGTTGAATGCAACCTCTGAGCAGCTCAAAACCTCTTAAATTTTTCACTCGAAACCCCACACACGGGACATTTCTCGGGCGGGGTTCCCTCATGAGTATATCCACAAACAGGACATATATAGATCTCCGATATCTGGATGTCCTTTCCCCCCTTCACCTCTTGTTTGGCTTTGCGATAAAGCTGAGCATGTATCTTCTCCGCCTCAATGGCATAATGCATGGAAAGCTCGGCCCCCTTCTCCCCCTGCAGTTTGGCTATGGCCATGAATGCGGGATACATCTCCTCTACCTCATAGGTCTCCGCCGCAATGTAAGTGTCCAGATTCCCGGCGGTATCCTTTATCAGTCCCAATTTTCTGGCGTGATTTGTGGCATGCACCTGTTCTGCGTAGGCAATCGCTTTAAACAGCCGGGCCACGTTGGGATATCCTTCTTTTTCAGCCTTTTCGCTGAAGATAAGATATTTCATGCGAGCCTGGGACTCACCCGCGAACGATTCCTGCAATGATTTCTCTGTCATCTGTCCCATCTTTTTGGTCATTTCATTTCCTCCTTTATCTTATCAGCCAATTCAACCGGATCGAATGGTCTTCCATCATACTTCCTGATAACCACCTTTGCCTCGATTCCAGCTTTCTCTTTGAGAAGAGAGGTAAACTGTGCGGAGCAACTCTGCTCGACCGCAATCACATCACCCTCTTTGTATTTCTCAAACTCCCATATCGGTAACGGCTCTAAGTATATTGGCTGCACAACTGTGGCATCTATGCCACCTGCTGTGAGCGCCTCCAAAACACTAAGCGTGGTCGAACCATAGGTAAAGATCTTGGGACCCTTGTTGCCATAAACGTTGACCGTGTGCATTCCCTTCATGTGTCCGATGATTGCCCTTTGTTTCTTCTGCCTTTTCTCCTGCATCTTGGCAATAATGTCCGGGTCTTCGGTGGTTATTCCCAGCTCATCATGTTCGTAACTGTCCCACTTGTTCAGTTCTTTTGAAGGCGGAAACAACAGAGGCGACACCCCGTCCTCTGTGTCTAAGTATCTTTTGTAATCACCGCCGCTGTGCATAACCGGCTCAGGCCATTTGGCTTTGCTGATATCGATGTCCACCGTCATCCTGCTTTCGGCCAGATGCTTTTCGGTAAGCAGAATTCCCGGCGTTTGAAATTTCCAGAGAAGATGCAACATCTCAGCCGTCAGACGGAACCCCTCCTCCATGCTTCCAGGCGAAGCGACGATCCTGGGAAACTCACCGTGCCCTTGATGAATGGCGAACCTCAGATCTCCTTGGGAAGTGTAGGTGGGCACGCCTGTGGATGGTCCTGGCCTGGAGCCCAGGTAACACAAAACCGGCGCCTCCACCATTCCTGCAAGCGAAAAAGCCTCCTCCATCAGGGCAAAGCCCCCGGCGCTGCTTCCCACCATGGCCCGGGCACCGGCAAAGGTTGCGCCGATGGCCATGTTGATGACCGCAATTTCGCTTTCCGGATGCACTGCCGCGACACCCAAATCCTTATCATGGACGGCGAGGTAATGCAGGATCGATGAGGAAGGAGTCATGGGATAGGCAAAATAAACATCCAGCCCTCCTGCCGCCGCCCCAAGGGCTATGGCTTCGTTCCCGGTGAAGATTTGTCTTTCCCTGTCGCCTTTCTCCAATTGGAACTTGCCGCCTATTTGGGGCTGTACCATGTCGTATATGGTCATGGCGTAGACGATGTTGTTCTCGATATCTCTGGGATACTCCTGGTCTATGATCTTTTTTAGACAATCTTTTTCACATCCCACGGCAGCGGCCAGTATGGCTACGGCTCCCACCCCCATCCTCAAGTCTGGATTGGGGTATTTCTTCGCCTCGGTCATCAAAGGCACTCCTAAGCCCTCGACATCCTTTACCGCATCCGAGTTGTATACAAGCATTCCGCCATCCGCCAGGTGTTCCTTGTGTAGATCATAGCTTCTTTTATCTGGAGCTACCACCAAATCCGCTTTCATATAGTGGCTGGTGATTCTTCTGGTGGCACTGCTGACCACGGAAAAGTTATGACCGCCTTTGATCAGGCTGCCGTAGTCGTCCATGTGAAAGACAAAGCGTCCCATACTGGCAAACACCCGGGCCGCTACAGATCCTGCCTTTCTGACACCTTCACCCGCTTTACCACCAACTATGAAGGTAAACACATCCTCGTTCATGACCAACCACCTCCTATGGGTCTTTTGACATTCTTCTGAGATATCCGCCAATGGTTCAACTCTCTGAGTGAATCCCTGTCTCCGACCCGGAATTGAGAAAACTGCACGGAAACCTTAGCCCGCGATCGACGCACACCTTTGGCTAACGCTGACTTTGTCTTTTCCCAGTCTTCTGTTTCACCTTCTATAATTTTGAAACTTGGATGACAATCGATCTCTTTAACAGACTGCAGCTGTTGGTATCGATGAGGATCGCGCCTCTTCAATTTGTCGCATAGCCGACTAAACTCATATCTTAGCTGGCCTTGGGTTACAGGGATTTTCTTCGTTGTGTCCTTCTCTCCGATTTTCCCCTTGTCAAAATGGTATCCTCGGCTTTTTGACTCGTCCCAAATTGACATCAGGTAATTTGCTATCGCTCTCTGAGGATGAGTATGCATTCTGAATCTTTTCAACTGAGGATGATTCTTGTATCCTTCTGTTTCTTCCTTCAAAACCTTTTGTGCAAGTAAGGATTCTCGCCACAAGGCTACCAGTCCTACCACGTCGAGATATTTAGGATGTATGCTCCACAACCTCAAATATTTAGCCTCCAAATAGAAAAGTTGAGAACCGCCGCAAAGCTTACCCACAGGATGTAAGGGATGAGGAGTATTCCTGCAATATTTGACACCTTGAGGAAATACAATATACTCAAGAGTATTGCGATCCACAGAACTACGATTTCAATGAGTCCGACAAGTGGAGATCTCAGTCCGAAGAACATAACCGACCACAAAAAATTAAGAATCAATTGAACAACGAATATGCTTAGAGCTATTTTGACCCTTTGGTCACTTAGGCCTTTGTTCCACACTAGAAACGCTGCTATGCCCATCAACACAAACAAGGTAATCCAGACGGGCGAAAACACCCCATCAGGCGGAGTGAAAGACGGCTTCTTCAAAGTGGCATACCAGGTTGGAATTGCAGGCCTGGTAAAAATCGATCCGAGCACACCTGCCAATTGACAGATGATTATGCTTGTTATCAATTTTGAAGCCGCAATCAGTGTGTTCTTCTCCATCTTACCACCTCAAATATTCGTTCTAATTCTCCATTAGAATTTCTCGAAGCGCAGATTTTGCGTCAAGATATAGAAAGTCGTATCCAGATTCAAGTAATCTCTTTGGCACCACCCTTTGCCCTGACAAAATCAACTCTTTGGCCATCTCTCCTAAAACCAGGCGTAACGCAAAAGCCGGTACCGGTAACCATGATGGTCGCTTCATAACCCTTCCTAAAACTCCGAAAAAATTTTAAGACGTGAGGGGACTTGGAGCTGTTAGATTGAATACACCATGCAAATCCTCTCTTTCCCAGAGGAAACGAATTGCCTTTACTTCGTCATAAATATGAATCCATGAAATCCACTGTTTTCCGCTCCCCAAACGACCACCAACAAACAGACGAAATGGCAGAATAACACGAGAAAGGAATCCTCCATTTGGTCCAAGCACAACACCTGTGCGAATTATCACATGCCGAACACCCACAGATTCTACTCTCTTGGTTGACTGCTCCCATTGTTTAGCCACTTCAGACAGGAATCCAGATCCAGATGAGGATGACTCGTCGAGCACTTCGTCACCACGACCGCCATAATAGCCAACACCAGATGCTTGAATCACGACCCTGGGCTTATTTTTTGCCTGTTCTACCGCTTGAATAACAGCTTTTCCTGCATTAAGCCTGCTTTCCAGAATCCTACGCTTCTTTGTACGTGTCCATCGTCCAGAAGCAATGCTCTCTCCTGCTAAGTTGATAATGGCATAAGCGCCATCTGCATAATTTGCCCATCCTTGTGCGGTCTTGGCGTCCCACTTAACAACGTTAACTTCATTTGGGAGCAATTTGTTACTTTCGCCGGGATTACGTGAGAGTGCCACCACATCATAGTTTTCTTCAATCAATTGCCTGCTCAGTACTTTTCCGATGAAACCACTCGCGCCGGTGGTAATTATTAGTTTGGACACATTCTCTCCATTTTCTGCGTTAACCTAACTGTATCTGGAATTTCTCGACAAGATGATCAGGATAATAGGAGAGTTTCGCCTTACGGAGTCCCGGCTCTCCCAAATCCTGTTCCCGGTTGACATAAGTCACGTTTTGCCAACTTCTCTCACAGAATTGCTGGTTGATCACGGCATAAAGTTCCGGGATCTGTGGATTGGCTTTCTCAATATGCACCACCGCTGTCTGGTGGTTTAATAATTCTCCGAGGGCAAAGGCTTCCACCTTATTATCTATCAGGATCACCCCGCCTCCTATTCTCAAACCACTGAAATGCTTCAAAGCTTCTCGCACAGCCTCCCATTCATCCAATAGATTCATGTCTTCCTCACACCGACGCCACTCACACCAGCTTTCTGCCAAGTCCGAACATCCCTTCACATGATCGCTTTCCAGTGGGGCATAGGTGAATGAATGGGTACGGAGGAACTTGTTGATGTGATTACGCTTGGAATGATATCTCCTGCCAGCTAATTTGATCAGATCTTCACTTCGATAAATGTAGTCAAACTGGTCTCGGGTCAGGTCGACTGAAAGATCTGTTGCTCCCTGGATTTCCGAAATACAAAGCTTATCTGCCCGCTCAATTCGAGGCTCTTTCTCTTTTTTCTCCTCCTTAAGCCATTTTAAAAGCATACGCACGGCTTCCAGTCGGGACGGAGGCCCCACGGGTTGGAGGGCATAAAAACCATCGGTGTTGCTGGTGCAAAGAACAAGCAGCCAGTCCCGGTACTTGGACCAATGGAATCCATAGTGAGAACGCCATATGAAAAGATTGGTAAAGGTCCATTCAGACGTCTGGGGCTGATATCTCCCCAGGATCTCTTGAATGAAGTCCCGGTCTTCCAACCCGATCGGTTTGAACTCAGGAAATTGTGGATACATTGCCATCAGTTTCTTCCTTGTTAAATCCCACATAAGCAGCCACCAAAAGATGGCTAAGCTATCTGGCCAGCTTGGAAGCTATGGTTGCCACGTGTTTTCCCTGAAACCGCGCTGCGGCTAACTCATTTTCGCTGGGCATGCGATCTCCTTGGGGGCCAGCAATCGTGGATGCTCCATAGGGAGAGCTACCGGTTATCTCGTCGATGCGCATCTGTCCCTGAAAGCTATATGGTAAGCCCACAATGATCATCCCTTGATGGAGGAGCGTGATGTGAAAACTGAGGATGGTAGATTCCTGACCTCCATGCTGTGTATTAGAGCTGGTAAACACGCTTCCCACCTTCCCGACCAGCGCCCCCTTTGCCCAGAGCGGCCCGGTAGCGTCAAGAAACTGGCGCATCTGTCCACACATATTTCCAAAGCGCGTGGGCGTTCCAAAGATGATCGCATCTGCTGAAGCCAGCTCATCCACCGTACATATGGGGACATGAGCAAAAGTCTTCTGAGCTTCGAGTGCTCCAATTTGCTTAAGTATCTCTTCTGGCAGTGTCTCCGGAACGCGGCGCATTTCTACCTCTGTACCTTTAACTACCTTAGCGCCTTCTACAACCGCCTCTGCCATTCGGTGGATATGTCCATACACAGAATAATAGACAACTTGAACCTTCATGGTTTCTTTCTCCCTTTATTTACGGTTTGCTTTTAATGCGCTCATCTCGGCAATATGACTTGTCGTCGCTTGAAATTTTTGTTTTTGGACTTACTTTCTTCGCTAACGAATCTTCCTTTTCCACCATCTTATAGTAATCTCTTCTCTCCCTCAATCTTTTTTATGTCCGTGATGTTCTGAGTAACCTCCAAACATCCGACATACTCTCCTTTTTTGTTGCGAACGGCAAAATAGCGAATATATATCAGCTTCCCCTCCAAAGTGAGCCAGAACTCTGCTATGTCCCTTTTCCCACTTTTGAAATCTTCCACTATCTGATTAACCAGGTGCACGCTTTTTTGAGGATGGCACTGCTGAACCTTTGTGCCGAGCACCGCCTTTGTCCTCAAAAATATCTTATCTTTGGGCTGGCTGAAGTATCGCACTACGTCATCTTTGTCTACAAAAGTTACCTCCACTGGCAACGTGTCAAAAATTGCTTCGATCTGCTCGTTTGATAAGGTGCCGGTTTCAAAAGCAACCATGCCTTCTCCTCCTGGTTTACGAGTTGGTGTCTCCTTCTTTTCTGTGGTTATCCTGGCCGATTCGGGCGTAAAGCAACAATAACCAATCTCTTCAAATTGCTGTCTTATGTCTCTGAACTCGTCTTCGCTTATCACCTTTAGAGCCGTTGGAAAAAGAATATTATTCTCCTTGTAAAAATGATTGGAGAGCATTTCAGCTAAAGATATCGCCGCTTTCTCCAACTGGTCAGCAAAATCTTCAAAACTCATTTTATCATGAGCATCAAGAAGCTTATAAATGTTCTTCTTCATCTCTCTAATTTGATCGTGCTCCGTCCAAATCATTGCCGGGGGTTGGGTGATGCCGTGCTTCTCCAGATAGGGGAAAAGGACGTTCTCCTCCCGTAAATAGTGGCTTTCCGATTCCTTCAGATGCTTTACAATGTGGCCTAACTTGGTCATCTTTTCACTGTTTGAAGCGGAATCTTTTGTCCCTTTTATTTCTTTTGCAATATCCTTCAGCTCTTCTGCAAACCTCAAGAGGATCTTATGCTCCTCCATGAGAATATGTATGGGGTGTCCTGGTGGCGCTATGGATTTTTCCTTCTCCAGTGACTCTCTGAACAAAGCTATGTGAATGTCGCAGAATTTCCGGATTTCTTCAGGAGGCATGCCTTCCTTGATAAGTTCCTCTTCTATCCGGGCAATCTCCGGAGCTGTAACATCTTTGAACGCCTCCTTAAATTTCTCTTTGATTTCTTCTGCGCTTTCTCCCTGGTGCAGCCTTTTGACTAATTCTTTTAGCAATTCTTTTTTGGTTGCTTCTTTGCCAGATAGTTCATTTGTCATGTCAACTCCTTTGATTCTTTTAAAAACTCATCTGTTTTTGCTTTTATTTGATCTCTTACTTTTCATTGGGTTTTTCTTACTAAGAGGAGCAGGAAACAGTTTACATCTTATTATTGATTTTTTCTCCCACACCTGTTTTGGGGTTGACTTGAAATCCCCCTTTAGCAAAGGGGGATTTAGGGGGATTTTTCAAGTTTCAAATCCCCCTTCCCCCCTTTTTCTAAAGGGGGGATGTAAACAATTATATGCTCTCCTTAATAACTGCCTACTTCTTTTGACCGTCTTCTTTGAGCTTAAATTCCAGCCAGTCACGCATTTCCTGAACGTTCTTGGACATGTACCAACGCCCGTTGGCAAAGACACCGTAGTCGGCTCCGGCCATGGCTGAGGCATAGCGGGTAGAGTTAGCAAAGAAAAGCCACTGCTCCACCCATTTCTTCTCGATGGCTTCATCAAAGATGTTAGCTCCCTGAGGCAAGCCTTGGGCCGCACCCTTCTCCCATGCGGTTAACAGAATTTTAGTAACAGTCAGGGTCATCTCATTGGTGGTCTTAATGGTGTTCTCGAAGCGGGCAAATTGGTTGTCCACCCACTGGGTGCTGTGACAGGAGAGACACACCTTTTGCATATTCTCTTTCCGTTTTGTCATCTCCACCTCATCGATCAGATACTCAGACGCCGGCTCACCGGTAAGTTCAGTGGGCAGGGGCAGTCCGGCCTTGTTCATTATGATAGCAGTATTGGGAGACTTGGGGTGAGGGTGCGCATAGATGACACCGAAGATTCTCCACCAAAGACGATCATTCATCTGGTGGCTCCTCTGGGCCACAACCTCATCATCCTTGGTGACGATAAGGCTGGCATGACAGGTGGCACAGGTGGGAGCGGTGAAGTCTTTCCCCACCACCCATGGAACTGCATCAAAGTCCCAGTCCTTACCCACAGACGAAAAAATGTTGCCATGTTTGCTGACCTGATAGACCTTGTAGGCTGGAACGTCCGGTCCTTTGTGGCATTCGGCACAGGTGTAGGGTTTTCTTGCCATTTCAATGGAAAACTGGTGCAGGGCATGGCAGGCGGCGCAGGAACCCATGCTGCCATCCGGATTCAGACGACCCACTCCTTGATTGGGCCAGCCGGAGAGGATGGGAAACTCCATCTCACCCAGAGCTGTCTCCCGGATAGCCGTCCCTTGCACCATAATCTCGGTTCCATGGCAATACAGGCAGGACTCAAAGTTGGTTTCCTCGTCTGGATCTGTAAGCGACGTCCTGGTGCCATCGAAATCCTGGATTCCGTTGATTGCAACGATTAAGCTGTGATAAACCGGATTATTGGTGAGATTGATGTGAGCGTAGGACATGATGTTCTTTTCATACTGGGTCTTCTCCGTTGGATGGCAGGTAGCACAATCTTCAGGTGTGACCACAGCGTGAACCTGAAAGCCGTTGTGCCCAAAGGTATCATTGTGCTTTTCGGGATTCATGGTGTGACACTCGGCGCAGCCGACCGTGGTCATAGTCAGGGGTTCCGGAATGCTGTCAGCTGATACGCGCCGTGCCAGTTTTTCCTTCTTAACAGCTTCAGCCGGGGTCACCTTAGCGTGAAGGCTATTTTGCCAATCGGCCACAATGCCGGGAGTAACCGAGGCGTGGCAAGAGAGACAACCCCCTGTTTCGTCGCTTTGCTTTGGTTCTTGAGCATAACCGATCCTAAACGGAAAAGAAAGAACCAGAAGTATAACCGGTCCAAGTATGTTTCTCTTCAATACCCCATAGGCCACCTTATTGCCCACCCAGCATGTAATAAGTTTATTCCAGTCACATAACATTGCGCCCTCCATGGTTACAATTCCTTATTAACAAAGCTTTTCCTCTTCATGCTTTTTGAGGATTTCATCTGCCAACCTGCTCAAAGATTTGAAGTCTTCTTCTTTGGGATGTCCTTTCACCAGAACCGGCTGGAGAATTTCCGCTTTTAAATTAGTCAGCATACCTGTAATTTGCTTTATCATTTTTCCTCCCCATCCATAAGAGCCAATCACCGATGCAAATTTCAGCTTCGGTCTTAAAACGTTTGCCAGATAGGCGGCATAAACAACGTTCGGATGAGGACCTACTAAGACAGTGGGTGAGGCAATTACTATGGTAGCGGCATCCACAAGAGCCTTGGCCAGCTCCCCTATGTCAGTTCTTGTCAAATTGAATGGCTTTACAGTGATGTCTCTTTCCATCAGTGCGTCAACAAAGTAATCCACCATGCGCTTTGTGCTGCCATGCATGGAGATATAGGGTATAACTACTTCATTTTTCACCTTATCAGATGCCCAATCTCTATAGGCATCAAGAATGAACTCTGGTTTATCGTAAACCGGACCGTGGCTGGGAGCAATTATCTTTATGTCCAGATTCTTTATCTTTTCTAAGTTTTTCCTGACAGGAACCCGGAAGGGCATCATTATCTCAGCGTAGTATCTTTTGGCAGATTCATAAACCTGTGCTTGGTCGGTAACAAACAGCTCGCTTGTGGACAGATGAGATCCGAAAAAATCGCAGGAGAACAAAATCTTATCCTCTCGCAGGAACGTAACCATAGTCTCAGGCCAATGCACCCAGGGGGTGTAGACAAACTCCAGGGTTTTGTCTCCTAATGACAATGTTTCCCCATCATTTACCGTTATGAACTTCTCATCAGGGATCAGTAACAAATCCATAAGCATAACTTTGCATTTAGGGTTGGTCACAACCTTGGCGTCGGGATAAGCCTTCAGTATGGTTGGGATTGCTCCAGAGTGATCCTGTTCGCCGTGATGGGCGATGAGGTAATCTAAGTTTTTGACTCCAAGTTTTTTCAGGTTTGCTAAAAGTTCATGCTTCTTGGTGGGATCAACTGTGTCCAAAAGCGCTGTTTTTTCACTTCCTGCTATCAAGTAAGCGTTATAACTTGTTCCATCCGGAAGTGGTATGAGTTCATCAAACAATCTTCTATCCCAGTCTATTGCACCCACGGAGTAAACGTTCGGTCTCAACACTCGCGAAGCCATATCTTTTTCTCCTTTTCCATAACTCTTTTTGCGTGTGATAATGGTTAACGCATTCTCAATTGACGGACTGTCAATTTTGTATTCTAATCCTCCTTCGCCAATTCGAATTGGCTCTTGTCTGCGCCACAAACCGGACACACCCAGTCATCCGGCAATTGGTCAAAAGTCGTCCCTGGTTGTATTCCGGAATCCGGATCCCCTTTTTCCGGTTCATAAACATAGCCGCAAACGGTGCAAACGTATTTTCTCATTTTCTTTGTCTCCTTCTTATTATCTCCTGCATTGTATGTTGGTGCTGTTTTTGGAGCCTTACCCCCTTTTATTTCGCGATAGTAGGCATAAGTCATGGGCTCCTTATCTTCGATGATTTCGGCGCCGATCACCTTCCCGATAAAAACAGTATGCGTTCCTACATCCAGACTGTCGATAAGTTCAGCCTCTAAGTAACCTATGGCATTTTCCAGAACTATGGGGGCGCCACTTATGCCGACCTTATAATTTATGTCTTTAAACTTATCAATGTCACGACCGCATCTGAAGCCAAAATGTCCTATGAATTTCAACGGCGTTTCTTTAGATAGAATGGATACTGTAGAAACTTTGCTTTCCCGAATAAACTCATGAGTCAAATTCTTATTGTTAACACATACCGCTATGGTTAGAGGTTCTGATGTCGTTTGAAATACAGTGTTAGCAATTTGTCCGTTGAAGCGTTCACCTTTTTTTGAACTAATAACGTACAAGCCATAACTGATTTTGTGAAAGGTCTTAGTGTTCATTGTGCTCTTTCCTTTGCGGTATAGCCAGCTCTTTCCAATTGCTCTGTTATGGTGATCTTATCTACCTCCCCATCTACCTTAACCAGCTTTTCATCAAGCAGGACTTCCACACTTTTCACGCCCGGAATCCCTTTCAAAGCCTGCCGGATAGCCATCTGACAATGTTTGCAATCCATATCCGGAACATGAAAGGTGTATTTTGCCTCCCGCATTTTTTCCTCTTTGGTCTTTAAAAAACTTTTGATTACCAAGCCAACAAATAAAAAAGTGGAAATCAGTTTGACAGAATAGGGAATTTCTCTTCCCTTAAAAAGCATATCTTTAACCACTACTCCGCCCAACAAGGAGTCAAGCAAGATTCCGGATGTCAGCGCAAGAAAGACTATGGAGACAAGATAGATAAAAATGACCTTCTTTCCAAACTTTTTAGCAACAAAAGCAATGGTTACTGTATTGGTGGCAGTGCCAGCGATGAGAAAGGCAAGTGCCGCTCCCGGCACCAATCCTTTGGTCATCATAGCGGCAGCCACCGGCACGGATGCGATGGCACATACATATAAAGGAACCGAGATGGCAAGCATCAGGGGATAGGCTATTACTGGATTGGAAAGATATGCCTCGGATATATCCCGTGGCAAAAGGGCAGATAGGACGCCGCCAATCAGAATTCCCCAAAAAATCGTTTTCCCAATGTCCTCTGGTAAGGCTCCAAATCCGTAGCTAAAACCATCTTTTAACCTTTCCTTGAGAGGATGAGCATGTGCGGGGACAGATTGAAAATCTCTTTCTTTTGTTTTTTCTTTTACAAAAAGAATTACCAGTGCCCCTACCAGCAATCCACCCACCAGGGCGGAAAGGGGCCTGATGATGGCAAATGCAGTCCCCAAAAACGCATAGGTCACGAATATGGAATCGATCCCCGTGGTGGGGGTAGACACCAAAAACGACATGGTTGCCGCTTTTGATGCGCCATCGTTCTTGAGCCCGGCAGCAAGCGGAATCACTCCGCATGAGCATATGGGGAGAGGTATGCCAAAGACGGTCGCTTTCCACACCGAGGAAAAACCTCCTCCTCCCAGATGTTGCCTGATGAATTTCTCGCCAATGAATGCATGAATCAAACCTGAGAAGAGAAAACCAAGTATCAACCAGGGACTGACTATCAAAGTGAAGTCCCATATCTGTTTTACCACATCAACGAAAAGGTTCGTCACCTTTTTTTCTCCTTCTTTTTTAAACATTCCTTACAAATGCCCTTAAAGTAACCGTGTCTTTCATCAATTTTGTGTCCATCTATGTTATTTTGGTCCACATAGGGGCATTTGATATCGATGTCTATCACCCGACCACATCTACTACATAAGAAATGATGATGCGGAAAATTTTTGTAGTCATATCTTGTTTCTGTGCCTGTAATAGTTATGGCATGTATTATCCCTTTTTCCAAAAAAGCATTTAAGGCGTTGTAAATAGTGGTCTTTGAGATGGTTGGGATCTCCCTGATGAGATCCTCATATATCTCTTCAACAGTCGTATGAGTCCTGTGCTTATCTAGATACTCCAGAATCCTCAGGCGCTGGTATGTGGGCTTCAAACCTTTTGCTTGCAGGAGCTTTGTGGCTTGCTTAGTTTTTGTAACCATTACAAATTAGTATACGATCCAAAAGTGGAAATGTCTCAAGTATTATAAAAATTTATTAAAAAAATTTCAGAGGTCTTTTCTGGATGCATCGGCATTGGGAGGGACTGTTTCTCAAATAAAAATTGGTGACACACACTGCTCGCTGGGAATGCTATCATCCCCAGCCCTTGCGGAGAATTCATACGTATCTTCTTTAATATGAATTCCCTGTGGATGACGGAGACCCCCATACTGCTGGACTCCTCGCAATGACATTAAAGGAGTTTTTCAACAGGGTCTTGAGTTGGGCGCGGGAGTCCTCATTAACTTTCGAAATGTATAGGCTCATTAAAAAAATTATGAAGTTTTCAGTTGCATAATTCATATTGGGCTTATATACTATAGCGACAAAATTCGAAGGAGGGAGGAATTATGACCATAAAGCTTCCCCGGCTTTTGCCCAAGGAGGAGAAATTTTTTGATATGCTCAAAGCCTCCGCCAAAAATCTTCTGGAGGGGGCCAAGGCCTTGAAAGATTTGGTGGACGATTACACCGATGTGGAGGAGAAGGTCCGCCGTATAAAACAGATAGAACACAAAGGCGACGAAATCATTCATAACATCATAGATAAATTGGACAAAACCTTCATCACTCCCATAGAGAGGGAGGATATACATATCCTGGCTTCTGAGCTGGATGATGTTTTGGATGCGATTGAAGGCATCGCCAGTCGACTTTACAATTTTAACATTCCCAAGCCTACCCCGGAATGTATTCAGTTGGTCAATATCGTCTATCGAGCGGTGGAACAGATTGAGAAGGCGATTTCCGATCTGGAACACTTTGACAATCTCTCACCTTTTTGCGTCGAGATAAACCGTCTGGAGAACGAAGCAGACCAGATCTCGCAGCAGATGATAGGGCAACTTCTGGATAAGGAACCGGATTGGCGGGTGGCAATAAAATGGAAGGAAATTTACGGCCGGTTGGAAACAGCGGCTGACCATTGTGAGAACATTGCCGACGTGGTTGAGAGCATAGTGTTGAAAAGCGCCTGATCCTGTCTTGCTTTTAGCCATTATTATGGTAGGGTTGTTTCTTCATTTTATCGATGAATTAGGCCTTGGGACTGTTTGCTCTATGGTTTATACCACGCCTCATTCCTTTTTGGAGGGGGGGATAATTTCCCCCGTACATTCGGGAGAACGGCTGAGTTGATTTTGGCTTTTCTGTGAATAAGAAAGCCAAAAACCTTGGTGGTTTAAGGAGTTGATAAAAAATACGAACAGCTTTTTTATCATTACTCTATATGCTGTTCTGCTACTAAAATCAGCGGAGGGTGCTTTTGCTGACCAGGATTGGGAATACTGGAGCAAATACTCCTTCGAGATAGCAGGCGGTAAAAAGATTGGTTTCAGTCTCCAGCCTGAATTTAGATTCAAAAACACTTTTGAAGAATATTACTATTCCAAGACTTATTTCGGTCTGTTTTACAAACTGAATAAGTTTGTCAAAATCAAGGGCTACTATGCCTATAGAACAAAAAAAACTGAAACGGGTTGGAAAGGAACTGATCTGTTATACCTGAATCCAACATTGGAATTCAATTGGCTGGGTGTAGATTTCAGTAACCGTTCTCGACTCGAATATAACTTTGACAGGAAAAAATTGGTCTATCGGAACCGGTTAAAGGCTGGAAAGGATTTTTATAAAAGCATAGCGTTCTTTATTAAAGAGGAACCTTTCTATTCTTTCTTATCTGGCCGGTTCGAAGAGAATCGCTTCTCTGTCGGTTTTTCTCTGAGAGTTTTTAAGAGGGCACGCTTTTCTGCAGAATATATGTTAAACAGCAAGAAGGTTAACCTTAGCTGGCGATCCGCCAATGTGTTAGCAACCGGCTTAAGCTTTCTGCTCTAATCATCAGCCTTAACTGTTCTAAAGGAGGAACTAAAGCAATTGGGTGATTTGATTCTGCTTTTGGCCATAATACTTGCCGCCTTAGTCTATGATTTTTTCAACGGCTTCAACGATTGTGCCAACGCTATAGCCACCACCATCTCCACCCGGGCACTCTCACCCCGAACCGCAATCATCATGGCCTGGGTGCTTAATTTTTTCGGAGCTTTGAGTCATACCGCTGTTGCCACCACCGTGGGGAAGGGAGTTATCGATCCCCAGCAGGTCAGCCTGACTCTGGTGTTGGTGGCTTTAATTGGAGCCAGCGTCTGGACAGGTATGGCAAGTTTCTCCGGTATTCCGGTGAGCGTAACCCATTCCCTGATAGGGGGGCTCCTGGGAGCAGGGATTGTCGCTTCAGGTTTCGAAATAATCCTTTTTCAGGGAATAAATAAAATCCTCTTAGCCATGATCCTCTCCCCAATTCTTGGTTTTCTGGGAGGATTGCTTTTGATAGTGGCGGTCTCCTGGATTTTCAAAAATTCATCATTCCGGGTGGTGAACCAGCGTTTCAAGCGGTGGCAGATACTTTCTGCCGCCTGGATGGCTTTTTCTCATGGGATGAACGACGCACAAAATGCCATGGGTGTCATTGCCATGGCTTTGGTCAGTTACGGCGCATTAGCTACCTTTGAAGTCCCATTATGGGTGATGATTGCCTGTGCCAGCGCCATGGCTTTGGGAACAAGTGTGGGTGGGTGGAAGGTGATTAAGACCATGGGGAGCAAAGTGTTCAAGTTGCAACCGGTTCATGGATTTGCCGCTGAGACCTCAGCGGCGGCTGTAATCGCAGGGATGTCACTTCTCGGAACTCCCATCAGCACCACCCATGTTATCTCCACCGCCATCATGGGATCGGGCTCCTCCCGTAGGCTCTCCGCAGTCAGGTGGGGAATAGTGAAAAATATTGTTATCGCCTGGATCATCACCATCCCTGCTTCAGGCTTAATAGCCGGGGGGCTATACTTCATAGTAAAACTGCTTTCTTAAGTTGTCCAAAAAGTCCAATTCATTAAATTTACACTGGAGTGTAAAGCTTTAAGTGTTATTGAAAAAGTGTTTTTGGAGTGCGAAAGCTTGCTTTCGCGATTTGATGTTATATTATCTTACCCCCACTTAAATTCTAAAGAAAACCGCACCAGCAAGCTGGTGCACTCCAAAGTCCTTGCTTCCTGTTGGTGTTTTTCACCAACGGCAACTGTAGGGGCTCGATTCATCTCGCACTGTGTGGGACGGGTCGCATAAATGCGACCCCTACAAACGACTTTTGCTTAGTTTCTCGTTGATAACGGACGCTTTTTAGGGCGAATCTCACCCCAACCCCTTTCTTAACAAGGAGAGGGAAAACCCGTCCCTTTTTGCAGGATTTTAACGCTTGCTTGAATGCTTAAGATTTTGTATACTAACTCGACCAAATGAAGCAAACGTTAAAGAACATTCAACGAAAGGAGACAAAGATGAAAGACGAAAGAATGGTCACCCTGGCTAAAAATCTGGTGAATTACTCTCTGGAGCTGAAGCCGAAAGAAAGAGTGTGGATCGAGACCAGAGGCTTTCCGGTCCTGGATATGGCAAAGGAGATGATAACTCAGGTAACCAAGAAAGGGGCTATCCCTTTCTGGTATTACAATGATGATAGCCTCAACAGAAGATGGCTTCTGGATTGTAATGAAGACCAATTGAAAAGCCTGGCTGAATTTCATTTGTCCATGATGAAGATGGTGGACGCATTCGTTTCATTCCGGGGAGGAGACAATGTCTTTGATCTGAGTGATGTTCCTGAGGAGAAGATGAAACAATATATGACCCTTTACTATAAACCGGTTCATCTGGAGGAGAGGGTCAAACATAAGAAATGGTGCGTTCTGCGTTATCCCACCAACTCCTTTGCTCAGCTGGCAGAGACCTCTCAGGAAGCATTTGAGGATTTTTATTTTGAGGTATGCAATATAGATTATGCCAAGATGTCAAAAGCCATGAATCCTCTGGGTGAGCTTATGAGCCAGACGGATAAGGTGCGAATAGTTGGACCAGGCACCGATCTTTCATTTTCCATAAAGGGAATTCCCAACAAAAAATGTGATGGCAAGCTCAACATCCCTGACGGAGAGGTATTTACTGCCCCGGTGAGGTCTTCTGTGAACGGACATATAAGTTTTAACACTCCCTCGATTAATGATGGGGTTTTGTATGACGGCGTCAGGTTCGAATTCAAGGACGGGAAAATAGTGGATGCTAAAGCCACAGTAAATCAGGAGAAGATGATAAAGCTTCTTAACACAGACCAGGGAGCCAAATATATAGGGGAGTTTTCGTTTGGAATACATCCCGACATAAAAAAACCTATGAAGGATACCTTGTTTGATGAAAAGATCTTCGGCAGTATACATCTTACCCCGGGAAACGCATATGATGAGGCGGACAACGGAAACAAGTCAGCTATCCACTGGGATTTAGTCCTGATCCAGACCAAAGAATACGGCGGAGGGGAGATCTATTTCGATGACATCCTTATCCGCAAGGACGGCATATTCGTGCACCCAAAACTAAAAAATGTGTTGAGCGAGGAAGCGCTGAAAAGTTAATACGGACGCACGAAAATGCGTATGCATCTTCGATTTGTTACATTTAACTTGATTGCCCCTCACCCTTCCCCTCTCCCCCTGTATAGACCGGAGAGAAGGGTAACAAGTGTTCGGGTACATGGGTAACACTATTATACACGATGATCAATTTTTTTCAAGTTAATATGTGCAATCCTTTGTTTGCAGTAGAAGACATCCATAACTCCATCCTCCTGTGGTCTAGGTCGCAGGGCGACTCGTTCGCCTCTGAAGGCTTTGGGTATCTTATACTCATCTC
>Ga0209979_1000330_pt1 | contig 67276 bp, 59 predicted proteins | sample AnhtaG_FD_183114 | JGI IMG/M metagenome (GOLD analysis project Ga0209979, IMG submission 183114) | Deep subsurface microbial communities from Anholt, Denmark to uncover new lineages of life (NeLLi) - Anholt_01485 metaG (SPAdes) (version 2) | ecosystem: Environmental > Aquatic > Marine > Oceanic...
TCATCCATGAACTGTTCCATTAAAGCCTCCTTGCAAGCAGGGCAGATAACTTCCAATTCGAGAAAGTACTTCGTTAAAAACGCAAATTCAGACGCATTTAGGAACCCTTGATTCGTTCGCTCGTCTCAATCTAATTTTCTACAGCCGAACCTCCTTTCAAGGCGAAATTGTCCAGCGAGCAGGGAAGCGAAAGCTTGGAGTTCAAGGGGAAGATCGTTGTTCTCACAGGGCACTTTTGGCTCTTTCTAGCTTCGGGCCGTGGGGTGTCTTATGGTAGCTATTCGCAGGCTATGCCGTCGTCATCCCTATCGAGGTCGTGTATATCCCCGCGTCCCAGTGACTTGCAGTAGTCATAGCAAGCCTGGGCCTCCTCGCGAGTGCTGAAGTCCTCGCAGTTGTAGATATTACCTGAACAGCTACAGATGGGGACGGCGCCTGGTATGAAAAAAGGACGCTCATCGTTTGGTGGTTTGCTTGGAATTGGATAAGCCTTTACTTCGTAACCAAAGCCGCCGTCTGGGTGAACAAACCGAACCCACCTGTGGGTGAAGACGACATCAATTAGGACCTTGTAACCTTTGGTAGGCCAACCAATCCGGCGGCTGCAGCCAGCTATTCCCCGCCCATCAGTGATGCCGCTACAGCAGGTCTCATATCTCTTGAAGTGCCAGGTTGTGTCCATTCGTACACCACGCCTAGGCTTGCCATCTATGATGAATTCACCAAAGACAGTCACGACCGAATCTTGGGGTGGCGCGGGCTTATCTACCCAGGCGGTCACTGTCACAACGGGGCCTGGCGGCTCCCTCGGGACAGCGGCGGGAGTTGGCGCAGGTGGGGCTGGTGTTAGTGCTGGTGTGAAAGTGGGTATCATAGTTGGTGTATCTATTAGTTTAGGAGTCGAGGTCGGCGTGCTGGTAGGTATTGGGGCGCCGGGTAGGTGTTCGCAGGCTATGCCGTCGTTATCCCCGTCGAGGCCATGTATATCCCCTTGCCCCAATGATTCGCAGTACTCATAGCAAGCCTGGGCCTCATCGCGAGTCCTGAAGTCCTCGCAGTTGTACATGTCACCTGAGCACTCACAGATGGCAGCGGCCAGTAGTTGGGTAGGTGGCGAAGGCATGGCAGCTCGCGTTGGCGAAGGCGTCGGCATCGGTGCCGACAGCGGCAGCGTTAGCTCGAGGGATGGTGTTTGAGTTGGCAGTACTGGTGTTGGCTGGGGCGGCTGCGTTGGCAGTAGTGTGGGCGGGATAGGTGTGGGGGTTGCTTCCACAGGTATTGCTGTCGGACTAGCTTCCACGCGCATGGGGGCTGTTGGTGTAGGCTCCGACGGGTCCCTTGGTACGGTTGTCGGTGGGACAAGCGTGGGAGTCGTCTCTACAGGTTTCGCTGCTGGGGTAGCTTTCACGGGCGCTGGCGCCGTTGCTGTGGGCTTCGGCGGGCGCGTCGCCACGGCCATCGCTGTAAGCACCGCTTTTGTCGAGGTTTCCACCGAAGGCTCAAAGTACGCGACGTACACCGCCCACAGTACCATCACAAGAACCGCCAACACGACAATGGCGGCGATAGAGTACATGATTTTATCTGCCGTAGTCATTGACCCTTCTCCTCAGCCGCGTCGCTTTGCCAAAGGTCGGCGACTCCATTCAATAGCAATACTCCGAAACCATTGCCCCTGTTGCATCGTAGAGATAACCACAATCTCCTTTGTTGTTCCAAATCGCCCTTCCGCTTCCGAAGCTGAAGCCACAGCTTTCCGGGTGATGCTCATTGGTGTACACTCTGCACGATTGCCCTGGCTCGATCACGAAGTCCGGGAACCCGAAATCCTGGCCGGGGTCGCCCGCGTTCAAGCGCCATCCCTTCAAGTTCACAGGTGCAGAGCCGTTGTTTGTGATCTGAGCATACTCATCGCTTTCAACTTGCATCACGACTCCATCATAGAATATGTAGCTGATGACGACGTTGCCCATTCCAGGCGGTCGGGGTTGGGTTGGCGTAGGCTGTGTCGGCGTTGGCGGTAAGGGAATCGCGACAGATGGTGGCTGGGTAGGCGGCAAAGATGTCGGCGTCGGTGCCCAAAGTCCCACCCCAGCCTCGCGAGCCTCTTTCTGAAGCCTCAGGAACAAGTCCTGATATTTGACATCCGGCGGATAAGTGCTGACGGCAGCATAACCCAACCTGACCAACTCGGCATTGACCATCAAATCGCCGACCCATACATATCTTAGCAAGCGACCATACCGGTCAGTTTCAGAGACATCCTTCTCGAGTTCTACAATCTTTCCTCCTACAAGTCCCTCATTCTTAGTTGACGCTTCTTGCCCCATCCATTCAACTGGCTTCTCAGGGTGCTTTGTCTCCGGCGTATCAATGCCGATGTAGCGAACTTTGTATAACTCGCCTCCCATGCTGACCTCGATGGTGTCACCGTCAATGACCCGCACGACCTGGGCCTGGACGTGCGGCGGGGTTGCGGACGGCGGGATAGGGGTCGGCGTCGGCTCAGCTCTGGTTGCTGTGGCTGTAATCACGGCCTCCCCCTCGGGGATGGTTAACTCCTGGCCTACCTGCAAGAGCCTGGGGTCTGAGATAGCGTTGGCTTCTTGAAGGGCTTCGACCGTAACCCCGAACTCCTTGGCGATAGCGCTTAAAGTGTCGCCTGCTTCAACAACATAGATCACAGGGGTAGCAGTCGGCGGGACAGGGGTCAGCGTAGGGGGAATCGGCGTGGCCGTCGGCGGGATCGGTGAGGCCGTTGGAGTAACTTCCATGGGTGTCGGGGTTGGCGCACAAGACACGAGCAGCAAAACGCTCAGCAATAGTCCGAACTTTTTCATCCTATGCTGCTTCCTTTTTGTGTTCTGGCGGCCACATTGCCCCCACTTGTCGCCCACCACGTTGATAAGCACAAAAAACGCCAGCCTCAGGGCACGGAAAAACACAGCCTTGGCTGGCGTTGCGTTTAGGGATGTTGTTTGCTATGTTGCTCGACCACGATCAAGGGCGGGCTACCGTGCCCTGCCAACTACAGCTATTCTAGCACAATGTGGCTGCGTGTCAAGTGGTTGTATTGATCTTGGTGTAAGCTCTACCGGCCCAGCGGTATCTCGATGCTGATGGAAAGAAAAAACTCCCCGCCGGGAGACCTGCAAGGACCAGCGGGGAGACGCCCATCAGCATGTACCACTAGCGCGGCTGCAAACCCGAAAGGAGCAAGGCCGATGGGCACCCACTATTCTACAGCAAAAGTGGCAGAAGCGCAAGCGCTAGACACACTCTGTTATACGTCCCTGCCAAGTTTCTTCGCTTCTTCGTAAAGCCAATCAAAATCATCCCAGTAATCTTGTCCTCGTTCCCGCCTGTATGCACTAATCATTGGTTGTGCGTTATTCCAACAGCGTATTATGGAATTGCGCCATTCTGCTGTGATCATCGTGGGATCAATGACTTCTCTCTGTAGCAGAATAGCAACCACATCATAGGTGTTACAGGCATGTTCGGCATGACTTTTTTGCTCATCTGACCATTTGGTGAAATCCCGCTCATCTAGTTGAATTAGACTCCGCCTAGCCTCTCGGCATTTTGGTTCCTGCAAGAGTGACACAATGCCCAAGAATATCTGAGCAGTCCTATCCTTCTTCATCTCCCTCAGTTGATACACCGCGAATGCAATACCTACAGCCACAACCAAGAATTCCAAGAAGGCAATCGCAGTTTCTATCCATTGCCCTATTGCGCCTACGGCAGTCCATGGTTCAGTTGACATGATTTTCTCCTTCAGTGTCTAACTAACTCGTCTCCATGTTAAAGTCAGTTCGGGCGGCCACTTCCGTGTGTGGTCGCTTATCCACTACGGGCTAATAAGTCTCTTTCACCCTCCACGCCAGCGCTGCCAGCCCACCTGCGCCAACCAGGGCCAGGCCGTAGTAGCCCTGGGACAGCACCATGCAGATGATGACGGCCAGAATCCAACCCAAACGCTCAGCGGTCATCGGTTTACCTCTCACTCTCATGTCTGGGGCACAGGGTTGGCTGGCTCTGGCCTCAACTCAATAAGCAAGGGATAAGTGCGACTCTGTGACAACTGATGCCTGAAGCCAATTTCCCATTCCTCGTATCCCGGCGCTTGCACTTCCAGGAAGACGTATTCGACAACCTCACCAGGAAGACTGAATTCCAACTCGGACACTTGCTCAGCTATCACTTTACCAGCCAGTATGACGCAAGTAGCCACGACGGGCAGGTGCATTTCAGTTTGGGGGCGAGTTGTAAACCTCTTGCCACATTGTATCAAACCGGTCACTCATAATCGCTGCTCGAATCGGGATCAGTCGTTCTATGCCTTCCCGGCTCCAGCGCATCCCCGGACCACAAAATCGGGCTTTGAATTGCTTGCACCCACTCTCTACCATCCCGCTGCCGATCACATATTCTTCCTCGCGCATTTCCAAGTACTGCATACGTCGTTTGTTTTTGTTAAAGTAACCGGCTTGGGTCAGCAAATCATCCGCCACTTCGGGTTGATTTTCTGCTGCTTGACTCAATTCAAGTACAATACGTCCGGCGTGGCCTTGATAGAGAGTAGTCTTTGCCGCCTTGTACCACTGCTTCGCTGTGGCAGAACCTTCACCGTGCAATAGCTTGGCTACGGCGGCCAAGTGCTCTGTAGCATGATACCAATCCACCACCTGTCTACTGTCATAAAAGTGTTCTGCCGCCAAATTCCATATCCAAGGTGCTCCATCGCCGACGACTTCGGTATCGATCGCTTGCTCCCAGCCGCGAGCCTGTGCGTCCGCCCACACCAGCTGTCCAAACAACTCCGGCCCACCCAAGTGGGCCACGTAACTGTTGTCCACGGCATGGGCTAATTCCACCCACTCTTTGGTCTCCTTGTCCCACGTCGGTCGCACCTCAATCTCAAAGACACATCCTACCTTCAGTTCCTTCCAGCCCTCATCACGGACATGAACTCTGCCACCGTCCATGCTGACGCCCATCCGCTCGACAGTCTCGCCCACTTCTCCATAGGTATCGTTTCGACCAGGCAGTGCATTGGCTCGTTCTCGTCGAGCCTCCTCCTTCTCTTTGAACCGCTCCCCCCACTCCTGGACGCGTCGCCAGACATTGCTGTCTGAAATCGACAAATGACCCACTCGTTTCAACATTGCTTCCGCTTTCTCATAACTGCCCACCACCCCGCTGACCCAGACCATTTCCTTGAGCACTCCCTCACTGTAGCGCTTATCGCACAACTCAAGCTGCTCGTCTAGGGGGAAAAAGACCTACCTTGCAATCAGGACAGTGATAGTATCTTCGCTCTATTCTCAAATCACCTACCCAGCTCTCTACTGTCACCTCTTTTTGCCCTTTGTACTGCATCTCCTGCTGACACGTCGGACACTGGGGCCCTGGCACCGGTTGTTTTGCCTCTTGAGCATTAATCACTTCCAGAGCCATTTGCTCGCCGAGCCTCTTGCGTAGCTTTCGCACCATAACTTCAATCTGGGTCAGATTGGGCTCTAGCGTGCTGTCACTCCAGTCGAGTAACTCATTAACCACAGCTTCGGCTTGATTCATCAACCTGGCTTTTCTTTGCTCGCGCGAGCTCTTCAACTGCTTACCTCCTTCTTATGTGTTCCCACCATTATCTCATGATTTGCCCCAAAAGTGAAATGCACCTCACCGCCTCCCTCCCTTCATTCTTGACTATATGCTTGGTTTGTGTTATAATAGATTTTAAAAGGTCTGATGACCTGATAATGAGATAGCAAGCTTTTAGTGAAATGCACCTCACCGCCTCCCTCCCTTCATTCTTGACTATATGCTTGGTTTGTGTTATAATAGATTTTAAAAGGTCTGATGACCTGATAATGAGATAGCAAGCTTTTAAGGTCATCTGATGATAACCACGCCATTTGTGTTGGACATTTGGAGACCACGTGAGCCCTATTTTGATATACGAGTGCGCAAGATGGTTTCAGAGGAGAGCGCTTAGGCAAGACTGAATCTGGTTTCCAAGCAGGGCAAGTCAACCGATAGAGGATCATAAAAACAATAGAGGAGTCATAAATGAGCTCAGTAGCCTCGGTGGAAATACGACCTGCTAGTCGAAGGACGTTGGCTCAATCAGTTGCAGAGCAACTCATTTCTCTCATACTAGAGGGTCAGCTCAAGCCAGGAGATAAGCTACCCTCTCAGCAGGAACTCGCGGAGAAACTGCAAGTTGGGCGTTCAACTGTCCGTGAAGCCCTTGGAAGCCTTGCTGCAATAGGTTTAGTAGATGTGAAGCAAGGTCAGGGCACCTTTGTGAAGCAATTGGATGTCAGGACTATTGTGCGCCCTGACCTTTTGGCTCGGATAATAGACAGGAATTTGACTGAGCAATTGTTTGAAGCGCGACAGATCATTGAACCGGAAATCGCGAATCTCGCAGCACACAGAGCAACCGATGAGGATTTAACAGCCATACAGGAGATTCTGACCAAATGTGAGGCAGCCATCGAAGCGGGCCAATCGTTGTACCGTCTGTCTCCAGAGTTTCACCGTACTATCGCACGGGCGGCCCATAATGAAGTCCTTTCAATGTTCATAGATTCGATTCTGAATCCGCTGGCCGAGCGTGGCTTGCTCCTGGAGGAGAAACCAGGTTATTTGGAATGGGAGTTGGAGTCTCACCGAGGAGTCTATGAGACCATAGCTCAAAGGGACGGGGATAGAGCTAGGGTCGTCATGGCAAAACACATAGAGGAATCTGTTGCGGGTTTGCTTGAAATACTGCGTAAATGGGAAAGCCAACTTTCTTGATCATTTACTACAGCCGTAGCGGACACGTGCAGCGCATGGCAGAGGCCATCGCCGAGGGTGCACGAAGCGAAGACGTAGAGGTCTTGGTAAAGACTCCAGACGACTGTCCTCGCCAACTGTTGTTGGAAGCAGACGGCTTGGCCTTTGGTTCGCCATCCTATTACAGCACCATCGCCTGGCCCCTCAAAAAGTTCGGCTCTTTGGGATATGCCGTGCAACCAGCCATATTTAGCGGCGCACTTTGAGATTGGCCACAATATGTTGTGGCGGCATCGGTTCAATCCCGCTATTTGCACGGGAATTCCCAAAGAGCCAAAAGTTCATGGACGATGAAACGCATCCTCTTCACAAGAACTATCAACTACAAGGCAAGCTGGGCTTTGCCTTCTGTTCGGCGAATTGGTGGCCCGATGTGCATCGCTGCCTTGTAGCGATGATGTGGTTTCTGCAGAATCACCGCATGGTCATCACCCACACCATTGGCTTCACCGATGAATCGCCAGAGGATGTGGTGAGGCAGGATTGCTTGGCTTTTGGCCAGAAGGCAGCGCGGGCCATACTGGAAGCGGTGGGCTGAAAGAAGTTCAGATTGCTGTGCTTGCTATGCCGTAAAACATGCGGAGGAACTTAATGAGGCACGGGTATCATGAACGCTTGCTGTGGGTAGATCTGACAGAAGGGAGTTCCAAGACCGTGCCACTAGAGGGAGCTCTCATTGAGAACTACATTGGTGGCAAGGGCTTCGGCGCGCGTTTGCTGTATGATACAGTTAAGGCTCAAACCGACGCCTTTGATCCGTCCAACCTCCTGATGTTTATGCCCGGACCCCTGACGGGCACAGTTGCCCCCTCGACGCGCGAGGTCATTGTCTTCAAATCCCCTTTGACTGGAACTTATGGGGATTCGTTCCACGGCGGGACCTTTGGCCCCGAGATCAAGTATGCCGGTTATGACGGCATCGTCATTACCGGTCGGGCCAATGCGCCTGTTTATCTCCACATTGACGACGATCAAGTGGAGATCAGGGATGCCGCTTTTCTGTGGGGTAAGGATACCTATGAGACCTACGAGAGCCTCTACGAGAAACTGGGAGACCGCACGTTCAAGATCGCCTGCATCGGCCCAGCGGGCGAGAACCTGGTACGCTTCGCCTTGATTGACGCTACGCCTCATCGCCAGGCCGCCCGCTGCGGCGGGGGGGCGGTAATGGGGTCCAAGAACCTCAAGGCCATCGTTGTGCGAGGAACCCGCCTTTTGACTGTGGCCCATCCGGAGCGCTTCCTGTCGGCCGTGCGCACATCCTGGGAACAGATCAAGCGAGGGGAAGGAGGCGGTTACACAGATTTGGGGACACTGGGAGGCTTTGTCGGCCATAGCGACCTGGCCCTCTTCCCCGTCTACAACGCCAGGCAGGCTTCCTTTCCGGGAGCGAGCAAGATCGATGGGGTGATGCACCATAAACACATCTGGCTGCGCAACGCGGCCTGCATGGGCTGTATCATCGCCTGTAGCAAAGTTGGCGCTCTGCGTCGTGGTCCTCACGAAGGTACCGTCTGCGAGAACGTGGACTACGAGAGCCTGGCGTTGATGGGTAGCAATTTGGGCCTCGATCATCTGGAGGGGGTAGCCTACGCCTGCCATTTGTGCGATGTGCTGGGCCTGGATACCATGTCCGCCGGTGGAGTTATCGGCTTTGCCATGGAGGCTCTGGAACGGGGCCATCTGCGGCCGGAGGATGTGGATGGCTTGGATCTCAAGTTCGGGGGGCATAAGGCAGTGCATCGCATCTTAGAGATGATCGCCTTCCGGCACGGAATTGGTGACGTCTTGGCCGAGGGCGTCAAACGCGCCGCGGAACAGATTGGCCAGGATTCGTACAAGTACGCCGTACACACTAAGGGGCTGGAGATGCCCGGTTACGACCCGCGCGGGTTGCCCGGCCATGGTCTGGGCTACATGACCGGCGACAAGGGTGGCGAGCACGTGCAGGGTTACATGGCGGGTTACGAGGCTTGGGGATGGCCCTGGCGCGGACGCAGGTTCGGGCGTTTCGACGTAGAAGGCAAGGCTGAAGTTCTGATTTGGCTGCAGAATTATCAGGTCGGGACCAATACATTGGTCAAGTGCGACTTTACCAGAGCCACCAGCGAGGAAAGTGGGGGCATTTCGCCCGGAACCTTTGCCGAGATGTTGAGTGCGGTCACCGGCACTGAGTACACAGGTGAGGAGATCAACTTTATAGGTGAACGCATCTACAACTTGACGCGGCTATTCAATCTGCGCGAGGGCTTTACCCGAAAGGACGACGATGTGGCCTATCGCTGCCGTGAGGATCCATTACCGGATGAACCGGTCAAGGGCCGCCGGCTGACCCGCGAGGACTTGGACTATATGCTGGACGACTATTACCGGCTCCGGGGCTGGGACGAGCAAGGCGTGCCAACGCCGACGAAGCTGAAAGAACTGGGGCTTGAGGAAGATGGACGACGGCAGGGCATCGTCTGAGTTCCAAGCGCACGGTCATGACAAGGAGTACGAATGCATGGATACTGCCAAGGCAGGTTACCGCCACTTTCGCATCTTGTCTGAAGAGCAGTGCCAGCAGATTCACCTGGCCAGCCTGGAGATCCTGAGCCGTACAGGGATCCGGATCATGGACGAGGAAGCAGTCGCCCTGCTGCAGGAGGCTGGGGCTGACGTAAGCGACGGCAACCTGGTGCGCTACCCACCGCATCTGGTCGAGTGGGCATTGAGGGTGGCCCCGCCACGCGTGGTGCTCTGCGACCGTAACGGCAAGCGAGCCATGTGGCTGGAGGAGCGCAACGTCTACTTCGGCACCGGCTCCGACTGCCCCAATGTGTTAGACTCTTTTACCGGTCAGCGGCGAAAGTTCCTCAAAGAAGACGTGGCGCAGGGCATTCGTCTCTGTGATGCCTTGCCCAATATCGACTTTGTGCTGTCCATCGGCCTCATCTCCGACGTGCCTGTGGCTGTCTCGGACGTGCATCAACTCGAGGCTATGCTGCTCAACACCGTCAAGCCTATCGTCTTTACCGCTCACGGACTGGAAGGCTGCCGCAACATTATTGAGATGGCCGAGGTTGTTGCAGGCAGCGCAGATGGACTGCGTCGCAATCCTAGTGTAGCCATATTTGTCGAAGCCAACCCACCGCTGCAATTCAGCAGAGAGACGTTGCAAAAGATCCTGTTCATGGCAGAGAAGATGTTGCCAGTTGTTTTCAGTTCCGGCCCCATGATGGGCGCCTCCGGCCCTCAGACTCACGCTGGCATCATTGCCCTCTCCAATGCCGAGAACCTGGCAGGCAACGTCATCGTCCAGCTCAAACGACAGGGCACACCCTTTATTTACGCTCAAGGTGTCCACCCGCTGGATATGCGCACCACCGTACTGGCTTACGGCGCGCCAGAGCTCTCGCTCAACACTGGGGCAGCGGCTGATCTTGCCCACTTCTACAATCTACCGGTATGGGGCTATGCTGGCTGTAGTGATGCCAAAGTGCTCGACCAGCAGGCGGCCATGGAGGCCACGGCTTCAGTGATCATGTCTATCCTGACTGGCAACGATCTGGTGCATGATGTCGGGTATCTGGAGAGCGGTCTGACCAGCAGCTTCGAAATGATCCTCTTCTCTGACACGGCTATCGAGATGGCCCGTCATATGCTGAAGCCCATTGAGATTGATGAGGAGACGTTGGCCCTTGATCTGACCCACGAGGTTGGGCCGGGTGGCTCCTATATCGAAAAGAAACACACCCTTAAGCACTTTCGAGACGTGTGGTATTCCGACATGGTTGACCGCTGGAACTATGAGAGGTGGGTTGAAACGGGCGGTCTGACGATGGGCGATCGCCTTAACCAGAAAGTGAAGCAAATCTTGCAGGAGCACATTCCCGAACCGCTGCCCGACGACAAAGTGCAGGCCGTCAAGGAGATCGTGGCTAGAGCAGAACAACGCTCAGGGGAAAAAGGCTGCTGAAGCAATGTTCGATGTACTGATTAAGAATAGCACGATAATGGATGGCTCTGGCAATCCCTGGTTCAAAGGTGACGTGGCCATCAGCAAGGGCAAGATCGTCCAAATCGGGCGCAAGATTCGCGCAGAGGCACACCGGGTCATAGATGCAGAGGGGCTAGTCGTCTCACCCGGCTGGGTAGACGTGCATAGCCACTCGGACTGGTCGTTGATGGCATACCCCCACGCGGACAGTTTGCTGATCCAGGGCGCCACTCTCACTGTGACGGGAAATTGCGGCTACTCTGCAGCACCTCTGATCGGTATCGCCCTGGAGAGAGGCAAACAACAGTGGGCCAAGAGATATGCCTCTGATTTCGAGGTGGATTGGTCCACTTTTGACGAGTACCTGAGCCGTCTGGAGGGGCAGGGGGTGTCCATGAACGTCGCCTCCCTGGTCGGGCACAGTACCATCAGGTACTGTGTCATGGGGGATGCAGAAAGGAAAGCCACCCCCGCAGAGCTGAGCGAGATGGAGAAACTGGTTGACGAATCAATGAAAGCCGGTGGTTTTGGACTCTCCACGGGACTGGTCTACTGGCCGGGCTGCTGGGCTGATACCGAAGAACTCGTTGCACTCGCCAAGGTCGTAGCCAAGCACCAAGGGATCTACGTGTCGCACACAAGGGGAGAGCGGGAGACGAACATCGAGGCCACGAAAGAGGTCATCACCATCGGTGAGAAGGCAGAGATTCCGGTCCACATCTCTCACATGCAAAGCAAGTTTCCAGCGTATGGGAATGCCGAGGAAGGGTTGAGGCTGTTACACCAAGCTCGCGAGAGAGGTATTGACATCGCCTGCGATACGGAGGCCTTCCCCTGGATATACTATGAGGCCAGTTCACCCCTTCCTCCTTGGCCGTTCAAATTCGACCCAGAGAAATTCGTGGCGATGCTCAAAGGTGCGGAGAGCAGGGCCAGGCTCAAAGAGGAGATGAGGACCATAGATCCGCACGGAGTGCTCGGCAGAACGGGAGACGGCGGCATCTATCAGCAACGTGCGTGGGACAGGGTATGGGTCTACGAATGCAAATCCGATCCCAGCGTCGAGGGGAAGAAGATATCGGAAATTGCCTCAGAGTGCCAGGTTGAGCCCGAGGATGCCCTATTTGACTTGATCGTTGCCGAGGGAGGCAAGGGACCCTACGTGTTCGTCGCCCACATCGAGGATGAACATCATATCACGGCTCCCGATCCTCTGTGCATCTTTCCTAGCACCGACTGCGAAGCTGTGGAGCTCTTGAAAATGCCGCCGCGCTACATGCAGTACAACCAGGAGTGGCTCAGCCTGTTCCCAAGAGTGCTTAGCCGCTACGTCAAAGAGGAGGGATTGATGACCCCGGAAGAGGCCATCAGGAAGATGACCTCCTTCGCCTGCCAGCGTTTCGGGATCAGGGACAGGGGCATGATCCGGGAGGGGATGTGGGCCGACGTGACCATTTTCAACTATGACACGATCGAAGCCAGAGGGACCTACGAGGATCCACTGGAGCGCCCTCGTGGGATTGAATACGTTTTGGTCAATGGCCAGGTGGCCGTCGAGAAGGGGGAATACACAGGGGTATTGGCGGGGCAGGTGCTCAGACACCAGCGCCCGCTACGTTCCTCGTGAAGCGCATGACCCTTTCTTGGGAGAGGGCTTGTCTCTGGCAGATCACCTGGGTGATAGGGAGGAAACTGTGCCAGTTTTCAGCCGCAAGGAAATGGACAGAAGGGTGAGAAACCTGCGTCAAAAGATGGGGGAGCAGGGAATTGACTGCGTCATTGCTACTTCCTACCCTACCTCATACTACTTGAGCGGTGCACCCATCCATTGTTTCGGCCGGCCGATGGCGACACTGATCCCTCTGGAAGGAGAAGCAGCGATCGTCGAGTCAATCATCGAGAAGGAGCATACTGAGAAGCAGTCGTGGATCGAGGATGTCCGTACCTATTGGGACTACAACATAGAGCCTACCTACGAGAATCCGATAACTCCGCTGGCTTCGATGGTGCACCTGGTCAAGGGCGCTCTGGCAGACCGAAAGCTGCAGGCTGGCCGCATCGGTATTGAGGAGGGGCATCTCCCGCTGGGGCACTACGAGGCCCTGAGGGCGGCGCTCCCCAAAGCCGAGTTCGTGGGTGTTTCCGATATGCTGGATTGGCTGCGCATGGTCATGTCGGGGGAGGAGTTGCGCTTAGTCCGCTTGGCCGACGCCGTTGCAGACCTGGGGCAAGAGAGGCTGATCAATGCTATCGAACCCGGCAAGCCGGCCTACGAGTTGACCACGCACGTCAAGACTGCGATGACGGAGGAAGTTCTGAAGCGGCACCCCGACATGCCTTTTCTCATCCACGTTGGTTGTGGGTTAGGCTCGGTGGAAAAGGGAGCCGGCCACAGCGAGTGGACAACCTGGAATCTGGATGATCGGGTCAAAGATGGTCAACTGTTGGAGACGGTGGTATCAGTCTGGCTGTGGGGCTATTGGGGCAACGTGGAGCGAGCGGTGGCCGTGGGTGAGCCGACGGAGGGTGTGCGCCGGCCCTTTGAGGTCATGGTGGAGGCCAATGAAGCAGCTATCGCTGCCATACGACCGGGTGTCCGGCTTGCGGACGTAGATCGCGCCGCTAAGGATGTGTTGGCCAGATCCGGCTATGGCACGCGCACCGGTTCGGGCTGTGGCCGGGGCATTGTCAGCTACGAGGGCAACGCCCGCGAGTTAAAGATGGACATGCGGCTTTACTCCGACGTGGTGCTCGAGCCCGGAATGGCCTTTTCCCTGGAACCCGACCTGCAGGTACCGGGAATAGGAACTTTCCGCCACTGCAACACAATCATCGTCACTGAAGATGGCTGTGAGGTAGACTCTCGACTCCCGAGGGGAGTGATCTGGGTCTAACGGAATCGGGAAGCTGCAAATAGGTGGAGCCGGAAACTTGGCTTTCCGAGAGGGCTTATGGTGGAAAGGGGGTGATGAATAGAGATTAAAGGTCATTCTATATCGGAAGGTTGGAAACGGGAATGCCGCAAGTTTAGACAAAAAAGGAGGAAATACGATGAATCAGAAGCGGATTACGCGAAGAGAGTTCGTCCGCGCAGCAATAGGAACTGGTATAGGGTTGGCTGCGAGCAGCTCGGTGTTGCCTATGTTGGCAGGTTGCAAGCCAGCGGCCAAGAAGGTCCCACTACGAGTCGTCTCCACAGAGGGTGACCCCAAGGCTATCGAGGTGGCTACGGCGATGTGCGACGCCTATATGAAGGAGCATCCTGACGTCGAGATCGCCTATGAGAACATCCCTTGGGATGATTATATGCCCAAAGCGATGGCTGCCGCAGCGGCCAAGGAGGACTTCGGGGTACAGCTCTCGTGGGCATCGCAGCAGGGCGAACTCGCATCCGAGGGTTTGGTGGCGTGGGTAGATGACGTCATCGACAAGGTGGGGAGGGGTGATTTCAGGGAAGCATCGCTTCTGGAATACGAAGGGCATAACTTCCTTGTACCCTACTTCATGACCGCAGGTGTTCTCTTCTACCGGGAGGACCTCTTCCAGGAGAAGGGGTTGGAGCCACCGGTGACCTGGGATGAGCTCCGGGCATGTTGTGAGGCTTTCACCGAGGATACGGACAACGATGGCACCGTCGACCGATGGGGGATAACCCTGCCCTTCAGCCGAACACACTCGGTTCATACATTCATATTGTCCTTCCTCAAAGCGAACGGAGGTTACCTGCTGGCCGAGGATGGATCGGTGGTGTGGGATTCACCCCAGAACATGGAAACGATGGAGTTCCTCAAGTCGCTCCTGCCGTATGCTCCACCAGGGTGGAGTGAGGCTTCCTGGGGGGAGGAGATCTCCAACTACTACACCGGCGCTACAGCCATGGCCAGATACGGAGGCCGACTCCTTTCCAGGACCAAAGAGTTCAACGAGGAGATCTACCAGGCTACCAAGTGCGTGGAGATGCCTACCCCCAATGGCCGGCAGGAGGAGCGGATCTCGTTGGTTGAGGTCGCCGGCCTAGGCATCTGGAAGGACATAGCGGACCTTGAAGTCGCGAAAGACTACGCCCACTCCTTCGTCACCGGGGATAACTACATGGACTGGGTGCATACGGTGGTCCCCCACTACCTACCACCCCGCAAGTCGGTGGTGGCGGATCCCAAATACTGGGAGCACCCCATTCTGCAGGATAAGAGGGATTGCGTGGAGACGATGCTCAAGGTACTAGATACCGGTACCAACTTCATGTTTGAGCATGGGTCTTTCGACGTCGACGGCAATCACATCTACATTGGCACCCTCATCCAAGACTGCACCCAGCAGATCACGGTTGGAGATGCGCCGGTCGCGGACACTATGCAGAAGTATGCCCAGAAGATGCGGGAACTGATCGGGCAGGCCTAGGCACTCTGCTAGGGTCAGCGTTCCTCTGGGGAGAAGGGGGTAACAGGCTGTGCTATCTTTTGACAGTCTGTTGTCCTCTCTCCCCGCCCTCGGCATCAGATTCAGAGATTTCTTGGAGATCGAGGAATGATGTGATATGACAGAACAACGATTGACTGAGGCTCGACTGGGGTGGACACGCGTCGTGGCGCGGTTGGCAAAGGCGCCGTTTGACTGGCTGGAGAGCATATCTAACAGGCAGTTTGGTATTGTCCTTTTACTACCTGCCACGTTTATGGTCGGTGCTTTGTACGTGTATCCACTTCTATTCACCATCATTGGGAGCTTACAAGACAGAGATCCCTTCGGCGGTCCTTCGCCATTCGTTGGGCTAGCAAACTATCGGAGCATATTCTCCACCCCCGAGTTTTGGAACGCTTTCAAGAATAGTTTAGTATACGCCGTGAGTACCGTGTCGCTGCAAGTATTGGTTGGCCTGGGAGTGGCCTTGCTTCTACACCAGAGATTTCGCGGGAATCTCGTCGCCCGGACAATAGTTATTCTGCCCTATGTCATGGCACCCGTTGGCGCGGCTCTAGTCTGGAAATGGCTGTTGAACGACATCCTGGGATTGGTGAACTACATTTTGACCGGATTGGGTTTGATCGGTCAATCTATCACTTTCCTGGGCGATCCCGGGCGGGCTATGGGCACAGTTATTGGAATCTCAGTTTGGAAGCTCTTTCCTTTTGTGACCATATGTATTCTAGCGCGTCTGGAGACCATTCCTGCCGAGCTGTACGACGCCGCGAAAGTTGATGGCGCAGGTCCTATAGGTCGCTTCATCTACATCACCTTGCCGCAACTGAGGGGGGTCCTTTTCATCGTCCTCCTGCTTCGCTCCATCTGGATGTTCAATGATTTCGAGACAATTTGGCTGCTAACCAAGGGGGGGCCCATTAATCGCACGACCAACCTCCCCATCTTTGCTTACTTGAAGGGATTTACTGGTAGTTTCCAAGTCAGTTTGGGAATGGCAATCACGATGGTTATGCTGTTGTTCCTGATCTTGGTGGCTACAATCTACTTCAGAGTCTACAGCGTTGAGGAGGAAATCGCATGATCAAATCCACGATTATCCGCCGTTCTCGGAGGTTGATCAGATCGATACTGTTATATTCAGTGGTCCTGATAGTTGTCTTTCTAGTAGCATCGCCGGTTCTCTGGACACTGTTTTGCTCTTTCAAGCCAAGGCCTGACCTCTTCAGCGTGCCGGTAAAGATCTGGCCATCAGGATTCACCCTTGACAATTATATCGTAACATGGGAAACGACGGATGTGCCTTTGTACCTTCGGAACAGTCTTATTGTTGCCTTGGGGGCGACCACCATAACCGTTTTCATATCGTCTCTCGCTTCATACAGCCTGTGCAGGTTTCCGTTCAAGGGTAAGACGCTGATTGCGCGAGGCGTTCTCTTTGGATACATGTTGCCCGGAATCTTGCTCAGCGTGCCCTATTTCCTTATGTTCAATCGCTTGGGGTTGATCAACACGTTTTGGGGGTTAATGTTAGCCCATGCTGCGATGTCTTTGCCATTCTCTGTTTGGCTCTTATGGACATTCTTTCAGACGATACCTCAGGACATAGAGGACGCCGGTAAGATAGATGGAGCTGGACGGATCAGGCTCTTGGGTAGCATAGTCTTACCTTTAGCAGCACCGGGGATTGTGGCGAGTGGTATCATCACATTTATATTTTCATGGAATGACTACCTATTTGCATCCGTGATAGCCAGTGCCAATAAAGTGCAAACGTTGTCCCTGGGTGTCGCTATGATGGCCTCACGCGACTATCTACGATGGGAGGTTATGCTCGCTTCATGCGGGCTGATCATCATCACGGTTTTCATCCTTCTCGCCATATTCCAGAAGTACTTGCTCGAAGGGTTCTCGGCAGCGTTCGTCAAATAAATTCCTATCGAGTAGGGAAGAACTCTCTCGGAGAGAGATGTTGACCAAGGCTGAGAACTTCCGGCGGGTGCTACCAGGTGAACGGCGTGAATGGATACCTGTTGACTATCACGGCGACCTACGGTATGGTGAAGATGCGTACACCTTCATCGCACACAGAGGAGCTTCGGCCCCGGAAGAAGAGGGGGGATATGACCTCTGGGGAGTGTTTTGGACCAGCACAGAAGGGTCGCTCCTCTATCCTGTTGAATACCCGGCCACCACACTGGAGGAAGCGCTGGCGATGCCTTTCCCCGATATACACAATCCGTCGTTGTGGGAGGAGGCACGGGCAGAGGCAGATGCGGCGCGCGACAACTCTGTAATCATTGCCTTTCTAGTCTGTGCTCTATGGGAGCGTTTATGGTCACTGGTCGGCTTTGAGACAGCCCTCATTGGTCTGGTGAAAGAGCCTGAATTGGCTTCGGCTGTCTTGCAACGCATCGCCGACTGGCAGGTTGCCACCGCAGATCACTTTATGGAAGTCGGCGTGGGGGCAGCTCGCATCACCGATGACTATGGTGCTCAGAACGATTTGCTTATGAAGCCTGATACCTGGCGACGGGTCATCCGCCCTCACCTGGCGCGTATGGTGGATTATTATCAGCAGGCTGGCGTTCCAGTTATACTCCACAGTTGTGGCAAACTCGCTCGCATCATGGACGACTTGATGGGGATGGGATTTGCCGCGTTCAACATCCAAACGAATATCAATGACCTGGTTGCGTTGCGCAAGAGGTATGGCCGGCGCTTTTGCGTCTGGGGTGGTGTCTCGACCCAACTGCTGACTAGTGGAACGCCGAGCCAGGTCAAAGAGGCTGTGCGACAGGCGGCCGAGAGTTTGGGACGTGACGGTGGCCTCATCCTGGCACCCGACCAGTACATTCCGATACCTGAAGAGAACTTGCGGGCCTTCTACGAGGCGACGGAAGAGGTGCAAACCTTGCCAACAGTGTGACTTGTCTCGGGAAGGAAGGAATTTTGAAATGGAGTTGACCAGCCGGGAGAGGGTCTTATTGGCTCTGAACCATGAGGAGCCCGACCGTGTGCCGATCGCCTTTGGAGCAGAAGGGGCCACGTCGATGCTCGTGCCGGCGTATGAGAACCTGAAGCACCATCTGGGGATAGAATGCGAGACGAGGCTTTTCAGTCGTGCTTGGCAGTACGCTCGCATTGACGAGGAGGTCATGGCACACTTTCAGGCCGACCTTCGGCCTCTGGCGTGTCCAGTCTCCGCCCGCTGCGCTCCCGTCAACGGCCCAGATGATTCGTTCACCGATCTGTGGGGCATCACTTATCAGCGCCTTGCCGGTGGATACTATTACGACATGATCTCACAGCCCCTGCAAGAAGCGCTCACGCCCAAGGATGTGGAGGAGTATCCCTGGCCGGACCCCGAGATGATGCTAGACCTGGGTGGCCTGGCCGACAGAGCCCGACAGTTACACCGGGAAGGCCAGTATGCAATTGTTGGAATCCCCGGGGGCCCCAGTTCGATCTTCGAATTTGCATATTGTCTGCGGGGCATGCCGGAATTCATGATGGATCTGGCGGGTAATCCGGAGATGGCCCATGCCTTGCTTCGTCGCCTGACTGATTTGGCGAAGGCCACCACCGTGCAGTTCTTGCGCGAGGTGGGAGACTACATCGATATATTCCGGGTGGGGGACGATCTGGGTACGCAAAACGGGCCCATGATCTCGCCCAGGATGTACCGTGAAGTAGTTAAGCCATACATGCAGGAGTACTACTCCCTGATCCACAACTTAACGGACGCCCGGCTGTACCTGCACTCCTGTGGCAGCGTCTACAGACTGATAGAAGACCTGATCGAGATCGGAGTGGACGTGCTCAACCCGGTTCAGGTCAGTGCCAGGGACATGGATACCCAACGGCTCAAGCGACAGTTCGGCGACCGGCTCTGCTTCTGCGGGGGCATCGACACCCAGCGCGTGCTCCCGCTAGGGACGCCGGAAGAGGTGCGGGAGGAGGTGCGACGTCGCATTAGAGACCTGGCACCTGGTGGTGGCTACTTGCTGGCCGCTGTACACGCCATCCAACCTGACGTGCCTCCTGAGAACGTCTGCGCGATGTTTGAGGCAGCGTTGAGCTATGGACAATATCCTGTGACGTGAGTCACGAGAGCGTTCTCGGAATCGGGAGGGCTGTAGTGGATGATGGTAGAGGGCCACCAGTGAGAGGCAATGGAGCCATTTGAGGCAGTCAGTGAACATAGGTGGATGCCCACCCCGTATCTGGTGGTGACTGTCAGATGATCAACTTGTGACATTTGGGCTTTTCGGGGGGGCACAGAGAGAAAGGAGGTGATTAGCGGGGAGAGTTAAGACTGAACGATTACCGATATTGGGTCAGATCAACAAGAAGTAACCAAATCCAAAGGAGGAACAAACATGAAACGCGTAAATCTAGTAATCAGCATGCTGGTCGTGGCATCAATGCTGCTTTCTGCCTGCGCCAGGCCGACCCCTGAGGTGGAGGTGGTCACCCCCACGCCAGTGGAGGCGCCAACGGAGATGCCAACGGAGCCGCCAACTGAAGCGCCAGCCGAGGGGGCCCCCAGGGGCGGTGAAATCATCATGGCCGACATGGAGCCCAACATCATGAACCCTTACATCGCCTCCGAGGCCATCGCCCGTGCCTGCATCGGCCTGGCACAGAGGGGACTGGTCGGCGTGGACCCCGATGGCAACTGGTTCCCGGCGCTGGCGGCTGAGATCCCGACCGTGGAGAACGGTGGCGTATCTGAAGATGGCAAGACCATCACCTGGAGACTGCGGCCTGGACTGAAGTGGTCCGACGGCACGCCGCTCACCTCCGACGACGTCAAGTTTACCTGGGAGGCGGTCTCTCATCCAGAGAGCACAGCCACGCAGACAATGGGCTTCAACCTCATTGAAGACATCGAGACGCCAGACGAGGTCACGGCAGTGGTTCACTACTCAGAGTTCTACGCCGCCTGGATCACCCAGTTCGCCCTGGGACTTCTGCCCAGGAGCGCCGGAGAGCCGGCAGACATGGGGGACTGGGAGTGGAACCGCACGCTCGATCCGACCAACGGCCCATTCATGCTGACGGAATGGGCTGCGGCGGATCACATGACCTATGAGCGGAACCCCTACTGGCACGAGGAGGGGAAACCCTACCTGGATAAGATCTACTACCCCTGCGTCTTCGAGCTGGAAACTCAGCGCGAGATGTTGCTTGGTGGAGATAACGACATGCACCGCTGGCTCGACGACGAATACGTCGACCACATGAAGCAGGAGGGCATGACCGTACAGCTCACTACCTCTCCTTACTGGTACCGGATCCAGTTCAAACTGAGTGAGTTCGGTGATGATCGCCCCTCGCCTCCGGCCAAACCGCATCCCATCCTGGGCGACCCCAAGGTCCGCGAGGCTTTCTTCTACGCCTTCAACAAAGAAGAAATCACGTACAACTACACTGAGCCCGTGCTCGTGCATTCCATGTTCTTCCGCGGTGCTTACAACTGCGAGGACGAGTTGGATCCCTACGAGTTCAATCCGGACAAGGCCATGGCCTTGTTGGAGGAGGCGGGCTGGATAGACGAGGACGGCGACGGCGTTCGCGAGTGCCACGGCTGCATGTATGCCGAGGAAGGCACCCCCATGCGGCTGATGATGAGCACCTACACGGGCTGGGGCGTCGAGGACAACGAGGTGGTTGCGGTGGCAAACCTCAAAGCCGTTGGCGTCGATGTCTACGTCCAGAACTTTGAGCCCACCATCCTCTACGGGACCTACGGCGAGGGCTCACCGGCCCGCAGGGGTGAGTTCGACATCCTCTTCTGGGACTACGAACTGGGAGTGGACCCCCATTCGAAGGCAGAGGATTTCTACGCCTCCTGGAGGATCCCCACGGAGGATAACCCCAGCGGCTTCAACTGCACGCGTATCTCGGACGAGGAGATAGATGAGTGGTTAAAGATCGCCGGCAGCACGCCGGACGTGGCAACGCGTAAAGAGGCCTACTGCAACATCGCCAGGAAGATCCGCAATGAGATCTTCTCGGAGTGGATCATTGGCGTGGGCACGAGTCCTTCCGCCAGCAGCCCAAGGATGAAAGGCTGGAGAGTCAACGAGGCCTTTATGCCCTACGCTTGCTTTGGCTGGGATGCCGAAAACTGGTACATCGAAGAATGAGATCGGTCTGTGGGGGGAGGCGGCAAGCCGCCTCCCCCCCCAACCAAGGAGTTGGTAAATGGGTCGTTATATCATACGCCGATTGCTCCAGGCCATTCCCCTCTTGTTTCTGGTGAGCATCTTTGTTTTTGGCCTGCTTCAGCTTGTGCCAGGCGGTCCCATGGGTGTCTATGGAAAGAACCCTAACTTGACGCCTGAGGCTCTGGAGAACCTGCAAGCCAAGCTGGGGCTGGATCAGCCTTGGCATATCCAGTACCTCCGATGGCTGGAGAAGGTTGCACAGGGTGACTTTGGTCATTCCTACGATACCAAACGGCCCGCTCTGGTAGAGATCGGCGACCGCTTACCTGCCACCCTGTATCTGATGGGGTCTACCTTTGTCGCCGTCTTGCTCATTTCGATACCTGTCGGCGTCTTGTCGGCGGTGAAACAGTATTCCGTTCTTGACATGGTCATCACGGGCCTGTCCTTTGCCGGCCAGGCATTGCCTGTCTTCTGGGTTGGACTGGTCCTTATGCTGATCTTTTATGCCTGGCTCAAGAATCCTGTCACTGGCAAGGGACTTCTCCCGGCCGCGGGGATGTGCACTCTGGGACAGCCTTTTAGCCTGGCCGATCACATCAAACACTTGATTCTGCCGGCCACATCCCTTGGCCTGGCGTGGGTGTCCTGGTATTCCCGCTATTTGCGGTCCAGTATGTTGGATGTCATTCATGAGGACTATATTCGGGCAGCGCGGGCCAAGGGATTGAGTGAGAGGGTGGTCATCTATGTACATGCTCTCAAGAATGCAGCCATCCCTCTGGTCACCATCATTGCCATGGACCTGCCCTTCCTTTTCAGCGGAGCCCTGTACACTGAGCATATTTTTTCATGGCCGGGTATGGGAAGTCTGTTCTTTCGAGCTGCTGAGCGCCGCGACTACCCCGTTCTCATGGCCGTGATCATGATCAGCGCGGTGCTGATCACCCTATCCAACCTTTTGGCCGATATACTGTACGCCTACCTGGATCCGCGGATTAGATATGAGTGAAAAGTCTAAGCAGGAGAACTGTATGAGCCGGTCGTCCACCGTCAAATCTATTGCAGGGGAAGAACACGGACAATTGAACAGGGTACGTCCTCCTGAGACCATGATGGGCATAATTTGGAGGCAATTCAGACGTCACCCCCTGGCGATCATTGGATCAAGCATATTGCTCGTCATTGCGCTCACGTCCATCCTTGCGCCTCTGTGGCCCCACGGACCAGAGGCGCTCGATGTGACCAACAGATGGCAGCCGCCCTCGCTGGCCCATCCCATGGGCACTGACAGAATCGGCAGGGACATGATGGCCCGCATCCTTCACGGAGGACGCATCTCGTTGAGTGTGGGTATCCTGGCCATGCTCACAGCCATTTGTATCGGTACAATTATCGGCGCTACAGCCGGTTATTGCGGGGGAGTGGTAGACAACGTGCTCATGCGCTTCACCGATTTCTTTCTCTGCTTTCCAAGTTTATTCGTACTGATCTTGCTCTCGTTCCTCCTGCGACAAACCGGAATCACTTTTTTGCAGGGAGGGCTAGCAAGCATTGTGCTCGTTATCGGCCTAATGTCTTGGATGTCCGTGGCTCGCCTGATACGGGCTCTCTTTCTGAGCATCAAGCACGAGGAATTCATCATGGCAGCACACGCCTATGGGGCGTCAGACCTGAGGATTATGTTCCGTCATATCTTGCCCAACTCCGTAGGCCCCATCATTGTTAATGGCACCATGGGGGTAGCCTGGGCAATTTTGACCGAATCGGGCCTAAGTTTTCTGGGCTATGGCATCCAGCCCCCCGTCCCCAGTTGGGGCAATATCCTGACTGGCGCCCAGGAGTTTATGAGCCTGCATCCCTGGGTGGCTATCTTTCCTGGCTTTATGATCTTTATCACTGTCATTTGCATCAATTTCATTGGCGACGCGCTGCGGGACGCCCTGGATCCGCGCAAGGTGGTCGGCTTGCAGCGGGGGCGGTGAGGTGGGGAGAGTTGTTCACAAAGACGATGCTATACTATCTATAACGGGGCGCATCTACAAGTTGGGGGAGTAGCAGAGTTTAGAGGTCTACATCGTGTTTTGCTTGACCAGATGCACTGGCTGGAGCGATTTTTTTGCCTCAAAAAGGCCCTTTGGAGACCTCTGAGGACTTGACTTGCGACACTCCCCCAAGTTCTGTATGCGCCCCCCATAATCGTTGAAGAAGGAGCTCTCCATGAGAAGGATGTTGGTCGCAAATTATGACGTCTGCACCGGGTGTCGCATCTGTGAATTGACCTGCTCGTTTGAGAAGGAGGGGGCTTACAATCCGCGCTTCGCTCGGTTGCGTGTCGTTACTTCCAACGATGGGCTGTGGAGCGACGTTGTCGTCTGCGCTCAGTGTGAGAACCCAGCCTGCCTGCGCGTCTGTCCCACCAATGCTATAGAGAGGGACAACGAGATGGGCATCGTCATCGTCGACCTTGAGCGGTGCACGGGATGCGGGCTGTGCGCTCAGTATTGCTATCGTCAAATTATCAAGCTCTATCCCAAAGATGAAGGGGGCAAAGCCTACAAATGCGACCTGTGTGGCGGCCGTGTTCCATGTGTGGAGGCTTGCCCTACAGGGGCACTGCGCCTGGTGGAATTGAAGGAGAAAGTTGCGATACGGGTATCATGAGCGGTTCCTGCGCGTAAATCTGACGACCGGTGAGATCGACACTTTTCCCCCCAGCGAAGGCCTGATCGAGAATTACGTTGGGGGACGGGGTTTTGCGGCCAAGATGATGTGGAACCTGGCTGTGCCCAAGGTTGATCCCCTGGAGCCTGAGAACGTCCTCATGTTCCTCACAGGCCCACTGACCGGCCTGGGTGCGCCTTGCATGCGCTCTTTGATCGCGTTCAAGTCGCCCCTCACGCTGACCTACTGTGACAGCTATCACGGTGGTTTTCTTGGGGCCGAGATCAAGTACGCCGGTTACGATGGCATCGTGATCTATGGGAGAGCCGATTCGCCAGTCTACCTCTACATCGAGGATGACAAGGTTGAGATCCATGATGCAGCCTACCTGTGGGGGCTGGACACCGAGCAGGTCTACCACGCGTTGTATAAGAAGATTGGCGGAGATCGCTTCGAGATCGCCTGCATCGGTCCAGCAGGTGAGAACCTGGTGCGCTTTGCCCTGCTGGATTGCTCTTATCACCGGCAGGCGGGCCGGGGTGGTGGCGGGGCAGTGATGGGTTCCAAGAATCTCAAGGCCATCGTCGTACGGGGGACACACCGGCTGCGCGTGGCCGAGCCGGGGCGCTTCCAGGCAGCGGTGCGCCGGGCCTATGCCGATCTGGAGATGGCACCCATGGCGCTGGACTTTCGGCGTTACGCCACGCTGAGTGGCATAGTGGATGACAGCGAGAAGGGCATTCTACCCACCTTCAACTACCAGCGGGCCTCCTTTGAGCACGCGGCTAATTTGCTGGGCAAGGTATACGAAGAACGCATCTGGCTGCGCAACGCGGCCTGCATGGGCTGTTCCATCGCCTGCAGCAAGATGGGCGCCATCCGGCGCGGCAAGCACAAGGGTACAATCTGCGACAACGTCGAGTTCGAGACGACGGGGACGATGGGTAGCAATCTGGGCTTCACCAAGGTGGAAGACTTGCAGTACGCGTCCCATTTGTGCGATATCCTGGGTCTAGACACCATGTCCACTGGCGTCACCATCGCCTTTGCCACTGAAGCCTACAAGCGCGGCGTCTTGTCCAGAGACGATCTGGACGGAATCGAACTAGACTGGGGCACGGCCGATGCCGTTCACACAATGATCGAAAAGATCGCGCGTCGAGAGGGAATCGGCGATCTCCTCGCAGGAGGGGTGAAACGGGTCTCAGAGAAGCTGGGTAGAGAAGCCCTCAAGATTGCCATGCACACCAAGGGACTGGAGACGCCGGGCTACGAACCGCGCGGCATGCCTGGCCACGCCTTGGGTTATGCCACGGGCGACCGCGGTGGTGACCATGAGCGCAGCTACCTGGTAGACTACGAGGCCCGTGGCGCACTGTGGAAGGGCAAGCCAGTGGATCGCTTCGCTCGGGAGGGTAAGGCTGAGATCCTGATTCACACTCAGAACATCACAGCCGCCAACGACACGCTGATCCTTTGCCATTTTGCTAACGAAGTGAGGCTTGAGACCGGGATCGAGATGTTGAACGCGGCTACCGGGTTTAACCTGGCTGAGGAGAATCTCTTTACGGTTGGGGAGCGGGTATGGAATATCACGCGCCTGTTCAATCTACGCGAGGGCTTTACCCGCGCTGACGACGACCTGCCGGTACGAGTGAAAGAGGAGCCCCTGCCTGATCCAGGCGTGAAAGGGCAGCGCATCTCGCAGGAGGCCCTGGACTATATGCTGGACGACTACTACCACCTGCGCGGCTGGGACGAGAACGGCGTGCCCACTGAGGAAAAGCTGACCGCGTTGGGGATTGATGGGCGTCCGGAGCAAAGCTAGTCACGGTCCCCTTTCGTCCGGTTATAGTAAAGAGTACCGAACAACAGACTTGCGTGGAGGCATAGAATATGGCCCCGGACATCGGGAGAGAAAAGATAGAGCATCTAGTCAACGAGCACGAAAAGTGGCGCTCGGAGTGCATTAACCTGATCGCTTCAGAGAATGTGCTAAGCTCTTATGTCAAGCGCTACTTGAATTGCGACTTGGTGCAGCGCTACGGTGACTATGTAGGGCGTGACTTTACCGTGCGCAAGTACCAGGGTACGCGATGGGTAGAGCAGATCGAGGAGCTCGTCACTAACTTGGCGGCCGAACTTTACGGAGCCAAGTATGCGGAACTGCGGGCTATCTCAGGGCACTTGGCAGGCGCTGCCGTGATCATGGCACTGACTAAGCCTGGAGATGTCATCCTGGAGGTCAGCCGCGAGATCGGCAGCCATCGCATGGCCTACAAGCTGGGGCTGACACCAGCCATGCCCCTGGATGTGCGTTTCCTGCCCTTTGATCCATGGGCCTACAACGTCGATGTGGCTCAGGCCGTCGAGATGATCCAAAGGGTGAAGCCGAGGATGGTGATCCTGGGTTCCAGCAACTTTCTATTCCCGCATCCGGTGCGTGAATTGGCTGAGGCCCTGCAGCCATTCCCTGAGACGATATTGGCCTATGATGCCTCCCATGTCTTCGGGCTGATTGCTGGGGGGCGGTTCCAAGACCCGATAGCAGAAGGCGCCCAGATTGTATTCGGGAGCAGCCACAAGACCCTGCCGGGTCCCCAGGGTGGGTTTATCCTATCAAACAGCCTGGAGTTCATGGAAAGGATCGCGGAGGCCATCTACCCAGCCCTTGTTACCAACCATCACCTCTTCCGGCTGCCCGCTTTGGGGATGGCACTGCTCGAGTTGAAGCATTGGGGCGCAGCCTATGCCGATCAGATCATTGCCAATGCGCAACGACTGGGGGCAGCCATTCACTCTAGGGGAGTGGAGGTGGTCTCAAAGAATGGTCATTTCACCGAATCGCACACCATTTTGCTGAGAGTGGCTCCTTTTGGCACAGGCCGAGGAGTTGCCGCCCGGCTGGAGAATGCCAACATCATCGTCACCGCCGCTCACCTGCCCGAGGCGTTGGGTACAGAGGGCGTGCGCATCGGTGTGCAGGAGATCACCCGGATGGGTGCTAAAGAGAACGATATGGAGTCTCTGGCCGAGTTGATCGTGGACGTAATCATAGGGACGAGATCTCCTCAGGACAGCGTGCCTCTGGCGAGAGAATCCGCAGGGCGGTTTCGAACGGTGCATTTCACTTGGGAGTAGAAGCGCAAAGGAAAAGGAACGGATGAATCAGACCAGGGAATACATACTCACCATTGACATTGGAACGACGAATTGCAAGTGCGTCATCTTTGCCGCGGATGGCACTATCGTAGGACGAGGAAAGGCATCGTATCCCGAACATTACCCACAGCCCGCCTGGGTGGAACAGAAGCCAGAGGACTGGTGGTCGGCAACTATCACCAGTGTACACGAGGCTATGTCCGCTTCGACGATTGAAGGAGAAAAGATACTGGCTATCGGCGTAACAGGGCAGATGCACGGCATCCTTGCTGTGGATGACAATGGCCAGGCTCTGACGCCTTGCCTCACTCTACGTGACCGACGGGCTGCAATCGAGATGGAAGAAATAGTCGCCGTGTTGGGGCTAGAGGAGGTCTACCATATCACTGGCGCGCGTCTGGCTCCCTCGCTGCCCGTAGCCAAAATCAGCTGGATACGAAAGGACCAACCAGATCTGTACAAGCGGACACGAGCTTTTCTTCCGACCAAGGACTACATCAGGCACTTATTGACCGGGGACATTGCCACGGAAGTGGTTGATGCAGCAGGGATGCTGCTCTACGATCTTCGTGCTCGCAAGTGGTCGGCAGAGATGGCCGAGGCAGCAGGAATCTCGCTCGAGAAGTTGCCCCCTATCCGGTCTCCGTGGGAGGTGGCAGGGAAACTCCGGAAAGCAGCGGCTAAGCAACTGGGCTTGGTTGCTGGCACGCCAGTGGTCATCGGTGCTGGCGATGACATCGAGTTTCTGGGCTTTGGCCTGGTGGAGGCAGGCGCATCGTTGGAACACTTTGGCACCACAGGTTCCATCATGACCTGCGTCGATCGAGCGGTGGAGGATCCAGCGATGGTCGTGGAGCTATATCCTCACATCGATCCGTCGCTGTGGCTAGTGGGTGGCTCGGTCAACGCAGCCGGTGGAGCCATTGATTGGGCGCTTCGAGTGTTTTCCGGTGAAGAGTCGGACGCCTTCAATACGATATTGAATTGCCATGAGAACCTATTGCCGTCGCTGGATAATCCGCTGATCTTTCTGCCCTATCTGGCGGGCGAACGCTGTCCCATCTGGGATCCGAAGGCCAAAGGTGGATGGTTCGGACTGACCATGGCGCACGAACGGGCCGACCTGTTGCGCGCGGTACTGGAAGGTGTGGCCTTTTCTCTCAGACATGTGCTGGAAAGGATCGAAAAAATGACCGTTCCTGTGACCTCGCTCGCTGTCCAGAAACCCTCTGAAGACTCGCCGTTGCCAGCCCTGCGGGCCAATATCTATGGCAAGTCGCTAAGGTTGTTGAACAATCCTGAACCTACTTCGCTGGGGACAATGATTCTAGCCGGCATGGGCATTGGGCTCTTTGCCGATATGGCCCAAGGAGTCGAGGCCACCAGTGTGCCCGAGTGCTCCATTGATCCGGACGAGCAGGCTTCCGCGTGCTACGAACAGCTATATGCTTTGTACAAGGAGGTCTCCTCTATGTGTCATCCCTTGTTTTCCCATTTTGCTGGTCACTTGGGCTCCCGATAGATATTGGTGCGTTGGGTAACAGATGCCCAATCTACCAATTCCCAATCTACCAATATACCAACCTAATCACCCAAGAAAGGATCCGAGGCCAATGAGCGACATACTCAAGCAGATCGCAGAGGAACTTTACGATGGTGATGATGATGCGGTTGCCGAACTGACGCAGAGGGCACTCGATGGAGGGATGACTCCAGCGGAGGTGCTCAACGGCGGACTCCTCGTCGGGATGGACCGGGTCGGCGTGGATTTCCGGGACGGCGAGTTGTTTGTGCCCGAGGTGCTCATCGCCGCCCGTGCCATGCACGCTGGCATGGCCGTCCTGCGCCCGTTGTTGGCCGAGAGCGACGTGCCTTCGGCCGGCAAGGTCGTCATGGGCACCGTCGAGGGCGACCTGCACGACATCGGCAAGAACCTGGTGGCGATGATGCTGGAAGGCGGCGGTTTTGAGATCGTTGACCTGGGCGCTAGTGTCTCCCCCGATAAGTTCGTTGAGGCCATCGGGACGGAGCAGCCGGACCTCATCGGCATGTCGGCGTTGCTGACCACCACCATGCCGGCGATGAAACGCACGATTGACGCGCTGGTGGAAGCAGGTGTGCGGGAGAACGTCAAGGTGATGGTCGGTGGTGCTCCGGTCACCCAGGCCTACGCCGACGACATCGGCGCTGACGGCTATGCGCCCGACGCGGCTTGGGCGGTCGAACTGGCACGTTCGCTGATGGGATAGGAGGAAATTCTGCGGAGATCCATCTTGAAGACGGAACACGTGTTGTGGTCATTACCCTGCAATTACGCACGATTGGAGATAGAAAATGACGATAGCAATTAAGAATGCCAGGATCATAGAGGCTACAGGCGCTGAGCCTATCGCCGATGGCGTTGTGATAGTAGAGGGAGAGCACATTGCTGCTGCCGGCCCCAGTCATGTGGTCAAAGTGCCAGCAGGCAACGATGTGCAAGTGATTGACGCTGAGGGGGGAACCGTCCTGCCCGGTTTGATGGACATGCATGTCCATATTGTGGGAGAGGTGGCTGTAGAGGAAAGGCTGGAGGGCTTCACTCCACGAGTGGTCACAGCTCACATGCTGCGGGTGATGAACGCACTGGAAGACGTGGTGCGCGGTGGAGTGACCACCCTGCGCGAGTGCGGCTTTCCCCACCATGGAGTTTTTGCTTTGCGAGAGGCCATCAACGAAGGTCGTTGTCTCGGCCCCAGGCTGTTCCTCAGCGGGCGAGCTCTCACCGCCACGGGGGGGCACGGCGCTTCGATCAGCGTTCAGGTGGACGGCTCCGACGCGGTAAGAAAGGCGGCGCGTGTTGAGATGAAAGCCGGAGCCGACTGGATCAAGCTAATGGCCACAGGCGGCACAGCCACGCCGGGGGAGCGCACCTTGGATGTGCAGCTTACCGTGGCGGAGATGGCAGCAGCCGTGGACGAGGCGCACCGCCGAGGCAAAAAGACATGCGCCCATTGCTCGTGTCTGGAGGGGGCACGAGCGCTCGTCGAAGCTGGGGTGGACTCCGTCGAGCATGGCATCGTACTCGACGACGGCGTGGTGCAAGACATGGTGAACAAAGGGATCTGGTTGGTGCCGACTCTCAAGTGCACGGCCATCGAGGCCGAAAGCGGGCCAGAGAGCGGGATTGCTGATTTCATTCGGGAAAAGGGGCGCGAGATTTACAAGACACAGATGCGATCTTTCCAGCGAGCACTGGCGGCAGGGGTGCAGATCGCAGCCGGTACCGATGCTGGCCCGCACTACCTGCCACTGGGACGGGAGAGCCTGGTCTTGGAACTGGCCTTCATGGTTGAGTTAGACATGACGCCGCTGGCCGCCATCGAGTCTTGCACACGTCAGGCTGCTCGTTTACTAGGGGTGAAGGACACTTCGGGCACGCTGGAGGAAGGCAAGTTGGCCGATATCCTGCTAGTAGACGGAAATCCGCTGGAGGACGTCACAATGCTGAATCGGGTACGATGGGTCATGAAGGGTGGTCAATTTATCGAGAGCGGCTCCCGGCAGACAAGGGAATCATCCAAGCCTGGAGCCGAGTAGGCAGCAGGTTTCTACCTGCTGTGTTCCAACAGCAAAGGAGGACAGAATGACTGACAAGGTGCGGAAAATCGTATACTTTGAAAAGCCCGGGAAGGCAAACACGGACAAGGTGATTGAGGTCGTGGCCAAGCGCCTGGAGGAGGGCGATTTGGACACTGTGATCGTAGCCAGCACCACCGGCTACACGGCGCTAAAACTTTCTGATGCGCTGGGCGACCGGGCGCGTATCATCAGCGTGGCCGAGACCCCGCTGATACGTGAGTGGGGATACGAGTACCCTTGTCTGGACCCTGAGAACAAAGCGGAGCTAGAGCGGCGCGGGGTGATCGTCGCAGACAAAATCCCCTACCTGTTGCACAGCTCGGTGCTGGACTATAGCGAGTGGAAGGCCCCGACCCCAGAGATCATTATGCGTGAGACGCTGTACGCCTTCGGACAGGGTCTCAAAGTGGCTGTGGAGGTGGTGCTCATCTCCGTGGCCAGCGGCTTCGTCGAGCCCTTTCAAGATGTGATTGCCATCGGCGGCACTTCGCGGGGAGCGGACACGGCCATTGTGATGAACGCGACCCTCCCCAACCATGCCTTCAGCGAGGATGCTGAGAAACGGATGCGGGTCAAGGAGATCCTGTGCAAGGTCCGGTAGAAATGATGACATCTGGAGGTGTGAGATGAAATTTGATTATGCAGTTCTTTCGGAAGCCTACACTGAATGGATTGACTATCCGACCTATGATCTGGGGCATGACTTTTCCAAGGAGGAGTATGAGCTCCGCCTGGCGCGGGCGCGGGAGTTGATGGTCCAGGAGGAACTCGACGCCCTGGTGGTCACCAGCAGTACCATTGGGCAGTGGTTCACCAGTTTCCTTGAGCCCCATGAGTGGCACGATCAATGTCAGGCGCGCTCGGCATGGTTCATCCTGACGCCGACTGACGACTATCTGTACATGACACCCACCGCCTGTGGCGAGCACTTTAACACCACCCGCCGTAGCACCTGGGTGACGCATATCCGGGCCATCGTCGAGAGAGCCCATTGGCCGCGTCATGAAATCTGGGACATAGCCCAAATGCCCTGGGTATTTGCCGAGTTGGGGCTGGAGCGAGGCCGGCTGGGTTTCGAGTTAGGCGACTGCATGACGATGGGCATCAGTTTCAATGACTTTATGCGCTTGAAACAATTGATGCCTCACGCCCAGTTGGTCGACGAATCCCCGGTGATTCGCAGGTTGATGCAGATACCCACGCCAGAGGAAGTATCGCGTGTGCGCAAGGCCTGCCAGGCGGGCGTGTGGATACACGAGCAGGTTCCTCATATCCTGAGGCCAGGCATGACGGAGAAAGAGTTTCGTCGCAAACTGGAGAAGGCCTTTGCCGCGCAGTTCGGTGAGGGGTATTCCTATCTGAGCGACAGCGCATGGGACATCCGCAACCCTGAAGGCGGGGATTCGTCCTTCTTCCACTACGTGGCCACCGACCGCAAGTTCCGTAAGGGCGACACCATTTGCCGTGGCTGGAGCGGTGCCATCTATCGCGGCTATATCGGTGATGTGGACCGTGTGTGGTGCATCGGCGAGCCACCAGAGATCGTGAAGAAATGGTACCGAGTGAACTGGGAGTGCGTGCGAGCCATGGAGGAGATGATCAAGCCAGGCAACACTTTCTCCGATATTTACGCCGCCTGCGCCCGGGGGGAGAAGAAGCATGGCCTGCCAGAGAGACCGGTTGGCCGGGTGGGACATGGAGTGCGCAATACTAGCGGTCTCTCCGTTCATCCAGACAACCACACGGTACTGGAACCAGGTATGCTCTTTTCCTGTGAGCCGATGTTCGGCAACGAGTGGGGCTTTTTTGACCTCGAGGATCAATTCCTGGTCACGGAGACGGGGTACGAGGCCCTGCACAAACGGGCCCCTGAGCAGATACCTGTCATCAAAGCCTGAGTATGTCGGTGGGTATCAAGGGGGCCGTCGTGCTGAAGAAGGGAGGTATAGAGAGCCGTGTTCGATCTGATCATTCGCAACGGACGTGTTATTGACGGCACTGGCGCACCCTGGATGCGAGGCGACATCGGCATCAAGGGTGAGCGGATCGTAGCCTTCGGTAATCTAGGCGCAGCAGAGGCCACAGAGGTTGTCGATGTGAGTGGCGACGTCGTGTGTCCGGGAATCGTGGACATCCATACTCACTCCGATTGGTCCATCACGTCGAATCCCGGGGCAGATAGCACCCTGCGACAGGGTGTGACCACCGAGGTGATGGGCAACTGCGGCATGTCTATGGCGCCTGTCAGCGAGCGCAACCGGGTGATGGTAGAGAATCTTCTGTGGAAAGCTAAGCCCGACGACACGGTCAACTGGACAACTATGGCCGAGTGGTTCGACCGCGTGGAAGAGGCTCAGCCAGCGATCAACGTCATCTCCCTGGTCGGGCATGGGACTATCAGGGCTGCCGTCATCGGGGATGAGAGCCGGTTTACCACACCCGAGGAGATCGAGGTGATGAAGGCTCTACTGGAACAGGCCTTGGACGAAGGGGCAGCAGGGCTGTCTTCGGGCCTCGAGTACTTGCCGGCCAATCAGACATCCACGGAGGAGCTGATTGAGTTGTGCTACGTGGTAGCGCATCACGGCCGTATGTATGCGACTCACATGCGTGATCGTAGCTTCTGGTTCGTGGAGTCGGTGCAGGAATGTATCCACATCGCCGATAAGACCGGAGTCGCTTTCCAGTGTTCGCATATGGGCGCCAAGCCTGGCCCAGGCGACCGTGACATGGTGCAGCAGACCGTCCAGAATATGCTGTTGGATGCCAGGAATCGCGGTATTGATATCCTGGCGGATGTCAACCACGTCTATCAATGGGGTAATGGCGGACTACTGCCCTTCTTGCCCCCGTGGGTGACGGCGGAAGGAATCGAAAAGGCCCATAAACACCTGAAGAATCCCGAGATGCGGGAGAGGATCAAAGGAGATTTCGATCGCTACTGGCTGCATCCCAGGGAGGGACGTTGGGATGACATCAGGTTGAGACGTGCGCCAAGCTCTCCACAATGGGAAGGTATGACCATCGGGGAGATCAGCCGCCAGGAGGGACGAGACGGCTACGACGTGATCATGGACATCCTGGACGCCGATCCTGACATGCAGGCCATGGCCAACGGTCTGGAGTATACTGAGGAAACGGTGCGCTTGGAGGCGACCTCTCCTCTCTATGCCATCGCTTCCGACACGACCACGCTAGCACCCACGGAGCCGCTTGCCTCCTACGCGGCGCACCCTCACCACTACGGGTGGGTCCCTCATGTGCTTGCCCGCTGGGTGCGAGAGTGGAAGTGGTTGAGCCTCGAGGAAGCCATCCGCAAGATGACTTCTTTCCCAGCGGCCAGGGTGGGCTTGAAGGATCGCGGCTTGATCCGGCCCGGCATGTATGCAGACTTGATGGTTTTCGATGATCTGAAAATCCTGGATACCTCGACTTTCGAGAATCCGATCAGCCTCCCGGAAGGGATCCATTACGTCGTGGTAAATGGCCAAGTGGCTGTTCGGCAGGGAGAACCTACCGACATCAGGGCGGGCAAAGTGCTGCGTTTCTGAGCCAGTGTGTGAATAGCGTAGACGAGCAAACTGGAAAAGCAGGAACAAGAGCAAAGACATTGGTATGAAATCACGCAGCACGCGTATTGACAACTCAACTCGAAACATCGAAAGCCCCTACTTGCTAGGCGTGGATGTAGGCACATTGAGCACCAAGGGAGTGCTGACCGACATCCACGGTGCGGTTTTGGCCAGGGCTGCCGCCGACCACAGCGTGCGCCACCATCAGCCTGGCTGGATGGAACACGATGCCGAGCGGGATTGGTGGGGCGATTTTGCGAGAGTCGTGCGCGAACTCTTGAAACAAGCCGACTTGCCCTCAGGAGAGATAGCCGCCCTGTGCGTCAGTGGTCTCTTCCCAGCTCTGTGCCCTGCCGACGAGACGGGACAGCCTCTCCGCCATGCCATCCTCTACGCTGATTCCAGGGCAGCAGGTGAAGTAGACCACACAAGAGCTGTAACCGGGATCACGCTTAGAGGAGACGAGGTTGTCCCCAAGCTCCTCTGGCTGCAGAAGAATGAGCCTGATGTCTTCCGTCGAACGAGGATGGTTTTCAGTGTACCCGGATATGTGGTCTATCGGCTAACAGGGCAGTACTGCATCGACCCTCAGACGGCTTTCCGAATGGGTGGCATAGCCGACGAGAGCCGCTGTGGGTGGCGAGAGGAAGTCTGTGCTCAATTAGGAATCCCGGTCGAGTCGTTGCCCCCTATTCACTCCTCGTTGCATATCATTGGCGGTGTTACCAATGAGTCCGCTCGCCAAACCGGGCTTCCAGAGGATACACCTGTCTTGGTCGGGACGACGGATACTTTTGCCACACTCTTGGGCAACGGCATCGTAGAGCAGGGTGAAGCGATGGTCTACTACGGCACCACTGGCCTGCTCACGGTGTGTAACCGGGATCTGGAAGAGGTGTTGACCACTCCCAGACTGATTGACGATGAGACTCCCTTTATCCTCGCTGCGTACCTCCTGAATTTCGGCGAAGCGCTTGAATGGTTTGTCAACCACTTCTTAGAGGAAGAGGAAGATCTGACCTGCGAAGCTTTCGAACTGTACGGAGTTCTGGAAAAAGGCTCCACACAGGTGCCTCCAGGCTGCGAGGGTTTGCTAGCAATGCCACATTTCGCAGGTCGTGTCTTCCCTGAGGTGAACCGTTATGCGAAAGGGGCTTTCTTTGGATTGAGCACCAGGCATACTCGCTTTCACCTTTGGCGGGCGTTGCTAGAATCCTTCGGATACGAGATCTATCGAAGTATGGTTGACTTAGAGAGAAAAGGAATCTCTCTCAGCAGAGTAGTAGCCTCTGGGGGAGGAGCACGGAGCAAACTGTGGCGGCAAATTGTCAGTGATATCACGGGGGTGCCCCAAGAATATGTAGAGAATGGTGAGGCGGCACGTGGCGCGGCCTTTCTGGCGGGCTATGCTTTGGGGCTGTTTAAGGATTTGAAGACCATGCGGAGAGATTGGCTCCAAGTCGGGAATGTGACAAGGCCGCGTACAGAGGTACGAGAAAGATATAGGAGGTTGTTCGCCGTTTACCGGGAGCTAGATTCGGCTCTTGGCAAGCACTACAAAGCATTAGCAGAAGCCTCGTGCAGGGATGGTGCCGGGCCAGATCTATGACAATCTCGACTCACATGGTCTCCAACGGCGAACCGAACGGATGAGAAAGCAAGCACTCCAGCAGGGGTTGGTTGGTGGCAGCCGGCCATTTTCGGAATACACCACGCAAGAACAGTGAAAGGGAGATTCAATTATGGCCAAGTACAAGATCACAGTCGTAAAAAGAATGGTTAACCAAGATCTGGTGGATGAATACGGACAAGGAGTGGTAGTCCCTTGCGACCGCTTCACGGACGGGCAAGAGTTTGTTTTGGAGAGATGAGATGTCGCTGGAGACCTTGCCAAAGGTCTTCCGCTTCGTTCGCCCCTCATAGTTAAGCCCCGCCTCTTTCAGGATTTTCGCACAGTCGTGCCACAAAGGCAAAACCCCCGCCGTTAAGGGCGGGGGCTTTTCGTCGTCCTCATCGTGCATACGTAAGTCAGGCCGGCTCACTCCGCCCGGCTGGCTTTGCCGCTCACTCCTGTCCGCCAAGGTAGGAGTTTCACGCGCTGACTTGCACGGGCGGGCGGGGCAGGGTACAATCCAGCATCAGGCGGGCGGTCAGGACAAATGGGTTTTGTGCATTGTGCTCACCACTTCTTCGAACGCTACGACGAGGAGATTGACCCCGGGCCAGAGCCGGATGCGCACGAGATCGCCGAGCGGGTGGTGGCCGCGATGCGCTGGGCGTACAAGACCGGGAAGCCCCAGAACATCATGCTCCACACCATCCGCCTGGGGGCCGACCTGTGGCGGCAGTACGTCATCCGCTTCGACCCGCAGGCGGGGGAGGTGGCGGTACGTATCGGCCCCATCGTCAACACTGGCCAGATCCCCCTCCTCGGATCGGAGCCACAGGGGGCGGAAGAAGTGTGGGTGGAAGTCGGCGTGCCGATGGTGCACACCTACGACGCGGAGAACAAGATTGACATCTTCAGCGGGCCGTCGTTCAAATTCGTGCGCAAGGGCGACAAACTGCACGTCCACTTCCTGGACTGGCACCGGCGCTGGTCCCACAGCCTGACGCTGGCGGCGGCGTTCGGTGTGATGGCCGGGCTTCTCTTCGGAAAGTGGGCCGGGATGGTGGCGGGACTGGGCTTTGCCGGCCACGTCCTGGAGGACCAACTGGGCTTTATGGGCAGTAACCTGCTCTATCCCTTCACCAGGGGGCGCGTGACAGGGCTACAACTGCTCCGCTCCGGCGACGCGGTGCCCAACTTCCTGACCGTGTGGACGGCGGTGGCGCTGATAATCTTCAACCTGGACCACTTCTCGGCCCAGCCGCTGCTGAACCCGTGGTGGTTCTTGAGGCTGGCGGTGGTGGTGCTGGGTGGGCTGTATCAGTGGCAGCGACGGCGTGGGAAGCCGGAAGCGAAGGAGTCGCTTCAGCAGCGGGATATCGTGTCAGAGGCGGAGGAGGTGGAGGTGAGATAGGAAGCAAGAGGCAAGAGGCAGCATGCAAGATGGGACACACCGATTTCCCTACAAGGGCCCAGAGGGGCTGCAATTGGCAAGTATTCTTTGGCCCAAGACATTGGGTATCGCCGCAAGCCCCTGGGGTTGCTCGGCAATTTCGACTTGCAAGATCAGCCCAAACAGCCAGGGAATCGGCAGCCGACGTTCGTTCAATTGCCGGATAGATGACCTCAGGACCATATCACCTCGGAAGGGATCGAGTTGAACGATCAATTGTCCAGCGTGCAAATACAAGCGCCCCGGGCGCATGATGTAGCGGCGCACCAAGGTGGCCACCTGCAACTTGGCGTAGTCCTTTCCCAACGCCGCGCCAAAGTCCTTGATCAAGTTGAAGGTCAAGAACTTGATCCAGGCCACCAGGTGAACGTCCTGTTGGCTGCGGGCGGTTTCGGCTGTAGCCACGGTTTTACGCTTTTGTCCCTGAGCATTGGGCACGCGAAACATTCGGTAAGCTTCGGACAAGCTGTGTCCGACCAAAGCATGCACGTACTCGGCAAAGCCCATCTCGTGGTGTTGACGTTGGCGATACTCGGCGTCAATCGTCTTGGCCCATGGTCGGTGGCCAGGCTCGTTTTTGAAGAAGAGCACTCGCCAGCGTTGCTTGGTGTCTGGGGTGTCATCCCGGATGACCACCGAGGGCAAAGGATACTGGCAGCCAGTGATGTGGGTCACGGAGCGGGCAATTTTGAGATTGGGGTTGTCCTCACCCTGGGGGTGGTAAGGCCGAAAGCGGTGCTCGGGGATGGCTTCCCAGTGGCGCACATTGGGCTTAGTGGCGCGAGCCATGGCGATGAAACTTACCTGCGGGTCTTCCATCAGGCTCTCGAACAAGGCGCCTTTGTAGCCACCACGGTCGAAGATCAAGCGTACGCGCTCAGAGTCCTGCACCTTGGCCTGGCGGCGCAGTTGGCGGACTTCAGCCAACAAGTCTGGCAAGAATTGGCTCAGTGTTTCGCGGGCTTTGCGCACCAGCAGGCCGGCAAAGCGCCCCAGATCCAGATCAAAGGGCACATACAGCCGAAAGGCGGGATACGACCGGCCGCGGGCCGGGACGCGGGTCTTGCCCAACGGTCGGGGTCGACGTTTGGTGAACGAGGGCACGACGTGTTCATCCAGACTGAAGCGTCTGCGGCTGCCCGATTGACCCGCCACCTGGCTGGCCGTGGTTTGGTAGAAGGTCGTGGCACTCTCTGGGGTAACTCCATAGACATTATTGGAAATAAGAGCCATCTGTTGGAAAAGCCGAGATTGTGGTAGAATTGAGTATCCAACTCAATTATCTCAAGGAGGTCCAACAGATGTTGTCTTACGAAAAGGTCAAAGATCACCCCACACGCTTTCGCGCCTGCACCAGCTTGGATGTGGAAGAATTCGAGCAACTGTTACCACACTTTGAGCGCGCCTGGGACGCCTTTGTCAAAGAGACCTTTATCAAAGGGAAAGAACGCCAGCGCGAGTACGGCGGTGGGCGCAAAGCGACCTTGGCAAAGGTGGAAGACAAACTGTTCTTCATTCTGTTCTACTTCAAGACCTATCCCCTCCAAGAAGTGATGGGACTGTTGTTTGGTCTCAGCCAGAGCCAAGTCAACGTTTGGGTTCATCGGTTGAGCAAGGTACTGCGAATGGCCCTGGGGACAGCCCAGCATTTGCCTGAACGAGAGCCGGCTGACTTGGAGGCTGTTCTGGCCGAATGTGAGGCCTTGGAGTTCATGATTGATGGCACCGAACGTCGAATCCAACGTCCCACTGACCCGCAAGACCAAAACAAGTACTACAGCGGGAAAAAGAAAGCCCACACTTGCAAGAACAATGTCATTGTAGATGCCCCGACGAAGAAAGTGGAATATCTCAGTGGGACCTACGAAGGAAAGAAGCACGACAAAAAGATTTGTGATGAAGGAGGGTACGCCTTTCCAGCCAACTCCTTTTTGCATAAAGATAAGGGCTTTCAGGGTTACGAACCCGAAGGGGTGATCACCTTTCAACCCCGCAAGAGACCCCGCGGGCAGGAGTTGTCCTTGGCAGACAGATTCCTCAACCGGACTATGAACAGCGTGCGCATCACCGTGGAACATATCATTAGTGGGATCAAACGCTGTCGGATTGTCAAAGAGATCTTCTGCAACACCAAAGCCGGCTTTGATGACTTGGTGATGGAAATTGCCTGCGGGTTGCATAACCTACGCACCGACTGTCGCCAACCGCAACTCGATGGCGAACTAGCTCAATTTTTCCCTTGACCCCTTATTTCCGATAATGTCTCATGTACATGGGCGGTGAAAAAATAGGTAGGACGGATGAGAGGTTGGCCGGGCAGTTGTGGGTGATAAAGGAGACGTATGATAGAGCCAATGACCCTGAGTGGGAGGATCTATGCACCGCCACAGGTGCATTTCAGTTTGGGGGCGAGTAGTAGACCTCTTGCCACATTGTATCAAACTGATCACTCATAATCGTTGCTCGAATCGGGATTAGTCGTTCTATCCCTTCGCGACTCCAGCGCATCCCCGGACCACAAAACCGGGCCTTGAATTGCTTGCACCCACTCGCTACCATCCCACTGCCAATCACATATTCTCCCTCGCGCATTTCCAGATACCGCATACGTCGTTTGTTCTTGTTGAAGTAACCAGCTTGGGTCAGCAAATCATCCCCCACTTCAGGATGATTCCCTGCTGCTTCCGTCAATTGAAGTACAATCCATTCGGGGTGGCCCTGGTAGAGAGTAGTCTTCGCTCTCTTGTACCACCGTTTCGCTGCGGCGGAACCTTCACCGTGCAATAGCTTGGCTGCCAGAGCCAAGTGCTCTGTAGCGTGATACCAATCCACCACCTGTCGATTGTCATAAAAGTGTTCGTCCGCCAGATTCCGTATCCAAGGAGCTCCATCACCGACGACTTGGGTATCCACCGCTTGCTCCCAGCCCCGAGCCTGTGCTTCTGCCCACACCAGCTGCCCAAACAACTCCGGCCCACCCAAGTGGGCCACGTAACTGTTGTCAATGGCATGAGCTAATTCCACCCACTCTTTGGTCTCCTTGTCCCACGTCGGTCGCACGTCAATCTCAAAGACACAGCCCACTTTCAGTTCCTTCCAGCCCTCATCACGGACATGAACTTTGCCACCATCCATGCTGACGCCCATCCGCTCGGCGGCCTTACTCGCTTCTCTGTAGGTATCGTTTCGACCGGGCAATGCATTGGCTCGTTCTCGTCGAGCATCCTCCACCTCTTTGAACTTCTCTCCCCACTCCTGGACCCGTCGCCAGACATTGCTGTCTGAAATCGACAAATGACCCACTCGTTTCAACGTCGCTTCCGCTTTCTCATAACTGCCCACCACCCCGCTGACCCAGACCATTTCCCTGAGCACCCCTTCACTGTAGTGCTTATCCCGCAACTCAAGCTGTTGGTCTAGGGGGGAAAAAGACCTACCTTGCAATCAGGACAGTGATAGTATCCTCGCTCTATTCTCAAATCACCTACCCAGCTCTCCATTGTCACCTCTTTTTGCCCTTTGTACCGCATCTCCTGCTGACACGTCGGACACTACGGCCCCGGCACCGGTTGTTTTGCCTCTTGAGCATTAATCACTTCCAGGACCATCTGCTCGCTGAGCCTCTTGCGTAGTTTTAGCACCATAGCTTCAATCTGGGTCAGATTTGGCCCTGGTGTGCCGTCACTCCAATCGAGCAACTCTTCAATCACAGCTTCGGCCTGATTCATTAACCTAGCTTTTCTTTGTTCGCGAGAGCTTTTCATTGCTTACCTGCAACGTGTGTGTTGCCACTATTATCTCATCCTTTGCCCCAAAAGTGAAATGCACGTCGACGGGCTGTCCTGTCATGGTATCACGAATGCTGGCTTTGACAATCAGTCGAGGATTGGGCTCTGGTGTTCCTTCTACGGGCTCAGGGAAGGTTATGACGCTTTCGCCGGGCGCTATCTTTGTAATCACAGGAGCTATGATCGGTGCAGGTGAACGAGGTACTCGTCTTTGCCAATATAGCGTACCAGCTACGAAACCGATAGCTAATAGGGCGATGGCGGTGCTGATTATCGCAAGTCTTCTCATCCCCACTAGAGCAAGCCCTCCTCTGCAGGTATCTCTCGCACTTCTTCCCGTATCTGTCTCTCCATCTCCTTGCTCATTTCTGGCCGCACTGCGCTGAATACCTCGCCTGCACCAGACAAAGTGTAGTGCCAGCGGTCGGCAACCTCTGCAACATTCAAGAGCTCAAACTTGCCAGCCTCGTGCATGGCGGTGGCTAGCAGGAACTGGAAAGCCTCTTGGACTTCGGGAGGTTGGGCGTCGAGGAGGGAGGCGAAGGCTTGAAGTTTGGGGGGAAGGTCGGCCGTCGTGTTTTTCATGGTTGGGATTGTGGCTTCAGTGTGTTAATCAGCGCGTCGGTGCTTTGGATCACGGTTTTTCGCTAACCAAGCGAAAAACCACGAAAAGCACGAAACCCCTTCGCGCCTTTCGCCTCCTTTCGTGTCATTCGTGGTCCAAACCCCCCACCACCCCAATCTCCTCCTCCGTCAACCCATACAACTCATACACCAGCGCGTCAGTCTGCCGGTCAGTGGCCTCGATCTGCCGCTGGTAGAGCTCCTTGTTGCTGAGAATTGTGTCTAACACTGACGGCACTATCGCGAGTCGGGCCAGCCGTCAAATTGCATAGAATACCCGTCGTCAAAGACGCTCTTATCAAGAGGGTCTGCATCAGTCAGACAGGGATTGTGAAACACTAAGAAGACATCTACCCACTCTGTAGAGTGTAGACGTTCGAAGAAGGCAGAGGGGTCTTCCCCCACTGGTACAGGGCCTTTGGGTACAGCGTGAAGCATGGCTATGGCGCTCAGGTCAGGATAGTACTGCATTGTGCGCTCGATGAGCTTACCCAAGTACCCGCCGCAGAAGTTGGTCATCAATTCTATAGCTACGTTGAAGAAGGGACTGGACGAAGCCAGAACCACAACAAGCGGAATGCGCGGGAGTTCTTTTTTGGCCTGGGTGCGCAGTTGCCCCATCGCCTTTTCGATCTCATCTTCTATGGCCCGTTCGTTCAGAAGTACAGATCCTCCACTTCCACATGACCTGATGGACAGTTCACTAGATTCAGTAGGTCCGTATACTTGGATAAAAGCGGACTCACCGGGGGTAGGGAAATGGTATATGTGCTGCGACCACCCTGGTTCACGATCAACAGCGGCTAGCTCCTTCAGCACCGCCTCTAACCAGTGCCAAAAGTCTTCCCTCTCGCGGCCATAAGGAATGTAGAAGTCGAAGGTACTGAGACACACCGAAAAAGGCGACGATCGAACAGGCGAACGATTGGCAAGGTGATCTTCTGTTGCACTGATGAATTCGTGATACCAGTCTTCGGTGTGTCTGGACCCAGAAGGTGGGGGTGCATTATCACGCAAGAAGTTATACTCCTTACCAGACACAAGCAGATGAACATCTGGATGGGCTTTGGAATACTCTTCGTAGAATCTTTTTGACCTGTCGCGATGACGCTCCATCTGCTCCTTCGACGGCCTGCTCGCGCCCGAGAAGATGGTCTTAACTTCACAGAGGAAGCGATAGCCATCATCTTCTCTAACAACCCTGAATTCAGGCGCTCTTTCCTTATGGCCCTTAGTATCTAGTCTTGAGCAGTGGAATCCTCGCCGACCGAAGTAATTTTCGACACGTTGTTCATTGGCTTCGCTAACTCTCTGTCGCTCTTGATCTTTCATCCACTTGCCCCTTGCGTCTGGTTAGGTAATCCACATCTCCAAATCCGAGGCCGGCTATCCCAGCTCCTCCGATGTGGTCAACGAGTTTCTCGTGGTTGTCTATGATGTCGTGTGTCATAAAACCACGCCTATTGAAATCTGAGCAAGATCGCTTTTACAGGCTGAGGTCTTAAAGCTCACTGGACACATTCTTATCCAAGCGGCGCAGGACTTTCAACAACTTTTCGGCTTCCCCGGTCGTAAACTCCTCGCCCATTGGGATACGGGCGCCCGATTTGTGAGCGCTGAATCCTGGAATCTGTGCGATGGTCTGTTCGTAGCGGCGCCGGGCTTCAAGGTGAGCGTCGAAGTAGTACGTCAGAGGATAAGAGAGTTCAATCCGCGCGCCACGTTTCTTCTGGGGATGGGGACCGTAGAGAGTGCAAAGCGCGAAGGTGTGACCGTCAACGGTCAGCCGGAGATAGACACGATCGGGATTGTTGGTATAGAGCTTTTGCCCCGCGTCGTACCAGCCCTGGATGAGCTTGATGTAAACCTCCTGCACGGCCGGTGGACAGGCTGTGAGCAAGACGTGTATGTTGCGTTGCGTCGCCCCGCCTACTTTGAGCTTGAGCCCCCATGCTTCCTCCAGATCCGGCAGCGGTTCTGGCTTCGGTGGGACCGCGCGCTGCAGGGTCTTTTCCAGGAACACCAGTGCATCCAACAATTGGTCGGCCATCGCTTCTGTGAAACTCTCATCCACCGGCAAGTGTGCAGAGCTTTCGGTCGTCTTGAAGCGCGTGGGGCGGGGCACTGCCTGTTTGAAGGCTGCGACATCCTCTGGCAGTACGCCCCATCCGCGTTCCAAGGAGTCCCAGCCGATGATGGCTAGCGGGCCGGCGGAAGCATACCCGACCAGCGCGGCTAGATTTTTGCCCCCTGCCGATTTGCTGCGCAGGCCAATACCACTTTTGCCGGTATCTACGATACCTTTACGTGCTACCCACCCTTCCATCAGATGCTTGAAAGTGGTCTGGGTGTGTGCGTCACATAAGCGCAGCAAGTCCAAAGCGCCCTGCCAGGTTGCATCATCCATCTTGATCTGGGGCATAGCGATCTCAAATGCACTTTGCAGGCGCTCGTCCAGCATGTCCGCGGCCATCATCACCATTCGAATGGCGTCGAGAACCTCATCCAGATCCAAACCATGGATGGGACGCACGGATGAGAGGATGACCAGATCATCCTTGAGCGAGTACCGCGCCATACCTGTTTCATGATGGTTAAGCTGCAGCAAGGTCTCGAACAAGTGTGCTCGTAGCCGTGGGTCTTCTGGTGCCCGCAAGATGGGTGACCACACCGCTAGGAAGTGGATGCCTGGTTCCCACTCGATAACGTTAATCAGGCCATGTGCAGTCCCCAAACTCAGATGGCGCCACCCATCCGGATCGGTAGCCTCTTGAGGATCAACTCCGAGATTCCAAAGGGCCTGGTTGACCATCGCCTGAGCTTCGGACGGTGAGGGGTAACTGGGATGAACGGGCGGTTTCCCACTGTAAGCATCATCGAACCAATGTGCTCTGCGATTTTGATCGGTAGACATAGCATTCTCCTTTCTTTCAATAGTTCGGACAGTTTGTGCAGACACAACGTCGGGTTCTCTCTCAGCCCTCCATTCGCGCTAGTACATCAGATTCATTCCTTGGCGGATGCGCCACCCGTGGATCCGCTGGCGGCGGGTCAAACAAGGCCTGGCAGGGCTGGCCTGTCTTGATGGCCTGCTGCATGGCGTCGTAGATCTCCAGGATGACGCGCTTGGTGCGGTACTCGCCGTGGGCGGCTTCGTCCTTGCGCTTGACGATGGGGAAGGTGTCCATGATGTAGTCCACGTCGTCGCGGGCGATGCCGTAGAGGTGGAAGTAGGCAGCGTCTAACTTTCTCTCCATCTCCTTGCGCACATCTGTCCGCACCACGCTGAACACCTCGCCTGCCCCGCTGAATGTGTAGTGCCACCGCCCATCAACCCCGGCCACGCTCACCAGCTTAAACTTGCCAGCCTCGTGCATGGCGGTAGCCAGTAAGAACTGGAAAGCCTCTTGGACGCCGGAAGGCTGGGCGTCAAGCAAGGAAGCGAAGGCTTGAAGTTCGGGAGGAAGGTTGTTGGTCGTGTTGTTCATGGTTAATTCTCTCCAAGTGACAGTTGAGGCGGGATAGTAGGACCAGGACGGCCCCAATCAACGGTTTTGTCTGTGACGACGCGGTAGTCAAGTCCGACTTGTTTGAAGTGTTTCTTGGCAGCGACGATCTTGCGCTTTTCGTGGGGGAATTGGAGCTCGTGCAAGTTTTCAGTGCCCTTGGTTTCTCGCACAAGTTCAAGGATCGTTCTACCATCGGTATCGCGTCGAATGATGCCCCAGTCTGGGTTGTAGTTGCCGATGATCTTTGGGAACGGAATCTTGAAGGCCGGAGGGAACTTGAAGTAGCCGATCATTTGGCTGTCCTGTTTAAGACGCAATTCGACGAAGTCTTTCTCGACACCAGAGTCGATCTGGACCTGGTCGTAGAGTCCGCGATCGCTGGCTTGGACCAGTTCTCTTTGGGGAAAGTCTTTTTTCGGTGGGAAGAGTTCGTCCAGGTCATAGGGTGCTACGGTGTCGGTGATGATGAATTGTATGTGTTCAACAATGTGGTTGGCAAGTGCTTCTCTGATTTGCGAGATGAAGACGGCGGCGAAGCCTTCAGGGTTCTTCAGGAGCATGGCCTTCTTGTCGTCTGTGAGGCGGCGGAAGATGGCGTTGAGGGTGGGGCGGGTGAGGTTGGTTTCGCGGGCGGTGCGCTCGATGAGGTTGAAGACGGGGTAGGTCTGGTCACGTATGGTGGTCTGTTCTCGACGAGGGACTTGGCCGGCCTGACTCTGGAAGGTGTAGGGTTCGTTGAGGGCGAGCTCGATTCCATTGTTGAAGGCGACCTGTGAATCATCGCCAGCGGCGGTGATGGATCTGATCTTGAAGCCGCGCAAGCGAGGCTCTTGGAGGATTCTCTCCAAGTCGCTGCGAAAGTTGTAGTACATGACTTGCTCACGCTCGTTGCCGCGGGTATCGGCAATTTGGACGCGGATCTTGGCTGCGTCGCCACGGATGGCTTCGAAGGTGAGGGTGAAGTTGGTCATGACGTATTCTCCGCGCTCGATGACAATGACGGGCTGAGGGAAAGGCGCGTTGTTGAGGCGTTCGACACATTCTACGATGAAGGCGGGGGTGTCAATGTGGATGCGGTAGTCGGTACGCTGGATGAGTTTTTGCCAGAAGTCACGAAAGAGGCCGTCGTTGAAGACGTTATCGTTGCGGTGCGCGGTAGTTTTGCCCAACTGGGTGGGCTTGGGTGGCGGCTTGGCGTGGCCGTCCTCGACGTATTCGTTTTGCAGGTTCTCGGCGTAGCTCTGGTAGCTCTCGTTGGCCACGACGGTGAGGACGTTGACGTCGTCGTCGAAGACCCGTTCGCCTTCCTGGTTGACTGGTAGCCGCATGCCACGGCCGATTTCCTGGCGCTTTTTCATTGTGCAGACGGTCTGGTTGAGGGTGCAGATCTGGAAGACGTTGGGGTTGTCCCAGCCCTCCTTGAGGGCGGAGTGGGCAAAGATGAAGCTGACAGGTTCGTCCAGCCCCAAGAGGCGTTCTTTGTCTCGCATGATGAGTTGGAAGGCTTCTTTTTCGGCCTTGCGTTCCGTTTCATTGCGGCCAGCGGTATCAATGAATTCTGTCTCGCCCTTCTTGCGGCGTTGAGCGAAGTAGCCACGGTGGACCTGGTGGGCTTCGAGGTCCCGGAAGTGGGGGAAGTTGTCCTTGTACTTCTCAAAGGCTTGGTCAAAAAGGCGCTTGATGATGCCATCGTCGTCCACGTAGTTGGCGACGCGATCAATGAAGAAGAGGGAGAGGACTTTGATGCCATGATCGAGGAGTTCGGCCTGGCGCTGCATGTGCTGTAGCACGGTGCGCTCGATTTGAACGCGGAAGATTTCGGGGCGAGCGGGGCCGATGGTTTCATCGAGATGGAGACGGATGCCGTTGGCAAATGCAAGGAACCCCTTGCCCGCGTGGATTTCCTCGACCACATAGTTGCCCTGGTGTTCCTCGCGGCCGGTCTTTGCGTGCAGGTCATCGCCTTGTCTGAGAGTGACGGTGCCCTCGCGGGTGCGCCCCCTGTCGCTGAGGTAGGTCTTGACGGTGGCCTTGATGCCGTGCTGAGTGGAGATGGATTGCAGGGCCAAGAATGGCTGGTTGAAGTTGTCGCGCTCGGTGACGGCGTCCACTTGGATCCTCTTGACGAGGCCGCGGAGGTAGGCGTCGAAGGGGGTGAGGCTGTAGAGGTGGTTGGGCGTGCTCCGGTGGGTAGCGCTGTAGCGGAGGGCAAAGAGGGGGTGTAGGGTGCGAAGGGCGGCTTTGGCCTTGGCGGTCTCCATGTTCTGCGGTTCGTCCAGGATGATGATGGGGCGGGCCTTTTGGATGTACTGGTAGGGAAGTAGTTCGCCGGGGAGTTGCTCGGAGGCGCGGTAGATTATGTTGCGCGCCAGCCGAAAGGATTGGATGGTCATGACCAGGATTTCGACAAAGGTGGAGGTGGCGAAGGTGCGCAAGGCACTGAGGCGGCTGCTATCGTAGCGAATGAGGTTGACGGTCTCATTGCTGTAGAGCGCAGCGAAGTGGGATTTGGTGATCTCGAAGTTCTTGACAACGCCTTCGTAGATCGCGATGCTGGGGACGACGATGACGAATTTGCGGAAGCCGTAGTGCTGGCGCAGTTCGTGGATGGTGCGGAGGTAGACGTAGGTTTTGCCAGTGCCGGTTTCCATCTCGGTGGTGAAGCTGGGATAGCGCCAGGAGTGATTGCCGACGCCTTCTAGTACCATGCCCTCGTCCACATCGAGGTTCATCGAGCGCTGGAGGAATCTGCGTTCGGGGTCGTTTTCTTGCTGAACAGCTCGGACGTTATCGTAGAGCCAATCCTCGTGAAGCGTTTCATAGGGAGGAAGGTTGGGAACAATCTCTTGGCCCAGTGCGAACTCTGAGGTGTATTTTGGCAATCCCTCAAAGACCTTGACGATGCTCTGGATGGCCTCAAGTTGGTAGTCTTGATTGGGATCAAATTTCAATCGGAGTTCGGTCGCCATTGTTGCGCTCCTTAAATCACGTGTAAGTTGCCCGTGTCCGAAAGACGCAACTTGGTTTCGTCTGTGAGGGTGCTATCGAGACAGACAAAGATGTCGTGTTGGGCAAGGTCAAGCTGTGCGAGGGTCTCCGGGGTGATGGTTTGATCCAGGCAGACGAAGAGGCGGTGTTCATAGAAATCTGAAGTGACTAGGTCCACCTGGTTGTGGACAAAGTGTATCTGGCGGGTGATGGTGCTATCGACGGGGAAGCCTTCAATGAGCAGGATTTCGGTTAGCAAGCCAGCGGGCTGCCAGCCTTCCGCCAGGGGGGTCTCGAATTGGTCGAAGGTCATTTGAAGTTCGGGGAGGTCCTCTCCAGCGTAGTCGTGCCAGTCTCTGAAGTTCGAGCGGTCGAGGCGGTAGCATTTGAAGCCAAGGTCTTCGTCGGGGTGCAGGTTGAGTTGGTCTGCGGTTTCGGCTTGCATTCTGGCGATGACGCGACGGATGCGCTCGCGACAAACGTCCGCTATGGTTTTCAAGCCTAGCTCAAGGGCATCCCTTCCAGCACTTGTTGTTTCATCAACCAATTCCGGTAATTGGATGCAGATGAAGTTTCGACTCCCTTTGTCTTCATGGTTCAGGTATATTACAGCGTGAGCCAACGTCCCAGAGCCAGCAACGAAGTCCATGTATAGCCCTTGTGGATCGCCAGCCATGATAAGAATCTGTCTCAATAGCTCAACCGGCTTGGGATGCTCGAATGGAGCTTTCTGCTCAAACAGGGCTTTGAGCTCAGTTTTGCCATTCTGATAGTTGAGTTCTTTGTCTACCCAAATTGTCTTGAACTTCCTGGTTCGCTCTTCTCCAGCCTTTGATGCCAAGAAATCACGCACAAAAATGTCCCATTCATTGCGTGTGCTGATTAGACGGGCTTCAACAATGTCCAGATTCCGGGCAACTTTGTCAGTACCCCACATCCACCTGCCGTCCTCGCCTGTTGACTTGCGCGGCAGGACTGCCACACGGAATTCATCGCTTTTCTCAAGCGACACTCTTTTGGAATCTGGGTCAACATAGATAGGGAAGAACATAGCTGGGCGATCCTCGCGGCGTGAAGCAGAACCCCGCTGGCGCAATCCTAAGAGTCTATACCTGCGGCCCTGTTCATCTTGGTATTTGAATTCTGCGATTTGCTCTGGCGTCAGTGCTGCTCCAGACAGAACACATTCATCGATCTCCTTGGCGTAAACTACAAGATACTCATGGACTGTTGCTACGAAGCTCTCCGACTGCCTTCCTCTCGGGTTGCTTTGAATTACAATCTTGGTAATGAAGTTCTCTTCTCCAAATACCTCGTTCATCAACAGCCGCAGATGGTGCAGCTCATTGTTGTCAATACTCACAACAATTGCACCATCCTTTCTGAGGAGTTGCCGGGCCACCCGGAGGCGGGGATACATCATGCTGAGCCAGTTGGAGTGAAAGCGCCCGCTAGCCTTGGGGTTAGTGGTAAGGAGTTGGCCTTGGGCGTCGGCCTGGCCGGTGCGCCGGAGGTAGGCTTCCAAGGGTTCACTGTAGTCGTCGGGGTAGATGCGGTCGTCGCCGGTGTTGTAGGGTGGGTCAATGTACATCATCTTGACACGGCCGGCGTAGCTTTTTTGCAAGAGTTTGAGTACTTCCAAGTTGTCGCCTTCGATGAAGATGTTGTGGCTAGTGTCCTCGTTGATGCCTTCTCCCGATTGGGGTACCAGGGTGCCTTTGCTGGGGGTGCTGGCAAGGCGACGGGCTTCCCGCTTGCCAGGCCAGAAGAGGCCGAAGTACTCGGTGTCGGGGCCTTCGTCTTCGAGGTGTTCGCCCAGGGCTTCTCTGAGGGTGTCCCAGTTGATCTTGCCGTCGGCGAAGGCTTCGGGGACAATGGCGCGGAGTTGGGCCAGGCGGTCTTCGTCAAAGGTAAAGGTCGGGCGGATTCTTTGGATGGGCATGGTGTTTTCTCCTCGTTTTTGGCTGGTTATGCCAAATCGCTGAGCTCTTCCGCCGTGGGTGCGCTGTCGAGGTTGGCAGTAAGCCACGCTTCTTGCTCCTGATCGGTACCGAAGTCGTTGAGGTAGCGGCGGTAGGTACGGTCGTCGGGACCGTACGCCTGGCGCAGGTATTGGCGGTAGGTGTCACACGTGAATCGGGCGTCGCATTGGCGACAGGTGCGCGTGGCAAAGGTCTCGTTGCGGTAGATGTGCTCTTCGAGTTTGGCAAGAGGGGGCGGGGCAAACTCACTGTTTTCGATGGCATCCACGACCTCGCCAAACTCGGCGATGGTTTCCTCGACTTGTTCTTGATCGAAGGGGATGGGTATCAGGGGATCCCAGCTTGCCAGCAGCGCATCGAGGCGCTGTTCGTCGCCACTCTCCAGGGCTTCGGCTACGTTGCGGGGGTAGCGGGTGGCGATGACGGCGGCCTCGTCGAGGGGTTCGCTGCGTAGCTCCTGCCAGATGTGGGCGTAGACGCTGAGTTGTTCTTCGTAGAACTCTCTGTTCATTCGGACGTAGGCTTCGTCGTGGGTTTTGATGTCGTACATGATGGTGCAGTCGTTGTCGCGGACGATGTCTACTACGCCGTGGATGGAAAAGTCATTTCCGTCTGGGGATCGTCGGCCTGGCAAGCTGAGTTTGACTTCGGTGTCGGTGACGTTTTCGGCGACGTGGCGCATTTTGCGCCAGTAGAGAAGGACTTGCTGTAGGGCGGCAGCTCTGCCGTCGGGGGTGAGGGAGCGGGAAGCTTCGAGTTGGAGCACCTGGTAGTTGTCCTCAAAGGTTTCGCGGATGAATTCCTCAATGGCGGTATCGTCGTTGTTCATGCTTGAGCCTCCTTTTGGGCGATGAGATGGTTGTGGAGGTCTTCCAGGGTTTGGTGCACCAGGCTGCCAAAGAACATCATTTGGGTGCGGGAGGGGGCGAAGCCGTATTTGCGGAAGATCATGTATTGGCGGGCGCATTTCTTGTACTGAAGGTAGTCGGCGGTGTAGGAGAAGGTTTGGGGCAGTTTTTCGTCTTTGATGCTGGCGGAGGGGAGGGTGTTGAGGTCGAGGTCGGGGATGCGAGGGACGCCGTTTTTGAAGAGATCGCGGAAGACTTTAGCGGTGTAGCGACTAGCATCGGCGAGCACGAGCAAGTTCTTGGCGCGAGAAAGGGCGACGTAGAACAGGCGCATGATGTCGAATTCGTCCATGCGCTCCAGGGGTTCGCCGGGTTCGCGCTCTAGGAAGGAGTAGACGAACAGCTCGACACGGCGGGGTTTGTGTTTTCTGCGGAGAGGGTTGGCAAGGACGACGACTGGGAATTCCAAGCCTTTGGCCTGGTGGATGGTGATGAAGGGGATGCGGCCTTTGGGGAAGGGGTCTTCGGGATGTTCGTATTCTGATTCACCAAGGCGGAAGAGAGAGAGGAGATAGGACATGAAAAAGCCGCGCTTGAAGAGGCCACCTTGAAGCGCTTCGGCGGAAATGAGGGGAGTGTATTCGTCTATGAAGCGGGTGAGGTATTGGCTGAGCAGGGCGAGGTTGAAGATGGGGCCTTCGTCTTGGCCGCCTTGGGCTAAGTCGAACATGTGCTTGAAGTGCTGGAAGCCGCAGATGCGGTAGAAGAGGTCCAGGACATTCCAGTCCATCGAGGTAGCGCGGGTGATCATGTAGCGTAGGTCAAAAGGATTGCCCTCTTCGATGCGCTTCCTGATGATTCTATCGAGGTAGCGGCTGCCGATTATCCTCTTGGCGCGCGGGGAGAGGCCGGGGGCATCGTGGAGTGCGCGCTTCATGGTGTTGAGGTTGTAAGGGGCTCTCAGGTCCCAGTGGTAACGCTCGACAACGTTGGTGAGAGCCTCATAGTCGGCAACGCCGGTGGCGATCTCTTCGCGGCGGTCTCGAACGTACTGGTCGAGCATTGGATCGGCGTCCATGAGTTCTGCGCCACGATGCTTGGCATTGTCCATCCAGTTGCAGAAATCGCCGAAGTCGCCTCCCCAGTCTTTGGGATGGGGAGGGACGCCGAAAATCTGGGCGAAGATGCCGAACACATCTACTGCCTCGGGTACTTCTAAGAAGCGGCCGGCCCTGGGGGCGTAGACTACTAAGTTTTGGGCGTTGAGGGCTTCTCTCATATGCCCGACACTTTTGGATTTAAGAGTGGGAAAGAGGAAGGCAATCTGATTGGGGTTTTCGACTTTCCTTGTGTCGAGGAGGCGGCGGACCAGTTGAGCGATTTCTGCGCAAGCACCCTCGATGGAGCCCTTGGTACTAGCAATGACAGAAGGTGCAGAGTCTGTGCGGTGCGCCTCAATGTCTTTCGGTACGCGGTAGAGCTCTCGGCCGCGTTTTCTCCAGTCACACTCTTCGATAAAGGCGGTGTAGAAGTCAACGATGCGTTTGCGGGAACGGTAGTTTCTGGTGAGAGGGATGGTGGTGGGTGTTTGGCCGAGGTACTGCTGGCAGCGGTGGGGGAATTCAACAAAGTTCTCCACGGTTGCGCCTCGGAAGCGATACAGAGCCTGGTCGTCATCGCCGACGACGCAGATGTTCTTGTGGCCTGCGGCGAGTTTGAAGAAGATGCGCTCCTGAATGGTGTTGGTGTCCTGGTATTCGTCAACGATGACGTGTTGGAAGACGTGACCAGACCCGGAAAAGCCATCCAGAACATCATAGGCAGCCTGTTGGAGTAGAGCGAAGTCGGTGTATGAGACGTAGGGCCGCCCTGAAAGGGATTGGCGATATTGGATGCATAGGCGGAAGAGCAATTCTAAACCATCGGGATCAATGTCGTGCTGGGCAAAGTAAGCTAGAAGTTCAGGAGCGGCAGCGCGGATTTTGTCGAGGGCACTGTGGGGGTCAACACACTCTTCGGAAAGGCGGTTGAAGAAGGCCATGCACTCGACAACAGGCTTGTGTTTGGATGTCGAGTCGTACTTGAACCCAGGATCGAATACTCTGTAGATAGTCACGTTGTCATCGTCTGGATCCAGACCTACGTTGGCAGTCAGCTCAGTCCAGTTGCGCCTTTTGCGAAGATGGAAGTATTGCCCCAGCTCGTCTAGCAACTGCGGCGGCCTGATACGTTGTCGGCCTTCGGAGAAACGGCGGTCCATGATGAGCCGCCGGCATAGCGAGTGGACCGTGCCAACGTATATTTGGGTGAGATCGTAAGCTTGACCGGTGCGGTTGGTCACATCGCCGAGTAGGACTTGAAGGCCTTCACGGAGCTGCAAAGCGGCTTTCTCTGTGAAGGTGGAGAGATAAATGGCATCGGGTGGGACACCGTGGAAGACGATGAGATTCAAAGCGCGCCAGAGGAGGACGCGGGTCTTGCCAGATCCCGGCCCAGCGGGGAGGTAGAGCGGACCGTCGGTATGACGAATTGCTTCTTCTTGCGCTGGATTGGGTTTGAAGCCTGTGGCTTGCCAGAGGTTTTGCAGATCCAACTCGTGGACGGATTTACCGTCCTCGCTTCTCTTTTTATCGCTCCGAAGCGTTGGAGAGATGCGCGCAGGGGTTACCGTGGTCATAGCTTCGGACGCTACTCTCCCAGGAAGAATGCTCTGATCCCGAATCTCTGGAACGGCAAGAATGGAAACATCCCGGCCCTCGGATTCATTCTCTGACTCCTGCTGACGAGGGGGTTCGTAGCTCTTGCCCAGATACTCGTTCAACATCCTGCGGCTGTATGCACAATGACCACCAAGGGCGCGAAAAGGAATCAGGCTTCCCTCGGTCTCCATCGTCCTCAAAGTGTGTAGGCTGACCCCCAGATACTCCGCAGCTTCCCTCTCTGTAAGGAAGGTCATTCCCCCTTCTGTCACATCACTCTCCTGCGCACTGCTGGTGCTTCTTTGCCTCCCCCGGGAACCAAAAAGCCGCCTCCACTTGCCCAGGAAGCGGCTTTGTGCTATCATATCCCCAAGGCTGTCTCCTGGGCGTTCAGGAGTAGGTGTTGGGATTACCAGAGCGGTGGCTCGGTAATCCCTTTTCTATTTGGCTACTGATGAGTATATCATGTTTCAGCTCGTTTGGCAACACAAAAAACCACCTGTGCGGTTGACGCGGCTGGCTTCTTGTAACATACCATCTCTATCGCAGCGTCCAAGGGCACTAGCAGGCGGCTGTGTCTTATGCAGCCAGCAAACGGGCCAGGCTTATCAATGTCTCAGCAGGCAGTGGGAAGGGAATCAAACGCTCATCGTCACAATATGATGGCGATCCAAATCACCACTCTGCCCATCATAGTCTATCACTTCCGCCAGCTATCTCTGGTCACCTTGCTCAGCAACTTTGCCATTTGGGCCATCATCAACCAGGGCGAAGCTGCCCGATAGCAGGGCGACGATTGTGGCGAGGCTTGCTAGTGTGGTCAGCCATTTTTTCATCACTACTACGCCATCTTTCCGATGCGCACCTCTATTCCCTTCTCTTCTCGCAGCCATTCCTCAAGCTTCGAGGTATCGGTGTTCCCATAGTGATAAGGATACAGAATGTTCGGCTGAAATGCTTTCGCAGCATCAGCCACCATCTCTGGCGTCATGGTGTACGGCAGGTTCACCGGCAGAAATGCGCAGTGGATGCCCTGAAGCCTCTTCATCTCTGGTATGTTCTCTGTATCCCCCGCGACATACACTCGCTTATCGCCAAAGGTCGTAATGTATCCATTCCCGATCCCTCTGGGGTGAAAAGGCTGTCCATTCTCGCGTTTATGGACGAGATTGTACGCCGGCACATCCTAAACGTGCATCCCATTGACAATGTGTTGATCTCCATTCTGCATCACAATCCCACCTTCGCCCTGTCTAGCGCAGGCCTCGGTCAATACCACCGCTGTCCTTTCCGTCCTCACACTGGCCAATGCTTGCAGATCGAGGTGGTCGCGGTGTTCATGGGTGATCAGAACGACATCAGCTTCGGGAAGCTGCGAATAGTCTGCTACCCTGCTGAACGGATCAACGTAGATATTCTTCCCATTGAAGGCCAACATCAAACTTCCATGACCAAGAAACGTGACCTTCAGGTCTCCGGTAGATGTTGGTATCACATCTGTTTCAAACTGCTCTCGAGTAGCCATTGTCATCTCTCCTCGTAGGAACCGATTTTATATGGGTCATCGCCATAATACGTTGGCTCTGTACCAATGATAGCGATATCCATTACCGCCTTTGCCCTGGCCAAGTATTCTCTAAACTTAACTCTTGTCGCTGAAGCTCCGGATACATCTTTCGCCGCGTAACCTACTGCTTTGATTCCATGCGCACGAGGTATGTAAATCGCTCTTTCACAATGAAACTGTTGGCTGATGATTGTCAACGACTCGATATTGAACACTTTGCTGGCCCGCACCACAGAATCCAATGTCGAAAATCCTGCATAATCCACGTAAATATCCTCGGCATTGATGCCTGCGGCGATGAGGGCTTCCTTCATGTCTTGTGGTTCGTTATAGGATTCTTCCGAATTGTCGCCACTCACAAGTATGTATTCGACCTTCCCTGCCCTGTATAGTTCAGCGGCAGCGTTTATTCGATTCACAAAATACGAGTTAGGGCGCCCGTAAGCATATTTGCTGGTACCCAGCAACAACCCTACCTCGTTGTATTGCAGACTATTGTAATCTGTGGCGACGTATTCTTCAAACCCATTAATGTGTGAGTTGGCAAATAGCAGAAACAGCACGCCGCCTAGCCCAACAGCACTGATAAATGCCAACCATTTCTTTCTGCCAGTTTTCAGTTCCAATATCATTGCTCCTAACTCGCAGCGGGCTACTTCTGGCGAGACTTGAAGGCTACCCTCAACTGTGGTTGGTCGTTTACTTCAAGATGAAACACGTCGGGACGAGAGTAATGACCACTGGTGTCTAGAACGAGATTCCCCTCCGTGATACGCCCCAACTCAAGCTCAGCGTAGATGGTGCAGGCTTCCCCGAAAACCGGGCCAGCGAGATAGCTCCCATCAGGGCCGACAATGGCGCTTCCGCCGTTTAGGATCAGATCATCGTCGTCGCCGGGCATCGCCTCCAGAATCTTGATGGCCTCGTCATTGGAAAGCCCCAGGGAGCGATAGCCTTCAAGGATCTCTCCGCGACTTAGGATGCACCCGGCGGCGAGTACAAAGCACTGACCCTCAAAAGCATAGTGTCGGCTGGCAAGTTGGTGCAGTTCTTTCACCGCTGGCCATTGCGCTACGTGAATGGCTTCGTACTGAGCGTGCATGGCGGCTCTCACTAAAGGCATCCAGTGCTCCCAGCAGATCAGTCCCCCAAGATTCCCGTACTCGGTGCTCAAAACCCGCAGTGTGCTCCCGTCTCCCCGTCCCCAGACCATCCGCTCGGTATATGTGGGAATGAGCTTGCGGTGTATCTGGTATCCCCGGCCGGCTCGATCAACGTAGATCATGGTGTTGTAAAGCGTGCCCCCCAGACGCTCGTGCGCTCCCATCACAAGATAGGTGCCGGTCTTCCTGGCGATGTGAAGCAGTGTCTCGAAATGTCTGTCGCCCAGGCAAATGGAGTTCTTGACCAGCAACCGGTACAGGGCTTTCGCTGGAGGATAGTCCCAAAGAGCGGCTTTCGGTGAGAAATCCAACCACACAGGGTAACCAGGTAGCCAGGTCTCGGGAAAGACAACAACCTCTGCCCCTTGATTGGCTGCCTCCTCAATGAGATCACGCGCTTTGAGAAGGCTCTGCTCGATGTTCAAGAACACCGGTGCTTGCTGGATCACAGCCACCTTCACTGTACTGATTGGGTCAGGTAGATTCATACTCTCTCTCCATATCACATCACCTACTCCACAAGGGTAGCTATCTCCTCAAACGACTTCTTCCCAATCTCAGGTACCATCGCCCCTTCAGCCGGATACCCAACCACCACTACCAGGAACGGGCGCTCGTTCTCCGGCCGCTCAAGTATCCGGCTTAGAAAGCCCATCCGGCTCGGCGTGTATGGCAGAGCAACCAACCCCGCATTGTGAATAGCCGCAATCAACATCCCTGCGGCTATTCCTACCGATTTGCTCACGTAGTAGTGTTTTACCTTCCGACCATCCGCCAACACACCATACTTCTGGGCAAATATCACAACCAAGTATGGAGCTATCTCCAGAAATGGCTTCTGATAGCCTGTCCCCAGAGGTAACAAGGCATCCAACCATTCCTGTCCAGCCTGCCCGTGATAGAACTCGTACTCTTCCTTCTCCGCAGCCTCCCGAATTTGCTGTTTCGTCGCTGGATCGCTCACAACCACAAAGTGCCACGGCTGCATATTGGCTCCGCTCGGCGCCGAAGCGGCGGTCAGCAGACAGTTCTCAATCACCTCACGCGGCACCGGCCGGCTTGAGAAACTACGCACGCTGCGCCTTCGCTGCATGACCGCGCGGAAAGAAACTGCGCGTTGCCTCATTTCTTCCGGGGGGCACTCACTGTAGCCAGCAAGTGCGACAAGTTTAGCTGTTGTCATTCTGGCTCTCCGTATCTCTGTTCTTCTGCATGTCGGCCAACTGCCAGCCGCCACTCTCGCTGGGATAGCGCAGTGCTCCGCGCAGCACCTCGGCACCAGTCTCTTGGGCGATGGTAGCCAGTTCTTCGGCGTTGGCTGGGTATAGGAAGTTAAGATGTTTCATTGCCATTCACTCCTGTTGCAAGACCTATTGGACTCTTCTCTCAACAAGGGCCAGAATCCTCGGATCACGCGCTATCAAGGCTTCCTTTCTTGCTCGGGTCAGAGTCTTGATGCAACGCTCTACCCCGCAGGCCGAACGATAGCTAAGGTCGCCTAGTGAGAAGGCCAACTCCACGGGCCGGCGCTTTCGAGTCCACTCAGCCCCTCTTCCCGCCTTGTGGTCGGACAATCGACGATCCAGGTCGCAGGTCATGCCTGTGTAGAGTGAATCGTCGGAGCATGATAGGATGTAGACGCAATAGTCTTTCTTGTCTTCTTCCATCCGCTACTTTGCTCGTCATTCCTCATGCATGGCGGTGGCTAGCAGGAGGTGGAAAGCCGCTTGGACTTCGGGAGGCTGGGCGTCTAAGAGGGAGGCGAATGTTTGGAGTTTGGGGGGAAGGTGATTGGTTGTGCTGTCATGCTGACTTGTGACTTTCTGAAAGAAACATCGTGCTGTCCAAGAGCTGCCTATTGGAGAGGATTACAGAATCCCTTTCTTCCTATCCATCATCTCCAATTTGATCCCTGCGATTGCGTTGAGGTCCAGATCTAGCAAATCAAGGGCAATGCAGCCCATCATTATTGCGTCGAAGATTTCAATGCCAATATCCATTGGTGTTGGCTCTGGTTCTTCATTGTTGCGAACGTAGTTGGCCGACATTCTGAGGCGCTTGTCTATTGCTTCGGCTACTTCTGTAGCCATGAAGTCGAGGCAGTCAGTGAGGTTTGGCTCATTCCACTGCTTCGCCTCAATCCACTTCCTTCGGTGTCTTCTGACAACATCCTGCATATCCAAGTTTCTGTTACTCCTACCTTCGTGATACCGTGCCTCCATCGCGGCAAGCCTGCCAGTTACTCTCCTCGTGACAGTTGCCACGACCGGACTTCCACCGGTTAGCAGACGACAGCTTCAGGACACACCAGCGCGGGTTAGGAGGGGGCAGAAGAGTTACAGCTTGAGCCGTTTCTTTGCGCAACGAACAAGGTCTTGATGATCGTTAGATACTTGACTGGCAAGTTCATTTATCTTCTCTGCTAGCTTCCAGTATTCTTTTGGATCATCACGCTGTAGCTCGCGTGGTAAACGCTGGATGCTAGGTTTCTCAGGGAAAGTATTAAGTGCGATAACAGCAGTGAATTCGCGAACTGTGTCGCGGAGCTTATTCTTTTTTCTCTCGAGCTTCTTGTCGTCGAATTCATGATCCGGACCAGTCCATAATTCGGCGAAATCGAAGAGTGGTTCTATCCACTCAATCCTAAACGCTGCTCCGAAATTATAGTCTGAGATGAAGCGCATGCGCTGGCTTGGCAAGAGATCATGAAGTCGGTTAAAGAGCTTTCGGTCTGGCTCAATCTTCAAGGGGTCAGAGGGTAAGAAGAACTGCACAAGTAAGGTCGCCAGAAGAGTTAGGAACGTGACAAGAGGCTCCCAGCTGGGATCTGTTATCAGCCATGCTAATGATGCTAAAAATGCAAGAAGGTTTAGGATCCTAAGAAATGGGCGCATAAGTTCAGCGAATATTTCGAAACCTAATCAAGTGTTGGGTTGTTTGTAGCAAGATTAGTTATTGCTGCTGGAGGAGTAGTATCCGGTGGGTAGTTCTTCGTGACTAAAGGCAAGTAAATTCTATACTCTCTCTGGTGTATTATCCTGGCAAATGCTATGTTATTCGCATAATTCTCTTCCAAGAACTCATTGTATGGATTTATCAAAACATATATCTCTTTCACTTCCCACACGGCAGTCCACTCTAAAGAAGCTTCCGCAGTCTTACGTGCCTCTATATCTACAATATCTTCTCCTATAAGAGTTCCATTTATCACTGGATTCCCAGCATAGAACAGAATAGAAGCATTATTTGCATCCGCTTTTCCTATATCGTGTATCTTCGCTTTTATCGTGATTCTTTCACCAGGGTCTGGATCGTTATTTGAAAGGTAAATATCAGATTCGCTTAAAGCCAGGTCTGGATACTGTTCTACCCATACCATATCGGATGCTTCCCTAGCAAATTCCTCGGTATCCAGTGTCCCTGAAGTGGTAACCGCTATATCGTAAGCCCCCCACAAGCTCGTATTTATAAATGTGTTTGCATATATTCCATCGTTAGCTTCATAGTCATTGTGTAAGCCATCATCATATAACGTGAGAGTTTCAATTGTATCATCCGGTCTTTCTATCTTTGCAACGACAGATGTGTTCGTTACCGGCTCTCCACCATAAGTAAGTTTTGCTCTTACGTTTATCGGCTCATTTGGATCATATTGATATTCTTGTAATTCTAAGGAAAGAGATATATCTGTTTCTAGGAGTGTCATTATTGCATAATCCTCAGTCTCCGCTATATCTGTTGCGATTACATTAACTTTCCAGATTCCTTGTTCTGGGTTTTTAATAGCATATCCTTTATAGGAAATAGGTTCAGTAGCTTCATCGTATGATACATTTGCGTCGCTTGCAGCATAAGATGCATCAATTAATGTTGCATTGGGTGTTGTTAGTGTTGAATTTAGAATCCCCTCTGCCCATCCTAATATAAAATTAACTTCTGTAGTCGAGCTGATTGATATTTCGTGTGTTTTCTGCTCATTTGGAGATATCTGATCAGAAATCAACGGGGCAAATTGAATCGATGAGCCTTGTGCTTCTGCCTGAATTTGCCCAATCTCTTCGGGATCATCATTCAGTATCGCCACGATTCGTTGAATTACCTTTTCATCTGTACGTAACATGCCATGAGCCTTGAGAAGGGAAAGCAAGCCAAAATCAAATTTGTGATCCTCTGATATTTCTATTTGGTCTAAATCGAGAACATATCGCCCCTTCCATCTACCAGGGAAACTCTTATTATAAAGTTGCTGACTTGCAAGAATTTCATAATGTGCTCTTGGGTGGTTTGAACAGCTGATTACATCGCTATATGGATACTCTTCCCCTGCTGGATAAGCATTCGGATCCCATACGAAACATTGATCCCAATTAATGTAAGAACAATTTAGCCTACGTAGAAATTCACTCCCCCATGTCATATCTTTGATCGAATCCCAGCTTTTGACTTCAGGCTGTGCAAACCCGCCTGTGAAAAGCGCTAGGAGTTCATCGTTGAAACCATGATTTGGTGTTTCAAGCATGATCAGCTTTCTAACATTCTTAGCATGACCACCATCCTTAGCTTCATCACCCACTTCTATGTACCACCTTGCTACTAATCCACCCATGCTGTGAGCAACAATATCAACTTGGTCAACCTCCTCCCTGCCTTCTCCTCTTATTCTTTCAATTTCTTCTCCAAGAAATTCGGCATATTTTTTAACAGGCAAACATGTCACTCCATCGCCTGGTGCATAGTGGCTGACATATACAGTAAAGTCATAATCCTCAAGACCCTTTACCCCCTTATCCGGATCCCCCTCTTTCATTATCCTCCATAGATCGTCAGAGTTATAGTCTCCTGCTGAAAACCCATGCACCAAAATAACAGGGGGCCTCTTAATGGTCACGGCTTCCGTAAAATCGCCTTCGGTTCCATCAGTATCTATTACAGTCAGTTTTACAATGTATTCACCCTCATAGGAGTAAGAATGAGACGTTATGGACCATCCCGTTGTTATGGGTTCGCTATCATCCCCGAAGTCCCAAGTATAAGAACGAATGTTTCCTTTGGATGAAGATGCATCAAAAGTTATCTCTTCACCAATGATTGGATTGTATGGTGGTGAAGGTGAGTATGTGAAGGAAGCGTGAGGAACATCAACAGTAGTAAGAGAGGTCTCTTTAGACCAATCCGACCAAACGCCGTAATCATCTCGATATCTTGTACGCCAATAATAAGTTGTGCCGTAATCCAGAACTCCTGAAGGCAGAATGATGGCATTGTAGTAAGCGCTATGCTCATAACTAAGCTCATCAAATACGGGATTAGAGTAGTCACCAGGAGCGGTCGTAATCTGCCATTGAGAAGGACCTCGAGAAAATGGTGAAGACGTTAAAGTAATAGCTAAGTTAATGTCAGTAGCACCATCTTCAGGAAATACATTGGTTGGCTGAGTAGGAGGGATAACATTGATGAAAGAGGCTTTGGTATTGTCATAGTCCCAGCCACTTTCCAAGTCATTATCGTCGCAAGCGGAAACGCCAAAATCGATAGAGTTTTCTGCCTGAGGCCAATTGTCATTGATCTTGAAGCTCCAAGTCAGCTCATAACCGTTGGCTAACTCAGTGCTGGTGACGCCGGTAATTGTTAGATAATTAGCGCCTTCCTCACCCGCCCAGGGGGACCAGCTACCATCGGATTGATACCACATCATGGTAAGACGCTTCAAAGGATGGCGAAGTTGGAGGTAGCAGTGCTTGAGATCATCGCTTCCGTCAAGATCGTAGTATTCAGTGGTCACCGAATAAGTAGTGTCTGGATACATAGTTTGTGGTTGATCACTTATGTCTGAGGCATGAGCAGTTGGTGGCTGGGCTGATCCTGTAGCAAAACTCCAAGTACAGGGTTCTGCTAATGGATTACCGGCTTCATCGGTAATAGCTGTGCTCAGGGTAGCAGCATACTCGTGGTCGTAATCCAGATTAGCATCAGGGGTGAAGGTAGCAGTGTAGGTGTCAGGGTCATATGTTACCGTCCCCGAAACCGCACTGCCAACTAGAGTGAAGCCGTCGGTGTTTATGGTAGAGCTATCCATGGGCTCGCTGAAGGTGGCTGTTATGACGGTATCAATAGCCACACCAGTAGCACCATCCTCGGGAGATGTGCTAACTACTGTGGGTGGCGTGGTGTCGGCCCCGCCCGTGAACCGCAGGATGAGAAGTCCCTCATCCCGAATGGCTACGTAGGCGTAGGAATTGGAGACAAACACATCCTGGGCAAACCCTGGCGTGTCGTAGTATCCAACCTGGCGGGGATTGGCTGGGTCGGAGACATCAATAACCTGCAGTCCCCCATCACCAGCGGCCACGTAGGCATAGGGACCTGAGACGAAGACACCATAGGCATCCCCTGGCATGTCACAGAATCCGACCCCGTGGGGATTGTATGGATTGGATATATCCACCACTCGCAGGCCCCGAGGTTCGGAGCCCCCAAGCTGGGGGCCCTCAGCGATGTAGGCGTAGGTGCCGGAGACGAAAACTCCCCTGGGATACCCCAGTGTATCGTAGTAGCCAACTTCGTAAGGATTGTGCGGGTCGGATACATCCACCACCCGCAGGCTCCCAACCCAGGTCGCCGTATCCGTAGAGGTCACGTAGGCATAAGGGCCAGATACGAATACTCCTTCGGGATACCCTAGCGGGTCATAGCCGCTAACTTCGTAGGGATTGTACGGATCAGATACATTGAGCACCTGTAGGGTACCTGCCCCCACCGCTGTCCTGAGCACGTAGGCGTAGTCGCCGGAGACGACTACGCGTGCGAACAGAGATCCGTATGGGTGCTCTTTCTCGTAGGATCCAACTTCATAAGGATCAGCCGGATCAGAAACATCAATTACTCGCATTGCATCATTGGTGCCCACATAGGCGTAGCAATCGGAGATGAAGACGTCATACCCCGGCGTGTCGCAGTATCCCACTTCACGGGGGTTGTGCGGGTCGGATACATCCACTACACGTAGGCCATCACCTATCAAGTAAGCATAGTTCCCCTGCACAGCGACGGCGTCGGTAGTTCCCCCAATCCACCCCACTAGCTCCACATTTTGGGCGTTGGGCTCCACCGCCAGCTTTGCCACGAATGCGTCACTACTACCATTGAAGGTCGTGTCGAAGGCGCCCGGCGTGGTGGGAAAGTCGGAGAACCAGGTTTCGCCCGCTACATAGACTGCCTCGCTCCCATCTAGGGCGATGCCCTGACCGTCATCATAGCCACTCCCGCCCAGGAAGGTGGCGTAGACCAGGGCCGAACCAGTGGCGTTTAGTTTAGCCACGAAGGCGTCACCGTACCGGTAAGTGCCGTCGAAGTTACAGTTCCCATCGGTGCCACAGGTCCTGTCGAAGGCGTCCGGCGTGGTGGGGAAGTCGGAGGAATCGGACACACCCGTTACATAGGCTGCCCCGCCTCCGTCCACGGCGATGGCACACCTTGGCCAGAGGCACTCCCCATAACTTCCACCCAGGAAGGTTGCGTAAGCCAGAGCTGAGCCCGTGGCGTTCAGTTTCACTACGAAGGCATCCGGACATGGATAGGGGTTTGACGCTGTGCCGCACGTGCCACCACCATGGGTTGTATCGAATGCGCCCAACGTCGTGGGGAAGTTAGGGGATCCTGTCTCGCCCGTTACGTAGGATGCCCCACTACCGTCTATAGCGATGCCGTAGCCCCCGTCTGAGTGACTACCGCCCAAGAAGGTGGCGTAGCCCAGGACCGAGTCAGATGGATTCAATTTCACCACGAAGGCGTCGAAGTCGCCATCATAGGTAGTGTCGAAGGCACCCAGCGTGGTGGGGAAGTCGGAGGACTCGGTCCGTCCCGTGACATAGCTCGTCCCGCTGCCGTCTACGGCGATGCCCAAGCCCCACTCACTGCTACCCCCGCCCAGGAAGGTGGCGTAGACTAGGGTCGTGCCCGACGCGTTCAGTTTCGCCACGAAGGCGTCGAAGGAGCCATTGCGATCTCTATCAAAGGCGCCTGGGGTGGTAGGGAAGTCGGAGGATATGGTCACGCCCGTCATATAGACGTTGCCTGCCTCGTCAACGGCGATGGCGTCGCCCTCGTCCCAGTTATCCCCGCCCAAGAAGGTGGCGTAGACAAGGGCCGAGCCCGTGGCGTTCAGCTTCACCACGAAGACGTCTCGGCTACCATTGTGGGTCGTGTCGAAGACATCTGGCGTGGCGGGGAAGTCGGGGGATTCGGTCCGTCCCGTGACATAGCTCGTCCCGCTGCCGTCTACGGCGATGCCCAAGCCCCAGTCACTGTTACCCCCGCCTAGGAAGGCGGCGTAGATAAGGGCCGAACCCGTAGTGTTCAGTTTCACCACGAAGGCGTCGCCATCGCCATTGTAGGTCGTGTCGAAGGCGTCCGGCGTGGTGGGGAAGTCGGAGGAATAAGTCTCGCCCGCAACATAGGCCGCCCCGTTGCTGTCTACGGCCATGGCACACCTCGGCCAGAGGCACTCCCCATTACTTCCACCCAGAAAGGTGGAATAGAGGAGGTCGTACGCACCGGCGGGGGCGACGGCCGATGGCTGACCGCCGACCGCCGCCGGATTCGCCGGTGCGAAGGGGGCGGTGATTTCGTTGGTCCTCATTCCCAGCCCCTCTCCCGCACGCGGGAGAGGGGACCCGTCGGCGGATACGGCCTGAAAGAGTGGCAGGATGCACTGGCCCGGGGCTGTAGTCAGGCGTAGGCGGTCGCCGTCCAACGCAATCTTGTCAGCTCCGTGCACGCGCAGGCGCACGTTGGAAATTGCGAATTGCGAATCGCGAACTGCGAAACGCCAGGTCCAGCGCCCGCCTTCGCTGGTCACTTCCAAGTCCACGCCGGGGTACATGTCCACGTAGCGCACGCCACCCCACACGGGCACGTCAGGATGCCACTGATCGGGGTCGTTGCCGATGAAGTAGCTTACCACCGTGTCGACGCGGCCAAAAGGCTCGATGTGCGGATGGGGGTTGGCGCCGGGGAAGCTCAGTTTCAGGTTCACAGTGCGTCTGGGCCGAGGAGCAGAGGCGCGGAGGTGCGGAAGAGAATCTCTCCCCGGCTCTTCTGCACCCTTGCTCCTCTGCTCAAAGACGGTGATCCATATGGCATCCTCGGCCAGCCACATGGTGCCTGGGCCGCCCCAGACCTGGAAGCGGGCGCCGTCGTGGAACTGGCCGACGTTCTCGATGAACATGACGGGCGCGCTGCGCAGGGTCTCGGCCACGCGGGCGTGGTCGGGGGCTGGGGGCAGCCCTTCGACTACTCCTTCGACTGGGCTCAGGACAGGGCTCAGGGCAGGCGCAGCCGGCGAGACAGACTGCGATTGGGCCGCCATAAGCGGTGGTTTGCCCGGCCCCAGCAGCGCCATGATCATCAGCAGGGTCATCCTGCGTAGAACGAGTCTTGATTTCACCGTATCCTACTCTCTCCTTTATCACGCTTGCCGCAGGGCGCGCAGGATCTCCGATGCCGACGGCCGCTTGCCGTACACGAGAAGCCCCATGCGGAAGGCCTTTCCCCCGTCAGCGTTGGCGTCACTCAATTAGATTGGGAAACCCCAAAGAGCCTTTCTGTCCTACGCGCTGCTACCTAGTGCCCGGACGTTCTGCTATTCCCCTCCGATCAGCTTGTCGAACTCTTCCACGCTCACGGCTGGCGATGTCGCGAATGAGATCCCCAGCAGCTTGGATAGCGCTACGGAGGCTTTCATCGCCTGCTCTGTGCTTGCGAACTCCACGATGAGGATCAGGTCCGTTTCGCCCAGCAGAGCGTACGCAGCTTTGAGTTCTCCGCCGGAGTCCCCAATTACAGCGGTAGCGTTCTTTGTCCGTTCGGCGCTGATCTTTCCTACTGCGTCGATCGAGTATTTGCCAAACATGAAATACGTAGCCACGTCAACCCCTCCTTTCTGTGTTTGCGCTGTTTACCGGTCTGTGTGACGGCTCTTTGGGATTTCCCGTGGTGAGACCTGATTTGAGAACCGATCAAGCCTCTCCAACCTAGCGCCGCCGAACTATTCATCTTGACAATTTAACACCCAATCTCCTCTCCACTTCAAAATGGGAAGTAGAGCGAGCTCTTTCCCCAGGACGCCAACGAGGATCAGAAAGGTGCTTCGCCCACTTCACTGGCTATCTTCTTGATTGGAAAAAAACAGCTGAAAGCAAAACCCCGCTCATGCCAGGGTTACCTTCGGCAGCTACGTAGAAACCTTGTTGCTTTCTGCCGTTACAGCGAACTCATCGGCCCTATTCTCTTGAGTATACTATACCACATTATCATGGCCTTTGTCAATGTTTTCAGGGGGCAAGAAGCCACCCGTGTGGTTGACGTAGGTGGCTTCTTAGAATATACTATTCGAAGGCCATTGGCTTGACATTAACAGCCTAGGGCACACAAACTTGCAGAGTGAAGTGGTAGGGTTTTTGGCCACAACAACAAGACGTTGTGCCCTCCACTGGCCGCAACTTCTAAGGCTCTCTTGGCGTGCTCCTGCCCCTTTACATTAGCCATGTCAGTTCCATAGATGGGAGCTTCGTCCCCATCGAAGGTAGAATCGGGCTGATAGGGTT
>Ga0209979_1000331_pt1 | contig 67274 bp, 69 predicted proteins | sample AnhtaG_FD_183114 | JGI IMG/M metagenome (GOLD analysis project Ga0209979, IMG submission 183114) | Deep subsurface microbial communities from Anholt, Denmark to uncover new lineages of life (NeLLi) - Anholt_01485 metaG (SPAdes) (version 2) | ecosystem: Environmental > Aquatic > Marine > Oceanic...
CGTTGTTTCTAAAACTTGCTCCCTATTCTCCCAGCATTGTCTGGTCTGAGCCTCTATTCCTTAGATTGCCTCACCTGCCTTCGGGTCTTGAAATCCCCCTGTTTCCGTCGGGCTAAGATAGAGCCAGCCCTATTTGACGACCCATATAGACAGCCAGATGTGATTCTCATCACCTTTGAGGAATTCAAAGCAATCGCCCCACAGCCTTAAGGGTGAGCCTCAAAGCTAAAGCTTTATGATTTGACCATTAGAGTGCTAGCCATATATAATGCTATTAAGAACGAGGCGGGAGGCGTTGGATTTCTTCTTTGAACGGTGAGAAAAGACATCTTACTTTGGCCAATTTTTGACGGGGTTTGGGGACAAGTTAGCTATGATTTGGGGCGGTTAGCTCAGTGGTTAGAGCGCTTGCTTCACACGCAAGAGGTCACTGGTTCAAGTCCAGTATCGCCCACCATTTCGTATGATGCACTCTGGATAACTGAAGAAGGCACTCCCTCAAGAATCGGTGGTGTGTTATCATAATTATGAGCATATGTCCATATTATACCCTTTCCTTACATAGATGAAGATTATCGATGATTTACTTTCCACACTCAACCTAGAACCCCCGAAAGGGATAGAGAATGCCTCCCATAGTCTCCATTGTAGGTAAATCAAAGTCAGGAAAGACGACCCTCATCGAAAAGCTGATTGGGGAGTTAAAATCAAGGGGCTATCGAGTGGCTACCATCAAGCACGCTCCCCAAAACCTGACCTTCGATGAGCCGGGCAAGGATAGCTGGCGCCATACACAGGCCGGGAGCGAGGCTACCGTGATTAGTTCCCCAGATAAGATGGTGTTAATCAAGCCCGTTGCCTGGGAGAGCAGCCTTGAGGAGATAGCCCATCTCTTGGGCGAGGACTATGACATCATCCTAACCGAAGGTTTCAGGCAGGGCAATGCGTCCAAGATAGAGGTACATCGCAAGGAAGCCGGTCCACCACTTGCCGCCACCAAGAAGCTCATAGCTATAGCCACCGATGAACCCCTGGAAACCAAGACCAGGCAGTTCTCCTTAGAAGATATCGAAGGTTTAGCTGACCTTCTAGAGAAGGGCTTCATAAAACCCCAAAGGGAGCGAATTTCACTTTATGTAAACAATGCCCCTATATCTTTGAACAGCTTCCCTAAACAGATTATCGGCAATATCCTTCTCGCTATAGTCTCTTGCCTGAAGGGAGTGAGAGAGGTCAGGAGCCTCGAGATTTTCCTGAGGAAGGAGCCCAAGCGGGCTAAAGATGACGCAGCCACGGATTAAGGAGGCCTCCCTTTACAGTAAGACCGATACCAAGCTCATATGCCGCACCTGCCAAAGAAATTGTGAAATCCCCCAGGGCAAACTGGGCTTCTGTAAAACTAGAAAAAATATCGATGGCAAGCTCTACACCCTAGAATATGGCGATATCTCCTCTATAAGCGCCAATCCCATTGAAAAGAAGCCCCTTTTCCACTTCTATCCGGGAAGCAAAGCCTTAACTGTTGGTAGTTGGTCATGTAATTTTACCTGCCCCTGGTGTCAAAACTACGATATAAGTAAGTCGCCCCAGAGTATAGGTAAGGGCAAATACATAAGCCCGGAGAGGTTTATGCAACTTATGAAGCAATATGATTGTCAGGGGACCAGCATATCCTTTAACGAACCAACCCTACTTCTAGAGTACTCTCTGGATGTTTTCGAACTGGCAAAGGCTGAAGGATACTACAATACCTTTGTTACCAACTGCTATATGAGCGCCGAGGCTCTGAAACTGCTAGCAGAACAGGGACTTGATGCCATGAACATAGATATAAAAGGAGGGGCTGAAACGGTCAGCAGATTTTGCAATGCCGATGTAGACAAGGTCTGGCAAAATGCCGTAGAAGCCAAAAGACTCGGTATCTGGATTGAAATAACCACGCTGGTAATACCAGGTGTAAACGATAAAGGTGATGAGCTGGGAAACATCGCCAACAGGATTAAAACTGAACTGGGCAGTGCCACCCCTTGGCATGTTACCGGGTATTACCCGGCGTACAAGTTTAGAGAAGAGCTTTTCATTCCACCTACTCCTGTCAGCACCCTAGAGAAGGTGAGGGATATGGGCAAAGGTGTAGGGCTAAACTATGTTTATCTAGGTAACATACCGGGGCATCGCTATGAGAATACCTATTGCCCCAATTGTAACCAGCTTCTGATTGAGCGTTACGGCTTCAGCTTGACCGAATGTAGAATTACCTCAGATAAGCGCTGTTATTTTTGTGGAGAGGAAATCCCCATAATCGGAGCTCTTCCCATATTAGCTACCTAGGCTAAGGCAGGAGGTTTGAGCTAGTTCAGATAGATTAGTGACACAGATTATCATGTTTCGTTTCTCCGTGGGCATTGACCCCGTCCCCCTCAGCACCCATAAAAATCTTCGATTTTTCTGGGAACCCGCCTGACCCCCTTCCCCTAGAGGGGAAGGGGGGAATGGTTTTAAGAGGGGGTTTTTACCCCACAAAAACTTTGTTTTTGTGGGGACCCTGTATTCGCCCTCTCTTTTTTATTCCTCCCCCTCGCCTTCCAGGAGAGGGGGACTAAGGTCGAAGACTCTTCGAGGGGTGAGGTGCAGAAAGTTGAGGTGTCACTAAGGTATTGAACGAGTACAGAGGTTTGTTTACCCTTGTCTACCGTGGTAAAATCGTCAAGGAGCATTGGTTATCATGCGCAAAAATAAATATCACGCCACTATAACGCCAATAAACGAGGTTCACCTTCGCCGACTTACCATAGATGAGGCACTAATAAAGCTTGACCGATACCTGAATGACGCCTTTATGGCTGGTCTATACCAGGTAAGGATAATTCACGGTAAGGGGACAGGGTCTCTGCGCCAAGCAGTCCGGGAGCAGCTCGCCGAACATCCGCTGGTCAAATCACACCGCCCGGGTGGTTATGGTGAGGGGGGCGCTGGGGTTACCATAGTAGAGCTAGCCGACAAATAATGGGGAGGGAATAACAATGGCAAAGCAATTATATCACGAGGAAATATTAGGGGGAAGAGACTATCGCGGTCGCTTCCCTATGGAAAAGCTGAAAAAAGTTGACCTGCCCACTACCCGAATCACCGATAACGTGCCGAGATTTGATGAACGGGAACACGGCTTCAACCGGGCCTATCGGGGTGATTTAGGACCAGTGACAGCCCGAGAGCGCCCCCGCTTTATTATGAAACACCCTCTATCAGCAGCCCTGGCTAACATGACCGCTCACCTTACCCCTGTGGTAGATGGCGAGGTGGCACCGACAAAAGCACCAATCCCCGAAGACCCACAGATTCTAAGTCGTCACATAAAACGGTTAGGGTACTTCCTAAGGGCGGATATTATGGGAATCTGCCGGCTGCCACAATACGCTGTGTATAGCTATGATAAGGATGGCAATCCGGTTGAACTTAATCATCAATTTGCTATTGTCATATTAATCGACCAAGATTATGAAACCATGTGCGGTTCCACAGGACATGACTGGATATCGGGCTCACAGAGTTTTATAAGTTACTCAACTACCGCCTTTATATCCTGTATCATGGCCGACTATATTAGAAAGCTGGGATACCCGGCGCGCGCTCACCATGCCCGTAACTATCAAGTTGTCCTTCCCCCACTACTCCTCTGGGCTGGCATTGGTGAGATGTGCCGGGCTAGCATCGTGCTCAATCCCTTTCTGGGAACTCGCTTCAAGGCGGCAGCAGTTACTACCGACCTTCCCCTGGTACCGGATAAGCCGGTTGATTTCGGGCTTCAAGAGTTTTGCCAGAAATGCCCTAAATGTGCTGTTGAATGTCCCGCCAACGCTATCAGTAAGGGTGGTAAGGTTATACACAATGGCTATGAGCATTGGAAGTTTGACGCCGACCGTTGTACCCCATTCCGGGTTATCAATCAGGCTGGCTGTTCATGCGGTCGCTGTATTAAGGTTTGTCCCTGGAATAAGCCAGAGGGGCGGATTCACGATACGGTAAGGTGGATGGTCAAGCACACCCCGTTTCTGGACAAGTTCATTGTTAAGATGGATGATATCTGGGGCTATGGCAAGCAGGATAAAAGACATAAATGGTGGTTTGACCTGGAGGAGATTGACGGCGTTATCAAAATCCCTGACAAATCGCGCTAACGTGACTTAGGGTCAGAACCTTAAACAAGGGAAATTGAGTATTAAGTAACTCTCCCTCACCGCTAATTGAACAAAACCAGCTTTTTAGCTATAATAGCTATACTTATGGTGAGTGTCGCCTAGCGGTCTAAGGCGCCAGGTTGTGGCCCTGGAGAACGAGGGTTCAAATCCCTCCACTCACCCCACCAAGAAAGCGCCTATAGCTCAGCGGATAGAGCATCGGTCTTCGGATCTGGCGTTAAGTATCCCAAACAGTGGTCTTACGTTCAGAGCAGTGTTTTTGCGTTAGTTGCCCGAAGCCCATTTTGAAGCTAAAATACCATCTAGTGTTAACCCGTGCCATTGCGTTGGTTAGCAAAATGTTAGCAAAATTCTAGCTTCGGTTTGAGCGTAACCTGACTCTGGTGGTGGATCACACCCCCATACATGCGTGGGGAAGGGACTGTCCTTAATCTTAGGTTGATATTTTAGATGGGTACCCCCTTTCTGTAACCGTTCCTCTACTGTTCTTAGTGTCCAGCACTACTGTTTGGTTAAGGCTAACTTTCTAGAAGGCCCACATGGTTTACCATATGGTTTGCCACACCGTTTACCCTGCCGTTTACCATATATGGTTTACCCGGCTATAGCAGTAGCTTTTTCCCCCAAATCATAGCCAGTAGAGGGGGGAGGGGGGTTCCCCAGATAGATTCAGAAAATGCAATAATTTGATTTCAAACCTTGCCCGAAAAAAATAGGGGAAACGATATTGATATTAAAAATACATGAACCGCTACCTAACAAAATTGTCTCTTGTTCAGCCATGTTACCGACCGGAGCAGCTTTCCAACCCCTCTAACAATAAAAACAATCCATGTGTCTATCTATGAAGCTACACCAGACCCATATAGGTTGGAATTCTCTTGCCCTGCGTAATTTATACTCCCTCCCATAGGGGTCACCCCCAGGTTGAAACTTGCACCTGTTGGATTATAATGTGAATTGGACTACGAAATACAGGGGTGCAAGGAGGCTAACATATGGAGGCTAGGAAAACACTTAAGATAGACCTGGATGAACTTTGCTCGCAATGGAGGACAGTTCCTACGAGCATCACTATTACCTTGACCTTGAGATAGGTGAAATACTGTTTGTCTCAGACTACATGGATGACGAGGAAACTGAGAAACTGAAAGATAGAATTGAGGAAAATTACGACCACTATGAGCAAATACCAAGAGTCGAATCCTATGAGGGTTATCGGGATATGGAGGATTTCATTGCCACTGTGGAAGACGAACATCTTGCCGAGCTGCTTGAGGTGGCTATAGATGGCAAGGGTGCCTTTCGCCGGTTCAAGGATGTGCTGGCTCGCTATCCTGATGAAAGGGAGAGATGGTTTCGCTTTAAGGATGAGAGAATGCAGCAGAGAGCATTAGAATGGCTTGACGATATAGGCATAAGTCCAATTGAAGAGTGAGATGAACAATTCGATGTTTCGTGCAACGGACTCTTAGTGGCTAGGCGGCAGAATCAGTATTGCCGCTTTTCTAGGTGCAGGGAATACCTCTGCTAGCTTTGCCTTTGACATAGTTCTTCAAAAGTCCTATAAATGAGAGAAAAGTTAGTTAACGGGAGGTTAACTCCATGAAGAAGATCATCCAGGTCAAGATCTATAAAGGGGAAAAGTGCTATGTTGCCGAGTGCGTCGACCTACCCGTGGTTACTCAAGGTAAAACCCTGGACGAGGCGGCGGAGAATATAAGGGAAGCAATTGACCTCCATCTGGAGGGAGAGAATCTGCAGGACTGGGATATCCTTCCCGATTTTTCCATTTTGGCCAATCTGGAGCTTGAGCCAGCCCATGCCAAAGCTTAAGAGCCTAACTGGCGAAGATGTTATCAAAATCCTCTCCCGATTCGGTTTCGAAATTGCTTCCCAGAGAGGAAGCCATGCCAACTGAGAAGACTTTTATGACCGGCGAGGTCTTTTATGGTGAACGGCCCCACACCCTTCTGGTGTAGCCTGGTGCAGAAGGTGTGCCTCAAGATATGGGGACCGTGCTTACCTTTATTGATGCCGGCTAACTTCATGTACCTTCGCACTAAATCATAAACAGAGCCGCGGTCCAGATTATCTCCATTAGTTCTCACGAAGAACCTGCCATTTTGAACCTGTGGGCGGTTGGCTAGATAACTTACCAATGCCCTCACTGTTTCCCCATTGAGGTGGAGATATTGCTCTTTGTTGCCTTTCCTAGTTATCTTTATCTGTCCCCTCTCAAGGTCAACATTGGCTAGCTCCAGTTTTGTTAGCTCTGATACCCGCAAGCCGGTATGAAGGAAGAGAATAACTATCGCCAGGTCCCGTTCCCGAACTTGCGGCCTGGCTTCTTGAGCTATTGTGGTCAAAAGGTGGATAGACTCCTCATCAGTGAGGTACACCGGCTCTTTCTCCGGTATCCTGGGGCTCCTTATTGAGGCCGCCGGGTTTACTTCCAATTCCTCGTTCTCTACAGGTAGTTGAAGAGCGACTTTATCGCTGCCAGTTTTCGCGCCCTGGTGGTACTGGAGTTGCCTCTGCCATTGGCTAGATAGTCCAGATAGGCCCTGATGTCAGCCTTGGTGACCTCCCCTGCTTGAAATTTGCCCCGCTGATGCAGGAAGGGGATCAGCCCCCTTTCTATATCAAGCTCGTATACTTCGATAGTGCCCTGGGAATAGCCCTTCTCGGTCTGGAGATAACGCAGAAATTCGTTTAGCTTGCTTCTCATCTCACCCCCCTCTCCTTTGGTGGGCATTAGCATAACTAAATAGTGTTTTAGTTGCCACTGCGCGTAGGGGGGTCTACACCTAACGGTAGGCGTAGGCAACTATCTACGGCTAAATCAACATTTCACTTGCTATAATGTTCTTGGTCACAAAAGCCAGGGGCGAAAGCCCAGGCACACGGCGAAGGCATCAATATGATGCCCCCGAGTGGGTAAGCCGGTGCCGGCTTTTGTGACCAAGAAAAAGTGGTGCCTTCCCCACGAGGGGGCTTCTCTTTTGTTCTTCTTACCGGGCACCTGAGGGGCTTTATGGCGGGAGTTTTGGAGGCAAGGTAGCGGGTATTTTTAGACCGATTTTAAAAATATTTCTGCAGGGTGATTGACAAAAACACTATTTAGTGCTACCTTGCAAACATTGGGAAGTTATGAATGACGAGGCCAGAAAGTCAAGGACTATCAAGATAAGACCGAGCATTTTGCGGAAAGCACATGAAATGGCTCATGAAGAAGGTAAGTTTGTGGGTAGGTGGCTTGAGGAGGCAATAGAGGAGAAGATTGAGGGAGAACAGGAGAAGGTTAAATAGAAGACCTGTTAGCGCAGGTCTTTCTGGGGAATGAAATGGTCGGATGGTTATTTAGTCGTTTCTATTCTAAAGCAGTCCTTCAGATGAGTCAAGTAAAAGGGCTCAGGGAGGCAAGTGCGGGTGTAACCTTGAGCCCTTCGGCTTTTATTAAGGGGGTTAGTCATTGTTGAAAGCTCGAGGAATTGTAAAAGTAGGAGGGTGATATATGAAGTAGAAGATAATGTTTAGCAGGCGGAAATATCTTGATAGGAGGAATTTACATGACGAGTAAAAAACTACTAGCATTACTTGGTAGCGTGTGCTTAATTCTAGTATTGGCAGCGCTACCCTTTATGACAGCTTGTCCAGCGCCACCAGCAGAAGAGGAGGAAGCGCCACCAGCAGAAGAGGAGGAAGCGCCACCGCCAGAGAAAAGCGTCCTGCGGGGTGCATGGATTGAGATGCCACCATCGGGTAGGAATGCACTTATGGCTAATGCTGCGACCGACTGGGGATGGGCGACCCTCTTTTATGAGCCCCTTTGGATACCTACGCTTGCGGGAGACCATATACCCTGGCTAGCAAAGAGTTGGGAGTATAAAGAGGGCGAAAAAGCTTGGATTATACATTTAGATGAGAGGGCCACCTGGAGCGATGGACAGCCTGTCACCGCTGAGGATGTGAAGTTTAGCTTCGAAACTTGTTTCGAGTACAACTTTACCGCGGGTGGACCACTTGGACCATTCGTAGACTCAATTCAAGTGGTGGATGACCGCACGGTGAGGTTTAATATGGTGGGAGATTATGTTCACTTTCTCATGGAGGTTGGTTTTGTTTTCATCGTGCCAGAGCATATCTGGTCACAATATGACGATATAAGCCAATATGAAGACCCATATGAAGGTCGCGTAGGCAGTGGTCCCTTCCTGTATAAGGATCTCAAGGTTGGACAGTACTTACATGTGGTCAAGAATCCGAACTATTGGCGCGGCCCAGTAGCTATAGATGAGGTCGTGTATCAAGTTTATAGCAACGAAGAGGCTTCTTTCATGGCTCTGATAAAGGGCGAGATAGATATGATCTCTAATATCCGCGGGACTTTTGGAGCGATTCCACTCTTGAAAGCAGACCCGGACATTAACTTTGTTCAGTTGTCGGGTTCATACACGCTCCATTTAGCATCTAACGAGCGCATATATCCGCTCGGCCTTAAGGAAGTTCGCCAAGCAATAAGTATCGCGGTGGATAGAAGGGCGATTTGCGACACCGCCTTCATGGGCTTTGCAGACTACCCACTAATGGGTTTCTTCCCACCATGTTATGCTGATTATGCTAATACCAACCTTACATGGCCCGGGTTAGATATGACCGAGGAGGAAAGAATCGCCGAGGCTGACGCTATACTCGATGACCTGGGTTTTAAGGCAGGAAAGGACGGGATAAGAGTAACTGATAAAGGGACAAGGATGGAATTCGATTTAGTAATGCCCAACTGGTCCGACTTTATTAGAACGGGCGAGATGATTAAGTTTGATCTGGAGAAAGTAGGTATTGGAATAAATGTCCTGCCCCTGGACCCAGAAGCGCTGTATCCTGGCCTCGTTTATAACCCTGAGCGTTCAATGGATTGGGACCTTATGGGACCACACAACTCAACCGTAAAAGGCATTAAGTATTACTGTGCTGAGTTTGGTGCTTGGGGGGATCCGCCCAATCCGTGGGCGAATGCGGTAGCTTATGCTTTCCAGGATGACGAGTTGCAACCAGTGCTGGCGCAGATAAATAAAACGATGGATAAAGAGAAACGCATTGAGTTAATGATGGAAGCCCAAGAGTTATTTGCTGAAATCCTACCAACGATACCCTTGGGCCATAAGGCTGAGATTTATGCCTACCGCACAGACAAGTTCACGGGATGGGACGACACGCCTATTATGCAGGGAGGTTTGAGCTTCCCAACGTGCTCTTTATTGAACCTAACCTCATTACGTCCTAAATGAGTGGCTTAGAGGCACAGCTTGCCAGGCTTACCCCCCTGGCAAGCTGTGCTAAAGGCTATTAGGTGGGTGAGTTGGCCTTATGTATCCGCGGGCAGTTTTGCGTAGTTCCTGCATAGCTTAGCGATAGTTTTTGGGACTGTATCGTTAGGAAGGAATTATAGATTGCGCTGGTTTATTAGAAGGCTTACTACCAGCATTGGGGTGCTGTTTGCTGCTTTGGTCATAAACTTCGCTATTCCCCGAATGATGCCTGGCAGTCCCTTATATGCTATTGCAGGTGGAATAAAGCTAACTCCGGAGGCACGGCAGGCGCTGATAGAACGGTTCGGGCTAGACGCATCTATCCAGGAGCAATTCTGGCGCTATTTTGCAGGTGTATTTCGAGGAGATCTTGGGGTATCGTTTTATCACTATCCAAGAGCTGTAACTGCTGTAGTGATGGATGCCTTGCCCTGGACTCTCTTGATTATTGGGAGTTCCCTAATACTACAAGTCATCATTGGATACTTCGCAGGGGTAACTGCGGGGTGGAAACCCGGCAGCAAGACAGATTCCATCTCACAAACATTTTCCCTGACTCTTTTAGCAGCACCGATTTTCTGGCTGGGCATGATATTTCTATTTGTATTTAGCTTTCAACTCGGCTGGTTTCCACTCGCTGGGGCTCAGACTGCAGCCGCCACATACTCAAGCACCTTTGGGTATGTGGGGGATATAATTAGGCATGCGGCACTCCCTATCGTAGCCTTTACTATCAGTCGCTATGCCATGTACCAACTTGTCCTGAGAAACACCATGGTTACCACGCTTAAAGAACAGTACATACTAACCGCTGAAGCTAAGGGATTAAGTGAAAACAGGATAAAGTATAGGCATGCTGCCCGGAATTCACTCTTGCCGATGATAACCATGTTCGGCGTGAGCTTGGTCATGGTCGTGGGTGCGTCGGTCTACATAGAGACAGTTTTCTCATACCCCGGCTTGGGGTTGCTACTGTATAACGGGGTGTTGAATCGCGACTACCCACTGGTTCAGGGATGCTTTTTGGGGTTCGCAGTGCTTATCGTCGTAGCCAACTTCATTGTCGATATGGTCTATATGTACCTTGACCCAAGAATCAGGTATTAGTCATGCTTAAAAAAAGCAATTTAATTGAGTTCTGGCGGGTATACAAGCAGAGGAAGACAGCAGTCTTCGGCTTAGTTATTGTGGCTGTCTTTGTCGTGGCTGTCATCTTGGCTCCATACCTGGCGCCGTATGACCCTTACCTGAGGGTAGGGGCAAGATTTGAGGCCCCTAGTTTGGAGCATCTGCTGGGGACAAATGATATTGGGAATGACGTTCTCAGCGAACTTCTTTATGGTGGTCGCATTTCGCTGATGTTTGGCTTCGTCGCAGCCTCCATAATCGTCATGAGCGGGTCTGTGATAGGGTTAGTTTCTGGTTTTTTAGGTGGGGTTGTGGACGAGATACTGATGAGGATAACTGACATAGTTTTGACTTTGCCCCGGCTGCCATTGATGATTCTGATGGCAGCCTTCCTGGGTCCAGGCATAGGGACCATGCTTTTCGTATACTGCGTGGTTGGGTGGGGAACTCTTGCCAGGCAGGTGAGGTCACAGGTCCTCTCGGTTAAGGAATCTACCTTCGTTGAGGCCTCGAAAGCGATGGGAGGAGGCAACATTCACATCATGGCTAGCCACATATTGCCTAACATCATAGGCATAATCATTGCCAACGCTGTTATGGAAGTAATGTTTGCCATATTGACCGAAGCTGGCTTGAGCTTTCTCGGCCTGGGCGACCCGACACACAAGAGCTGGGGCGTAATGCTGTACTTTGCCCAGAGGCAAGGGGCATTTATCCAGCAAGCATGGTGGGTTATATTTCCACCTGGAATGGCTATCGCACTCATTGGAAGCGCCTTCAATTTTATTGGAGCTGCCCTTAATGACCTTTTCGCTCTGAAATTGGGAAAGAGGTAAGAGCCGATGTCTCTGCTAACAGTTGAGAATTTAAGGACATACTACTTTACCGAGAGAGGTCCGGTAAAGGCTGTTGATGGCGTCAGCTTCTCCGTCGATAAGGGCGAGTCTCTCGGTATCGCTGGTGAGTCTGGTTGTGGTAAGAGTACTGTTGCATTCTCCATCATGAGATTAATAAAGGGTGGGAGGATTGTTGGGGGAAGAATAACGCTCGGTGGCACCCCCTTGCTCAACATGCCCATCCGCGACTTTAGACGCATCCGATGGGAAAGAATCTCCCTCGTCTCCCAGGCAGCTATGGGTGGCTTAAACCCCGTCTACCGTATCGGTGACCAGATTGTGGAGGCTATTACCACACACACCAAGAGCAAGAAGAAAGAAGCATGGAAGAGAGCGGAGGAGCTATTAAGACAGGTGGAGGTAGACCCATCAAGAGCTAAGAATTACCCACATGAACTCAGTGGGGGCATGCGCCAGCGGGCTATGATAGCAATGGCTTTGGCGTTGAACCCAGAGCTTGTCATCGCTGATGAGCCAACGACTGCCTTGGATGTGGTCACTCAGGCTCAAGTGCTCAAAATCATGAGGGGGCTCCAGAGGGAACTAAATGTTTCCATTATTCTCATCTCTCACGACCTCTCAATCCTTGGTCAAACTTGTGACAGAATTATCATCATGTATGCTGGCAAAATAGTGGAGATGGGAGATGTGCAGGCTTTGTTTAGAGAGCCTCAACATCCATATACCAAGGCTTTGCTGAGTTCATTCCCGGATATAAAGAGTGAAAGCAGAACCTTAACCGGCTTACCTGGAAGCCCGCCTGACCTTATAGACCCCCCTATTGGCTGTAGGTTTTACCCCAGGTGTCCTCAGGTGCAGGACATTTGTAAGGCGAAGGAGCCAACCATGATAGAGGTCGTGCCCAAGCACTATGTGGCTTGCCATCAGGTTAAGGGAGCAAGTTAAGTGGAAACAGTATTAAGGGTCGCTGATTTGAGGAAGCTATTCCCGGCAAAGAGGCGCAGCCTATTCAAGGGAAAACGCCAGTTTATACATGCTGTGGATGGCGTCGGTTTTGAGGTTAAGAAGGGTGAAACCTTCGGCGTCGTTGGTGAGAGCGGCTGTGGCAAGACAACCCTTGCCAGGTTAATATTGCGGCTGGAAGAGCCCACAAGTGGTAAGATATTCTTTAAGGACCAAGATATAACCTCACTCAACCGTTCTGAAATGAAGAGGCTACGCCGCCAAATACAAATGATATTCCAGGACCCTTATAGCTCGCTGGACCCAAGGAAGAATATCCTTAACATAGTTGCTGAGCCCATCAGGGTTCATAACATATCTAAAGATGGCTCAGTAATAAGAGAAAAGGTTCAAGAGAGCTTGAGGCTTGTGGACTTGCCCACCTCCGAAAGCTTCATGGCGAAAATGCCCGATGAACTTAGTGGTGGGGAGAGACAAAGGGTTGGGGTGGCAAGAGTCCTCATATTAGGGGCAGAATTCATTGTGGCTGATGAGCCAGTAAGCATGTTGGATGCTAATGTCAAGGCAGGGGTCACCTCGCTAATGATGGGGCTGAAACAAAAGATAGGTCTGACCTACATCTTCATAACACATGAAATTAGCTTGGCATACTATATTTGTGACCGCATTGCAGTTATGTATCTAGGGAAAATAGTGGAGTTGGGCAACGCTGAAGAGATTATTAGTCTGCCCCTCCACCCCTATACCAGACTACTTATGGAAGCTGTTCCCCCATTGCACCCTGATGACAAATGGGGCGCCGCCATCTCAGAGAGGGGGGAACTGCCACTCTCCATTGAGCCCCCCAGTGGCTGCCGATTTCATCCCAGGTGCTCGCAGGCACGCGACATCTGCAACACGGAAGAACCCCCACTCGTCGACAGAGGAGATGAGCATTGCTCTGCTTGTCATTTCTTTTGACGGCCTGGACCCAACTTTTTGCATCGGTAGGAGAGAAAATTGAAAAAACCTAAACTGAGACAGGAGGGATTTTGCATGAAAACAAGAATGGACGAATGTGATGTGTTGGTAATAGGGAGCGGGATGGGAGGTGTGAGAGCTGCTATTGAAGCTAGAAGAGCTGGCCTCGACGCATTGATAGTTGATAAAAGCATTCTGGCGAGAGCAAGCGCTACGATCTTTGCTGGCAGTCTAGTGGCCAGGAGGCCTCCTGAATACTTGGTTAAGAAAGGACTGATAGAACCGGGGATGGAGTTTGACAGGCCCTTTGATGAGTCCTTCCGCTACTTTGTGAAGGGAGGGGCGCGGACCGGTGGCAGTGAATACACCGCCAATCAACGGGTGTCCATGACCGTAGCCTGTGATATGGAGAGGCGAGCCGATGAACTTAGAGACTTTGGCGTCAAGGACATCTTCTCTCAAATGTGGCTGGGGCCAGTGGGCCGAAAAGGGAGGGACATAATTCTCCCAATGGTTGATTATGCCAAGAAGATAGGCGTGAGGAGCCGTCAAATGACCATGATTACTGATTTCATTCGCCAGGGGGAAGACATCATTGGGGCTATTGGGTTTGATATCCTAAGGGGCGAGTTTGTGACCTTGTGGAGTAAGGCTGTGGTCATGGCTACCGGGTCTCATGGACAAATATACGAACGAAGCTACGCCCCTATCCGAATGACAGGCGATGGCTATGCCATGGCATACAGGGCAGGTGCAGCACTCTCGGATATGGAGATGATGGGCTTTGATAATTGGGGTATTGCCGAGCCAGGGCTCCCCCAGTACTGGCTCCCGCCCTCCCTAGCGCGACTCAGTGGGGTTCTGCGAAATGCTCGTGGGGAGACGTTTTTTATGAAATATGCTCAAGAGCACGGAATCATTGGAGAGGGGGCCACTCTCTCTTTGAACGACACCTTTTCCAAGCGATATGGAAGGCCTTTCATCGAGCTAATCCCGCATCTAATTAAGGCATGTCAGACAGAAATTATGGAGGGTAGAGGAGATGGAGCAGCGGTTTTTATCGACCTCACACAAGTGCCGGAAGAAAGGATGTACTTGGATCACAATGGGGTCTGGACGCTCAATATTCTGCGTGGATTTGACTGGAAAAAGAGACCCATTCGTATTGCACCTATCTGCATGGGTGACTTTAAGGGGGGAGGGGTTGACATAGATGAGAAAGGAAAAACCACGACCCGAGGACTGTTTGCAGCTGGCGATGTGGCACCTGGCTCTTCCCTGTTGTACGCTCTAGTGACCGGCGTACTCGCGGGTAGGAATGCTGCTAGTAGAGCTCTCCATCTGCAGATGCCGCAGGTCAGTTCTCAAACCAACGACTGGATCCAACATCAGCAAGCGCAGCTTGAGACAATCTTGCAGCGAACCTTGCAAGACGGCCCTGAACCAAAGGATATCAAAAATAGAATCAAATCGGTCATGTGGCGTTGCGGAGGGCCACTCCGTCACGAGGATAGTTTGAGAGAGGGGATTGACAGTCTTACAAAAGTCGAGGAGGAACTTGCTTCCAAGGTCGCTGCCTCTGGAAGCTTCCGCAAGCTGAGGGAAGCTGTGGAGGCACTCAATATGGTGACTGTGGGGCAGATGGTTCTGTCTGCTTCTCTTTACCGAACGGAGAGCCGGGGCTACAACCAGCGTGTGGATTATCCCAATCGTGACGACAAGAACTGGCTGAAGAAAACCATCATCACGCGTGAGGAAAGCAAAATGAAAGTCAGGCCTGAGCCAGTTGAGCTGGTTTTCATCAGCCCCGAAGAGAGTAGGGAGAGGAAACAATGAAGATATGGAGGGTTCATACAATCAGCTATGAATTCGATGACGAAAAATGCACGTGCGGGATTGGGTTGTGTGTGGAGGCATGTGCTCAGGGATCGCTGGAGTTTAATGAAGAAACCAAGAAGATGGAAATGGTCAATCTAGAGCAGTGCATCTTTTGTCGACAATGCGAGGACGTATGTCCAACGCAGGCAATATCCATCAAAGGAGCCTTGACTTTGCAAGAAATTCGGGTTTGCTAATAAATAGCAACAAACGAGTAAGAGGGGAAAAGTGGCCAGAAGTAGTAAAGAGGCACCAAGCTCGCAGGAAATCGTAAGGCATAGCATTTGCCACATGTGTACCGACTGTTGTCCCACGAAGGTGCATATTCAGGGGGGCAAGGTGGTAAGGGTCGATATGATGGATAAAAGGCTATCGGATACCTGTCCCCGTTGGAAGGCCCAGCTGGACTTTGTCTACCATCCAGATCGTTTGAAGTACCCTCTTAAGCGGGTGGGGACGTGGGGAACCGGGTCCTTCACACGGATCAGTTGGGAGGAAGCTCTCGGCACAATCGCCAGCAAATTTCAGGAGGTAAAAACAGAATACGGGCCAGAGTCCGTGGTATTCTGGGTTGCCCACACCAAAGAGCCACGACCGTTTCTCCATCGTCTCACCCATGCTTTTGGCTCGCCGAACTATTGCACTGAGAGCAGTAATTGCTTCACTGCTGGCTGGCTGGCCACCATTGTGACCTACGGCGAGGACTACGGGTCCTTCTATCGCCAAGGAAGAACCGCAGACCCTGCGAGCAAATGCAAGCTGGTATGGGGAACTACCATACAGAATTCGGCACCGGATGTATGGAAAGAGCATGTGAAGGCAAGAGGGAAGGGGCTTAAGCTCATCGTTGTTGATCCTCGCCGCACGTCTATAGCTTCCATGGCGGATATTCACCTTCAGCTGAGGCCCGGCACTGACGGTGCGCTGGCGCTGGGATTGATGAACGTTATCATAAACGAGGGCCTTTACGATAGGGATTTCGTGGAGCGGTGGACGGTGGGGTTTGATGAACTCAAGAAGCTGGTACAGCAATACCCTCCTGGGAGAGTGGAGCGTATAACATGGGTTCCTGCTGCAAAGGTGAAGGAAGCAGCCATACTTTATGCTACTGAGAAACCGGCCAAACTTGGCATGAGTGGTTCTTCAACGCTCCACTGCTCGAACGGGGTCCAGAATCACCGGGCAATCATTCTGCTTCCGGCGATCACGGGCAACTTTGACGTGCCGGGTGGTAATGGGTGGATCCCTGACCATCTGCCAACAAATGACATCACTCTGCACGAGCGAGTGGAGAGCATGCCGCAGGGCCTCGGGGCAGATAGGTTCCCACTCTGGACCAGGTTCTTGAGAGAGATGCAGTCCAATGTCTTGGCTGATCAGATTGAGAGTAGTAGTCCATATCCTATCAAAGCGCTCTTCGGGGCTGGCCTGGACATAATGTTCTTTCCCAACTCAGAAAGGTTTGTAGAAAACCTCAAAAAGCTGGATATGATTGTTGTTAGCGATTACTTCCATACTCCTTCCACCCAATATGCTGATATCGTGCTTCCGATTGCGTCGTGGTTGGAACGGCAAATCCTTGTGGTCCGTCCGGGGGGATACGTAAGTCTGATAGAGCCGTCTATAGAACCGGTTGGTGAGAGTTGGCCTGAATGGAAAGTAGTCTCCGAACTGGCCAAGCGGTGGGGCCTTGGACATGAGTTTTGGGATGGTGACTTTGAGAGGTGTGTTAACCATATCCTTGAGCCATCGGGCATAACTGCTGAGCAGTTGAAAGAACATCCTGAAGGAATAACCTATCCTGTGGCGTCTAGGCCAGAAAGATACTATGAGGAGGTGGGGTTTCGAACCCCGTCAGGCAAGGTAGAGATAGCTTCTTCAATACTTCAACAGTACGGCTACGAAGCACTTCCGGTATACAAGGAGCCCATGGAGAGCCCAGTGAGTCGGCCAGACGCCGCCAGTGCTTATCCGCTGGTGTTAACATCGGGCGCCCGGGTGCTCCCGTTTACGCATTCGATGTATCGTAACATCCCTCAACTACGGGAGATGATACCAGAGCCCTTAGTGGAAATGAGCCCTTCCGACGCCGAAGCTCGTGGTATCCGACCTGGTGACGAAGTGGTGGTGACCTCATCACGTGGAACCATACAGCTCAAGGCAAATGTTACTGACAATATAGTTTCTGGCGTAGTTCAGATACCACACCATTGGCCTCAAGCAAATGTGAACATCCTCACCGATGACCAAGATCTTGACCCTATATCGGGATTCGCCAGTTACAAGTCAGGGCTTTGTGAAGTCTCAAAGGCCGGAATTTAGGGATAGGTGACCAAGGAGGCAAAGAAGGAGTAATTTTGTTAGAGAAGAAATTGTCAAGCGAAGAAAAGTATATTGCCAAATTCCCAAAGTCTCGATTATTGTATGAAAAAGCAAAGCGTCTCTTTCCTGGCGGGGTTACCCATGATGGTAGGTTTCTCCTGCCGTTTCCTATTTATATCACACATGCCAGCGGCTCACACATGTGGGATGTCGATGGTTATGAATATATAGATTATTTTGGTGGACACGGCGCATTGATATTAGGTCATAATCATCCCTCTCTGATTAAGGCAGTAAACAGTCAGATTGAAAGAGGGGTACATTATGGTGCCCCTCATGAGCTAGAGATGGAGTTGGCTGATTTAATAAAGAGCCTTATTCCTTCTGCTGAGCTTGTCCAGTTCACAAACTCAGGCACTGAGGCTGGCATCATAGGGATACGATTGGCTCGTGCCTTCACCGGTAGAAAAAAGATTGTTAAGTTTAGAACTCATTTTCACGGGATATCATCGCCCGTCATGGTAGGGATGACAGAGCCATGGGATATACCTATTACAGCCGGAGTGGCTGATGGTGAAATTGATGACACTACAGTTATCCCGTGCAATGATGAGAAGGCACTCGAAGATGCGTTGTCTAGGAGGGATGTCGCTGTCTTAATGGTTGAACCCTCAAACTCAGGGGTATCCTTTTCTTTCTACCAAACAATGAGAGAGCTAACCAAGAAATATGGCACTTTACTACTCTTTGATGAGGTGGTGTCAGGCTTTCGTTATTCATCTGGCGGGATGCAAAAAGTGGTCAGGGTTATCCCAGATTTAACTATGTTAGGCAAAATCTTGGGAGGTGGAGTACCTGTTGGCGCCATAGTTGGCCGTGCTGATGTTATAAATATGATGGAGTTTAAGGACCCTGAGTGGAACCACTATAAACGAGTTGCTCATACGGGCACCTGGTGTGCCAATCCACTGACTTGTGCTGCAGGCGTAGCGACACTCAAAATACTGGCTACCGGGGAACCACAAAAGCACGCTGACAAGATGGCAAGTCTGCTACGAGAAGGAATCCAACGTGCTATGGATAAGAGAGGCGTAAGTGGCTGTGCCTACGGTAGCTTTTCAATGTTTAATGTTTACTTTGGTAACTGTCCACTACAGGACAAGTGTGACAGAACAGTGTGTCTGAATACTAATAAAGTCATGCCTCCAGATTTGACTAGACTGGCAATTATAAACTTAGCACTTAACGGTGTCCATGTATTGGGGCGGGCAGGTCCTTCTGGTCTGGTCTCAGCAGCTCATACTGAGGAGGATATTGACAAGACTATTGAAGCCTTTGACACTTCAATGGTTGCTATCTCCAAAGTTAAGAAGTAGCTAGTGATTTCGGGAGATTGGTAGAGAGGAAATAACATACCGGGGGCGTTTTCTTTGCCCTGTGTATGAGACTAGAAAAGGAAAGGGATTACGAATGAGATTTATGGTTATGCAGGGAAGCTTCTAAGGGTAGACCTTACCAATGAACGAATTGCGGATGAGAAACTTGATGAGGAAACGGCAAGGAAGTATTATATAGGTGGAACTGGGATAGGGGCGGAGGCTTATGATAAATTTTAGATGAGTGGCATTATAAGGCGGTAGAAGATGGATTAGAGAACCAAAAGGAAAGGAGCAGCGCGATGGAATGGAAAGAGACTATAAGAACAGATGTCCTGATTATCGGGGCAGGGCTGGCTGGACTCAAGGCAGCCGAACGGGCTAAGAGATACGGGTTAGATGTCGTCATTGTGGATAAGAGCACCGGTAGAACCAACCTTTCATCAGTGGCCGGAGGGGCGATAGGTATCCTAGCTGGCGCGTGGCAGATCTCTAATCCGTTTACCCTTAGATCTTTGACCGAGAGAGGTATCTTGGGGGGTGCCTGGGAGATCAAGTACTGCAAAGACCAGAGGATGGAAGAGATTACTGCCATGGAGGAGGTACCGCTCCAAGACGAGCTGGCCGAATTCGGGTGTGTTAACCCGAGAAATATGAAAACCTATGGTCCCTACATAAGGATGAACTGGGCTGCCACAGGGCCACTGTATCACTACGTGCAAAAGATCGGTTGTAAGCTTATGAAGTTCTTCACAGTTACCGACCTGCTGACGGTGGATGGTAAGGTAGTCGGTGCAGTGGGATTTGAGTGTCGGAGGGGACACTTTATGGCAATAAATGCCAAGGCAGTTGTCCTGGCAACAGGCGGCGCTGGCAACTGCTGGGCAAGGAACAATACACCGTTCCGTTCAACCGGCGATGGGCATGCAATAGCCTATCGCAACGGTGTCGTACTGCATATGATGGAATATGAAAGTTTTGACGCTTGGATCATCGCGGAAAAGGGTGTCCCGAACTATTGGATACCGCCCTCTTATGCTAGGACCATGGGGAATGTGTTGAACGCGAAAGGGGAGGACTTCCTGCCCAACTACATTGAACTGGGACCAAAGGCTACCCTGAAGCCAGGAGATCCCTTCCACATCAAGTACGGTACACCTGTAATTGACGTTGTGGCAACCATTGCTCGAGCCATGGCCATGGAAGTACATGAGGGACGAGGCGATGACGGGGCGATCTTGGTTGATTTCTCCAATGTGCCCGATGAAGTATGGTACTCAGAGCCAAAAGGGATTGCGTTCCTTCATCTCATGCGGGACTTCGATTGGAAAAAGAAACCCGTACACATGTATCCCGGCGCATTGGGATCTTATGGAGGATGTAAAATCACAGAGGAAGGTGAGACAAATCTGCCCGGCCTCTTTTCGGGAGGGGAAGTAGCGTATGGGGAGGATCTCAAATATACTAATGTCTTTGGTACCAGGGCTGGTAGGGCTGCTGCTGAATATGCAATGAACGCATCTCTTGTAGAGCCAGATCCTATCCAGATCAAGGAAAAGAAGGACTACTTGGAGAAGTTTTTATCAAGGCCGGAGAGCACGGACGGAGATCCTAAAGCAATACGAGATGCTGTACGTGACCTCAGTATGGAGAAGTTTGGGGTCCTCAAGAGCGAGGAGGGGCTCATCCAAGGCATCGAAAGGTTAGGCGATCTGCGGAAGGTTGCTAGCGAGAAGATGTATGCCAGCGACCCGAGAGACCTCAGGATGGCCTTCGAGGTCGAGAGCATGTTCGACTGCCAGAAGATGCACGCACGAGCTGCTCTCATTAGAACCGAGACCCGAGGAGTCCATAATCGGTTGGATTATCCGTACATGGATAATGATCTCTGGGTAAAGGAGATAAGAATACAGAAGGTAGGGGATGAGATGGAAGTCTCCACTGCACCTATCCGCCGCGGATATGTGGAGATTCCCAAGGGCAGGTTCCCGATAAAGGGAATGCAGAAGAAGTGAGAAACCTTACAAGACGGGAAACATCAGGAGGAGACCAATGCTGGACCAAGAAATTAAGATCATTATTGACCATAAGAGGTGTATCGGAGCCAGATGCCTCGCCTGTGTAGATAGTTGCCCCAGGGAGGTGCTGGATTGGGATAAGGAGCAAAAGAAGGTTGTAGTGGTCAATTTCCAAGAGTGCCTCGTGTGCTTCGCTTGTGAAGAGGCCTGCCGGGAGGACGGCAACAACTGCTACAAAATTGAAGGTGCCATCAGAAAGGAGTTCCAACCGGCACCGCGCACTGATATGTGGGGTGGCGCACGGGAAGTGGTGCCTCCTATCTCTGTCTGAGAAGAAGGGGGCAATACAGGAAATCAACCAACCCGAAGTTGCTCTGAGGATGGTATATGGAATTTGAGCTGGATCATATCCATTTCCGTAGCGAAGACGTTGATACGGCAATTGATTTTTACACTAGGATGTTTGGCGCTTATATAAGTGAACGGAGCGGGTCCAAGCAGATGCCCGTCGTTTTCGTTAATGTTGCTGGCACTAGGTTAGCGTTTTCCCCTAAATCTCAGGAGAGTGTGGCTGCTGCTTCCGGCAACAGGCCAGATAAGGGCATCTATCAGCTGGGACTACGTGTGAACGACGTTGATAAAGCAGTACAAGAGCTAAGAAGCAAAGGAGCACAGATCGAAAGAGAGCCACACGAGCCTAGACCAGGACTGAAAGTTGCTTTCGTGAAGGCCCCTGATGGAGTTCAGATTGAACTCGTAGAGTATACCTGGAGGAAGTAGCATGCTCAGTGGGTATATGAACAAGATTCTTTTTATCGACCTGTCTAACCAAAGGATAACAGAGGAAGTACCCGATAAGCAAATCTATCGCGACTTCTTGGGAGGCTACGGCGTTGGAGCCAGGATTCTCTTTTCGAGGCAGAGGGCAGGCATCAACCCGCTAGGTCCAGATAACACCCTTGGCTTCGTCACCGGGCCTCTTACGGGCACACCAGCCCTTACGGGAAATAGATACACCGTAGTGGCAAAGTCTCCACTTACCGGTACGTGGGGTGATGCTAACGCCGGAGGAGACTTCGGGCCTTATCTCAAGTTTGCTGGGTACGATGCTATTTTTATTACTGGTGCGTCAGAGAAACCGGTCTACCTGTACGTTCGAGATGGCAAGGCTGAGCTGAGAGACGCAGGTCATTTGTGGGGCAAGGATACCTACCAAACTGATGATACGCTCAAGTCCCAACTCGGCGTTGAGACAAGGGTTGCCTGCATTGGCCAAGCGGGAGAAGCTCTCTCGCTGATTTCCTGCATCATTAACAACAAAGGAAGGGCAGCGGGCCGTTCCGGTCTAGGCGCTGTCATGGGCTCAAAAAGACTAAAAGCGGTAGCAGTAAGCGGTGGGATGGAAGTCCCACTCGCGGATAGGGAAAGAATCAAGGCTTTGAGGAGACAATACCTGCCCAAGCTCAGAAACAGCAAATTCATACAAATACTTCAGAGGTTTGGTACTAGTGGAAACACCGCTGATCTCGCTTACAGTGGTGATTCCCCGGTAAAGAACTGGGGTGGTGTTGGGGAGAGAGACTTTCCCAATGCTGAGGCCATTGGCGGTGATAATGTATTGCAGCTCCAAGAGAAAAAGGAGACCTGTTGGCGCTGCCCTGTAGGGTGTGGCGGATACATGAAGGCAGGGAGAGAATACCCTTATGCTGCGGGAGCAGCCAAACCTGAATACGAGACTGCTTGTGCCTTTGGAACCATGTGCCTTAACAGCAATCTAGAGTCGATTATCATGGCAAACGACATTTGCGACCGCTATGGTCTGGATACCATATCCGCGGGAGGCATTGTTGCCTTTGCTATCGAGTGCTATGAGAATGGACTTATTAGCAAGGAAGACACAAACGGCATCGAGCTGAAATGGGGTAACCACCAAGCTATTGTTGCGATAACAGAAAAACTAGCTAAACGAGAGGGTTTTGGCGATGTGTTGGCTGATGGGGTGAGATTGGCTGCGGAAAGGCTTGGGAAAGGCACTACGGAGTACGCAATCCACATTGGCGGTCAAGAACTACCCATGCACGATCCCAAGTATGCCCCCCGTTATGCGACATCTTACACGATTGACGCTACTCCTGGTCGGCACACTCAGGGTAGCTCTAATAGCAGCGAGGGAGAAGACCAGAAGATGGAGAATACCTTGTGCCAGGCCAAAAATGCGGCTGGCATCTGTCTATTTGCTGAGGCGATTGATGCTGACGGGCTTTCACAGTTCCTGACTGCTGTAACAGGACACCCATATACTGTTGAAGCCGTGTATGAAGCAGGGGAGAGAATCTCCAACATTCGGCAAGCATTCAACATCCGCGAAGGCACCAACCCGCTTGAGAGACATGTGCCAGATAGGGTACTCGGGAGACTACCCCAACAGGAGGGTCCGCTCGCAGGGATAACCGTTGATCTGCACACGCGGCTTAGTAATTACCTGAGGGCCATGGACTGGGATCCAGAGACAGCCAAGCCCAGCAAGCAGAAATTGCAGCAGTTGGGGCTAGACGATATAAGTGCTGTGCTATGGCCTGAGTAAAGCGAAAAGAAGGAGGTATAGCTGTGGCTGTCATGACCGGAAGAAAAGCAATAATGGAGATATTCCGTAGCGAAGGGGTTGAGTATATCTTTGGCGTTCCTGGAGCTACGGAAGCGCTGTTTATGGATGCCTTGGAAGACTATCCAGATATAAAGTATATTCTGGGACTTCACGAATCAGTGGCTGTGGCTATTGCCGAGGGCTACGCCAGGGCATCTGGAAAGGTGGGTGTGCTCAACCTGCATACCTTAGCAGGTCTCTCCAGCGCGATGGGCATGATCTGCAATGCCAGTGAAGCACCTCTTGTTATCACAGCTGGTCAGCAAGACACTCGGGCTATAATGCAGGAACCAGAACTGGACGGGGACTTAAGGGGTCTGGTAAGGCCATTCACCAAGTGGGGTACCGAGGTAGCTTATGCTGCTGATATCCCGATAGCCCTCCGGCGCGCCTTTAAAGTCGCAGCACATCCTCCTGCCGGACCGGTATTTGTCTCACTGCCGCAGAACGTGCTTGCTGAGGAGCTAGACCTGCAATATTTACCCAGCATACCTACTTTTTGCCAACTGCGGCCTGACCGGGAGGCTGTGAACCGAGCAGCAGAACTACTCAGCAATGCTCAAACACCAGTTATTTTAGTCGGCTCCGGGATTACTGATGAGGACGCAATGCCAGAGGCAGTCGACTTAGCCGAGTTAGTTGGGGCACGCGTTTACCAGCCGTCGCCAGCTGATATGAATTTCCCTACCGCGCACCCGCAGTGCCTTGGAGGATTAGACCTTGGCAGCCAGGAGACCGGAGAACTGCTACGCTCCGTGGATGTGCTGGTGGCAATAGGGATACCTCTATTCCAACAACCCGCATACCTGCCCAATCCCCTGCTAACACTGGCTACAAAGGTTATTCAAATAGATAGCAACTCTTGGCAGATAGGCAAGAACTTCCCTGTGGCTGCTGCTCTGGAGGGCAATATCAAGTTATCCCTCGGAGAGCTAATAAACGTTTTGCAACAGAACTTATCACCAGAGATGCGCCAAGCAGCTACCGCCAGAGCCAAAGAAATTGGCAAGCAGAAAGAAGCGCTGAGGCAAGATCTCCTGCGCAAAGCCCAGGAGACAAGGGATAATATACCTATTTCGGCATGGCGACTGATGCAAGACCTGCGAGAGTCTATTGGACCGGAAACCGTCATCGTCGACGACAGCTGGTCCTGTTCTTCAGTCCTGCGCAGCATGATAGACTTCTCCAAGCCTAAGACTTTCTATCGCTTGAGGGCTGGGGGAAGCATCGGCTGGGGTATACCAGCTTCCTTAGGGATCAAACTCGCTTGTCCTGATCGTCGCGTTGTGGCGGTGGTTGGAGACGGTAGCGCCATTTTCACTTTTCAAAGTCTATGGGTGGCTGCTCACTACAATATTCCCGTTACTTTTGTTGTTTGTGCCAACGCTTGCTATCGTCTGGTCAGACTTGTGAGAATTCGTCAATTGGGTGACTATGCGAGGAACAGGATCCTAGGCACGGAACTAGATAACCCGAGAATCAATTTTTGCCAAGTGGCTCAAGGCCTGGGGGTGCAGGGACGGGAGGTGGTTCAACCAGATGATCTAAAAGCAACGCTAAGATGGGCACTGGAATCGGACAAGCCAGCCTTGGTTGAGGTAGAGGTTGAAGCTACGATTTAAGTGCGTGGGCTTGTGAATATGTGTCTGTGGCTACCCATTGAGTGTGGAAAGCAATACAAGCAAATGAGGAGGTAACGATGACTATGGTTTCTCCAGACGAGTTGGGGAAATGGGTTCGGCCTGCCCTACGGGGTCGTACTGCTCCTCCAATGAAATCGCCAGACCAAATAATGGAGGAACTAGGTATTGCGCCGGAGCAGGCTATTAAGCTGAATCGCAACGAGAACCCTTTTGGCTGTTCACCAAAGGTAAATCAAGCTTTGGCCGACTATGGCACCTACAACCTCTATCCGGATGATGCTCAGTTGGAATTTAGAGAGCTAGTATCACAATATGTTGGCACAACTCCCGACCGTGTTGTGGGGACTGCCGGTGGCTCCAATGTTTTGGATATAGTTATGCGGTTGTTTGTTGACCCCGGCGATGAGGTGATCAACTGTGTCCCTACCTTTGGGCTGTATGAGTTCATTTCAGACCTGTGTGGGGCTAAAATGGTTGAAGTCCCGAGGGATAGAAACTTTGATATCGATGTGAATACCATAAAGGCCGCTATAACCGAAAAAACTAAGTTGATATTTCTCTGTAATCCAAATAACCCCACGGGTAATATTACTCGGCAGGAGGACCTGCTGGCTGTGGCAGAAACCGGAGTGCCTGTAGTGGTTGACGAAGCATACTATGAATTTAGCGGGGAAACCGTGGTACCATTCATCGATCAATATCCAAACATGATGGTGGCCAGAACATTGAGCAAGTGGGCAGGCATGGCTGGGTTCAGACTTGGCTATGGGATTTTCATAGCCAGCATAGCTACCTATCTGATGGGTATAAAGTTGCCTTTCGGTGTGAGCGCCCCGGCAGTAATTGCCTTGAGGGCTTCACTACAAGATAAAGACTACTTGATGGAGAATGTGAAGCAGCTGATTGCCGAAAGAGAAAGACTGTATCAGAGACTCGCACAGATGGATTTCCTTAGACCCTACCCGAGCAGAGCCAACTTTATTTTTTGTGTAGTCTTGAGAGGTAATGCAAACGAGATCACGGAGGAGTTGAAAAGGCGGGGTATTTTGGTTACCTTCTATGATGCGCCACGGTTAAGAAACGGTTTCCGTATCACTGTGGGCAAAGGAGAGCAGAACGACAAGGTAATCGATGCTCTGAGAGAAATAGGCGCAAGCCTGAGCAAGTAGTGTTGATAATCTGGAGGTAAAACCAGAGTGAGAAGTTCGCCAAAAGCTGTCCTCGAAGAAAGAGGACTTTAGACAATGGCTAAGTTGAAAGAACCAACATATAAGAGATTTATAACCGGGCAACTCTCGCGTTTTGATGCTAGAAACACCGGATTATTCAGATTACGCAAAAAAGAAGCGCCCAGACCAGACGGGACAGAGGAAGGAGCACTGGACAAGCTTTATCACCGAGGACCTTCTAAAAACGAAAAAAGGAAAGGCTATGAGCAGAAAGACTATGCACTAGTATGGGGAGCTAGAACAATTTCTATGCTCGTTAAGAAGAATCTGTACGCCAGGGATTTAGAAGTAAGTAAAACTAAGGTAGATGTTTCTAATAAGGCAGCTATTACCCAACAAGTCAAATCTGTGGCTCGCTGGCTTGGAGCCGACCTGGTTGGCATTTGTGAGGTCAATCCTAGCTGGATATACTCTCACTGGGGAGATACTAACGCATCCTATTCAGGTGGGCTAGCCAATCCAGGAGACCCTATAGAAATACCCTCGTGGCTCAAATGTGCGGTTGTCATGGCTGTTGAAATGGATTATGAAGCGATTATGCGCAGCCCAGCAATCCAACCTGCACCATCCTTAGGCTATTCCAAGATGGCGTTTGTCGCTCCTTCACTGGCAACCTATATCCGGGAGCTGGGTTATCACGCTATGCCGTGTGGTACCGAATTTGCACTAATGATCCCCCTAGCCGTAGATGCTGGTCTCGGGGAATTAGGTAGGAATGGGCTTCTGATAACCGAGCAATTCGGGCCTAGAGTGAGAATTTGCAGCGTCTTTACCGAGCTTCCTTTGCAAGTAGACCCCCCAATAGATATAGGGGTGCAAGCCTTTTGTGAAAGATGCCTACGTTGTGCTGAGGCTTGTCCCAACAAAGCAATTATGTCTGGTGAGAGAACCGACCAAGCTTGGAACGTATCCAATAATATCAACGTGCTCAAATGGCCGATAAAAGCGCTGAACTGCCGACGGTTTTGGGATAAAAATGAGGGTAGCTGCTCGAATTGCATTCGTGTCTGCCCCTTTAATAAACCACAGGGTTGGCTACACAGTTTAGTAAGGAAGACCGTGAAAACCACCCCTATATTTAACCGATTTTTTGTTAAGATGGACCGGATACTGGGATATGGGAAACAGGTCATTAAATAGCTTGACTTTACCTCAAGTTACTTTTTGTGCCAGTTCAGATAGATAGGTGACACTATAATATAAGGAACAGAAGAGTGATGAAAAGGCAAAATCAGAAGTCTGACGAGATATTGAATAAAAGGCGGCAACTGGGTCCCTACCCAATGGAAAAGTTGAAAAGGGTTGAGCAGCCAACTACTCAAATTACTGAGAGCGTTCAGAGGGTAGATAAACGGGAAGGGGTGGGAGAAAGGGCAGAAAGGGGCGATTTTGGACCTGTTGTAGCGAGGGAATTGGAACGCGATGTCGAAAAGTATCCCATTAGCGCTGTCGTGAGAAACATGGCATATTACCTTGGGCCTCGGGCCGAAGGAAAAGTAGCCCCCTCAAAGGCTCCGATACCGGAGGATCCTGAGATTCTGAGCCGCCATATAAAATGTTTGGGTTACTTCCTCAGAGCAGATATTGTGGGAATTTGTCGAGTGCCTGAATATGCCGTCTACAGCCATGACGAAGAGGGAAACCCCATTGAACTGGATCATAAGTTCGCTATCGTAGTTGTGGTGGACCAGGATTATGATACCTTGGTCAGTTCCAATGGGTATGATTGGATATCGTCTACTCAGAGCTATCGCAGCTACTCCGCTACCGCCTTCATCGCCAGTCTACTAGCCGACTACATAAGAAAGCTTGGATATCCTGCCCGCGCTCATTTCTGTCATAATTATCAGGTCGCCATAACACCTCTGCTCCTCTGGGCAGGCATCGGTGAGATGTGTCGAGTCGGGGTGGTACTTAATCCCTTCCTAGGAATTCGCTTTAAGGCAGCGGCGGTTACTACTGACCTTCCATTGGTGCCTGATGGTCCTATTGATTTTGGACTGCAAGAGTTTTGCTCTGTTTGCAAGAAGTGCGCCGTCGAGTGCCCATCCAGGGCTATTCCAATGGGTGATAAAGTTATGTACAATGGCTACAAGAGCTGGAGAACCGATATACCACAGTGTGCCAAGTTCAGGTTTGCTAATCCGAACGGCTCATCCTGTGGTCGCTGCATCAAGGTGTGCCCTTGGAACAAACCGAGCGGGAGGACTCACGATGTGGTGAGGTGGTTTGCCAAGAACTTTCCAGCTCTTGACAGACTAATCGTCAAAATGGATAGTATCTGGGGCTATGGAAAACAGGACACTGCATACAAATGGTGGTTTGACTTAGAGGAAGTTGACGGTGTTCTACAGGTTCCAAAGAGAGACGCGGGACGGCGGCTTAGAAAGTAACTTGAGTATAAATATGACAAACAACTGCTACTAAGGATGGTGAATGTATGCCAGAAAGGGTAGTAGGAATATTGGGTGGAATGGGGCCCGAGGCTACAGTAGATTTTTTTGCCAAAGTCATTACCCTAACCCCTGCCAAGAGAGACCAAGACCACCTGAGAATAATTATTGATAATAACCCTAAGATACCTGACCATATAGAAACAGGGTTTCCAGTATTAGTAGAAACAGCCAAGAACCTGGAGAGAGCCGGGGCCGATTTCATAGTCATTCCCTGCAACACAGTGCATTACTTCTACGAAGATTTGGTAAGGGAGATATCTATTCCGATCCTACATATGATAAGAGAGGTGACCCATGCCGTTAAGGCGTACCTCCCTGAATGCCAAAGGGTAGGGTTGCTAGCCACTAGCGGAACCATCACTGCTAACTTGTATCAGGCAGAGTTTCAGAAGATAGGAGTAGAAGTGATAGTTCCCGACCCTCAATATCAAACTAAAGTAATGGATGCGATCCAGGCAATAAAGTCTGGTGGTGGAAAAGATAGAGCTAGAGAGGAATTGACTAAGGTAGCGGATTTACTAATTCAACAGGGCAAGGCACAGGCTTTAATACTGGGATGTACGGATATTCCTGTAGTTATCAGGATGAACGATTTTTCAGTCCCGGTATTTGATTCAAATTTGGTTCTGGCTGAGGCAACCGTGAGGTTTGCAAAATTGCAATAGAGGGGAGGGTTATGATCAATTTAAAGGGAAGGGATGTTCTTACTACCAACGAGTGGAGCAAGGCTGAGCTAGATCAGGTGCTGGACTTGGCATTCAAGTTTAAGGCGATGGGAGAGAAAGCACGTTCCCTCGAGATTCTTAAGGGAAAGACACTTCTGCTGCTATTTTTCCGTAGCTCGACTCGAACAAGGATATCATTTACCGCTGCTATGGAGCAACTGGGCGGCTTTGTACAATGTCCCGACCCCTCGGGCCTGCGTTTGAGCCTTGAGGAGAAACCAGGTGTAGGCGAATCGCTAAAGGATACTGCCCTAGTCATGGAAAGATATGTTGACGGCGTTGGCATTCGTCTTAGCGGGCCGATACCCGACGATAATGGTGTTCTTAGGCCAGGCCTTGGCGATGCTATTGCACGAAAGTTTGCTGAATATGTGAAGGTCCCGGTCATCAACCTTGCTTGTGATATGCAGCATCCCACCCAAGCAATGGCTGATATCATGGTTGTGAAAGAAAGCTTAGGTAATCTCAACGGCAAGAAGTTTGTTGCCATGTGGGCCTACTCACCCATTGTTCGCCACTACACGTCAACACAGGCCGATGCCCTGATAGCGGCCACTTATAGCATGGACGTCTCCGTTGTGTATCCAGAGGGATATGACCTGGATCCGGGGACAGAATCTCTAATAAGAGAAGAGTGCGCAAGAAATGGCAGGAAGTTCGAAATCTCGCACGACCTTGAGACTGCTGTTGAAGGCGCCGATGTTATTTTCCCGCGAACATGGGTGTCACCCAAATACTATGTTCACTCTAAGGAAGAGGAACAGCAACTGCGTGCTCAGCATAAAGACTGGAGACTAACCGAGGACCTGTTAAAACTGACTAACAATGCTCGCTTTATCCATGTGATGCCCTTTGATAGGGGAAATGAGGTTGACGATAGTGTTGCCGACGGGCCAAATTCAGTGGTTTATGATCAGGCAGAGAACCTTCTCCATGTGCGAAAGGCTTTCTTGGCTTCAATTATGGCCGATGTCAGCACATTACAAGAACTCTTCTAAGGTGTCTAGTGAGATAGGGACAGGTGGGAGGATTTGGTAATGCACCGTAAAAACCAAAAGACTATTGTTATTGCTCTTGGTGGTAACTCGATTCTTAGAGCGGACGGAAAAGGAACTATTGAGGAGCAATACTCCAATCTGCGTCAAACTGCCGAACAGCTGTTAGAGCTACTAGCGAGTGAAAACCGCATTGTCATTACTCATGGTAACGGCCCTCAGGTAGGTAATCTTCTTCTCGCCATAGAATCAGCTAGAGACATAGTGCCACCAATGACCTTGGATATCTGTGGAGCTGCTACCCAGGGGTTGATGGGATTTATGATACAGCAGACCCTAGCCAATGCCCTGAGGAAAAGGGGGCTGAGACATGATATAACCACTGTTGTTACCCAGGTGGTCGTGGACAAGGAAGACCCCGCTTTTAAGCATCCAAGCAAGCCTATTGGGCCTTTCTATAGTTTGAGCGAGGCGCAAAAGCTTCAGCAGGAGAGGGGATGGGAAATGATTGAGGATGCCAAGCGCGGCTATAGACGCGTAGTTCCCTCGCCTAAACCGGTGAAGATTCAGCAGGCGAGAATTATCAAAAGTATGCTGGATGCCGGCGAAATCGTGGTCGCTGTTGGTGGGGGGGGTATTCCCAGTGCGAGGGAAAAAGACAGAAGTCTTCGGGGTGTTGAAGCTGTCATAGATAAGGATTATGCCTCAAGCCGTCTAGCTATTGAAATAAACGCTGATATACTTCTTATTCTTACTGCTGTTGAAAAGGTTTATCGTGACTTCGGTCATCCTTACCAGAAAGCCCTGGACAATATCACCGTAAATGAGGCAAAACAGCTTCTGCAGGAAGGGCACTTTGGCGAAGGCAGTATGGAACCAAAGATCAGGGCTGCTACCGAGTTCTTGCAGGAGGCAGATGAGTTGGCACAAAGAGAGGTTATTATAACCCTTCCCGAGACGGCGATAGCGGCAATGCAGGGGAAAACAGGAACGCGAATTACGAGATAGGCTGACATAAGTTGAGAAAGAGGTAGTGCATGGTTGACGTAACCTTGAAGGTTAATGGCGAGAAGTGCAAGGTCGTGGTGGCTCCTTATGAGACGTTGTGTGGTGTTCTAAGGAACAAACTGGGCTTCACCGAGGTGAAGAAGGGTTGCGGTGAAGGCGAGTGTGGTGCATGTACGGTATTGGTCGAGGGCAAACCAGTCTGTTCATGCCTAATGTTGGCTGTGCAGGCGAATGGTAGGGAAATAACCACTGTCAGGGGGCTATCTACAGATGGTGAGCTTCACCCCTTGCAGAGAAAATTCATTGTCTACGGGGCAGTTCAGTGTGGCTATTGTACCCCAGGTATGCTCCTTGTGGCTAAAGCGCTCTTGGATAGTAATCCTCGGCCCAGCGAAGAAGAGGTGCGTGCGGCTATATCGGGTAACATCTGCCGGTGCACGGGTTATCAGCAGATAGTGGAGGCGATTATAGCCGCGGCTGCCGAGATGAATAAGTAATGTAAAGAGACCTATATCCTGTAAAAGGAGATGAGGTATGAGTAATACAAAGAACTTTTTCCGACCATCAGAGTATTTCAAGCCTACCAGCGTGGCGGAAGCAGTTAAGCTCCTGCACCAGTATGGTGAGAAGGGCGCAGCCATTGCTGGAGGCACTGACGTCCTGGCCATAAAAGACCCGCGAATCGAAGTGCTCATCGACATCACGGGCCTGGGTCTGAACTACATTAAGTCTGATAGTCAGGGGCTGAGGATAGGGGCTACCACCACTTTAGCCGATATTGAGGCATCTCCTATCTTGCATGAAGGTCCCTACAATGTCCTAGCTCAAACTGCCGCTCAGATGGGTACTCCACAGATTAGAAACATGGGAACCATCGGTGGTAACCTGTGTAATGCTAGTCCTTCAGCAGATACAGCCCCCGTACTTTTGGCGTTAGATGCTAAACTGAAGTTGGTCAGCACACTGAGGTCAAGAGAGGTCCCCTTGGATGAATTCTTCGCCGGCCCCTTCCTGACGTTTAAGGGGCATGATGAATTACTAACAGAGATTGTGTTACCGCCGCTATCGCCGCGGACAGGTACCGGATATCAGCGGCTGACCAAGATTACCACCATAGATGAAGCACTAGTCGGTGTTGCCGCGCTTGTGGTGATGGATGATAAAGGAGAAGTAATTAAGGATGCCAGGATTGCCCTAAACTCTGTGGCACCGACGCCGATGCGGGCAAGGCAAGCTGAAGAGATACTACGGGGAAAGAAAGTTGAGGACGGGTTAATCGAGGAGGTAGCAGGCGTAGTAGAGAGTGAAACCAGCCCCCGCTCTAGGCCTGACTACCGCCGGCGTATGAGCGCTGTGCTAGCTGAGCGCACCATTAGGGAAGCCATAGCTCGCGCCACAAGTGATTGGTCTAGTGGAAGATAGTTTAAACATATAAGAATGGAGGGATGCCATGGTAGCAAAACGTGAAGAGGAATTTAACGTTATAGGGAAAGACTACCCTAGGGTGGAGGTGGAAGAAAAGCTGAGGGGAGAATACCAGTACATAGGCGATATGTCTTTGCCTAATATGCTACACGCCAAAGTCATGCGCAGCCCCTATGCCCATGCCCTAGTTAAAAGGGTTGACACTGAAAAGGCAGAAAGACTGCCTGGTGTCAAGGCGGTGATTACCTGCAAGGACAAGGACATTGCTGATAGGCTGCTGCTGCGTATCATTGGCATTCACCGTACGAAGAAGACAAGGCTACAGGACAGCCACGCTCTCGAGGAAGAGGTACGTTATGTGGGAGACAGGGTAGCCGCAGTGGCTGCCATCAGCCCCGAGATTGCTGAGGAGGCTCTGGGGTTGATAGAGGTGGAGTATGAGGAGCTTCCTGCTGTCTTTGACCCACTCGAGGCGATGGAACCCGGTGTACCCTTGGTGCATAAAAAGATAATGATTGGTCATAAAGAGTTCGAACCCAAGAACAATAAATTTGACCCTGTCCCAATGAACATTGGAGATGTAGATAAGGGCTTCAAGCAAGCTGATATGGTGTTTGAAAACGAGTTCTGGACCGGGCACCAGCACAATGCCATGGTGGCACTCCCAGTCTGCATCTACAAACCGCTTCGTAATGGTGGACTAGAAGTCTGGAACTCAACACAAGGTATCTTCGTAACACGGTGGTGCTTGGCTGACTCATTGGGCATACCTCTGAATAAGATTAGAGTACACCGTATCGCCCTGGGCGGAGCCTTCGGCTACTACATATACCTTCACTTTAACGACCCTATCTGTGCTATTCTTGCCCTGAAAACAGGTCTGCCGGTTAAGATTGAAAGCACCAGGGAAGAGTTCTTCATCGAAGGTGGCCGACACGTAGCAATAATAAGGCTAAAGACGGGGGTAAAAAAGGACGGCACCATCACCGCCAGGTATATGCAGTTTATCGATGCCATTGGGGCATACGCCTCAGGAAGCTCCATCGTCAGGCTTGCCTGCGGCTTCTTCCTGTCAATGTACCCCTGCCCCAACATGAGGTTTGACGGCTTCTCGGTATATACCAATACGCGACCTATCAACTGTATGCGGGGTGCAGGAAATCCCGAGCAGAACTTTGCCGTTGAGTCTCAGATAGATATCATTGCCGAGCAGCTCAACATGGACCCAGCGGAGCTCCGGCTGAAAAACCATATGCGGGAAGGTGATACCTTCTGGGGTCAGGGTCCCGACGTTGTGTCCACGGTAAGGAGCTGTGGCGTGCCGCAGTTGATTAAGGAAGGCACCAAACGGATTGGCTGGGAGAATAGAAAGGCTACTACTCCCTATAAAGACCAGCCCTGGATAAAACGTGGCATCGGTATGGCCTATGGCTTTCATACCTCTGGCGGTGCTTCCCAAACCCCCTCGGCGGTTGTGCTTGATTACAGCGGAGCCATAGTCAAGATGAACGAGGACGGCACAGCTAATTTGACCATCGCCTGCGCCGACTACGGCACCGGCAACATCAGTGCCATTGCCGCCATAGTCGCCGAGGAGCTAGGCATCCGCTATGAGGATGTGATTCCTATCGCGGTAAATACAGATTCGGCTCCCTTTGAGTATTCCACCCATGCCAGCCGTTCCGTCTATTCTGTAGGCGGTGCGGCTAAGGCTGCCGCTCAGAATGCCAAGAAGGTCATCTTTGATTGGGCGTCAAGGATGCTCTCAGTTCCCGCTGACCAACTGGAAGCAAGAGACCGCCGCATCTATGTAAAGACAGACCCCTCCACAGGGATGAGTGTGCGGGAAGTGCTGGAGAATGCTCAATCCCAGGTATGGGGGGGCACTGCCATGGGCACTGCCTCACAAAGGGCACCCGCTTGTCCTCCCCATTTCGTAGTAACCTTTGTCGAGGTTGATGTTGACACCATAACAGGACGAGTAAGACCAGTGCGGGTGATACAAGGTGCCGATGTCGGTAAACCTATTCTTCCCAGTGCCGTCCGGGGGCAGCTTATAGGAGGTGTGCAACAGGGGGTTGGTTATGCCTTAACCGAAGAACTCATCTACGACCCCAAAGATGGCCACGTGGTTAACCCTAACCTCAGAGAATACAAGCTCATCGGTTCTATGGATATGCCTAAGGTGGAGACCTTTTTTGCCGATACGCGGGAACCGACTGGTCCCTTTGGCGCTAAGGGCATTGGTGAGGGGGCGACTAATGCCGTGGCTAGTGCTGTCTATAATGCTGTCTATAGTGCTGTTGGTGTAAGAATCTTCGATATGCCGATAACACCAGAGAAAGTTCTGGAGGGGCTACGAAGACAAGGGAAGTAAGACTGCAACCTTGAAAATTTTACCCGGGATGGGATAGACGAGCGGCAAACTCAAAGAATGGGGATAGCATGAAAATACTGATAATAAACCCAAACAGCTCTGTAGAAATGACCAAAACCATAGACATGGTAGCCAAGAAACATGCCTCCACCGGGACGGAGATAACCACGGTAAATCCACCGGACGGTCCAACTTTTATGTCCAATGCCTATCATTCGGCGATACAAACGCCCAAGGTTCTAGACATACTTGAGAAGAACAAGAACAGTTACGATTACTTCATCCTTGCTTGCGGTCTAGACCCTGGCATTGATGCCTGCCGCGTAGTTGCCAAGAATATTATTGGCATGGGGGAGGCGGCTATTATGACCGCCTGTGCTGTAGCCAAGCGGTTCTCCTTCTTGAGTTCAACAGTAGAGATAGCGGCAGGAGTCCCGGATAGGTTACGTTTCCTTGGCATCGACCTAAGTAGGTGCGCCTCGGCTCGCCCTGTTGGCACCAGTGATGAAATAGTAAAGAAGAGATTCGAGATGCTTGATCTCTACTGCCAAGTGGGTCAAAAGTGTATTGAGGATGGTGCCGGTGCTCTCATCCTCAGCTGTGCTGGCATGAGTGACATTAAGGAAGACCTTGAGCAGCATTTGAAAATCCCAGTAATCGCTGGTGTGATAAGTGCGATAAGAATTGCTGAGCAGTTTTCTGGAATACCTCCAAGAACTTAGAAGTTATGGAAGATTTAGTTATCAAGAACGGTTTAGTTGTAACTCCTTTTGGCACTGTAAGGGGCGGCCTAGTGGTAAGAAACGAAAAGATTCTGCAGATAGGTGCTGATGATGCTTTGCCAAAGGCAAAGCTTGAGATAGATGCTCAGGGAAATTACATTCTACCGGGGCTAATTGACCCTCACGTCCACATTGGTCGAGCTATAGAAGAGGATTTTATATCTCAGTTCAGGACTGAATCTATAAGCGCAGCCATATCCGGCGTTACCACACTTATGGGTTTTGTTCGCTTTGGCGAGATTCTAGAGCGCCGCCTTCGTGTCTACCAGAAGGCGAAGCAGATAGGAAAGCAAAATTCTTTCATTGACTTTAAGTTCCACGCTTATTTATTTACCGAAGAACATCTCGAGGAAATTCCAGAGCTGATTGAAGAAGGCATTACCTCTGCCAAGTTGATGCTCAACTACACTGAGGAGAGCGCAAGAGAAGTAGGTTACCGGGCAATTGATTTTGGCTTTGTCTATAAAGTTATGGAAATTCTAGCTAGCTATGGCCCACCAGTACTTGTTCAGGCACATTGTGAGCAGCCAGACATAATCACTTTCCTTTCAAACCGGCTCAAGGCTCAGGGGCGGACTGATTTTCTTGCTTGGACGGAATCGAAGCCCGGCATCTGTGAGGCGATACATGCCTTTAGCCTTGGAGTTATCAGTTTGGAGACAGGGTGCCCAGTCTATATCGTTCATGTGAGTGCCAAAGAGACTGTTGATGTAATTAGATACCTAAAGCAGAGAGGTGTGAAAATCTATGCAGAGACCTGCCCACATTACCTAACGCTAACCAAGAATACACCAATAGGGGTACTAGCCAGGGTGGCCCCGCCGCTAAGGGATGAATCAGATGTTGAGCGTCTATGGCAAGCGGTGGCTGACAGCACCTTTGATACCATAGGCTCTGACCATGTCCCATTGCCAAGGCGACAGAAGGAAGAAGACGGCATATGGAAAGGGATTCCAGGTGTGGGCGGCATAGGAGCCATGCTACCGCTACTTATGACTGAAGCAGTTAGCAAGGGAAGAATAACTATAGAGCAATTGGCTAAGCTCACCTCAGAGAATCCCGCCAGAATCTGGGGCATCTACCCAAAGAAAGGAGCATTGAGCCCCGGCTCTGATGCTGACATTGTCATTGTTGACCCCCATAAGGAATGGGTACTCTCGGCTGCCAATTTGAAATCATGCTCCGATTATTCAATATACGAAGGGAGAGCGGTGAAGGGGAAGGCAATTAAGACCTTTGTTCGGGGAAAGCTGGTGGCGAGAGACGGGCACCTGGTAGCTAGGGTGCCTGAGGGAGAATACGTTTACCCCCTGTTGGATGTCAATGCTCGGTATGCAAATTAGGGAGGGGAAAAATGGATTTTATCTATGAAAAGGCTGGCTCTCTCGCGGAGGCATTGAAGTTAAAAGCTGGGTATAAGGAGAATGGGGTATTCATTGCGGGTGGAACGGACCTGTTGGTTGATATGAGGAACAACGCTTTGGAACCAGAGGTCGTTATCGATATATCTCGCCTAGACGAAATAAATTACATAAGACAGGAGGATGGCCAGATAAAGATAGGTGGCGTGACTAGGATTTCACAGATTCAGAGATCCTCCGTAGTACAGAGAAATGCTCAAATTCTCTTCAAGGCCTGCAGAGAATTTGCCAACCCTTTGATTAAGAACAGGGCAAGCCTGGGTGGCAATCTAATCAATGCTTCACCAGCTGCCGATATGGCAACTCCTTTGCTGGTCCTCGGAGCGAAGGTTGTATTGAAGAGCGTTAACGGAGAGCGTGTGATGTCCTTGGAGGAATTTTTTTCAGGAGTAAAGAGGACAAATCATAGGAATGATGAATTACTTACTGAGGTAAGATTCAATGAGGCTCAGGGGAAGAGATGCGAGTTCTTGAAAATGGGCCAAAGGAACGGAACATCTATAGCTATCGCCTCTCTGTCAATTATGTTTGATGTAGCAGATGGTGTTATCAAGAACCCAAGGGTTGCATTAGGCTCGGTGGCACCTGTCCCCATTAGAGCACATAAGACTGAGGGTGCACTCCACGGTGTTGAGCCGTCACTAGGAAATATAAAGCGGGCAGGCGATATATTAAAGCGTGAGGTGAATCCCATAACTGATATCAGAGGGTCTGCGGAATATAGGCGGGAAATGGCTGCCTCGCTTCTCTTAATGGCTTTTCAAAATCTGGGTTATACTCGCAGCGAGCTATAGAATGACAGAGAGGAGTGAAATGAGAGAAATAAAGATGAAGGTTAATGATGAATGGGTTACGGGGCTTGTTAAGTCGAGCACAACACTACTCCGGTTCTTGAGGGATAATGGCTTTACCGAGGTAAAGAAGGGCTGTGGCGAAGGAGAGTGCGGTGCATGTACTGTGCTCCTTGATGGGAAAGCCATTACATCCTGCCTGGTTCTTGCTATGCAGGCAGATGGCAGAGAAGCGACTACCATAAAAAAGGCAGGGGACCAACTCCTGGAGGCACTCAAAAAGGCCTTTGTGAAGTATGAGGCTTGTCAGTGTGGTTTTTGTTCACCAAGCATGATAATTACAGCCAGATGGCTGCTGGATGAAAATCCTAGACCGAATCGTGAGGAAATACGTGATGCTTTGTCTGGAAACCTGTGCAGGTGCACTGGTTATCAGAAGATCGTTGATGCTATCGATTACATTTCGAGGGGGAGAAATGAGTGACGGTGGAATAGGGAAAGCTATGGAGAAGGAGACATTCTATGTCGTGGGGAAGAGGCTGGATGGCGTTGACGAGAAAGCCAAGGTCTCTGGCAGTGTCATCTATGCGGACGACTTTACCATGGACAGGATGCTTTATGCCAGGGTCTTCAGGAGCACGAGGGCCTCTGCAAAGATAAAGTCAATAGATACTACTGCTGCTAGAAGCCTTCCTGGAGTGGCCACTGTCATCACTGCAGAAGATGTCCCAAATAACCGTTCAGTTACCAGCGCGGTGGGCCAGTCGGCAGATGTGGGTCTGCTACAAGCAAGCCATCATGTCTTAGCTGAGGACAGGGTACGATTTTACGGTGAACCCATTGCGTTGGTGGCAGCAGAAGACCCTGATATCGCTGAAGTAGCATTAAAACTAATAAAAATCGAATACGAGGCTCTCCCCGGTGTCTTCGACCCTGAGGAGGCGATGAAAGACGATGCTCCTAAGGTACACGGGGATAACAATATTATAGCCCGGTGGAAGTTGAGACGGGGAGATATCAATAAGGGTTTTAGAGAAGCTGACGTAATCGTTGAGAATACCTATCAAACACAATTTGTGGAGCATGCGCATCTAGAACCTGAATCTGGAGTAGCCTGGATAGATGATGATGGTGTGCTAAATCTGCGGGTCGCAACTCAGGTCATCGAGCAATACCGGGAGATAGCCCATATTCTGGGTATACCGGAGAGCAAAGTGCGGATTAGAGGTACCCTGATAGGGGGAGGTTTTGGAGGTAAGGAAGACCTAACTGTTGAACCTTATATTGCCCTTCTCAGCTGGAAGACTGGCAGACCAGTGAAGCTGACATATGAACGTGAAGAGATGATGTATGGTAGGCATAAGCGGCACCCTTACAAAATGCGGTATAAACATGGTGCTACTAGAGACGGTAAAGTGGTTGCTATGGAAGCGACGCTGATATCGGATAGTGGTGCCTTTGTCTATCTTAGCCCCTGGGTTCTCCTTTATTCCGCCGTCCACTCAACGGGGCCATATTACATTCCAAATGTTAAGGTAGATAGCTATTCAGTACTAACGAATAACATCTATACTAGTGCCTGCCGGGGGTTTGGGGGACCGCAGGTGGCAGTTGCTTATGAGTCGCAGATGGATATCCTTGCCAGAGAATTAAAAATGGACCCAGCAGAGCTGCGGGCTAAGAACTATCTGAAGACAGGCGATGAGACCGGAACCGGGCAGCGCATTGAATCCAAAGTCCTGCTGACAAAGACGCAGGAGGCTGCGGTGAAGGCCCTTGGGGACAGGAGCAAGCCCAGGGCACCGTATATAAAGGTGGGAAGAGGTTTTGCCAGTTGCTGGCAATCCTATGGCCGGATGTGCTATCTACACGATACTTCGTCTGCTTGGGTGGGAATGGAGATGGATGGAAGTGCCGTCGTCAGATGCGGAATTCCTGACCTTGGTGGCGGGCAGAGGGAATCGCTGAGACAGATAGCTGCTGAATTGACTGGGGTTTCTCTGGAGAGGGTACATGTAATATCGACGGATTCCCAGGTTACCCCGCTAGGTGGCACGGTAACAGCGACTAGGGCTCTATTTATGTCTGGCAATGCCGTGAAACTGGCGGCAGAAGCGATCCGGCACGACCTACTTCAAAAGGCATCAGAGATGCTTGGGGAGAATCCTGAAGACCTGGATATATGTGATGGTGAGGTATTCGCAGCTGGAAACCGAAAAGTCAGGATACCTCTTGCACAAGTAGTTAAAGCTATAAAGAGTGAAGGTAATCCCTTAGAAGTTCTGAAGACCTTCAGAGCTCCGGTGGCAGAACCGATTACTCGGGAAATAATAGAAGGGCAGGTTTTTCCTGATTTTACTTTTGGCTCGCAAGCCGCTGAGGTTGAAGTGAATACGCTAACCGGCAAGGTGAATGTGACCAAAATAGCCGGTGCCTATGATGTAGGCAAAGCTATTAATCCAAAGAGGGTAGAGGGTCAGATAGAAGGCGGAATTGCACAAGGGCTGGGGTATGCACTTCTCGAGGAATTCATCGAAGATAAGGGGATACCGCAGAACGTTAGTCTGACAACCTATATATTACCGACATCAAAAGATGTTCCGGATATCCAGTCAATAATAATCGAGTCCGGGTCCGGTAAAGGCCCGTTCGGCTCAAAGGGCATTGGCGAACCCGCTATAACTGCAACGGCACCGGCGATACTGAACGCTATCTATGACGCTGTGGGAGTAAGGATTAAGAAGACCCCCGCTACCTCTGAAATTGTATTCTATCACTTGAAGGAACGTCGCCAAAATACTGGCGAGGGTGTAAATTGTTGAGTACTTCTCTAAAAATCACCGATGTTACCTTTCGTGATGGGCATCAGTCTAATCTAGCTACGCGAATGAGAACCGAGGATATGGAAGGCATTGCCGAGGAGATGAACAAAGCGGGTTTTTATTCCATGGAGGTCTGGGGTGGTGCCACCTTTGATGTTGCCACTAGATTCCTCAATGAAGACCCCTGGGAAAGACCCCGCATCCTTAAACGGCTAATGCCCAATACCCCCCTCCAGATGCTGCTCAGAGGGCAGAACCTGGTGGGCTACCGAAACTACGCCGATGATGTGGTTACCGCCTTCGTCCATCACGCCGCTGAGGTGGGTATTGATATCTTCAGGGTATTTGATGCCGTGAACGACGAGCGTAATTTTGAGACCAGCCTTAAGGCAATCAAGGAGTGTGGTAAGCATGCCCAGCTTTCACTATGCTACTCCCTTACCCAGCCAAAACTGGGGGGACCGGTATATAATATGATTATTATGTCAATAAAGCACTTGTCCTTCAAGACATGGGGGCTGATAGCCTGTGCATAAAGGACATGGCTGGCCTTATCGCTCCCGACGACGCCTATAAGCTGATTAAGGCGCTCAAGAAAGTGCTAAAGATTCCCGGTACACCTACATACCCGCTACACCAGCGGTATGGCGTCGATGAGTTGCCTGAAAGCTATCGAGGCGGGGGTAGACATTATTGATACCGCCCTGGCTCCCTTCGCCCTGCGCTCATCCCACCCGGCTATTGAGCCTATTGTTGTCGCCCTTCAGGGAACAGCCAGAGATACCGGGCTTGACTTGGCTCACCTATTAAAACTGGGACGGTATGTTGAGTCTATAGTCCCCAAGTATCGGGACTTCCTGGATACCACCCGGATGGCAGTCATTGATACCGGGGTATTAAAGCACCAGATTCCGGGTGGCATGATCACTAACCTGGTAGCCCAACTGCGAGAAGTTGGTGCCTTGGATAGGATTGAGGAAGTACACGCTGAGCTACCACGAGTTAGAAAGGAACTGGGCTACCCACCCCTGGTCACCCCCACCAGCCAGATTGTGGGCATTCAAGCCGTTCAAAATGTTCCCACTGGCAGATACAAACTAATGTCGCGCCAAGCCAGAGATTATGTCTACGGCCTGTACGGTAGACCGCCAGCTCCCATTGACCCTGAGGTTCAGAAAATAGCGCTCAAGGGCTATCCGCGGGGTCAGACACCCATTACCTGCCGAGCCGCTGATGTTCTTGAGCCAGAGTTAGACAAAGCCAAAGAGGCGACTAAGGATATTGCTCGGGATATAGGTGATGTGCTCATCTATGCCCTCTACCCCGATACAGGGATGCGTTTCCTGAGATGGGAATATGGTCTGGAGACGCCACCCCCCGAGGTAAAACCGAAGACCCTAGAAGATATAAAGCGCGAAGATGAGCTCATCGCTAAGGTAAAGAAGGGCGAACTGAAATAGGTTGTAACCCAGGTGCTCGTTATGAATAGTCCAGGCGGGCTCTCAAATTTCTAAGAAGGGGAGAAGGAATGGCAGGAAAACGCAAAGCCAAGGTGGAAAAGGTTCGCATATGCCGAAGCGTAGAGAAGTGGTTCCCTGCCCCGTTCCTCTTTGCCGTTATCCTCCTATTTATCGTGTTCACCATAGCTCTAGCCATTCAGGGAACCAACCCCTGTGAGTGGATGCAATATATGTATGATGGGTTTTGGGGACTTCTGGCAAAAAATCTGTTTTTGTAGGCACGGGACTTCCTATAAATAGCTACTATGTTAGCTCAAAAACCTAGGCTCTTAGCCTGCACATAATATTTGAGGCTGGTGGGATGGAGCTAGGAAATAGCTAAATAATGGTTTGGAGGCGGGCTCTGCCAGGGGAAACTGAGGTACTAGGGGTTTGATCCTTTTCTCCCACTGGTTTAAATACTTTACCTCCCCCTCCCGTGTGGGTAGCCTCAGCTGTAATCGGGCAAGTGGCATCCCGCCTTTCATTTCGCCATTGAACGAAAGCTTGTTTCGTGCAATGACAAACAAAAGGGGTCGGCGATTTGAACCCACCCTTTAGTAATGTATCTGTTATTCGCTTCGTGACGCTCGATACTTCTCATAGGCGCGACCCATCTGGAAGAATAGGTATGGGAGAAACTCCTTGACTGCCTGTTCATCTTCCCTCTTTTTTACTTCCTTTATGACTTCACGTAGCACCTCCAGCGATTTGCCTTTCATGGCTGACACGACTTTGAGCAGAGCTGCCGTCCAAGCCTGATCTTTCACTGGCGGCGGCTCCAGAGACATGGCTTGATTGAAGAGCTGGAGTGCCCGGTCTCCCTGCTCGTGGAGCTCCTCTGTCTCCGCCTGTCTGAGTATTTGCTCAATCTGCTCCCTCAGTCTATCGTCCATTCGTTTTATTACCCCCTCGATTTCTAGACAGCCGGCCTTTGCGTCCGCTGCCTTTGTCTTAACCCCAACTTTACATCAGACGGGGCTCGCAATCAAAGTCCAGTCAAGTACGGAGTGGAAGACAAAAAAGGGGGCGGAGGATTCGAACCTCCGACCCTTTAGTAATATACTAGAACTCAAACAGTGCCGGCTGCTCCGCCTTTCTCCGCGCTGCCTCCTCCTCTCTCTTCTGTCGCCTCTCACCTCGCTCCCTATCAAGCCTTACCTGGGTTCTCTTGCGGTAGAGCCATGCTTTAAGGCGATTGAGGTCGTTCAGCTGGTCGTCCCTCAGCGATTCCACTCGGATATCGTCTGGGACCTCATTCTTATGCCATCGGCGGTAGGTCTTGGTAGCGATGTAGAGGTAAATTTGACCCCAGTCATGGTCCATCGGGTTGGTCAAGGCAGCGGTGTAGAGATAGGCACAGCACTCGGCATCCGTCCCGGTCATCTCCAGCCTCTCCAGGGTAATGGCGTTTTTTAGCCACTCAGGAAGAGTGTCTCCCCATCCCCCAGGAAAGACAATGATGGGATCCGTAAAGACACCAACTATCTCGGAGATGGCTTTCTCAATTGTGGGCATATTCAGTTGTCACCCCCTTTCTTCAGTTTGTCTCGACAATGTTCTTAGACTGTTCGCCTTCGCCTCGATTTCGCCCTTAGCCATACACTTCCTGCAAAGGATAATGAAGATAAAATCCCAAGGCGGAAGGGCGCGGACGAACACCAGCTCATCATTGCCACATTCACAGACAATATTACCCGCTTCAACTATGTGCATTTTTGGTCTCCTTTCATTCAATCGGGATTGAGCTGTAGTGCGTCGGTCAGCCGTTGGTAAAGCTTCTCCGCATCAGCTCGTGCCTCCACCTCTTCGCCAACGCCAGCCATGCGAAGGGTAGCCAGAAAATCACCCACTAGATAAACCAGTAAGGTGAGGTCGGCTTTGGATAGTTTTACCTTCAACATTCTCAATCACCTCCTTTCTTCAGTAATAGCTTCCCTCTCCCTGGCGTGAGCTAGAGCTCGGCTATCTAGCTCTAGCCTTGATATCTCCTCTACCAGATTCTTACCCCGGCGTAGGACACTCTCCAGCTCCCCCAGTAGCTTGGCATACCTTCGCGTTACTGGAGGCATCCTTCGCAGAGTCGCCTTGCGAAAAGCCACAGTGTCACCTCCTTTCTTGCTTTTTCCACAGCACCCACCACCGCTCAAGGCTTATGATGTCGGTGATGATATGGATATCCTCACAGTCCACAGTTACGGCAGGGAATCCGCTCTTGTGTTCTTTTAGGGTTACACTCTTGCCTTGGCGGTATAGGGCATCAATCTGCTCATAGACCTTTGCCTTCTCCTCCTCTGGCTGGTACATTATGTCCTTACGCTTCACTGAATCACCTCCTTTCTGTTAGATTTTGGGTATAGTTCCCTTATCAAACTAGTGGCATGCCACTAGTCCTTAAACCTGACGATATCTAGGCTCTGAGAGCCTTTAGGCCGGTAGGGGTTGATGGGATACTCGCCAAAGCCATTCCAGAAGTCCAGTAGCCACAAGGTATAGCCCTGGTATTCCTGGCGGCGGAGGCTTTTGACCAGGTCGGTGAAGATTCTGACACTACCTCCCCTACTACCCCACAGGACTATTACGGATGGAAGGTTATCGCCGCCTTTGAAGGTTCCCAGCTGCATCCTTCCGAGCTTGAGATGGTTAATCCAAAAGTGGCCGTGAGGCCCGAAGTAAGAGCCGATATAGACATCCCTCCCCTCCAACTCGGACAGGATTTCCATCAGCTCCACCAGGGCTTGCCTGCGCCTCTTTCGCAGGTTAATTTGGGCTACCCTAGAGCCTACTCGGACCGGCGTTGGTGGCTCTGGCTTCTCGACCTCCACCTTGGCCTCGCCAAAGAGGTCGAGTTGCCCTTTCACTGTCTCACCTCCTTTCTGCCTGATTTTGGGTGTAGCAACCCTTTCCCTTCCCCTTAATAAGGGGAAGGGGGCTATTGAAGGGGCTGTGCCCCTTCAGATTAGTGATTGCTGACTGCCATACTCCAAAGCCTTGAGCTCCTCGTTTAGAGCGTCCTGGGGTATGCAGTCACGGATGCGCTCAAAAAAGCCCTTCATATAGTTGTTGAAGTTATCCACCTTCCAAGTCATGGTGCTGGTGGGCTGGTCAATATACCCCGGCAGGTTGGGTATTCCCCTCAGCTCTTCCGCCTTCTCACGGATTCGCCACAAGGTTGGCTTAATGGAGTTCATAAGCTCCTCAACCTCATCCACCTTCTCGCTAACCTTGACCGCACTCCACCTGATAGGCATGGCTTCACCTCCTTTCTGGCATAGTTACCCGTTCGGTTCTCACCTAAGCTGGCTATCTCCTCTGTTTCTTAACTTTGGCTATAGAGAGGTAATCGGGGCACTTTGGAGAGCACCGGTGATTGTGCCCCTTGAGGCACTCTCGGCAAAGCCAATAACACTGCCTTGTGTTTTTACAGGGGTAAACTATGTCCATATCCCTCCTTTCTACCCCCTTTTGAGCGCAAAGAGGGGGGTCGTCTTCTGGCCCCCCTCTTAAGAGATATATTCAATTGTCTGCTAGCTGACTTGTCGCTTGCGGAATACCGTCTTACCCGACAGGTCTTTTAGTGGCATACTACCCCCTTTCTAGTGCAGGTTTTTGACTCGCCTTAACCGCCTAACTCGCACTTCACCCCCTTTCTAGCCACAAAAGAGGGGGTCTTACTCCCACGCTAGGGGAGCGAAACCCCCTGAAAAAAGCAAAAAAGCGGGGCTTCCCCCGCCTTCTTGCGTGGCTGGCTCTGTTTGGGCTATAAGCGTCTATTCGGCTGTTACTGGCTCTTTAGCTCGGCTACGCTTGCCTTTGGGCTTATCGGTTACTGGCTCCGCTTGCTCGGTAGTGGTAGCCTCTGCCTCTGCCTTCTGTTGCTCATTAGCCTTGTCGGTTAGCATTGGCATTACTACCAACTGATAACCGTCAGCACTAAAGAGCATCGGCAAGGTATTGACCGTCTATCCTGACAAAGCCTTGCCCATCGGTGTCGGCTGTTAGCTCGGCTTGCCCCTTATCATCGGGATTAGCCATCACCACCATACCGTCGCCAATGGTAAGGTCTATGGGGTAGGCTTTGGGATTATCCGATAGTGCCTTGAGCGAATTGACGGCTTTTATTGCCTCTACCGTGTCAAAATGGGCAAAGGTATTAAACTCGGTAGGGATTAGCTTCTGATAGTCGGGATAGTCCCCGTTGACGCTTGACCACTTATAGCGGATTAGCTCCGTATCTATAATGAGGCTATAACCGCCAATGGTTTCACCCCCCGCCTCAAAGCTAACCCTTGCCCGCTTTGCCCGCTTAAGAGCATTTATGATGCCCTTAAGGTCATCACGGTTGACTAGGGCTTGCCCCTCTCCGTCATCATAGTCAAGGGAGATAACCGCTAGCCTAAAGCCATCAGCACCGACCAGCGTCAATTTACCGTCTTTAGCCACAAAGTTGACGCAAGCTAAAACTGGTCTAGCCTCATCATCTTTAGCTGTGAACGGTAATACCCTAGCCAGTGTGTCGGCTAGCTCTAAACCCCCGACATTGGGCTTGACGGTATTATTTGGGCTTACCCTAACATCGCAAAGGGTAAAAGGCGTTTTGTCGCTTATCCACTCACTATCGGCTATCAAGCTGGTATTGCTACCGCAGATTACCTTAAGCCTCTTATCAGTAGCCTGCGACCCGCTAGCACTACCGTTTGACGGTATCACCTTGACTACATTACTACCGCCCAAAGCCTTAAGGTATCCGAGTAAGCCTTTGCGCCCTATGGTCAAGTCAAGTAGCATTACTCTATCGGCTAACGCCCTTGATAGAGCACTCACCAGCATAGCCTTGTGAGCTACAAAGCCATCGCCTGAACGCTTGCCCACGATATTAAGTTGTTCCACAAAACCCCCTTTTGGCTATCCGATAGTGGGCAAGGCTATCGGCTTCACCTAGTAGTCAACTGCCGATTATCCGCAACCCGCTGGCATAATCGGCGTTGCCACTACTATCACCTCCTAAACGCCTTAAAAAGTGTCTAGTCAATAAGCCTTATTTGGTCGTTTTTCCTTCGCCATTTGCCAAGATAGAGCTTATCGGCATTGTCAAGCGGATATCCGCTATAAACCTTGTATCCAATCTGGACTATCCGTCTTGGGAAGCCTTGCAGATAACGCCTAGCGTCTAGCCTAGCCACTATGTCAATGGCGTTGTCATCGGCTAGGAACTCTATCAGCTCCGCTTTGTGTCCGTCATCACCTACTACAGTATTAAGGCTAACTAGCTGGTGAAACTTTGGGCAAGCGGAGTATAGCCAATCCTCTCGGCACTTCCGCCTTTGCTCTTTTGAGCAGTTGCCACAGTCCAGCCAAGTGGTAAGTCGCCTTTGCTTTACCCAATACTCGGATAGCTCATAGCTGGCTACCCTCATAAGTCCCGCTTCGGTTAGTGGCTTACCCTTGACCTCATACTTTGCCTTGACTTCCCACATCTCTAGCATAAGGTCGTGTAGGAAGTCCTCTCTATCGTCAAACCTTACCTTGTGGACAAAGTATTGGGCTACCTTATAATAGGTAAGCCACTCACCCTCAAGCTGGTCGTAGCCATTACCGCCGACCGGGCGGGCTTGCCTTTTTCTACCGTTTGACCTAGACTTGATACTACGCAAGGCTTGTGTCCTTTGGTCTTGGCAGACTGCCGTCTTACCACACCACTGGCACACGCCTTGCCGTGTTTCTAGCGTCCAGATTTTATGGCACTTGCTACAGTGTCCCGTTATCATCGCTAACCCCCTTTGCTTATTTGCCCAAAGAGGGCAAGCGTTCACGGCTTTGGGCTTCTGATATTCAATTGTTAAGGTTCAATTTATTCAGCTACATCATCCAACAAAAGGAACTATTGTGCATTAATAGAATGAACCTATATTTTCATCAAAAACCTTGACCGATAAAAAAACGAAATTTCAGCCGATGAAGACTGGGGCTTGCCTAAGCCGAGCTGCTAGCTCTGCACTTGGCTACCACCGTAGAGGGCGACTAGGGGATTTGACCAAGCAGTGTCGCTAGCCGCTTGCCCCGCCTTAGTCAGGTGGAAATACCTGCGGGGTTGCCCTGGTGGGTAGTGGTCTTGAAAGGCAGAGGGTTCTTCCCTGCCGCTTGGTTCTACCCAGCCCAGTCTTTGAAGGTTTGCAAAGTAAACAACAAACGAATGGTAGCGACAACCGGAACTCTTAAATGGCATGCGAGCCAGGTATCTTTCAGCCAGTTTTTCAATCTCGTCAGGGCTAATAGCGCGCTTCTCTCTCCGGGCTCTCCTCTCTTCTGCCCTAGTAGCTCTATCCAAGGCGGTGGCTCTCAGAAGAGTCAGTTTATAGTAGTGACAGATATCGCTTTGGCAAGCACCCGTATCAGGGTCTATCATGGGTGAGCCATTGGGGCCATGACCCAATAGAAACTCCCGGATAAACCACCCACAGCCAAAGGGACGGAGAAAGCCTCCCCTCGAGGGTCTCAGTGGCTCAATCACCACTTCGCTCCTCCCAGAGTCTTCGGTACCACTCTTTCAGCTCTTTGCCAGCGACCTTTCGATAGCGCATTGTTGTCGCGATGCTGACATGACCGAGTTGTTCCTGAAGGAGTCTCAGTCCATCGCCAGAGTCATCGTGCTTCACGGCATGCACTGCAAAGCTGTCGCGTAGTCGGTGTGGGCTCACATTATGCACCCTGCCCGTCTCCGGGTTTACTAAGCGAGGAAGCCCGCCTCTGTCACCGCAATCCGTCACTATTTGCCAGGCACGATGCCGGTTGATTTTGAAGATAAGACCTTTTGTCCTATCCCTTTTGATGAAGTCAGCCAGCATCTTGAGGGTGTCGCTATCAATAGGAAGGGTTCTCATCCTGCGATGCTCCTCTTCTCTGGCACCTGCTTTGTCCACTTTATCGCCGCAGCTAGGACAGAATCTGTGTTTTTTACCCAGCCTTGCTCTGCACGCTGGGCAATACAGATTGATGCGAGTTTTAAGGTGCAGGATGGTTACAGTACCAGCCTCAAAATCGATATCTTCTACACGCAAAGCCAGGGCTTCCGAAATTCGGCAACCAAGCCTCGCTAGAAGCCGCATGAGGAGTCTGTCTCTCAGGCATCTAGCCTGTTCTTCTAGTTGCTTCAGCTCATCCAGATCGAGATAGGTTTTCATTGCCAGGTAGTTCCTTTGATTTCCTACAAGGTGGTGCTCCCCGCTTCGTCAGCCGACTGGTCGGCTGAAGGACGGCCCTCTTTTTGAGATGTTTCAGACGCGGCCTTGCCGGGAGGACCTTTCTCAGCAAGGTATGCCTCAAGAAGGTCTTCGAGGGCAGAGCCGTTGATCTTGTGGGCAGCAAAGGGTGGCGCCGGTGGCAAGTTAAGATCCATACAGTTGGGGCATTCGGCTACTCTCTCCCCTCTTAGAAGGGCAGCGAACTCCCTTGGGCCGACCTCTAAAGTTACCCTTCTGTGGCACCGGTCACAGGTAACGTGCCACGTTCCTTGAAGTTCGGTAACGAGGGTCCTAAGGTCATGGGCAATGCGTGATGTTTCCTCCTCAACAAACGGGCGCCATTCCGTCTGTGTGACCTCCTCAAGCCTGCCCAAGGCCTCCTCATGAGCCCTCTGCTGGAACTCTTCATCCAGCTTGCTCTGTGTCTTCTCCTCCGCCTTCTTCTCTATTATTTGGGCTATCTCCGCTGGCCAATGGGGCTCCTTCAAAATGGCGAGGAGCTTATGATGAATGAGCCCAGGTGTATCGGCCTCGAACTTTTCGCGCAGCCCCTTAAACTCCTTTTCCACTCTGGCTTTGATCTCCGCCTCTTTAACCGTAACAAACTTGCGTGCTGCCTCTTCTAGCGTCAGGTGTTCTCCTTTAATGATGACTCTAACTTCCTTTAGCGTGGAGAGTTCGTCCCGGGTCCGGCTTAGAGCCCCCTTAAGCCGACCCACCTCCTCCTTGGCCTTCTTGTCGTCAAGCATTTCCTTCTTGAGCTTATCTCTGTCACCGAGAACTTCGGAAAGTTTGGCTTTGAGTTCGGATACCTCCTGATTTAGCCTCTTGACCTCGTCGTATTTTTTGAGGCCACCAAGTTCCTTAATGTACGCCTCCATAGCCTTAAGTTCGTCCTTCATTACCTTTCACCCCCTCAGCGAATGCTTCTAGTGACCAGCGCACCAAATCTACCAGCTCAACGTCGGTATACTGACTAATGTTGTAGTACTTACGCACTACCCATGTCGGTGGCCTGAATTTCAAGTTAAGCTTTCTCACGCACCAGAGAAGGATTATCTGCAGGCCCTGGCTAACGACCAGCGGGCTCATATCCTGGATATATGAATCCAGAGCCTCGTTACTTAGGGGCAGCCTGGTAAAGTAACGAGCCCTCTTTAGGTCGTCGAGATACACCTGAAGCTCTGCCCTGGCATCACCCCACGCTCTTATGTCCTCTGCCATCCTCTGTGTAGCTTGCTCCACTGCACTTAAAGCCTTCCCTCGACTCTCCTCTATTACTCTTTGCGCCCACTTGGTAAGCTCCTGAATAGCCGCTTTTACGCCTGCCTCTTCGGCTCGGAGTGCCTCTACAACTTTGGCACGCTTGGCTTCTTCATCTTCAAGATGTCTCACAGCCTCGCTACGTGAGGCAATGGCATTTTTCAGTCCGCCTAGCTCAATCACCTCATGTTCAAGCTCTTTAGGTTCTATCTGGGCTTGAGACAAGACTCGGTAATAAGAGGTAACCGCTGCCGGGATGATCCCCTTCTTTTTCAGTGAGGCCAGGCAACCGATGGCTTCATCCACCTCTTCCGCTGGACCCAGTCTGGCAGCGGCTTTTTGCAGGGATTGCACCTTCGCCTCAAGTCTTATCGCCACTGCCTGCAACTCGTTTTTCTTCTTCTCAAAGGTTAGCGTGACACCATAGGCAGCAAGCTCCTTGAAGAACTTTTCCCTTAAGTCCTGCGGGCTGATGCCCTGGCTTGACGCTACTTCCTCCAGCCTGGCTCTTAGGGTCTTAAGCTCACTCATGTCAAAGCCCAGGGTCTCGAGGCGCTCGACTACCGGGCCCAATGTGGTGGATTTGGCCTCCAGTTGGGCCGTCTCGGTCTTCAGCCGCCGATACCTCGTCTCAAGGTCGTTGCTGGCTTTCTTAAGCGCCTCATGCCTGGTCGAGAGTTCAGCTACTACCCTTTCAAGGTCACTCTTTTTGGTGGTGAGTCTCCTAATCTCTTCGGCGAGAGTAGCCCGTGTCCTCTCGAGCTCATTCTTTGCCGACCTCAGATCGGTCAGTTTCTTCTCCAGGCTATCAAACTCGGATTGCAGCTTAGCCCATCTAGCAACTATAGAGGCATAAGACTCGCCGGTTTCCTGACTGAGGCGGAATAACTCGAGGGCAGCGGCCGTAAAGTCTTGAAGCGGTGCTTCAGGTGGTGATATTTCCCTGCACATTTTCACCCAGAGTTCGAGCCTCTCTGGGGTTACCCCCATGTCGCTGAGCCTGAAGAAGAAGGCGCTACCCAGTAGAGCCTCTGACACCCCTAAGCTTCTCTTCTTCAGCTCGATGGAAAGCTCACGCAGCATGTCAACTACATCGGCCAGATTGGTGAAGGCAGGGAGACGACCGTTCCTGAGCTCGGTCACAACGTTCACGACACTGCCCTTGGCCACGCCGCTTTTGGTTGAGATCTCGTCGTAAGAGTCACCTTCAAAGTAATGCCTAATAATCTCCAATTTCTTTTTCTCGGTTAGTTCCCTCATTTCTCTCCTTTCCAGCCTTTCACTACTTGTAAACTGTAAACTGCCTAATAGTGCCTCCATTCCGTGTGGCATAATTGGTTAAACATTTGACTATTTGACCGCCCTTTTTGACCGCTGTTTTGACCGACCATTTGACCACTCTTTTGACTGACGCATGACCAAGCTCATGAACATTTGACCGTGGTTGTAACCACTTACCGAGGCGTCTGACTGATAATGGGGCACTCTCACGTCGAGACAGCGGTCAAGCGTTACTTCGAGACATAGCACTGAGCGGGATTGAGCTGACATGGCATTGAGAAATCTAGAGGTGGCAGGGGCATCGCTATTCATCGCCTACCTCCAGCAATGCGCTCCTCTAAAGCAGGCACAGCGTCGAGGAGCTGAAGGAGCACAACCTTAAGGGTTTCTACGGGTTGTCTTGTTAAGGCGTGCAAAGCGGGCAAGGGTTAGTTTTGACGGCGAGGATGTCACCAAACCGTCAAGCCTGATACTGGACACCGAGCTAATACGCTATAAGTGGGTTAGCTATGGTGGCGACTATCCCGAATGGCAAAAGCTGATACCTACCGAGTTTAACACGGTAGCCCACTTTGACACGGTAGAGGCAATCAAGGCTACACTATCGCTCAAAGCACTATCGGATAATCCGAAAGCCTACCCGATAGACTTGACCATAGGTGACGGCAAGCTCATTATGGCTAATCCCGATGACAAGGGGCAAGCCGATATTCCAGCCGATACCGATGGACAAGGCTTTGTCAGGATAGACGGTCAATATCTCACCAATGCTCTAAAGGCTTGTGGTGGTATGGTAGATTTTAAGCTCACCAATTCCTACTCACCGACACTCTTTGCCGTTGACGGTTATCAGTTGGTAGTAATGCCAATGCTAACCGACAAGTCAAAAGACGAACAGAAGCGGGACTATGAGGCAAAGGCTAAAGCCGAGCCTCCAGCCGAGCCAGTTACCGAGGCAGTAGCCGAAGCCGAAGCGGTAGCAGAAGCGGAAGCAAAGCCCAAGCGTAGCCGAAAGAGAGACAAAGTAGCCGTAGCATAGAACGCTTGACCAAAAAGACAATCAAGGCAAAGTAGCCTCTGATAATACAGGGGTTGCTTTGCCTTTTTTGTGCCCATTTTAGGGGTAGTCGGAGCTGAATCCGCCTACCCTTTTTTGTTACCTAACTACTGTCCATCGCAGGGGCAGTCAGGGTTGACCTGACTGCCCCTTTTTTGTCCCCTGAGAGAGGGGCGAAGCCCCTTTCAGCCTCTCCTTTGAAGGAGAGGGGGATTAAGGGGGATAGGTTGCTAAACAATCTCCTCTTTGACACCCCGGCAAATTTTCTAGTCCCGCTGAACCTTGCCCCGGCGTGGGTGCGAACCCACGCCTAAAATTGCAAGTATCACAACCATCGGCTTTTCGCTTCTGCCCGCCTAGATTTTAATTCTAGAGCGTCTCCCGTTGTAAAGTAAAGGCTCTCTCAATGGACTCACACTTGGGGAGAGCCTCTTTTTTGTATCGGACTGCACGATTCAAGCAAGTGTGCAATGGCGAGTCAAAAAGGATAATCAAAAAGGCGGGATGCCACTTGCCCGATTACAGCTGAGGCTATCCACACGGGAGGGGGAGGTAAAGTATTTAAAGCAGGTGGGAGAAAAGGTAAACCCCCTGGTACCTCAGTTTCCCCTGGCAGAGCCCGCCTGCGATTGCGCAGTGTCAAAGTCTCAAACTTTTCTCACTCGTCCTTCCCAGTACTTCTCCCTCAACTCTCTCTTCAAAATCTTGCCGGCAGGGTTCTTGGGCAGGGAATCAACAAACTCAACCGACTTTGGTGCCTTATAACCTGCTATGTTCTCTTTGCAAAAGGCGATAAGCTCTTCGGCGGTAGTGCTTGCTCCCTTCTTTGTCACTACCACAGCGTGAACCCTTTCTACCCAGTATGGGTCAGGGATGCCGATGACAGTCGCCTCCAGAACCGCAGGATGCCGGTAGAGAATCTCCTCCACTTCCCTTGGATAGACATTCTCCCCACCGGAAATAATCATGTCCTTTTTCCGATCTACAATGTAGATATAGCCCTCCTCATCGTAGTAGCCCATATCCCCGGTATGAAGCCAGCCGTTAACGATGTTAGCGAGCGTATCATCGGGCTTGTGCCAATATTCAACCATGATTTGTTTGCTCCGTACTGTTATCTCGCCCACTTCACCCGGCTCGACATCGTTACCTTCGTCATCCACAATTCTGACCTGCACCCCGATATCTGGTCGGCCAGCCGACATGAGTTTCTTCTGTTCTTCCTCAGGTCTATCCAGAACATTGTGGTCCTCTTTCGTCAGGTGAGAAATGGCTGGGCCACTTTCACTCTGCCCGTAGCCCTGGGCGAAAATAGGGCCGAAAACCTTCATCCCTTTCTTTAGTACCTCCAAAGGCATGGGTGAGGCACCATACCACAGGAACTTCATAGAGCTGATATCATACTTATTGAGGTCAGGCAGGTTAAGCATCGCTACCAGGTGGGTTGGCACAAAGTCCATATGGGTAGCCCGCTCATTTTGGATAATTTGTAGCGTAGCTGCTGGATCAAAGAATTTCAAGATAATGTTGCATCCCCCAATGTACAGGGAGGATCGGAAATGGGTATTCCCCGCAACATGGAAGAGAGGCGTTATCAGGACACGCTTGTGCCCAGGTTGTAGGCCCATATCTATAACCAGAGTCTTAGAGTCTTCTATGAAGCGACGTTGAGTATATAGGGCACCCCGGGGCACACCAGTAGTGCCACTGGTATAAATGATGCAGACGAGGTCATCCTCGCCTACCTGAACATCAGGCTCTTGCCCCTGCTGTGATGCCAGCAAGTCATCGTAAGCCGTCATGCTGGGGGCAGAACTCTCAAAAGAGATAAAATTCCTAACCTTAGGTAGACGCGGCCTTAAGGAATTGGTCACTTCTAATAATTCATGCCCTACAAAAAGGGTGTTGGCTTCCGAATAGTTAATAATATATTCCAGCTCGTTCGCTTGTAACCTGGTATTAAAAGGTGATGCAATAAATCCCCCCTTCATCGCTGCCCCATAAACATCGGCATACTCAAGACAATTCCAAGATAGAATACCAAGTACGTCTCCTTTTCTCACACCCATTTCATGTAGAGCATGTATCAGCTTGTTTACTCTTGTATTGAATTCGGAGAAAGTTATCCTTGTATCTCCATACACGAAGGCTTCTTGGTCTGGATACAAGAGCGCATTTCTGTAGATGACATCTGCATAGGTGCCTATGTTGTATCGACATAGTTCTCTTAATATATTCTTTGTTGGCATTCTTTCCCTCCATCCCATTTGCTAACTGTTTCTACTGCTTCTGGCGTTGCCGGTATGCTTCAACGTAACGCCTGGCACGCTTATCTTTAGCCAACACAAGGTCGGCGGCTAGAACAATTGGACGTACCTTGGCCACATCCACAATGAGACAGGTGACACCTGCAGCAACAGCCACAACTACAAAGGCATTATTGAGCAAGTTGCGGTCTGGCAAGCCAAAAGAGACATTGCTGGCTCCCAGTGTCAGGTTCACTCCCAATTCGGCCTTAATCTTCCGAATGGCTTCTATTACTGCTGGCCCAGAGCTGGTATCGGCTCCCACGGCGAAAGCTAAGCAATCAATGATAATGTCCTCTCGAGCGATACCAGCTGCCTCAGCACTCTCCACTATTTTATGGGCAACGCCCACCCTCCGCTCTGAATCCTTTGGGATACCCTCGTCGTCTTGCACCAAACCAATGACTACTGCGCCATATTCCTTGACCAGAGGTAGAACCTTGGCTAAGGAGTGCCCTTCACCAGTAACTGAGTTAATGAGCGGCTTACCCTTGTAGACTTTGAGAGCTGCTTCTAAAGCCTCAGGGTTAGCACTGTCAAGGCATAGAGGTATATCTACTGTGTCGATCACTGCCTGCACTGCCTGGGGGAGCAGGGTTACCTCGTCCACACCGAATGTACACACGCTGACATCAAGAATGTCCGCCCCGGCTTGTGCTTGAGCCAGGGCTTCCCTACAGACAATCTCCAAGTTGCCTGCCTTCAGAGCCTCGGCTAGTTTTTTCTTGCCGGCAGGATTGATACGCTCGCCGATAAGCACTGTGGGTTGGTCATCACCAATGATTACTTCTTTCGTGGGGCTTGACACTCTGGTCTCCATCAGTCAATTTCCTCCCTCCTGCCGTCTATAATCCTATATCGTCCTAAGTAACTCGCCTGAATGAAGGTCTGCTCAAAGTTAGGAGCACTGGCTAATTCAATATAGTTGACTCTTGAGGCAACAGCCTGGGCCTTAGCCCGCTGGCTAAGGGAAATCAGAGCTAGCTTGGCTCCCATGCCGGCAGCGTTTCCTGCCTGCCGGAAGCGGTTTAGAGGCAGTGATGGCAACATACCAATTGCCACCGCACTGGCCACATCGATGTAGGTGCCAAAGGCTCCGGCAATGATTACCTGCTTAATTTCGTCTTCAGAGCAGCCATTCGCTTCCAGAAGCACCTGGATACCGGTGCGAATGGCTGCCTTGGCCAGTTGCAATTCTCTGATATCCTGTTGAGTTATGGAAATGGCTGGCTGCCCGCCTCGTTCCTCCTTACTAACTAACACAAACTCGCGTTGCCCTTTGTAGGTATGAACACGAGGGTGGTTCTCCACTATCCTGCCGCCTTCATCAATGATTCCAGCCAAGTAAAGCTGAGCCATAGCATCAAGTATGCCAGACCCGCAAATGCCAATGGGCGGTGCTTCTCCAATAGTCTGGTACTGGATGCTATCACCTGCTATTCGTAAGCGTTCGATAGCTCCTGTGGCGGCCCGCATACCATCCTTGATATGACCGCCTTCGAAGGCAGGGCCGGAGGCACAGGAGACGGTAGCTATCTCCTCTTTATTTACTAGGGAAACCTCGGTATTAGTCCCGATGTCCAGAGCCACTATTGGTCCTTCGGCCTGTAGGGCTTCTGTTGCCAGCAACATCGCTACATGGTCAGCACCAACGAAACCAGCAATGTTAGGCACCAGGTACACATATGCCCCTGGAGCAATACGTAAGTCCAGAGCGCGAGCCTTGATGTCCAGAGCCCTACTAACCGCAGGGACAAAGGGAGATAGAGCAAGTTGCCTTACTGGCAAACCGAGGAACAGGTGGTGCATGGCGGTATTGCCGACTACTACTGCCTCAACAATTTCCTCTGTGTTGGCGCTAACCTCAGCACACAGGTCAGCGCTCAGCTCGTTGATGGCTTCAACAGCCAACTTCTGTAACTGCACACCCTCATCCGGCGACTGTACGACACCAGTAATACGGCTGATGATGTCCTCTCCATAGCTGATCTGGGGATTCATGCTCCCTTTGGCTGCTAAAGTCCGGCCGTCGCTCAAATCAACCAGATAGCCAGCAATCTTGGTAGTGCCCAGGTCTATGGCTAACCCCAACTGGTGGCTGGGGCGGGGGAGGAGAGCTATCACTTCGTCATTGCGGACTATAGCCTGGCACTCCCAGTTCCACGACCGCAGCTGGTCAGAAAGGATACGCAGGACATCAATATCAACCTTGCCGCAGTGTAATTGGTGTTGCTGGTTCAGCGCCTCGAGCAGGCGGTCAGCATCAGCCTGTGGTGCAGACAAGGATGGAGCTGCTAGTTGCAAGCGATAGGCTCGAACGGGCGGCTCCGGGTGAACTGTTATCTCTAATCCCTCCACCTGGACCCGCTGTGGGGTGGTCATCGACTCAGGTGGTACAGTCAATTTGCAATCACTGGTAGGATAAGTCTGGCAGGCCAGACGCCGGCCCCCCTTCAGTTCTTGAGATGTAAAGGCATCCAGTTCGTTAGACGTTGGTTTTGAGACAGTTCCACTTAGAACTTGCACCTTGCATGAGTGGCACGTTCCCTTGCCTCCACATATGCTACTGATACCCACACCGAGCCGGCGAGCACAAGCTAGAAGAGACTCGTTCCTCCGACACTTCCCTCTTCGACCTACCGGCTCAAAATCAATTGTACAAGCGGCCATTCTCTTCCTATGTTGGCTTTATTCTGTTTCTCCAGTTACGCCTGTATTCTATAATGACAGGTTTTCCTGAGGCTGCAGTGGGCACAGACTTCAGCTCGTGTCCACGTTATCATCTGCGGCCCTATGCCAATGACCATGGAAGCTGATTTGAGGGGAACCATTATTCCTGAAGAGGTCAGGCTCACTCCAATTTCCCGTGCCGGCACCAGTTTAAGCAACTGCCACTGCTCTGCAATAGGTAAACCAGGCATACCCGGGCTGATGGGGCTGCTTGCCAGATAGCCACGGGACGATGCCTCACCCGCTATAAACTTACAGACTTCCTGAGTTAGTGAGTCTACGGCGGCGCTTCCGATACCATCCAGAAGCACACCCCGCAAAGGCTCGTCCCGGTTAAAGTAGTCTGTTACCTGTTTTTCCAGCTTGGGGCCGATAGTGCCGACCACAGCGGCCAGCTCTTTAGCCTCTCGCAGGAGTGAAGGCAATAACGAGCCATGCACCACAGCGTTACCCTCCAGGGACAATTGCTGGTGGCTCATCTCACTTCCCGAGCAAATTTCATAGGCCATAGCCGGCTCCAGGAGATGAGCCTGCTTTACACTGGCTAGCAGTTCAAGAATTAGGCTTTTTATCTCAGGCCTGATTTTAGAATATCCCCTGAATCCCTCCCGGCGCAACACTGTCCTGGTCTCCAAGCTCAGGGGGATATCACGGATTACGGGCATGTCTTTCTCCCTCAGGGTCTTGCCAGTAACGAGAGTATGGCGTTAGGATAGCCCCGGTGCATAGCCTCTCCTCCAATATTACAGAGGCACCCCTTTTCAGTGTTTATTTGTATACGCCGTATTCCTTGGTAAAGTCAATCATAGCGTGGACATTTTCCGGCTTTGCCTCATCAATTACCGCCCCATTGACCATCATATAACCACCGTCTTTGCCAGCAGTATCTATGAGTTTCTTGTCGTAATCTTTCACTTCTTGGGGTGTGCCTACGCTCAATAATGCGCTGGGCATGTTGCCGCCTATGCACGCAGTGTCACCTAATATTTCCTTCGCTTTAGCCATATCTGTCTGGTCGAACGCCCATATAGTCTTACCCTTAGGTAAATCCTTGATAATTTCCAGACGCGTGTTGTAACCCCCCTCGGCATAGCAAAATGGTGTGCAGCCCTCATCAATTAAGCCCATGAGGAGCTTTCTAAGGGTAGGCCAGTAGAAGGTCTTGAACTGCTCATCGGAGAGGAAACCATCAGCCCCTTTATGTAGAGGTATAAACACTATAGGAATTCCGGTTATCTTTGTCCCGGACACCCCCATCTTAATCATTAACGGCGTTATTGCTTCCAGGGCTTGGAGGAGCTTATCGGGCTGGCGGTACATATCCAGCATTATGCCTTTGGAGCCTCTGAGGGTGTCGCTAATTACATCAAAAGGTGCTTTGGTAGCGCCACCGATAACATTGGGAAATCCGGCTGCTGTTAATTCCGTATTCAATTTACCGATATATCCTATCCATTTCAGGGCTTCACTCCCGGCTTCCAAAAGAGCCTTATAGGCAGCCTGGACGTCGGGCAGACCATAGGATAGAAGATTAAGGGGTGTGAATGGCATTTCGAGTATGTCGGTGAGCGGAGGGAGCATCTTAAAGGCATCTAACGCTCCGAATATGCGCGGCAGGTAGACACTCCTGAAGAAATTGGACGGGTCCTGAATCAAAGCATCATATTCATCCGCCATAACGTATTCTTTTTCAAGGCACTGGTAGGTGTGCTCAGGCGAGACCCCATGGCCGGGCCAGGCATATAACTTGTAGTCAAGAATTTCAAAGAGCTTTCCCGGAACAGCAAACGAACCAATGTGCGCATCTGGCTCAAAGTCAAGGGTAAATTTTTTCCATGCCATGTAGAGCTTTTCGTAGTCATACATTGCTTCTTCAGGGGTTATTCCGGCATAAAAGGCGGGGAAAAACCCAACCATTAGAAAGATCGGCACCCTATCAGGCAATTTCTTCAATTGAATAGCATCTTTTATCCTGGTTACCCTTTGCTTGTACGACTTCTCGGCTTCGGGGCTGGCAAACTCTATGCCCGGTGGCGAAAGCCACTTCTCAAACATCGCTTCCTGCTTTTTATCCGATGACATTTCTTCCCATTTCTTTTCCATTTTTATTACCTCCTGCACATTCTCTGCTGAGGATTTTTACTCAGCGCCTGCCCATTTTTTGGCTAGTGATACTCCTGCCATGGCATCTTTACCATAGGCATCAGCGCCAGTATACTTCCTTATCTCCTCGGTAATCTGACCACCACCAATCATGACCTTTACCTTGTCTCTCAAACCAGCAGCTTTTATGGCTTCTATAGTTTGTTTCATTGAGTCAAAAGCCAACGTCAAGAATCCGCTTAAGCCAACAATAGGGGCACCACTTTCCTTTATCCTTTCGACAAACTTCTGCGCCGGGACATCCACACCGAGGTCGTAAACCTCAAAGCCGTTAACATCGAGCATAAAGACTACAATGTCCTTGCCGATGTCATGTATATCCCCGGCAACAGTGCCCATAACAACCTTACCCACACGCTTAAGCTCCGCTTCCTTGGTTAGCTTAGGCTTAACCATATCGGTTATTACCTTCAGTATTTCACCGGAGTACACCAGGTCAGGTATGAAATACTCGCTATCGGCAAAGCGTTTGCCCACTATTTCCAGTGCTTTTCTGGCATCGTTCAGTATTCCAAGTGGCTCTTCACCAGCACTCAGCCTATCTTCAACAATCTTAAGAGCCTCTTTTTCCTTCAAATCAGCCAATGTGCTAACTAGATCTTCAGCCATGTTCCTTTACCTCCTTGACCTATATTGGGCTCTTTAGTCCGCACTTCTGGTATATATAGTGCTACACATTTTGTAATGTTTGGGGGTGATTGTCAATACCTCCAGCGGATGTCAACCCCGGCACTCAATCAACTTGTCTGCTTTTCACAATCTCATAAATTACCTTACATTGAGGTTAAGACTTTAGGTTTCCTGCTCTTTCTCTTAATACTGCTTTCTTCAATACTTGACAAGGGGGGGGTAGTGATGTAGATTTTTCCAAGTTGGCTGAAAAATAACCAGCTTTTGAACGCAATCTAAGAAAGGGGTAAGCTTGTTTAGCTGAGCTTATTTAAAATGTAATTCTTGGAGCGCAAAAGGGTCAGGATGACAGCACTTTGCGTGAGGGTTGTGCCACCATTCGGGATACTATTTTGGATAGGTATTACAAGGAATATAGATCTATACTCTGCAAGGATGTACAGAGAAAATTCTTCGGGAAAGCCTGGGACCTGACAGATGATGAGATGAGTCACGAGTTCCTGGGAGTGACGCGCGGGTGTACTATTATGCAAACTGCTATGTGGGCTACTGAATATATCTTGGATGAATTTGAAAAAGGAAATTTAAAATGCCAGTATAAGGTTTTATAATCTTAAAATCGCACATCACTTCGCATCTCTTTATGGGAAGACGACTATCTTTACATATTCATTCCTCTCTTCATTATTATACTTTGTTATCCTGAGCTGGTTACCACTGTGGTGGCTTCAGCACTCTAAACAGCCAAAGCTATTGCTGGCCATTGGTCAGTTCCTCCTCTTTCCCAGAGAGGAATGCTGGCGGATTGGTGGACACAAGGCAGTAAAGTCCAGAATACTGGAAGACGTATGGCTAGGGGTTGAGGTAACCCGGCGTGGCGGCCGACATCTAGCAGTTGATTTATCACCAGTGGTTTCATGTCATGCGTACCATAGCCTGGGGGCAATGTGGGAGGGATTTATCAAGTGGACTTATTCAGTGGCAGCATTATCCCCAGCCGGGCTAGTGGGGCTGATTATAGCTGGCCATGTTTTCTTCCTGGCTCCGTTCTACTGGCTCTGGAAGGAACTATTTGTGGTGGCTGTTCCCTCCGATTGGCGAGCCATCATTATTTTACAGGTAGCGTAGATACTAGTTATGCGCTGGCTGGTAGATAGCCATTTTAAGGAGCCGATTGTTTCTACTTTTCTACACCCAGTTGGATTCTCGCCCCTCGTTGTAACCAGTATCTACGCTGCTTCGCGGCGTGTAGTCGGTAGCGGCGTGCGCTGGAAGAAACGGCTGTACAGCGAAGAATCAGGTGTGGAATAGATATCGTTTAAGACGCCTAGCCGATGGTAGCGCTAAGACCACAGGTTTGAAAAAAGTGGCAGTTTCTGCTACCGTCTCAATGCTGTCTTCTTAGAGATTTCTATGGTTGTGTAGGAAACAAAATGGTAAAAAAGGTTAAAGCAGTGATTAAATTACAGATCCCAGCCGGGAAGGTAAATCCGGCACACCGAGGGGTCCTGCCTCGAAGCAGCACGGGCTTAACATTATGGACGATTGTGCAATGAATAGCCAAGGAGTTGAAGGCATATCTTTTCAGGCTCGGGTGTCTCTGATTCCAAAAGGAGTGGTTTATAGCAACCATGTCCCTCATCACGCTACGGGGACTTGGTTAGAGCCAGCGATTTTCGGCAGGCTGTGAGACTACTTACGTCAGCGACTGAGTCGCCACCATGTCCACCCTTCTTTGCCTCCGAAGTCCGCCAACAAGAGTGCCTCGTCTAGGCTTGAACCCTCAGGAATCTCGAACACTAAATCATCTTCCCATTCCTCCCCGGGCTGGAGCCTGACCCAGGGCCTTTTGTGCCACATTTTAGCAGTAATCATATGTCGATATGCGTATTCTGCCTGTTCGGCATACTCGCTCTTGTCCAGAATCAAGTGGAATTCATAGGGGTCGTAGGAAGCTTCTGGGTTGATGACCAGACGCTCGGGCCAAACCTCGGCTCTGTTATTTACAATTCTCATCCGGGCTAGCAGGTATTGGTGCCCCTCTTTCGGCTCGCAATGAAGGTACCGATAGCGCCCCCCTTCAGGCCCTGTGTCGCCTTCGTAACTCCTCTCAAGGGCGTCAGCAAGCTCCCAACTCATGAGCGCATAGCTGATGCCATCCCGATCTATCGCTGTGCCCAGCGCAAGCTCCTCCAGTTCTGGCGGCGGTATTAGTTTCCTAACTGCAATCTCATCCTCATCCTTGTCGCTGGGAAGTGACGGACGAACTGAGACATTGACCGTGTATCCAGTTTGTTCCGTTGTGGGTACAAAGGCGCTAATTTTATACGGAATGTTGGCATTCATAAAGAAAACTTTTGACCACAATTCCGGAGTGCGACCTGCTGGTTTGATAGAGAGGACTACTGTTACATCGCCAGGGCTCCCCCTATTGATAATCACCCTCTCGACGTTAACGCCTGTGAGGACCCCCTTATAGTATACGTACTTCGCCTCCCTTAGATCTGGCCACGAGATGAACTGAGGATCAGGCTCACTTGCCTGGGGTGCGGGCGTGGGAGTCGGAGTAGGTGTGCTACCAGGCTCTGCGCACCCAGCAACCATGGCAACCAAAACTGCAAAGAAAAGGGCTATGGTCAATACTTTTAACCGTTTCATCGTCCACCTCTAAGACCGTGTTACACAAGTATTATTAACAGCCACATTCGAAATGTCAAACATCATCTTACAAATAGGTCAGCAACGCCTGCATCACTTCCAGGAGTAGGTATTACCAACATGAGCATCATGCGGGGGTTGGTCCAAGCTGCACAATACGCCCTTTTGTTGTTTCGTCATCCTGAGTCAGGGTTGCTCCCCGAGGTCAGGGGAAATGCGGACTTTTTGTGCTCCCAGCGTTGGGAAAAATCAGAACTTCTTTAGTTTTTCTGGCTCATTATAGAGCTAAGTCATCCTATATTCCCCAGGCAATTAGATGAGAAAGTCTACCGCATATTTTCGTTCTCTAAGAATCATTCAAGGAACAAGAATTGGTCAAGCTTATCAGGAGTTAAGACATTTCCAGTTTTGGATTCCAATAGCATATGAATAAGCGACTGTCTAACTAAATACTCCAACTTCGAGTTATTTTCTTGTGAGGCCCATTTTAGTGATTGTTTTTTTTCATGCACGATGCTACTGCGCTGTTTATAAGCAATTTTCAGAAACTCAAATACCTTGTGCTTACTTTTCAGAACCCCTGGAAATTTATCGAGGAAGCAAGCACATCTAAGGCGGATCTTATATCCTATCGAATCAGGGTCCTCGCTAAATAGTGCCTCTAACGCAATTAAAAGGTCTATGAAGCGGTCGCGCTCTCTCTCACGTGCGTAAGAGTCGTTGAACCTATCGATAGCAAGAGAAAACCTTGATTGGTCAACTTCGTAGAGTCCTGTAAAAAATGATTGTAATTGTGCGATGTCATTATCGCCAAGCTCATAGCTATCAGGGTCTGTTGGCACATTCAGCGCACCAAAGTATAGTATCAGACCTTTTGACTGACTATCTGGACTAGACTTGTCCCAAACCCGATAAAGTTCCCCTTCTATTCGCCCTTGCTTAAACAACCTCAATATAGTTATAACTCGTTCATACAATTCGCTTGCTCGTCTTACATGGTTCTTTGGATCCCCTTCATATTCATACTCTAAGTCTGCGTAATACGGAGTAGTAGGGAAGCCTAATTTAATCTCTTTTTGTCGCGGCTCAAGTTCGCCATCGGGCGTATAACACGGGTCAACTTCATCCCAATATTTTCCGGCATTGGGTGAAGCAAGGATAACAAAATTGCCGAGTCTTATTTCCTTCGGCTCACTCTCAATATATAAATTTTTAATGCCCACTCTTGCTATATAAATAGCCGTGTTCCACCTCCCAAGCTGTTAGTTCGGCCATCTTTAGCTTCGCCCAGATACAAAATGCCCCCACTGTGCTCCCCGGGCAGGATTCGAACTTCTTCCCACTTTCTGTATTTTACACTCACTATTCTTTGCCAGCAAGAGAGAAAGCCAGAGAGGGGCAGAATGAACTTTTCGCTAGTTTGTTACCTAGAAATGCCTTCTTGCCCTCCCCAAATTCGCCTGGCTGACCAGTCAGGGCTGAGGTAACTCCCACTCCGCAAGTCCGTACACGCCAGGTTCTAGGTTCTTGAAGTCGGCTGTAGAGGTATTGACTCCTCCAGCGAGATCAAATGCTTACCAAAGTAACCCATATCCATTCCATTAGCTTCGAGAATTTTCAAGATATTTCTAGCGTATTTTACCTGAAGCTGTATGATGCCACCGGACTCTTTTCTTAAGATCTTTTTTTGATTCACTCTATCTATATTCTTTACTATATACTCCATATCCTTTCTTACTCTGTGGAGATTTCCTTGTGTCGTCCCTATATACCTGAGTCCAGCTTTTTGTACAAATGGCACAAATTTGAGCATGTCAGCGGTGATTTCAAGGAAATATGGCTTCAGTCCCGAAACCTGCCAGCGTTCTTTCGCGTAGGCGCATGCATGCGTCACGAGCATTCCACCGATACCCAAACCTCTAAACTCTGGATGAACAACAGTCCGTGCGATTCTGACCATGACGTTAGTGAACATTCGGCCAGTCTGCACATCCCAAGACTCCCAGTGCACCACCCCCTTACCATCGGAGAAGTGTGCGTCAAAGATTCTTTGGCGCGCTTTGTTCATAAAAAAACTTGTAGTGAGTTCGATGTAGCCCAACACGGGGGGAAGAAGCTTACTTTCAGGCACCATGACCAATGTCGTGCTTTTCCCAAATAACTTTTTGCTTCTATAATGGAAGTCGGCCAGATTGCAGTAAGCTTCAAACTCCTCATCAGTTGTGATCTCCTTCGCAAATACTGGCAGCCGGATATCACCCAGCGTTATCATAGCTTCCCTACAATATGGCGGGTATACTTTTGCTCTCCCATTCTTACACAGCACGAACGCACGCCTCTTTCGCTTTCCCCTAATTTCTATCTCATCCCCAACACTTACACACGCTCCTCGCTGCAAGCATAGAGTGCTGCCATCTTCCAAGCGTAGGACACGGCACACCCCGTTTAACTCGTTCCCTATGACTTTTGCTATCATCTTACCTCATCCTGTCTTAGGGAGCCTTCGCCCAGCCATCTGTCAGATTCGCACAGGGAGAATATGTTGGTTCATGATATACATCATGGACGATACTTTCCTCAGCCTGCTGAAGAGCTTTAACCATGCATCACGTCCTTATGAGCCTTATCTACAGTACCACTGTCAGCGGTCCCAGTATCTAAAGCCTTTCGAACAGCTGCTTCAACGAATTCGTAAAGGTGTTAACCTTGGTCGATAGCCATCTTCTTGGCCTCTCGCATCAACTCCTCATCGAGAGTCATATTAAAAGGCTTTCGCTTTACAACTGACTTCACCGTAAGCCAAATTCCTTAGATTCCTTAGTTTATTAATCTATCAAAGATGGGCGAGGAAATCAAGTTTCTTCTGCTGGACGAGGCTTGGTTATCATGGAAACGAGTGATTTTCTGCAAACAGAACTCGTATTAAGAGAGATTGAACGGCTCTGGCGATTAAATGGATTTTGGAGCTTATAGGAACACCAAACAAAACGTCAGAAAGTGCAACTTGTAGATTATGCTGCTGAAATGACGTTGGCGTAACTACTTCCCATTGCGAATGGCCTGGATGATACCGTCGAGACTTTGAAGGAATCGAGAACGATCTCGTTTCTCGAAG